>BNJT01000127.1_pt1 | contig 392691 bp, 444 predicted proteins | sample 8540491 | NCBI WGS metagenome assembly BNJT01 (sample SAMD00202455, study PRJDB9452) | human saliva metagenome | host: Homo sapiens | reverse complement strand
GTTATAATTTAAGAAAAATAAAAAAACTCTGAATTAAATTCAGATAGAAAGAAGGGTGATACCAATGGTTATAAAAAAAGAACCTTCCAAAAAAATAAGGATGGTATTTACAATCGCATTATGGAATTATTGGATCAAGAAATTATTATTGATTTAGGCAATGAAGATCACAAAGAGATTCTTGATGGAATTTTGCAAAATTGCTAAATTTAATATATCTGAGAGTATAAAAACATAAAAAAAGAGGTAGTCTCAAATTTATCTAATTTAAAAAGGAATGGCTATCTATCCCTTTTAATGGGCGTGATTTTGATTTATATATCCACTACAAGGATAAAAAAATAAAGATAACCTCATAAATAATATCGAGAATCACAACAGTCTTTTTGATGTTTGGTTATTTTAGGCTTATCTCTATAAAAAGAATTTATTTATAAAAAGACTTGATGATTTGGAAGTTAAATTTGTTGTAGAAAAAGGAGAAACTAACCTTATCAAATCTTTTTTTGAATATAGGGAGATTTTTGAAAGTTTGTTTAGATGATTTAAATAGAACTTTCAATGAAAAAAACTAAAAAGAGTATCTAAAAGAAAAATATCTCAACTGTTCTAATTGAAGAACATTATGGTATTAGGATGACAGATAGAGAAACATACCCACCATTAGATTTAATTTTGGATCCCGAAAATGAAAAAGTTTTCTCTCTAAAAGAAGTCCTGCACTATACTAATTTTTTAGACGGACAGTTCAATATTGTTTCTATGGAAAATAATAAAAAAGTTCTATCGACAATAATTAACAGAATGGAATACTCTGATGTTCCGGATGTGCTAGATTTTTTAATGAATAGCTTTTTGGAGGAATTGGAGCCATATTTTGAAAGAAAAGTCAAAGAAAATCTGGAATCGGATGAACTTTTATTGTTAGTTACTAAATTTGAAAATTTGCTGGAAAAACTGGTCGAAGACTTTTTCTATAAACAGTCTATTTCTTCAGAGCTAGGATCCCGAACAATCAGATCCCTATTTTACGTGAAAAAATATAATTGTCCTAACCTATACTCACATAAATATAAGTTAAAAGAATCGTTTGTTAATAGTGTGGTATTACAGATGGAATCAATCGAAGATGTTTCTTGTTTTATCGATACTTTTAAAAATTTGGAAATCGTATCAGATGTTTCTGAAGATAAAAAAACTTAAACAAAAATAACTGTGACTAGCGACACTTTTGATGATTGTTTATCAAGTCTAGAAGATATTATTGATATTTCTTTGATTAAATCGCCTCTCAAAGATTATATTTTTTTCCTTTAATTAAGATAGATTATTGCTACGATGGTGAACCGGCAATTCCATTAATTAATAAGAAGTCTCTCCCAATATTTCAAAAAATCAATTCACTTTTTGAAACAAGTATTCCGCAAAGTATTCTTGATACCTGCGAGTCAATAGTAAATTAAAAAGGTCTTTTTTATAAGGCCTTTTTTGTTTGATAAAATATCCAATAACTGTTATAATTTAAGAAAATAATTAATCTGGGTTTGATCCAGTGGAAAGAAGGTAAACAATGGTGATAAAAAAACAAGTCACGGTAAGCGTGATGATATATTCTTTAAAGCGATTTCAAGCGTATTAAATAGAGATGGATTGTTGATTGACTTTAGAGATGGGTGGTTTAAATGGTACAGTGGTTATATCGAGTCAGAACACTCTTGGGGATATACAAAAGAGAAGATTGGCAGTAGCCGTTTAATTGAGATTTCTGATTGGCATAATTACAGAGAATTTGACGACCTTTTTGTCCGTTAATCTTAAAGATGAAAAATGCTGAGTTGATGTTATCTAAAAAAACTTTATTCTGAAAAATGGATGGTACTTCCCAATTATTAAGATGAGAGATTTTCTAGACTCTTTACCTGAAAATTTTAAAATTAAATTCGATGTTAAAAAAAGGCGATCGATCCTTTATTTTTTTAGAAAAAAAGTTTTTAAGATGGACTTGGACTATATGAATGAGCATTTTAATAAATTACTGCGAGAATATTTGGAAAAAGAAAATTCCGGAAATTCTTATGGAGCAAACATATTCTATAAAACCACAAATTATTGAATATTATCCGAATAAGGATGTTATTTTTTTTCGGAAGAATTTTGTGATCTCATTTTTTTAAAGAGTCTCCTGTTTTTATAACTGATAATTTGTTAAATTCTGATTTTATTGACGGATACGATGATCTGGAAAAAGTCTTCTCACTGGTGATGAAATATACAAAACCAAGTGGAATATCCGTTGTAATCAACAACATTTCCAATGCTCAATCTGTTATTGAGAGAAATATCCTAAAAAGATATTTCATCTAAAGATGATGATGTTCGTCGCACTGATTTTCTCAAGGAATTTAATTCATTTTTAGAGGATTCTATATCTGATTACCTAAAAAAAGTGATTTTAGAAATAATTACAGAAAAACTTCTCGGAAATCTCAGACATCTAAAAAAACTTTTAATTCTGGTGAATTTAAAAAAACTTATTTTCGTCTGAATTTGTTATAGAAAGAGATTTGCTTGAAGCACTATTTAAAAAAATTCTGTTGACTTAGAAGATTTGTCTTATTTTATACAAGCATTTTTGGGATTCATCTGTAACAGAAGATAATAAATTAAACAATATTAAAAAAATATTAAGGTTGAAGTTTTTTTAATCTTCGTCTATTATCAGACTTGACTGAGAACCTTAATAAAAATAAAAATCATCACAGAGATTTAAGGATATTGTTGCAAAAAAATATCAAAAATTAAATTCGTCGAATCAACAAATCGAATAGGTTTTTTTCCGGCGAAATTGATGATAAGTTTGCTATCCCTCCCATCTCTCAAGAGATGATTGATATTCTAAATCAATATCAGGAGATAGGCATTAAATCTAATGTTCCAGAAGAAGTTGTACGCTTATATTACAAATACGCAGAATAAAAAGTCTACCCTTGAGGTAGATTTTTTTGTTTTAAAAATCTGTTATAATTTAAGAAATTAAAAACATCCTGGATTTATTCCAGTAGAAAAGAGGGATAAAAAAATTGAATATTTTTTTATAAAAACGTTTTGAGGATGTTCTTGTAAAAGAGCATTTTCATCAATATTTATCAAAAATGAAACTTTTTTTGATGAAACTTGAAAACACTATTTAATCAAAAAAACAAAAATACGTTCGTAACGGTTTCTTTGAAAGAAAGGTTTTAAAGGCTGATTTTTTTACAAGGAAGAATTATCTAGAGCCTTATGTCTCAATTATTTAGGTCACACCCGTACAGTCTTAGTTGTCAATTTAAAAAAACCGGTTTGACAAAGATTCTCGACGGTACAATTTCCTATCAAAAAAATCAGACTGGGATTTTTCCAATTCTTTACTTGGATGAGTTGTTTGAAGATTTAGATCCGCTGATGTCAGTAACAGCTGAAGCAAAAATTTCCGAATTTCTTTTGATAAAGATAAAAACACCAAGCTACAATTTTGAAGAATTAGAAAAATTTTTTTAAAACAACCTTATTCGAAATTGGATTCACAAAAAAATAAAGATTATCTGCAAAAAGAATAAAAAGGAATATTTGCAAAAGAAATCTAAAAAGATTTTATTTTTTTCTAGGAAGATTATCCAAAGCAAAGATTTTTGAGGATTTATTTGGAATGAAACAGGTTGCAGTTGAATATTCTAAATTTATAGAGATTGACTCCAAACAGCGTCTTATTCACAATGTTGATCAATTGATTTCCGTACTAAAAAAATATGAAAGTGAAATTGATGATGATACTTTTTGTTGATATTGTGAACGGAAGTTTATTAAAAAGATTTTTTTATTGGGAGTTGTCAGAAGGTAATTTGCGCAATTCGATTAAATGCAAAAAAAGCGTTGCGAAGAGTTAGATAGACTGAAAGAGCGACGTTCTTTAAAAATAAAAAGAAGTAGTTTGTTTTAAAAACAAACTATTTTCTGTTATAATTAAAGAAATAAAAAAATCTGGATCAAATCCAGTAGAAAGAAGGTTCTTATGATAAATTCAGAAGGATATAGCAGAGAGAAGGATGGTATTTACCTTTTTTTAGAAAAAAACTATTAAAAAGTTGATAATATGGCAGATATTTTATATCTTCCGTTTAATATATCAAATGATATTTTTAAAGTGTGCAGAAGAAAAAAAGTTGATCTTAACTCTAATAAATCGAGTCAAATTCTTGTAAGAAATATTGATATTTCAAAGTGTCTTAGTAAAAAGGAATATTATCTTTACGTTAAATATTCAGATGAGGATATTACAGAAATTATTATAAATGACAAAAGAGACCACACCGGTCTTCTAACTAAAAAAACTTCGTTTGTTTGTTTGAGTTAAAAGATTTTATGACAAACGAATTGTCAACAGCTGATATTGTTTTTTTGATGTTATAAAAATCTGGTTTTTAAAAAAGTAACCAATGGTTAAAAAAATAAACGGTGAAAAATCTTAATAATATTTTTTTGCAGAAAAAAACTTAAAATTTTCTTGAAAAAAACATTCCAGAGCTGTTGACAAATAAAACCTATCATTACAAGCGTGATAATTTGTATACTTATCCACCTTTAGGCGTTGTATTTGATGTGAAAAAAATAAAGATGTATTTGGTATTGATGACATTTTGGAAATTATTGATGTTGTGGGACGTACCAATACTTTTTTTGGATGATTTTTTTGGAAGACGTAGAAGCCCCTTTGATGAACACTCAACTTACTTGTTGATAGATTATTTAACAAAAAAATTCTAAAGCAAAAGATGTAAAACTTATATTAAATTTTTTTGCAGATAATTTTTTTATCAACTTAGGTTATTGAGTGCACACCCAATTGTTTGTGAAGAAGAAAAAAATTTAATTTATATAAAAAAAGCAATCAATAAATTTGAAAGCTTTCTAGAAACTGAAACACAGAAATATTTTTAAAAATTTCAAAGTCTGATGATTTGGCCATTGATCTTAATAATATATGTATTCTTCAGGAAGAACTATTTGAGAATTTATTCAATAAAAAAATTTTTGAACTCAAGGAAGAACTTACATTTAATATTCTGAATAAGTTATCGGATGATATGGCATTAACCACATTCACTGAAGTCTTTGATAAATCTAATAAAAAAAGTTGATATCGTTGAACTTCAGAAAAAAAGCTAGAAAGACAGACTTTGAATGTTAGAATCACAGAGCTTGAACTGGACTCTATTGAGGATATTATTTATCATCTTAAGAAAAAAACGAATTTTTTTAAAAAAATTTATTCTTTAACAAAAATTCACATTAATTTCACTTTTTGCGGTGAATCAGCCTTGCCAGCAATCACTCAGAATACTGTTCATCTGCTTAAAAAAACTCAAAAAAAGGATTTTTGGAATAACAACAAACGTACCGGAATTTCTTTTTGACTATATAAAAATAAAGGGAGAGACAATTCTCTTTTTATAATTTAAGAAATAAAATATTCTGGAATTGTTCCAGTAGAAAGAAGGATTAAATGAAAAAGCACAAATAAGGATAAAATCTTTAGAAGCACAACAATTTACAAAAGAAATTCTAAAGTTGGCTGATAGAGATACGTTTTTAGATATTAATGAATCGGCTGAGAATGCAATTGATATTATCAAAAGAAAAAAATTCGTAACGATTACAAAAAAATAGAAGAAAAACTTCTGTTATCAAAAAAATAATTCCTGTAAAAAAATTAAATACAAAATTGATATTGTTAAATATTTAGAACTGATTTCTAAATCTGGATATCAAGAAAGTCTTAAGAAAGATGTATTTTTTTGTATTTTTAATCAATATACTGGAGATACCTATCTATCAAACGAATTTAACTGCCGACTTAATAAACTTCAGGAAGAAGGGATTCCTATTTTTAAACTTATCTCAAGAATTGAACAATGATATGGATTTAGAAGTCATTCCTGAAAATTTCAAGTTTGACTGTGTAGTCAAAAGAAAGTTATTTTCTATGGAAAATTCAGAAATTTACGTAAAAGTAAATTTTGACGAATTTGGTGCATTTTTAAATCAATACATCAAAAATAAATTGGTTAATAAACTACCCACATTTGCATACGATCCATCAAAATATTTTGATGAGTGTGTTGGAAGATATAATTTTCCATTTTTGGGATTAAAAACCCTCACTGATGAAGAGTTCAGATCTTTTTGGAATCCAAGTGATTTAATAAGTTTATCAAAGGAAAATATTTTCACTTGCTACAGATCAGTAAGAGTAAAACTCATTCCAAAAATTGATTGAAGAACATTATTTGTTGTTGAGATTGTTCAATGAGGAGGATCATACATTTTTAGCAAAAGGGCGTTTTTCACCACTTAAATTTTATGACACAGAAAAAGTTCTTGAAAATTACTACGAAATGGATACAAAGGTTTTTAACATTATTGATGATTTCAATATTTATTACCTAAATTCTTTCGCTAATGATCCAAAAACTTTTAACTAGAATTGAACCTGGGCGTGAACTTCAATCGTTTAAAGTTATAATGTCATATCTTGTAAAAGTTGAAAATTCAATTTTTTTCAACTAAACGATGATTTGATTAAAGTCCTGCTATCATCATCAAAAAAACAGTTTGCGATTTGAAATTTTTTTGTTTGATTATATTAGTGAAACAAAAACAACTTTAAACGATATAAAAACTTGATACTAAAGTCAATATTTATATCGAATCTTACAATTCTGATAAATCAGAGAACGAGAATAAACTTTTGGAATTATTTAAAAAAATCAAATTCAAAAAGTCTTGGATATTATCAAAAAAATAATATCCGAATTGTCTACAAAGATTACAATAATAAAAATTTTTTTATCCCTAAATTTGATAAAGACTCGATTCTCGTCCTGAAAGAGTTAACGGAAAAAAATATGGTATCGAAACCTGTTTACCTTCTAAACTTATTTCAGAATTGAGTGAATATCTAAAATAATTAAAGACCGGGGTTCCGGTCTTTTTATAATTTAATTGAATATTAAATTTTCTGGATTTATTCCAGTAGAAAGAAGGAATCTTATGATTAAAAACAGAAAAGGAATCGTTTGATTTTTCCAATCGATTATCTTTTTGACTGAAGAGGCTGTTGATAAGGCAGCAGATGTTCTTATCAATAAATTTGAAGAGCTGGGCTTGATTGATAGTTACTGGGTTAATTATTGCCTGTACTGGTTCTGCAAAAAAACCATCAGGATCACCATCCTAGTATGAGCTGCGAGTGCTGCTCGAAAACAAAAAGAAGATCTTCAGAATGAAGATGATCATTTGTACGCCGGTATTCGTATTAGAACAATGGAGTCGACAATTAAGTTTATTTCAGAGAGACTAGAACCGTCACTTTTGAACAAATCATTTTGTGATTATTTCAAAAAAATGTTCGTTTCGAAAAATACAACTTTTTCAAAAAAATGATGGATTTTACTTTAACAATGTTGGTACCGGTGAGTTTTCATTCACGCCACTCATTGGTGATTGCTTAAATATTTTTTTGAACTGGAGAATAAGGTGTCAGGATTCAAACGGATCTCGCAGTCTAACCGTATCTATTCTGTAATATTAAAAAGCAATTAGTCAGTCCCCAAAAAGTCATTGGTGATTATATCAAAAAAATACGAAGACGTTGACGGCAATTCTGTTATTTTTATCAGAAGGCGGTTTTGAAAAATTCATTTTATTACGCTTTTACAAGTTTCTTTGATAAATTCGTAACTAAAGTTTCTAAAGATAATGATTTTCTAAACAAACAGGATAACTATATCGAAATGATGAAGGTCGAGTTGGGAGATTTTTTTGTAAAAAGTACACGAACTGATCGTGGATTCAACAAAGACTGAGATAAAAATTATACCTTGAATCAATCTTTAAATCAATTGTTGAAAAATCTGTACGAATTATTAGAAACTGAAGAACCTGAACATAATTTCATCTTCAAAAACAGATTATGAAAAGTGTCGTATAAATTTCAAAAATTCCAAGGGAATTAACAACTTTACCTATAAAAATATTTACCAACAAAGGAAAAACAACTTTTCATTTTTTTATCGACAATTGTTTTTTTATAAGGATGGTAAGATTGGCGAGGAAGATTTCAGAAGAATAGCAAATCAATTTTTTTGGATAATAAGGATAATTTTTCTTCAATATTTTTAAAAAAACTTAATTTCTGAACGTCTTGAGAGCCTATATTCATACGGCCCTTATTATATCCGAAATCTTTCTAACGATTTACTATTAGAAGATGAATTGGAAGAGATCGGACTTTTTATATAAATTCATTCTTAAATTACTTGAGCAGGAAGAAGATCCTGAAATAATTGAAGAGCTGAGTTTTGCAAAAGAATACTTGAAAGAAACTTTAAGTTAAAAGCTAGGTTTATCCTGGCTTTTTTTGTTGCTATAATTTATAAAAATTATTTAAATTTAGAAAGAAGGATTTTAATGAAAAAAATTTTTAAAGAAGAGCTTCTTCTTGACGGGAGAATTTGGTTTTCAAAGGCAAGTCTTAAAGAATTGAAATCTGCAACAGCTGAAGAACTTGAAGATCTACTCACTGTAATTACAACAGATATTGATTATTCTGAAATTGATACAGTTCGTAAGGTTGCTAGATTAATTGCAGACTCTTACCTTCCCATCGATTTAGTAGATGAGTTTCGAAAAAAATCTACAACCAGAACTTAGAGAGTTACGCATTTCTATCTGCAAGAAGCAAAGAAGAGGTTAATTTTGAAGGTTCGAGCTTGAAAAATTTTTTTGCACCACTATTTCGTGATGAGATCTTTGAATCGAAAGATCGATATACAAATCCGATCTTAGCTTTTGATAAGTTTTACCAAAAAGAGCTGGGCGTTCCAGCTGCAATGATTAACTGGTTAGATGAACTCGAATATGGGGCTGACACTCTTACCGGCTTGTCAATTCAATACGCACATCCAGCAGAAGAAGATCTCGAGGACTGGAATATGGTCTACAACGTTGGCGAGCGAGTTGGTGAATTAACTGCAAATATTCGTGAATCTATTTATAGCAAACAAAAAAATAAAAAAGGTTGAGTTTTTAAACTCAGCCTTTTATTGTTTCAGAGTGAAGATTTTATCCAAATCGGAAACCTTGAAATCGATATCACCGGAATAAGTGAATAATTTTAGATTAGGATCCTTTTTTTAGTTTTTTTAATTTGTGAATAAAATCGTAAAAAGTCGGGATATTTACTTTTTTTCAACTGAAATTAATTCATATCCATCATTATTGTCACTATTAAAAAAATTTCAACAAGAGTCATCATTTTACCAAATACAAAAGAGAAATAAGCAAAGTTAATATTAAACATCCTTAATAAACCATTGATCAAAAAAATTTATCATCGAATGGATTTTTCACCAATCCCTTGTTTAGCAGACATAATCTCGTAAATGAAATCAAAAATTTCGACCCAAATCTTTAGGAATATCCGTGTTTTTCCTTTTTTTTGGAAAGATCTTTTTAATTTCTTCTTCGTCTAATATTAGTGTAATTACAGACTTGTTTTTTTGTTATTTATATAATCTTGTGCGTGAATATTTTTTTAGGTGCCAACAACATCAGATTCAATAACAAATTTAAATCATTTAAATATAACGAGTTAGAATTTTTCTATGTTGCTATATTCTTCATCAAAAGAGAAAAATAGACGTTTTAAAAAAATCTTTGTATATTTTTTTATGATAGATTCCTTATTATCAATGTCATTAAATAGATCTACCTTTCCTATTGGAATATTTGAAATTTCAATCTTGTCACTAAAGACATTGAAAGAGTCACCAGGTTGCAATAGTCTCATACATCCTGATACTAGTATTTTTTTCTTTAAAAAAGAATTGAATCTTCTTCATCAAAACCACAAATATTCAGAGAAAGATCCTGATATCCGTGTTTTGTTAATGAAAAATTTTAAATAATCTGTATTTAAAAAAAGAATAGATTTTATCATCGAATACATCAACCAAAAATAGTGTGATTTAAAAAAACTTGATATGATAATCCAATAATTGTTCCAATCTTTCATAAAAATTCAAAATATTTACCTTCTGTAACTTTCATAGTTTTCCTTCTTTCTACTGGATTAACTCCAGATTAAATTAATTTTTTTGAAATTATAGAAGTTAAAAAAATAAAAAAATAATTAGGAGATTAGATATCTTTGAAAAACAAAAAAACAGTGTTGTGAACACTGTTTAATATTTATAAAAGAATTTTCTTCACTCCTGAATATTCTGGGTGAGAATGTAGTTTTGACTAATCCATAAAAATCCCCACAATCTATCCAAACCCTTTGAAGAAACCAGAGCTCGATAAAAGAAAAATAATAGAACATACTTTTTCAAGAAGACCACAATTACCATATTTTTTTGAATATGAACAAAAAAACCATCATAAAGTTTTTACATACATAAGACCGCCAATTTTTCAAATTATGTTTGTTTTAATTCTTTTTCTAATAAAAACGATGATCTAGCAATAAACGGTAATTTTTTTGTCAATAAAACCATCAATAAGTTCTTTTTGTTTTTTTGATGTGAATGACACTGCAAAAAGGGTGTCGCTCCTTTTCTACTTCTTTGACAAATGCAGCAAAAATAAACCAATTGTTTTTTTCAATTCTTTTTGTTCTTTATTTCATTCAATTTCTCGATATACACAGAAACCAAATCTTCTAAAAATCAAACCATACAAGTTTGAAACATCTACCGAACATCTTGAATTTCCAAAATTTTTTTATTTTCAAAAATTTTGTGATAATATTTTTTTGAAAAAAATTCTTTTTCTATCTAAAGCCAAAGAGCCATTCCAAGTGTGAAGTCTATTAAAGAGTGTTACGGTATAATCATCTTCTGCTTCATTTATAAAGCTTGATAATTAAATTATCAATTTTTTTCTCCAACAATGATGGATCGTTTTTAATATCCAAAACTGAAAGATCTCCAGTGTTCTTTTTCTTGAATTTGAATACATTCTTGGACACTCAGGATCAAGGTTAGTAAAAAAACGTTGTAAACAACATTAAAAATCAATGTCACAAATATTATTTTCGTCTAGTGTACGAAAATGAAAGTTTTCAGCTTTGCAAAAACGTTTTGCTTGAATCAATTGTTCCAATGATTTTTTTTAAAAAAATTCTTTTTTTGTTCTTCTTTTTTTCATTTTTTTCCTTCTTTCCTCTGAAATAAATTCAGATTTTTTTAATTTCTTTAATTATATAAAAAAAGCGATCAAAAGATCACTTTTTAGAAATGTTTTTTTACTAAAATTATTTGAATGTTTCTAGAATTTCAGCAGGAATATTAGTTTCGATTTTAAAAATCATTAATCAGTTTTTCAAAAATATGTAAAAATTTCCTTGGGTTATATCAGGAATATATTCCTTTTCGATTTGCTTGTTTTCACCATCATCAGTTCGAATGTATTCTACATCTGCATATTTGATAATTAAATTTGATGATATTGTTTCAATCAAACTTTCTTTTTTTATTATTTTCTAAGATTTCACAAAAAAATCTTTCATAAGCTTTTATCGTTATAACAACTAGGAACTAGGATACTTTTTTTCTTTTCTAGAGAATATCCCTCGGATTTAATACGCATATATTTTTATTCTATACAAAAAAACCAATAAAAATCACTAAGGTTGTCCTCATCTTTCAAGCATTTCAAGATAAGTTTATCAGTAATAACAAGTGGCATTTGTGAAAAACCAATAATAGAACTTAGCGAGACTCTGAAAAATCTTTCGTGAGAATAACCGAAAATTTCATCTGATTCAAGTTCATATTCAAGAAGAACATTATTCCAAAAATAAACAATGAAACTCATCAATAAGCGAGGATAGTTTATCATCAGTATGAATTAACTCCTCTATGATAGAATGTAAATCTGAACTCAATTTAAACAGTTCCAGATGATCTTTAGTTAAGGAGCCCTTTTGTTTAATATCATTCAACATAAAGATATATAACTCTTTAATATATTCTACAATAGAATCCTTTCTATCCCCCCTGTAATTTTCAATACTACTCTTAATATTTTTTTTAATAGTAATATCAAATCCCAAAAGAGATCTAACCTCTTCGTTTTTTTAAAAATGTTCAGACTTAAGGACGGATAGTGATCTCTCATTATATCCAAAACCTACTGGTAGCTTATTATCTAGAAACATTTTTTTAAAGAATGATGTTGGTTCAACTGCAAAAATCGACCATTTTATTAGAAAAAAATATTTTTTTAATGTAATTATTGATGAATTTATTTAAAGGCTCAAAAATCTAATTCTACAGATTTTTTTATTTGAATTTTTTTATTCAAAAATATCTCCCTCTAAGAAAAACATTCAATTCAATTTCATCATCTAAAAATATTTTTCATCAATATCATACGCTATTCTATTAAAAAGATTTGTGATTGCAAAACCATTCTCTATAAATTTACCACTTATCATATTGAATTTGTTTGCTAGATACAACTCTCCATTATCTTTATCCATATACAAATATAATCCATTTTCGTATGTATCAAAGATTTTTTTGTAAAAAGTTTAAAAAAAGTTTAAACTTAAAGTTTATTTTTTTCTCAACATTCAAAAAGGGATTTGTTTTTGTTCGTCGTTAATAATAAATTCTTTTTAATTCTGAATAAACATAATCATTCAATACTTCATTTTTGTTTACAATAATCTTGAATATTGATAAATTCCTCTTTTTGAAAAAAATAGAAATAATTTTATTATAAATATCCCGACTCAACGGAACAACATTTTTTTGTGCTTTTCATAATTTTTCCTTCTTCCCGCTGAATTTATTTCAGCATTTTATTTTCTTAAATTATAACAGAATAAAAAAAGATAAGTATTAAAAACCTATCTATTTTTTTTAATTTTTTTATTTTTTTGCAACCAAACGGAAAAATTGATTTTAGATCCGAAACTTTGAGTTCTGAAGTGTATTCTTTACCACCAAGGCGGAACGTTTTTATCACGAAGACTATTAACAATTAAGCTGTTCGATTTATTTGCGGTGATGTCACGAACAAATTTATAAATATTCCTATGCTTAGACTCTTCTAATTTAAATTTTTGTTGTTTGTTGTAATTTATTAATAAAAAAATACAAGCTAAGTTTAATTTCTCTGTAAAATTATCATAGTTGTCATTTTTGTTAAACAAATTAACGAGATTTAATAGCGAATCTATATCGTCCTTTTCGGTTTTGTCAGATACGGTAATAGAGGTCTCTATTTTTTTAACAACATTTCTAAAGGTGTCTAGCAAGCCACTATTGGAAAAGAAATACGGAGATTTTTCCGAAAATGCGATCTCTTTCCTCTATATTCTGCAAAAATAAGTAGATAATGTATCGTTTGGTTTGTATTTGCAGTTCTTTGAATTAGGATGTTAAATAGATCATTCAAAGCATTCAAATATGAATTGCTAGCATTTTCAGCCGGCTTCGAAGAAGAGCTTAAATTATTATACAAAAAATCGAATTGAGTGATAGCGACACGAACGAATTTTTTATACAATTCATAGTTCTCTTTTCCACGAGTTTTGTTTTCGAAAAAGTTGTAATCCTGCATACCAACATCAGACAGATCAATTGGTGAACTAACTGCAATATCAGAGCAACTACCCTTCGACGACAAAAGTTCAAATTTTTGAGAATAACCAATGGTTTTTGAAAAAATTTCATTTTTATTCTTATCGAAGAATAAAAGCTTGGAAATAATTTGACCGGATTCTGTAGATATGGAAAACTTACAATGAGATGTTTTTCAGAAAAATTATCTGTATTTCCATCGAACAGATTAAGTGTTGTTTCATAAGCCAACACATCAAAGTTATAATCCAATAACTTTTTCAAATTTACTCAAAAAAACTTTGAAAAAAATCTTTTTTTGTTTGTTTGTTTCATAAAGTACCTTCTTTCTGCTGAAATAAATTCAGTCTTTATTAATTTCTTTAATTATAAAAAGAAGAGGTTCATTAAACTTCAAATCAGGTGAATTTAAATTTTTTTCAGAATTGTCAAAACAGCATTTTTATGCTATAATAGGGAGTAAGAAGAAAATATAAGGAGGTTGTATTTTGCCAGGAAAAATTACTCGTAAAAAAACACAAAGAAGTTTCTGATTGTCGGTGCCGTTAGTTTGTTTGTTGGTGGGTCAGTTGGTACTTATCTTTATCAACAAACCAAGCCTTCCGATAGCAACATTGAGGTTCTATCAGAAGACGCACAAAAGTCTTTAATCGAACTTGAAACTGGTTTGGTAAAAAATAATACAAAACCTAAAGAAGTTATTGCTGATCTGAGCCCACGACTATCAAAACTTAATGATAACAACAAGCACCTCGCTACTGATTTGATGTACACATCTGTTCAAAATGCAGCATTTTATTACAATTCAACTGCTCAAATTATGAGTGGAGAGGTTGATTATAACCGTAAAGATTCAGAGAATGCACTCGACGCTGCTAAAAATTCAGCTTGGGTTGATGGTTATATTAAAGATATTAAGGATCAGTACTTAGTTCCTCAATCATTATCACCGGATTTCATTTTAACCTTACCGGATTTTGAAAAATTATCTACCTACTCAGATAATTACAGTGACGAGCTAAAAACTCTAATTGAAACAGGAAAGAATATTCAATCTCTGAAAGTATTTCAGGATGGAAAGGTATCTCCAACTAAAGCATTCGAGGCTTATAAGTTAGCTATTTTAGGAGTTGCTGATCTCAGTTCTAAAAATAAATCATCTAAATATATTGCAGATATGACCTCTTTAGCACGTCTATATCACGATATCGCACTAGGATTGGTACAGACACCGAATTTAACCCTAGAAAAGGATGGAACTTACAAGTTAAGTGAAACTCAGATTTCAGCACTGAAAGAAATTCAGAAAGATAAGGCTAAAAACAGATTTGTCTTTAGAAGCCGGAGAAATTCTGAAAAGAAGTTAAGGATGGAAAAAAATCAAGGCTGAAATTCTTAAAGATAAGGCTAAACTTTCTCAGAAAGAATTTGGAACTTCAGTTTACTGGCAAGGTTCTACCGACTTAGAAGCAAGCGTAACAAAAGATATTCAAAAGAATCAACATAAAAAAATAATAATAAATAGGGGGTAAACTAGCAGTTTATGCAAATGTAGAAAAATTTATGAAAATATTCGTAATTTTCTATAGTTGAGTAACTATGACAATTAGAAAGCCCTGCACATCTTGTGAAAGGTGTGTATCATTACAAAAAGTTAAACCGAGGAAATACCTTAAGGCCTGTTTGCCACAACGTAGAGTGAAAAACTCAAGCGTGAAGGTAGCGAAAGCAGAAAGAAGAAACAGGATATTGATACAACCTAGTAGCCTAACACAAAGTGAACGGCTGTAAAGCTGAAATAAAAGCTAATTAGTGTCTAGTAATTTAAATAGTGACTGCTAGAAAACGTTAGTGCTAAGTCAATATTAACAAGGGTAAGTTTCGGTAGGAATGTCCTAAGTCTCCAAAAAGAGATATGGATAACCTCGAACGACTATCCCCTGATGGGGGAGTGAATTAACACTAAGCCGATATTTTATCGGTGAGTAAAGCCGTAAGCTGACGACGGAAGAAAAATATTTGGTCTAAACACTCGTGAAAGTTGTGTTAGAGTGGTTCAGATTGACATATAGTCTGCGCACGTTCTGTAATGGAAGTGTCCGGGAATAGACCCGGCTGTTAGGGGTTGCGCCTTGACAGAAACTGTCAAAAGTACGAAAAGCACATTGAAAATTGAATAACACGATAAACTAAGTTGCATTATATTCCGTATTATGATATAATAGTTTGATCAAACAACTAAGGAGATAAAACTATTGAAAGAAAATCAAAAGGTAGCTCGTGATGAGAAGTCAGAAGATTAGGTTGAAACTAATCAAAGAGCAAGAAAGCCTTGTGTGGTGGTATAGCAAAGTTTCACGTAATTTTTGGAATCTTTTAGTCGATATCGACAAGCGGAACAACAAGGGTGAGTTTGATGATATTTTGAGTAACAACGGCAATCAAACCTATCATTCAAACTTCCACAACAGAGAGATTTATAGTCTCAATCAATCAGACTATCTCAATCTTGCAAAGGTTGTTGTTACTAAGAACTGCGAAGAAAATGAAAAAAATGGTCTTGGTATTATCAACCCAATCAATCGTTTATCTACGCTTTTCTTTCTAGGGAATTGGTCAAAATTCGGAAACAAAACAAAGGAAAATTGAACTTTCGGAGTGTTGACGAAATTCAACCTAATTTCAATGTACGATGTGATGTATCTGCAAACGGTAAACGCCCTAGTCGTATTTATCTAAAAAGATAACGGAAAAACTTCAGATTCCAACTATCGGGGATGTAAGGTTCGGTTCTGCCAGATCAGATTTCGACCTTTCTTGCAAGAAACAAGTTGCAAACATCTCTTTTGATGGAAAAATATTGGTATTTGTCATACACTGAAGATGTCGAAACTAAAGTACAAAATTTACCAGATTATACTGATGGAATTGGAATTGATCTGGGAATCAAGACGCTAGCAACAGTATCCGATGGAACCATTGTACCAAATATTAAGGCTTTTTAGACGAGTTCGTATCCTGAATAAACGCCTTAAACGACTACAACGTAAGGTATCTCGAAAGTACCTTATCAACAAATGCAACAAACACAATAAAAAAAGAATATTATCAAGCTAGAAAGACGAATCAAATTGATACACCGTTCACTAAAGAACATACGTATCAATCACATACGTAGATTTGTATCAGAATTAGTTAAAAAACAACCGCAATATATCGCAATCGAGGACTTGAACGTGAAAGGAATGATGAATAACAAATATCTCGCAAAAGATGTCGTTAATTGCTCTTTTTTTACACTATCAGAGAACATCTCATTAGAAAGGCAAAAAGAACGAAATATAGTCGTTCGGTTAGTGGATAGATTTTTATCCTTCGAGTAAGACCTGTTCAAATTGTGGCAGTTACAAAAAGGAATTAAAACTCAGTCAACGAATATATCATTGTAATAGTTGCCAAAAAGAAATAGATAGAGATTTCAACGCCTCACGTAATATTGCAACAACTGACAAATACAAATTAGCTTAATTAAATTGTTTTATTGCCTTTGGAAACTAGAGGAAATTAGTTTCGGTGGTAGGTCAGCCGTAAAGCCGAACCACTTAAATCCAAACGCCCTGAAAAATTTATGAGTATATCAAACAAATGGTAGCTTTGGCGAAGTTTGGCTCAATATGGGAAGGTCAAAAATCGTGTTATTCATTTTCTGATTTTTTTCGCACTTTTTGACTTACGGTTGTGTATTTACACTAAAAAAATTGAATGAATTTAGATAGATTAAAAGAAAGTCTTAAAAAGACTCAAGAGCGATTCAACCCGGATAAGTTGAGTGGTGTAAAAAAAATTAGAGACATCAAACGCCCGTGGTTGCGTCGATTTCTTGTTGCAGTAATAGTGATCATCTCGGTTGGAGCGGCGATCATTGGCGGGTTCCGGGCAGAAGAATCCTTGCAGCAAGAAATTCGAGATAATTACATCTCTGCTGTTAATAAAAAAGAATCACTTTCTAATTGGTCAGTTATTAAAAACTTCAAACTAAAAAACGGAGATACTGCCGGTATATTCTCTTATCAGAATAAAGATGGTTTCAATATTTTGATTTATAACGTAACTAAAAAAGAGGTTATTTTAAAAGAGGCTATCGATACAAAAGGTCAAGACGTTTCCAATTCTTCAACAATTTTAGGAGCTCAGTTGCTTCTGTATTTGTTAGAGAATGAGGCTGATTTTAAATTGGATCAGATTGAAAAACTAGAAGGTGTCGGGTTTAATGTTAATGGAACGGAATACAAACTTGAAAATCAATATTCTAGATTGACATCTGTTAACGGAAAAGAATTAAACAAACTTTACAATGTACATCTGACACAACCAGCGGAAAAGAGACTCTTGAACAATGCTGGCGTTTCAAACTATGAAGATTTGTTAATTGGTAGAGTTGATAAGATTAGTGATGATGAAGTTGTTATCACTGCTAGATTGAAGGATAGTCACGACGTTTATGAAATCCACACAATGACTGATAATAAGGTTAAATTGATTGTTAACCCAGGGGTTGATACAACAAAGAAAAGTGAATGAAAAGATGAGGTGAGACCGATTGTCTAATTATGAAAAAGATGAATTTCAGGAATTAAAACTGTTGAAAAACGGTTTGTCTGGTTTGCGAGAAAACTTAAACAGAGAAATCGGTTTCTTTCTTACAACACTAGACAACGCCACGGATCCTATACAAGTCTTAACAAGTGATAAGGGTAAGTGGCTGTTAACAAACCCCTTCTCAGATACAACGGAAATGATCAATCATCTAGTTAGAAATATTTCTTTTTCGTCTCTATACAGCAAGCCACGAGAGGTTTTTTTGACTGTATCCGCAACGATATCTAAGAGTAAGGAGTTAACTCTCGGTTTCGGGCCACAAGGAGGAGATGTTCTTGTTTATTGGAAGGTATTCTCAAATACTGTAATTGTTCCAGATTGGGATAATATTATCGAAAGCAAAGATAAACGAGAATCTCTGATTGAAGAGATGGAAGAAAAAGAGAAGTTATTGAAACACACAGAGGAGACTCTGAGAACAAGGGATGGTTTGTTAAACGAAGGACACTTTAATTTATATTTAAAGAAGACGTTCCTCAAAAAAATTCAATCAAGAAGTGGATGGATTATTGGATGATTTGATTGATGAAGTTGATGATACAAGGAAACAACTCGAAACTATCAGGAACCACGATATCCCTATTATTGAATCTGAGGAGATCAATAGTTTATTAGATTGGTTGCAGATGACATTCTTGCGTTTTCCAAAAATTGATAACTATAAATATTACGAAAAAATGAAATCTAAAAACAAGTGGAGGTAGTAATGGATAAAAATACCCCTAACAAAGCAAAACGTTTTGTTAAATCAAAAGATACAGGTAACCCGTATCACAACTTTGACCACATCCTATCAGTTTTGGATAGGGTTCAAAAAAATCCTCTTTATAACACCTTAAAAGAGGACGAAAGAATTTTACTTGATTTATCCGCCTTATTTCACGACGCTGGACATTCTCGTTTTAATACGGAAGAGGAGAATTTGGCAATTGCTGTATCTCTCTTAGAAGAATTTCGTGTATCCTCTGGAGAGTTAACAGTAACTGAGTCTGAAGTAATTTCAGAACTTATTTATTCTACTGATAATAGAAATCTAAATTTTGTTAAAGATGATGATTTGTATTTGATGAGGGCGATTTTGAAAGACGCTGACATAACACAAACACTAATTGAGGGTGGTGATGTTTGGCGTGATCGTTTAAGTGAAGAGTTTGGATTAAAGTTAAACAAAAAAATACAGATTTAAGTTTTTTTAGAATCAGTTAATCTTTTGACACCATACGGAAAGCGATTGGCTGACGATTGGAAAAATACGCAATTTCCCGGAGGTGAATAATGGCTCAAAATAACATCACTAATCAAGGAAATAGATCCTACTTGGATAATAGGAGACAGGCCATTAACGCCTCTCAACCCCAAATAAACGGAAAAAGTTTAGATGAGTTTCAAAGACAACAAGAACAATTCAATAAAGAAAAGGAGCGTATCGAGGCACCACCAAAATTTAAAAAAAGTCTCGAAAGTTCTTTTTTTACTAAAAAGGTAATTATCTTGTAGTTACACTATCAGCAATATTACTGATAATTAATACAGTTCTTCGTGGATTCAACGGAACTTGGTGGTATTTACTTCCAAATATAGCATTTCTTGTTGTAGTTATTTTTATTTGGAAGCTACTTTAACCCTCTAGATTATGCCAGTGACACAAACAAATACATTCGACCAAAGTTAGACAAGGTTTATCTGGATCTTCAACGTATCTTAACACAATTGCTGGTTTTATCAGGCACCAATCTTCACAAGGATAACAAATCATCCTATAAACACACAATTATTTTATTGGTTGCAGGAACTATTCCGGCTATCTTGTTCTACAATTCCGGATTTGCAATTCTTGGTGTACCATTCTTGATGATGTTCGTAGTTCGAAGTATCGCCTCTGGAAAAATTAAAGAATCGGCTTCTCAACTTGGATTCTTAAAGTGGGTGATGTTCCTTCTGCTATTGATTAATACAATCTTGTCAGCTTATTGGAAAACTCCGTTCGGATTTGAAACATTTGTCCTTATTTCTTTCCTAAACAGTACCGAATTGTGGATGAAAAACACAGAGCTTTACGGTCTGGAAAAAATTCAGCAATTGAGTGCAGAGGAACAACGACGTAAGAACGAGGCTTATAATCGTCAATTAGAAGAGCAACAGAGAGCAATGTTGCAACAACCTCATCAACAAATGCAAGGATATCCACAACAAATGCAACAAGTTCCCGGAATGCAACAGGGGCAATACCCTCAAGGGATGAACCAACAAGTTACTTATCCACAACAAATGCAAGGTGGATATCAGCACCCTACGCAAGGACAATATAGATAAAAACAAAAAAGACTCAATTCAGAGTCTTTTTTTATTACTTGATATATAAAGTTTTATAATTAGGGATTTGAGCCTCACGAACGAGTGAACTGATCAAGTTTCTATCATCTGAAAAGATTGCTTCGAGTAGGAAGTCTATCTCTATCTTGAATTGCGATTCGAGATAATTATCAGCCAAAAATTCTGAAACAGCAACAGAAAAATTCATCGCTTTCTGAATTTGTTGCAGATAGTAATAGGTGAAAAAAATTTTTCCAATACAAATAGCCTGATCATCTGTAATATTTACGTTGTTGTTTTTTTATTTACGTGATAAAACCTTGTAAAACCAAAAGTTCCATTATATTTTTTTGCACCATATTATAGAAAAAAAGTCGGAAATATTAAAAAAATACAAAAATCTTGAATTTTCGCTATCAATAACTATCATATTCCCATCTTCTAACAACTCAAACTCTTCTGTTTTGAAGTTGAATAAAAATTTTATATTTTGCTAAGTTACTAAAATTCTTATTTAACTTTTTTTATCAATTCGTTTCAAAACTAGAGTTGTTTCCAGAATAAACTCATTAAGTTCCCTTTAAAAATAACATCTTCGTAATATTCACCCTCATAATCTTCTTCGGGATTCATCAATTGATAAACTGGCATTTCAACTTTTTGATCTACGCAAAAATCTTCGATTATGTTGCATATTACTTGGTGCGTACCCTCCAAATCAATATTTCCGTAAGAATCAACATATCGAAAACAGAAAAGAATCATTCCAAAAAGATAGTACATCTTGTATTTGTCTGATTGCCCCATACCATCCGTCCGGTACTTGATATATCGAAAAATATTCCGATAATTCCTTAGAGAAATCAACCTTCTCTTGAATTAATTCAGACAAAATATCCCCAAATTTCTTTTGATAATTCGGGTCGTATTTCAATTTCTGAAATAACTCAAGAACATTTTTGTAATCCTTCTGAAATTCGTTCAGATATTGGACATCTTTCTTATTTGTTTTTTTGCAAATTGCTACCTTCTTTCTTTTTTTTATTTTTTAAAAATTATAAAAAAATAAATATTTATCAAAAAAAGAACGAAATATATTATCTTTTCTATAAAAAGAAAATTTTTATTAAATATATAGATTCAATTATTTCACGTCCGCTATATAATAAAAATTTATTTTTTTAGTTAATTTTATCCAGTTTTTTTCTACTCATCAACATAAAAAACGACAACAAAAAAGAGAGAGTTAAATCTCTCCTTTTCTTATTTTGGATGAATGTAGGAAACTTTTCCTTGTGCGTATCTAGGATCGAACCATCCACGGAAGTTTGATACGTATCTATTTCCGTTGTAGTTGGATTCTTTTACCTGAATACGACCTTCATTTTCTACTGCAACTACTACAGCTACGTGACCATATCCTCCGTCAGTCCAACAAGCAATCGAACCAACTTTTGGAGTGTCATTTACCGTGAATCCAGCAGATCTTGCAGAAGCAGCCCACTGACCACCGTTACCCCAGTAATCGCCAGCCCAAGGTGCTAGAGCTTTAGCTCCCCACGTACATTCTCCGTAAGGGTAAGATGTGATACCGGAGTAATTTGGCTGAATATCCTTGAAGGATCCGTCGCCAATTCCACCACCGTTACCGTTACCACCACTACTTATGAAGTTTGATAGTTTCGCTGGTTTACCCTTCATATCACTAGCTTTAGGCTTCTTAATGGTATTTTTTTGTCAGAATCGTAACCGTTAACTTCTTTGAGTATCTTTTTACGTCCATCAGCAGAAATACCAAAGTTGTGTCCTAAGTCGAAGTAAGCAGAGTTGTTATCAACCTCAGTAGGAAATGTCGGTAGACCTTTTGATACATCTTCACGAGAGTGAATACCAAAGATACTAATCTCTCCTGAAGAGGAGGCTTTACCTAGAACATCTCCTGCTTGAACATTGTCATTAACCTTAAATCCAGCTAAAGAACCAAATCCAGAGTATGCGATTTGTTCAGTGTTGTTCTTAGAGCGGATGATGATTGTTTTCTGACCAGTTGTCAAATCATTGCCTACGTACACAACCTTACCAGCCTTCATCGCTGTAATTTCAGAACCAGCTTCGTGCTTGAATGTGTATCCAGGGAACAATTCAACTTTATCACCAGTTTTTCTCCAACCATATCCTGAAATAACTTCAGTGTCACCCAAAGAAATTCCATTAAATGGACTACTTGTGATGTCAGCTTTTTCGCTCATTAGAATTGTCTTTTTGAGACTTGAATAATCCCTTGAAGATCAACTTGTAATTTTCTTCTAAAAATACGTGAGATTTCATACTCGTTCCAGTTATCATAAATTTCATCATAATAAACCGGACGGTTTTCACGAGATTCAAGTGAAGCTACAAATTGTCGAACTAACATTGTCGCATTCTTTTCAGATTGTTTATTTCCCTTGTGTGTCCAAGTGTAAGCGTCGGCACCGTTGATGTAAAGTTTTCCTGACTCAAACCATTTTTCAGGTTCACCACCATCAGCTTTCGAACTGCTAAATAGGCTTCGTTCATTAGTTGTTGGGTCGGTCGCAAACATCGTAGGATCCCAGTTTTCGTTCCCACCAAATAGTGTTAATACAGTTCCTTGAATCTTGCTTAAGAAATTCGCTATCAATCCTGAGAATCCACTTCCGTCACCCCAGTTTGAAATTGCGCCCGCACTACCACTTGTGCTTGACCCGCCTGAATTTGATAAAGTACTTGATCCGTTTGAAAGTTTGGATAAATCTGGTTTAACTTCCCCTTCAGGTAATACAAGTTCTTTCCAAAGTGCGTCAGATGTTGCCTTACTCAAGTGACCTTCGATATTATTCTTTATAGCGTCAGGATCTTTATAAGGATCGTTATCAGCTAACGAAGCCCCACCACCGTGAATTTCCCAACCCATAAAGAATCGAGAGGCAGCTTGCGTAACGTCTTTCGCTTGTGCCACTAAAGGTAATGTCGCACGGATTTGCTCTGACTCTCCACGTAACATAAAGTCAATTTGAAGATCTGCGTCAGACCAGTTCTTACCTTTCTGTTTAGCGTACTCAAGTAAGTTTGCCTTACGACCACCTAACCACTGTCCTAAACCGATAGGTTTGTCTGTATTAAATGCAGTGTATTTATCTTGCTCTGAAACTACATATTTAGAAACGTATTCTCCAAACGTTGTCGTAGGGTCAATGTTTGACTCAGCAACCCAGTTTGTCATAATACCGATTGCACCAACACTACCCATACCGCCATCGATAAGCAATTTGTAAACTTCTTTACGAACCTTCTTGGCTTGTTCTGATTGATCCAATCCGCCGTCACCAACACCACCTTCGGTTGAACCACCAGATGATGAAGAGGATGAAGATTTAGATTTACCATCTCCGATAAGGTTATTGAAGATGTCTAGAATCTTATCTGTTGCCTCTTGTGTTGAAGCGTTAGCGTCGTTCATTGCTTTCCAGCGATCGACAACATTCAATTTATTTTGAGTTGTTGATGGAATGTAAGTTTCGTAATTCATAACATAATCGTAAAGGTACTGTGCACCGTTAATATTTTGAACTTCCGGATCCTTATCAATTTTCGGTTTTGTTGAAACGAAGAAGTTGTTTTCACCGGCTACCACTTCTTTTCCATTCACTCGAAGACTAGTACCTTCCTTGTGTTTATCAAGAAGCGCTATATCCGCACCACTTAATGTTTCACCACGCTTAAGTTTTTCGATAACCTTTTCAATTGCCCACTGAGATTCTACAATCTCGTTTGACATATCGATAGAACCAAATGCTGTTGTTGCACCGAGAATTTGATATTGAGTGTCAGAAGCTACATCTTTATTAATCCAGAATGACAAGAATCCCTCTGAATCATTTTTAGCAATGTAATAATTTCCGTGCTCATCAATACCGATTTCGTATGCTTCGTATGTTTGTTTTGCGATTTTGAAGATAGAACCAAATCCATAATCCCAAACACCTTTTTTCTTTTCTGGCTCTCCATCCTTACCACGCTTAATTGCGTAAGGATGTTCTTTTGAAGCAGTGTTTGGAACAACTGCGTCAGCCTGTTTGATGTTTCGCTTGACTGATACGTATTTCTTATACCCGTCAATCTCAGTTTCGTCTGGTTTACCATCAATAGAGATAACACCTAGAGCTTTAGGATCTTCGTTTCCGTTACCATCATAAGTATAAACTGTTACATCACTTAGGTCTGAATTTAATTTAGCTCTTGCAGAACCAACACCACCAGACTTAGTAAACACATCGTTAATCTTGTTATATTCGTCTTTTTTTAATACCTAATCTTTTTGGCAACATCATAGTTCCAATCTTTACCTTCGTTCTTTTCGACAAATTTACTTTGCAAAATAGTCCAAACCGGAGTTTATATCAGAAACCTTAGATTCATACTTGTAATATTCTTTACCGTAATTTTTCCAACTTGGATCGTCGGTTTCATTCTTCTCTTCGGAACCAGTCGTTTTAGAATCCTTATTTTCGGTTGTTTCAGTTTCTTTCTTTTCTTTTTCTTTATCGCCTTTCTTTTCTGAATCACCATCAGAAGAAGACTCTGTAACAACGGCGTTCTTGTCGTTTAAGAAGTTGAATTTAGATCCGACCATCTGAAGATTACCATCCTCAGTTAAAACCTTGATCATTGCTACAATAAATGCAGGATTGTATCCGTTTTTGAATGACCAAGCCGTTATTTCATCACGATAATCTCTATATTCTGGCGGCAATTCTGCGTCATTACTTTCAGGTCTTTCCGCCTTACCATCCTTACCGGATGTTGGCCCTCCGCCGATTTGGAACTTGGAGTTATTTGTAGCAACCAAGTATTGAGGAACATTAATTTCACTTGGTATGGATGAAATTGAACCTGTTTCACCGGAAATATAGAAATCGCCACGAGTCCAAATGTTTTCGTTGATATTCTCAGTTCTGAAAAGATTCTTTTGAACTGTTGGGCTGTATGCAGTATCAAATACACGAGATTCAGCTTCAAGTTTACCAGTTGACAATTTACCCTGATATTTATTTTTTTGCTTCTTTAGTGTAATCACCGCTAGTATTGTGTTTTTTACCACTGCTAGATTTTGAAGCTTTAGAAGAACTTGTTCCACCTGTATTTCCATCAGCAATTGGCTCTAAAGCTACAACTTGGTTGTAATCCATAGATTGAGTTTTGAATGTTTGGTGATTTGCAACCCCGTTTGTACCCGAGTTACATTCTAAAACTTTTGTATCATCTCCGTGAAAATCTTCAGCTAAGAAGAATGTGTGTCCATTTGCTCCAGCACCTGATAAACCACCAACTACAATGATTGTACCCTTTTTAGCCGTCCTGTAATCAACTTGTCTAAATTTAGTACCACTCTGACCAAAGGCATTAGAGTTTGTTAACATAGTTACGGTTGATAAACCATCAACACCAGTCATACCTGCCTCTGTTAAAGCACGTGTAACGAAGCTAGAACAGTCATAAGAGTTGGGCCCGTTACGATTTGTCATTGAGTAGGTAATTCCTTTGTTAAGTTGGCTACTAGCCCACTCGTATGCTTTTCTCAGAATTTCATTGTCAATTCCATCAGCGGAATCTGCACTTCCGTAATCTTTGTCACTGGCAGAAGAAGTTCCTCCACGAGCTTCATTTTGAACATCAAGCGTTTGCCCCCAACGTTCGTATTTCTTTTGAAATTCCAACTCTTGTTTTCCATCATCAGAATCCCCGTGTGCCTTAGCCTTAAACTCTTCTTTTTCCTTGTCCGTCATATCACGAACTTCTGTTAAACTCTTGAATGAGTAATCTTTTTGAATCGTGATATACAGGCTTGATAAATTGCTCTGCAAAGAACATTTCGTTCTTACCAGTTCCGTGCAAATTACCATTAAGCGTTGAATTTAGCAAATAAAGAAGGTTTGTATTTAAACTTAATTTATTAACAGCAGAAGCCGCCTTTTCATCTATAAGATTTTCTAACGTCAAAGGTTTATCCGGATTTACCGGTCTCAAATTAACCTTATCGATAACGTTGTTGTTGAATAAGTATCCGTCTAAGGTGTATTTTGCATAATCACCTTCACGCTTAATAGGTTTCAGTAAGGATTCTTTTTCTGTACCTGCGTCAGGATCTCCTGGTTTTTGTTGAAGTTCTTTCAAACTCAACAAACCATCGTGATTGTTGACTCATTACAGCATAGTAAACGTAGTACAATTTATTAGCTTGCGTAGGAGCACGACCTTTACCTAATTCGTAACGTTTAGTAGCTTTGTTGAAGAATACGTTATTAGAATCTGTTAGCTCAATACCATTTTTTTACTTACGTGGTTTACATCTTTAACACTTGCGTGTTGATAGTTTGCCTCGTTTGTACGGCTGGCTTCATTATCTAAAAATTACTCCAGCTGCAAATGACACACCACCAACAATAACAATTCCGCCCGCAATCCATCCGATGTAAGGAAGAGCTGCCTTTAAAGCGGCTTTTGCAAATTGCTTACCAAAATTGCCAACAATTTTCTTCATACTTTTGCTAACAGCTTTAGTTGCACTCTTAGCACCTTTAGTTGCAGCTTTTCCGGCTTTATTTGTTCCGTTTTTTTAGGGCTTGAGTTCCCTTGCCTTTAATTTGATCTAATTTTTTTGTCAACACCAAGTTGCTTCTTGATGTGTTCGCTAGACTTGCTCTTGATTTTGTCGGTAGCCTTACTACCCAACTCCCTAGCTTTGTCTCCCATTTGTTGTGCGCTATCCTCGATAGCACGAGATTGTTGATCCTGGCTCCCTAACGTAGCCTCTTGATCTAGATCTCGAAATTCTCTTTCGTCCAAGTAGCAGACTACCTCCTTTTTATGTTATTTTTACTCTTTCTATTATATAGTCAAAATGCCTATTTATTTCAATAGAAATAAAAAAATAATTCTTTTCTATCATTATATAAGAAGTGAAGAGCTGAAACTGTTGTAGTTACATCCCTTAACTTTTTATTAATTAAGAAAAAAATTACCAAAAATATATTACTAAAAGTAAACCTTATAATTAAAAAAATACTACTTGACTTTTAAAAACTGTTTTTGTGATACAGTAAGATAGTAGTACAAGAAGGAATCTAAGAAGGAAAAATTTTAACCTAAAGGATTTTTGGAAAAAAATGAAAAAAATAAGTACTACGATATTAAAAATAAAATTCGATTATTTAATATCATAATTGTTATTGAAGCATTAATTTTCTTAGCTGTTTTGTATTTTGTACCTACTGATATTAATGTTAAAGGTGTTGGTCAGAATATCATTATTGCTCTGAAGTGGTTTGGTGGTTTAACAGCATTTTACGGCTGGGCATTACATCAAAGAGAAAAATTTTTATCAATGTGAAGGGGGGTATTTCTGTGAATCAAAACCTGTCGAATCAACACTTCGAAAAATTTCTAGGACAGCGACTTCGATTTCGTGCGATTTACGATGGTGTTAAGATAAACCACAAAAATTAGTCCACATAAAAAATACTACAAACACGGAGTTATTTTCAAACGAGTGCTAGAGGTATCATCCGGGGACGAGTTTCGAGATCACGTTCACATCCAAGTAAAAGAAAGTGTTTTTAATAAAAACTTCAAAGATTTACCGGTTGGCGAAGTTGAGTTTGAATTTACAGCAGAATTGTATGAATATTTACAACCATTAAGAGAACATCAAGACGGATTACAATATAAAAACTTGGTCTATTGGACTAAGAGATTTAAAGAAATTAGAAAAAGTAAAAAAAGCAAAGGGGAAAAAGGACAATGCCGATCATCTCAGTAAGACAAAGTAACATTTTTTTACACAAGGGAAAAATTAATTCTCAAACAGTTAGAATTGATGATTCTGGATTTGTAAAAGGAAATATTATTATCGGAGACTATTCCGAAATTATGAAATTATTTGGAGCGTTTCATATTCCTAGTTCATTTTATACAAAAGAAAATGGAACCCCTAAAGCTGTAACATTTAATGTGGAGATTCACCCTCCTGAATTTGTGACAGATGAAAAATTCAAAAAAGAATATCTTGAACGATATCAAAAGATTAATTGGAAGTAAAGATGTGGATATTGTTGGGCCTTCATCTGCATTAATTCTGGATCTTCCGGATGGAGGAATCGAAGTTCGTTTGAAAATGTTTTACCCTGAATTTTTGGTAGTAACACCAACATCGTATTCACAACCTTCCAATAAAAATTCAAGTATCTTACCACAAGTAATATAAAAAAAGGAGCGTAAGCTCCTTTTTGTTTTTTAGTTTGGATAAATGTAAACAACACTAGAATCTGGTGTGAACCAACCACGGAAGTTTGCGATGTATTGGTTTCCGCCCCAATTTGATTCTTTTACTTGGATTTGATTTCCACTAACCGCAGTAACAACAGCTACGTGTCCGTATCCCCAACCTCCATAAGGCCAGCAGATAACCGCACCAACTCGTGGTTGTGTTCCAACTGTGTAACCGGCAGCTCTTGCAGAGTCTGGCCATTGATTAGCGTTTCCCCAATAATTATGAACCCAAGGTGCTAATGCCTTAGCTCCCCAAGTGCACTGACCAGCAGGGTAAGTGTTTCCAGAATAATCGGGTTGAATATCTGCGGATCCATCTACACCGGCAACTGTACTATATTCATTAGAGGCTTGCGTGCTGTAAGATTGAGATGATCTAGCCTCTTCTCTAGCTTTGCGTTCTTCTTCTGCTTTTTTTGCAGCTTCCTCTTCAGCCTTACGTTTTTCTTCAGCTTCTTTTTCTGCCTTTTCTTGAGCAATTTTAGCTTTATCTGCTTCTGAAAGTTTTTCAGAAGAGTTCACTTCTGTCAGAGCCTTTTCACTAAGCAACCCTTTCACATTAGAGTCATTTTCATCTGCTAAAATTGTTGCAGAAACGCCAGCATTTGAATCTTGAGTGCTTTTATAATGTTCATTGGACACTAAACTATCCTGGCTATTTTCGTCCATTTGTGCGGAAGAATTTCCTGAGTAGTAAACAGTTTTTTTGTTTCAATATTGTTTAATGATTGTGTTGAGATCTCATCTGCAAAACCGGTTTGAGATCCTAGTGAAACTGCACCAATAATTACGGGTGCAACCAACAACGTCTTCTTTAAATTCAAACGTAACACCTTCCTTTTCTCTATTACATAAACCTATTTTTACAATTATCACCACATCAAATAATGTTACAGAACTGTTACGAAATGCTTGTCTGAATCACCTTGTTTTTTACGAAAATTAATGATAAAATAGGATAGTAGAAAACAAGATAAAGGAGAAATGAAGTGAAAACAGAAAAATCACCTATCAAACAACCAATTATTAGATTGTTACTTTTTTTGTTAAAAAAATCTATATAAAGTTTCAGGTACAATCACACTTGGTGTTATTTTAGGATGGATATTGACATCTGCTACAAGCTATGACAGATTTTATTGGAATCACTTTATGGGTATTTTTACACTACTCTTTTTTATTTCCTTTTTGTTAAAATTTTTGATTAGTTCACAACGGTTAGATTTTCCACCACTTATGAAGTCAGAAGAGTCATTTTTGAATCGTATTAGATACGCATACGGTTGGTTTAATTGGAAAGTACAGGTTATGCTCGGATTTGCACTTTCACCAATTTTTATCAAGCCTGAGATGACGTTCCTAGTTAAACCAGATATTTCGACAGCTCCACCTGAATTACTTCCAGAGAAAGTTTATTTGTACGAAACTTACTCAAATTATTCATACTATATGTTTGTTTCAACAATTTTACTTTTTATTGGATTGATGGCGTTCTCATACGCTATGAATATTGTTTTGGAGGAAAGGGTATTTCAAGATAGATCACTACTTAAAAAAGAATATACACTCTACCAACGATCAATATTAAATAAAATTTTTAGAAAAGGAAATAAGAAAACAAACATTCCTTTTTGATTTAAAAAGTTTTATATTTAAAACCTGAGTATGTGGATAAATTTAAGGTTGCAGATCTAAAAAAATTACAACTGAACAAACCGAGTCTTCCAATTTAAGGCTTCACAGAATTGAATTTGTTTTAGAAGAGAAGGTTACTGGTATGCTACTCAAAAAAATCAGCATTACAGCTCTAGGGGAGATTTTAAACGGAAAAGAGTCTTTGAATACATTGCCGTATAAGAAAAACGGTTTTTAATCGGTGTTGATCCAATCGATAAAAAAAGATGAAAATCAATCTGAAACAGATAAAGAAGATAATCAAAAAAACTGAAGGAAATTCAGAAAAAAAGATTCGAAGATTTATATCCAGAAATTAAAACGAAAGTTCCTTTTTTTCTGAAATTAAAAAAATAAAAAAACCCTGACAAAAAAATATTCAACAAAAGGAAAAAAACTTAAAAAAACGCAAACATCACAAAAAAATCAACAAAAGAAAAAAATATTGATAACAAAAAAAGGCAGTACATTGTACTGCCTTTTTATTGAATTATTTATAGTTTAGATATTTGTTCCAGTGCCTTTTCCAAACAAAAAGAGAACTATAGGTTTAAATGGTTTATACAAATGTATCATTTTTTTATCATCTGTATCATTTAATTCTTAACATACCACAATAATATTTAATTTATTGATTTTTGCTAAAGGCGTCCTACAACACCTCTATAAGCCCTCTTTGGTAAATACCAAATACAGGTTTACGTGTATTTTTTTCTATTAGATTTTTTTATTAGACAAGATATTATATCCGATCAAACTTCTAGTGTGGAATGACACCCTATCTCTTTTTAGACTGATACCGAAATTATTCAGTCCTTTGACTAGAATATTATATGATCCATTGATATCAGCATTAATAAGCTCCCCGCTTTTAGTTTTATACAAACCTCTTTTTTCACGTGTTCCTGAAAACTTATACTTTTTGCCATCATTTTTCCAAACCGGAATAGGATCATAATCTATGAAACTAGCTTTAGATGTATAAGATTCCTCCTGCTCTACAACCTCTATTCCTCGCAACTGACACTTGTACTTTAGTTGAGAAATGAATTTGTTGTGGGGAATTTGAACAAAATTTTGATTCCCTTTTTTACCAATAGAAATACCAGACTTCAAGCCAACGTTTTTACCAACAAAAACCTTTTCAAGTGCCATCTCGTCGAAAAAATCTGCTAGAAAACCTGTTATTTTATGAAATTCTGATTGCAATTTCATCTCACGATTTCTAAAAAGACGGTGGATGTGCTTACTTGTTTTTTGATTTTTTGGTAATTTTGATTGAGATTTTGCTATTAGACGGTTGTATCCTTGATTTATATGTTTAACCTTCAACCCCTTAACTAAAAGTGGATTGGTTCCATCAGAAAATGTAACAGCAGCTAAATTATCAACCCCAAGGTCAATACCTGCATATTTATGAGTCTTCCTAAAAGAGCTCTCTTTAACCTCGTAAATAACATCAATAAAAAAATAACCATTTTTTGGAATTATCTTGACACATTTGGGATTATCAACTTTTGTTGGGATTGAGATCCTCAGTTCTCTCGGGCATAAGATAAGTTCATTATTATCACCACGTTTTTTTAGCAAAAAGTTTGGTTTGTAAACTCAACGACATACCTACCTTCCGTCTTGTGTAGATATCCTGGGATCCTTGGCTTATTCGTTATTTTCTTATTTGACTTATCATTGTAACCTTTTAAAAGCTGATAATATGAACTGATATTACCACCTAGCATTTTTATAATATTGGTTGAAACTTTAGATGGTAATGCTTTCATATCGCTCTGATCTTGTTTCCTAAATTCAGAAACTAATTGTGCCCAGCTTAGTATTGGTTTTTTTATTTTCCTTATCAGACTTATTTCGTTCAAATATAGATTGACGAATTTGATACAATCCAGCATTATAAAGATTCTTTGATTTAAATGTCAAATCATCACAAACTGAGTACAAATTATTACTAGGTTTAATTAAATGTCTTTCTACCTGTCTCATTGCTACCTCCTTTTCTAAAAATTTATTTATCAACTTATTATATCATAAAGTATTAAAAAAATAACAAATTCAACTCAAAAGTGAATTAAAAAAATATACAAAAAAATAAATAAAAAAATATAAATAACGAATTAACCTTAAATAATCCAACTTCTTCAGCATTTAATGTTTGTTTCATTTTTCATATTAGTTCCTTCTTCCTGTAGCTTTTTATAGCTACTATTTTTTTTCTTTTAATTATAAAAGAATAAATCTCTGACTGATATAATTTAAGAAAAAAATAAAAAAAGAAAGAAGGAAGGTAATGTTAAATTCAAAAGATTTTTAAACCTAATGAGCTGGTGGTTGACTATTTATTTGAATACAAAGAAGCTGTAAAGAACTACAAGAATTTTTGAAGAAATTGCAACAATTGTTGTTGAACAAACAAAAAAATAAATCCGAAGTTTGTTTTTGGGTTGTGTACATTACAATACAAAAAAACTAAAAAAATTCTTTTATTGATTCTACAAAATTTGATCAATATTCAATCACTGTTTATAACAGCTTTGGTACTTTTTTTATAAACGGATATCAGCCAACTAAAGAAAACTTTACTAATGTGGAAAGTTTCGGGGATTTTCTATCCCACAAACTTTCAGAGATATACTGGTCTCCGGAAGTAAATAACGAATCAGTCCTTCGTTTTTAATTTGGTTAGTTATCATCGTATTGCTAATGATGGTTACGGAAAAAAATTTAAATAGAGACGATTTGAAGAAGCACTTTTGCAACTCAACTGGTAATGGAACATCTCAATACTTTTTTGATCCTTACAGTTTAACTCCAGTAAAGATTAAATATTCTTTAAACCTTAGTGGAGTTGTTTTTAGATATTTATATTTGTGCCAAAAATCGAAAAAAATTGCTTGATTTAAAAAAAGACTTAAGTTTCAAAAACGATTTATATTTAGTTTTTTTAAAAAGTATGTATAGAGAGGAACTGTATGATCTCTTCTTAATATCTGGTATCAAAATGAATGAGTTGGGAGATGATGTAAAGGAACGACTGAAATCAACCTTTAAAGGCGAGCAGTTTAAACTTCTAAACCTTGTTAAACTTCACCACTCTCTTCGAGAAGAGTTGTTTAGCACGTTCTGGGTTTACGAGAAGTTTCTTAATAACGAGGAGTCGCATTTACTTCCGGACAAAAAGATGGTTATCTATTTTCGAAAGGTATAATGAATTAGATTTGTTTACCTACCTAAGATATATCTACAAAGTTCTAACCGGATTTGGGTTAAAAAAATTTGAAGCCGTAAATGTTTTAGTTGGAGAACAATAAAAAGAGAGTTTTTAACTCTCTTTTATTTTTTCTTTCTAAAGAACCCGCAGGAAATTCCGAATCTAAAAAAACTCGTTAATACCTTCGTAATCTTCGTGTTCATTAAAAATCTAAATCAAGCAATAATTTTGATGTAGACTCGATTGCAGCCATAGTTTGAACAAATTCTGGTCTGGAAGTATAAAAAGTATGTTAAATCCTTATTGTTTGGTTTTGAAATTATCATTATCAATCCGATAATAATCATAGTTGGAACTGATAAGACTGAATTTATTAACGAAATAAGATTGAAGACAAAAATGATAAAGATAACTGATACAACAAATAAATTTTTTTCCAGCTCGACATTTTTCTGAACGAAATCTAACTGTCTCTTTTCCCAGGAATCCTCGTTAATCTGTGAATTGAAGAAGACTTTTTGTAGATTCAGTGAAGTTTCTCAATAACTCTTCAGAAACATCGCCTTTATCTGTATTCTTAACTTTTTCTACGATATCCTTAGAAGCAAATACAATATTCTTTTTTTACGTTTAGCAAGAACAAAGCAGATCCTTGATAAAAACATTATAAATAAAAACTGTAAACATACAAATAATTGTTAGTGCAATATTGGTTGTAATCTCGACAAGAGTAATATTAGCACCAAATAATAACTTTTTCTAAAAATCGGGACAATTGCCAGAAATGTCCAAGTAAAGTAAAAATAAAAAAACTTGCGGAATTTCGATTCCTTTTCTAGATTTGAAAAAGTAAATCAAACCTTCCTTAACAATTACAATATCCATTAATCACCTAACCTGTTCTAAAAATTTTATTAACTTTTTTTCTAATTTTATATTCTTTCTTAACTGTTTTGTTGCTCTATTAAAGTCATCAAAAAGTCGGAACATTCACTCCCCTAATCATTATCGTAGTATTTATCTCTCAAATCTTTTATACATCTAATAAAAAAATATTGTTTCCAACAGTCCCATCGTCAAATAGATTTTCTAATTGAATCATCAGTTTATAAATTTGATCAACAGAATTAAATTCAAATTCCGGTACATTATCTTCTAAAAAAAGATAATGGTATCTCTTGTATTTACTATATTATTAGCGACAACTTGAAACGCCAAAAATCGGAATTAAATAATATGCTCCGGAAAAATATAAGGACTGTAAAAAGATAAATAATGTAAATAAAAAAAGTACTAAAGGCAAATTCCGATAAGATGAAAAATTTATTTGCAAAACGTTCAGAAAAAAAGATTGTTTATCTACCCACAAGAATAACACACCTCTACTAAATTCACCCTTTTTGAATGTTTTCAAATTTGTTGTAAAGTTTTTTTTGATTTTTTTCAGATAAACTGTTTATATTTATAGTTTCATCACCATCTTTATCCTCATCATCACTTTTTTTATGTTTATAGTAGAAACCAATACATTGACAGACTTTCTATTTAAATTGGTTTTAAAAATATACTTTACTGCTCTTCATTTCTCTTGAATATTCAGATAAGATTGAGTAAATACCGAAGTGAATATCTTTTAAATTCCAAACAAAAAAAGAAAAATAAGTGTAATTAAAAAGAAATAAAATGGTTTTGCAACAAATTTAGTTTACCTAATAAATATTTCGATTGCAATATTGGATTAACAAGTAGAATGAACCAAGATAATAAAAGAATAAAAATTCTTCAACTTATTCTCTCTTTATAAATCCCCACCAAATCAACCCTTTGTGGAAAAGTGCAATATTCAAGCAAAAAAACACCCACCTTCTTTATTTCATCTGATATCAGTATATCACATTTCAAAGTAAAAAAGAAATAGAAAGAGAAAAATATTTTCCCTTTCTATCATAATTACAGGTCAAAGTTATAAACTTCATCAATTGCAGCTTTTGCTTTCTGGTAATTTTCTAGGTAATCACCGTCTAAATAAACGACATTCGTATCCTGGTGAAAAATAGCTCTCAAAGAATCTAGGTATTCTGAGAACTTGTAACGTTCATTGTCGCTTGCCATAGATTGGTCTCGAAACCATCATCCACGTATTTACCTGTTGGTTTTACAAAAATAATCAGATCCCAACGTTCTTTACTGTTGATGTGATTGAACATTCCATCAAATAATTTATCCCCAACAGGATTTTCACCTTTTAGATAATAATCGTAGTACGCCTTTGTAACAGTTGAGTTTGTATCAGCTATAACCAAGCCACGATTTTCCTTAGAATCAATCATATTCCCGGTTTGTTGATATTGATTGAGCAAAAGATAATGGAAGTCAGTTTGTGAAAGCTCATCATCTTTCACGTTATATTTGATCTGGTATTCACGTGCATATTCTAAGCTAACCGGAGCGTCATAAAATCGTCCTAGATCAGTTGCGAGTGTTGTTTTTCCATTGCTTGCACTTCCGATGATGAGAACTTTCTTTGTGAAGTGTCTACGGAACGGAGCTGAAATATAGCGCCAGTATTTGTCCGGATTTTCACGAATCATAGTCGCAGAGATACCCAAAGTTCGCTCACCATAAAAAACTTTGTACCCACGTTTTTCTAATTCATCTTTGTACTCAATTTCTGAAACTACAAAAGTGTAATCAAACTTTTGATCATCCCAACCAGCACTTTCCTGTAATTTTTTCAGCCAAGGCTCCCAACCATCTGGATATCGTGGAATTAGAGTCTCATCTAAAGATGTTACAGAAATCACCTCATCTCCTGAGAATGCCTCACGAACATATCTGAATCGTTTCTTTTAAATTAAGACCAATATTATCTCCACGATCATCATTGTAACCCGACACAACAACCACAACCTTATCAAACTGTTTCTTTGCTCGCTGAATCAGATCCACGTGCCCACGATGTAAAGGTGCAAATGTTCCAAATACAATACCTACTGTCTTTTTTTCAAATTTATATCCTCATTTCATATTTTATATTTTAATTATCACTTTTGATAATTGTTCTATATTACTATTATAGCGTATTATTTTTTTATTAAGTCAATAGAAATATAGAAAAAAATATAAAAAAATATAAAAAAATAAAAAAAGGATTAATATTATTTAATCCGTAAAGAAATAACTATAAATAGATATCCTGTTCCTTTCATTTAATATTTCAATTAAATTAGCTGTACGGTAAGCCATTAAATAGCTTTGAAAAATCCTCTTTATTTCAAGACAATAAAGACTCTCTCAAACACTAAGTTGTATTACTTAATTTCACAATCTTTCTGTATCTTGTCTTCAGATTGTATTAAACAATAGTCACCTAATCATATTGATAAAATCTCCGTGCTATTACATAAGAGGCTGCGTCGTGCACATTTAATTTCATTCTATTTGTATAACTTTTTCCGTGCTATTTTACTTTGTATTATAGGGGTTTTACACTATGTACGAAAACCCCTTCTTTTGCTGCTTTACTTAGTAAGCAACGTTTAAACAAACCAAACTTCAAACTGTTGATCATTCGATTATAGTCTTTTGAAGTGGTTTTCTTTTGTTTCTTATTCGAATCTAAACTGACCAAATCTTCAATGATAATATCTTTTCCAATATTTTTTTGCTTGAGTAATTAATTTAGCAACCAATTTCAACATAGAAGTTTTTCGTTTTAGTGGATTTTTCCTTTGTGGAGATAATTATATCTAGTTAGAGACTTCAAATCCCCATCCGAGTCTATCTCAGAGACAGAAATGAAACCTTTATTAAAGTCTACCCCTAAAAACACCGTGATTGTTTCTTGTAATGTCAATAGTTTCTCTTCGATACATAATCTGTAAGTACAAAGCACCTTCTCGTTTGGTTATTCGATAAGTTAAAGGGTTGGACTTCTTTTCAGATAAGGTCTTTAAAAATATCTTTCTTTGCTTCTTTGTTCTTCAGTACAAATGAGCCAAAAAATATACTTTTTCAGAGTCAGACACCCATTTATTGTCTAACCTCAACTTATAATCAAACCGATTGTACTTAGAATTGAATTGAACTTGAAATTGTTGATTGCCACAAGTTTCATTTTTTTGTCCCCAATATAAACCACTTGATTATCTCTCTTTGCCAAGAACTTCTGTTTGTTTGTTTTTTTAAGAAGTGTTTAGTACCGAAGGTCAAATGGGGCTTCAACCCGTTAGCAATAAGTTGATTTACCTTATTTAACTTCATCTGAGTCCAAAACAAACGTAATTTTTGTCACTTTCCTTTGTTTCAAAGATGTTGAGTTCATAGATAACATTGACTTGTACTTTTGTATCTTTTTTTATAAAGATTTTCTACGCTTATATAGGTTGTTAAATTGATAACGTGCAGACTCTGTTAAGAGTTTGAGTTGGTTCTTAGCAGTTCTGATAACGGCTTTTTGCCATACGATTTGTTAGGTTGAACTGAAACATCAAATCTGTTCTATATTGAGACTCTGACACTCCGTTTAATTTGCGTCTTAAATGATGAACACACCTACGAACTAAGAAATTAAACAACTTTGAGTAATCATCAAAATAGGTATAAAGAGAAAGATTGTCTTTTTCGTAAAGTTTGGACTCTGCAACTAAAGTTACATTACTCATCTTCTAAATCCTTTTTTTAAAGTTTTGAATCTTGTTTTTTTACGTTTGCCATTCAACTTAGCTACAAATTGATTTAATGTATAAACTGATTTTTTTCCATAATTCAAGTATAACATAATCTAAATAAAAATCAATAGTTTTCTTTAATTAAAAAAATAATTAAAGAAAAACTATTTTATTACCTTTTTAGCTATCTTTACAGCTATCTGAAAAGAAATAGTAGACTGCCACTCCTGATAAAAATTACAGCAATTGTTTTAAAAAAACAAAAGTAAATCCAATCCGGATTTGTGGAATAAATAAGAGTTAAAAATGTTAACAACTCGATGATCATCGAGTATAAAAATAACGAATCTTAAGAGTCCCTTCTTTGTTAAGAATAGTTTGATTTCTAGCAACCCACTAACCTTACCAACAACTAGTACAAAATATAAAATGGCCAAAAATAAATTTCAACATTTACTAATTTTTCCTTTCTACTTTTTTTATTGTAAAAATTTTTTTCAATTGGAAATATGCGATAATGTGACTGATAATTACTGTGAAAAATACCAGTAATAAAAAAAGATCATTGAGTGAGCCTTCAACAAGAATAATGAAACGATAAGATTTGAAAAATAAAAAAATACAAAAACGCTAATTTTCATCTTAATTGCAAGAATATCTGCATTCACTAATTCTCTACGAATAACCTCTCCCCTATTGCCAAAATAAGCACAGATCCAAAAATCCTATTAGCTGAGTAATAAATGTAGTTGCAACAGTTGTCATTGTTTCCATAAAAAAATTCCTTCTTTCTCCTGAAATAAATTCAGTATTGTTTTATTCTCTTAAATTATATAAGATATATGATAATCAAAAAAGACTGTTCAAAAACAGTCTTCAAAACTACTCTTTATAATAGGACTTCAAGCTAAAGTATGTCAACCCGTACCCTACGATCAGGGCAAGGAAGTTTCTTGAGGTTGATTCAATAATACTTTCGCTGCCACCGATAGTTCCACGGATTAAAAATTGTTAGGATCGTAAAAAACAATAACATAAACAAAGAAGTCAACAACAATATATCGTTTCAAATCCTTCTTGTTTTCAATAAATCCGTCTAGAACTCGTTTTTTTCGCTGGGTAAAAAAATGAACACCAAATAGATTAAGCAAGTAATCCAAAAATTTAATCATAAATTCCATCACAAACCTTCTTTCTAACTGGAATATATCCAGAGCTTTTTTTATTTCTTTAATTATAATAGATCAAATTAACAAGTTGAAATAAATAAAGAGGCTAGAAGCCCCTTTATTTACTATTTTCTAAAAATTTTTAAAAAAATTAAATTCTTCTATTTGAATAGAATTTTTTTATAGTTGTCTTCTAGCCAATCCTCAATAAAATAAGGAGAATAAGGATTTGATTTTGCTTTAATTTTAATCAAAAAATTCTTAAATTCAATCAGATAATTCAAGTATTCTATAACATCATCAAAATTAATATTTGAATATTGTTCGTTCAAGTTTTTTTGTAAAAATTCAAGCAATTCAATCTCGTTATCTTCATCCAAACTAATCGGAGCCAAAAAGGTTATCGTTGTTAACATCATCCTTTGAGTGATGAAATTTCGGGATCACCCGATATTTAACATTCGATTCTTTTGAATGTGTGTTCATTTTATCTAACTCTTCAATTGAAATATGCCTTAAAAATCGATGGTTCGATAGGGAATAAAACAACATCCTTGTCCAACAATAAATCTTCTTTGTAACTATTTAAATCCTTCATAAAACCACCATCTTCCCGGAATAGATTGATACAATACCCAATCTAAATAACTGTGTTGGAGGCCTGTTATACAATCCTCATTGTAAATATCTTCAATATTGTATTTCTTCAACATATATTTGTATTTCTTCATAATTGAAAGCCAGTCTTTAAATACGTCTAAATCTAGATGTTCAAAGCGTTCGCTTTCTAATAGAATATCACTTAATCGAAGAATATCCCTATCGGCATACAACAAAATATCAAATGCACGTTTTGGATCGTGGTTAAGATAAATTTCAGGAACTAATCGGATTTTATCACCGGATTTCTCTGCAACCTTTTCAAAGAAAACGAATAAATCTTTTGAAAGTTTTCTGTCTTTGATAAAATCAGCAGAGACTTTGTATTCCCTGCTCTTTAATTCCGGAAACATCAAGAAAATCAATGGATCCTTTTAGTGTTTCGGAAATAAGATCTTCGAATAAACTATTATTCAGTGAATCTGCACGCAACAATTTATTATTAAAATAATTCCAAAAGTGATTGAATTTTTTTGAAGATTTTTCTGTTGTTAATTCAGTCCAATCATCAGAGTAATCGTTCAGGAATAGATTAAAGAAGATATTCGATAATTCTTCTGTACTTACAGAATCTTTTAGTAATTTATAAACAGTCTCTGGAACTCCAGGGGCTTCTTTAAACTCAACAAGTTGTCGCAAGAAACAAAGTGAAATTTTCTTTGATAATTCTTCTCCGAAAAAGATTCGATGATCATAATTCAAAAACGATTTAACGCTCAACCCCATAAGACTAATCTCATCAGACATCATTCCCTCATCGACAAGATCCCAAATTTCTTCTTCTAAAACCTTATCGCAAGCAAAATTTAGTAAGTCTTTAATCAGTTCTCGAGTTGAGTCACAAATATTATTATTAGAGTTGAAACTCGATTCTCTTCTTATTTGATTGAATAGCGTTCCACCCCAGTCGGTAAAACTCTCATTATCACGGAATAAATTTGCATTAAAAGTTGCAACATTAAATCTTAATAGATAATCCGAAAATGAGTTTTTGATGTAACTGTCAACATCTTCGTCAATTTGATTCGCATTAATTGCATACAAGTAGACACAACCCTTACCAGATAAATTGTCCAAGAAGTGTGGTTCCGTTGTCAAGACAAGACAATGTTCTTTAGGATTAATAACTACACAAGCATTTCCAAATTTATCTCCTGATGTCTTTTTAAAGTTTTTTTCCTAAATCTAACTGGTTTATTAAGAGCTAAAGATGATTCTTTTTTTAACCAATTTAAAAATAATTTTTAGAAAAACGATTCATTTTCTGTCGTAATCATAGATTTCCTTCTTTCTACTGAAATAAATTCAGTTTTTTTATTTCTCTTAAATTATAATAGAAAACAAAAAAATCCACCCCGAAGAGTGAATTTTAAGGACTTCTAATATCCTCTTTCAAGGATGTTACGCCGTCGTGGCTCGAAAGACAAATAGGTGAAATTTGGTGCCGAGGTTGCAATTCAACACCGAGCAGCAATCAAACTCTCAATTCGAACCTTCCTAACATCAAATCAAACATTCTCAACAAGTTCCGCTAACCAAAGAGTCCAAAAGGAAAGCTGTCTGGTTTGTACTATCACCGAGAATGTCATCCTCTAGTTTTTAAAGTTGTCATCGATTATTTGTTGCGCTAAGATCCAATAACCTTTCACAATTATTGAACCAATTTTTTTACGTGGTTATATCCACGGTGAGTAAAGAAAGAATAATTTAATTTTATTTTTTTCTTAATACTATTATAGCATATTTTTTCTTTTAATCAACAAAAAAATATCGCATAACTTTATATTAAGCGATATTTTAAAACTTTTATTTTGTTGGAGCGATATTTAAAGATATTAAATTCGACTCTGCCCTCTCAATATGAGGGTTAAAAATCCAGATGTCCCGATCGGATACAATTAAACAGCAACTCCCAGCTTTTTTTGATTCATTTTTTTATCATAGCTAACATTTAAATCACATTGGTCGATGTTGAAGTACGTATTTATTTCAGATAAAGCAATCATTAAATTATCATCAAAGCATAAACCGGACAAATCGTATAAAGTAATTTTTCTTATCCCTTGAAACGAATGTATTTGATATTAATAGATTCTTTTCTATTGGGGCTAAAGAAAAAAACAACTCAGAACTTTCAATGATATTGGTATCTCGTCAACTTCTGTATCCAAAAACCATTTTATATGTTATAGTTCGTATTGTAGCCTTCAAATCTTTTGATATATTTGCGATCGACAGACCTAATAAATTTACTAGTAAAAATAATAATAAATTTCTTTATTGATATTGTCCATAACTTCTGCATATTTCAAGAAAGTATTAATTCCCAATATTGCAAGTTCATACTTTTCTGCTACAATTTCAGGATATAAAACCCTATTCTGCCAAATTAACAATTGAATTTTTGATAAGGATCTTACTAACTGATCAATATCATCCTTAGAGATCGGATCGTCTATCAATAAATTTTCGATAACTTTATAGTTTATATCTGAATTACCACTTTCACCCATTGCAACAGATAAATTATGTAACAATACAGATAAACCACTCTCATCATCAGAATCCCCAACTTTTCTCATTGATAACTCTTCTAAATTTAGATCTTTAACACTCAAAAAGTAGATTTCTGACAGTATCCACGAAAAAAACTGCATATTTTTTTGGTTTTGAATTACTTATAAATTTGAGAATGGTATCTTCGGAAACGAGATCAAATAAAATATTCTCTCCATCTAATTTTTGGAACAGAAGAAATTAATTCTTCTAAAGAACATACCTTATCAAGTAAAAAAACAATATGTTTTTTTATATAGAAAAATTTTATTAACATCCTCTTTGCTATTTTTTTGTAATCTAAAACATACTTTTTTTGTAATAAAAAAACTCTAACCCAATAATTTCAGGATTAAACAAGGCATAAATTTGCCTATTGTCAAATTTTCTTTCAATTAATCTAAAAAGATTAGAATCCAACTTTTTTTATCAATGACAAAAATTTAGATAACTGTCAGCAAGATTGATATTATTATAAATAATACCTTTATTTACTGTATCACTCGAGTAATTCTCTAATAAAAATTTTTTTAAATCAGAAAGATATTTAATGATAACACCTTTTAGTTCTTCTTTAAATAGATTGTGAACCTCATTACCCAAATTAAAAAAAGGAAAGCTCTGAAGGCGGTTGCGTATCGACGATGGAAGCACCCATCCCATTCATCTTCTGACTTTTCATCTCTGTATTTTTTTTACAGATACCTTCAGCAGTATTTTTTTAAAGCGTTATTAAGTAGTTCCGTGTGTGTGTAATAATTTGAAAGTAGAATCGCTCCCTTTTTAAACTCAACACTAATATACTTGGAATCGTCATAGTCGACTAAAAAAATTTAGTAATTCATTGTTATAAAAAAATCAAAAATAAAAAAATTTCTCTTTGTAATATCGTCAGAATCTAAACTTTCACAATATGGTTTATAAAATGATTTCATAAATTCTGCAACAAAATAAACTATCAACGTCCCATCATCTGCGTCGTTGATATCATCAAACAACATCGAAGTAATCTCGTCGACTAGATTGGAAGATATCATACCGGATAAGGACGGCACTAATTTTTTTGAATTTAACATTCAAACCTTCTTTCTACTGGAACAAATCCAGATATATTATTTCTCTTTAATTATAACAGAAAAAAAGAGTACGAATCAACGTACTCCTTTTTTTATTTTTTTATCTTTATCACCGTCAAGATTTAACTCTTTGGTGAAGTGTGTTTGTCTAAAAATCTTGATATTCGGATGGAGATACCGAGAATGCCTTCCTGGTCAATTCAAGGCGTTTAGATTCATCCATCTTAGATTTGCGAAGATTTTGAATATCCATTTCACGCTGTTTAATTGCGTAATTGTTTCCGCCATCAGCGAAACTCTTAGGAACAAATGCCATCGGTTTACCAGAATCAAGAGATTGTTTGATAACAGCTCCTGTTTCGTGGTCGTGGTATAAACCTCCCTCACCGTACTTAGCTTTTGCAACAGCAAGAGCAGAGTGGGCTTTAGGATCGTTTTCGTTGACAAAAGTTCCAGCGTCACGAACCATTTGTTGGTCAACAGAAACTTTACCGTGTTCAAAGTGGATATTGCTCATTCCACTCTTATCCATATAGTTGATGACTTGTTGAGCGTATTGCCCCTTAACTGCGTCACCTGTCATTTCTGAAAGTTGATCACGAGAGAAGGAGTGGCTTCCGTTAGGGTTGTTTTCAAAAGAGCTTAATTCATTCATAGCAGAATGGACATCTCTTTGCTCCTTATTACCCTCACCTTCACCCCAAGAGGTGCGAACGATCATCTCTTCGGTATCATCGTGAACAGGAGATGTAAACATAGATACACCATCTGATGATTCACCAGTTATTCCAGCAACGGTATAACCAGCTGATGATGGTGGCTCAAACATAGATTGAGCTGATACATTTTGTACATCCCAATTCATACCTTGAGCCCCCGCCATACGACCAACCCAAGATTTTGCAAATCGTGATCCGAAGCTTTGTGTATTTCCTCCAGTCAAAGCAGACTCATAGTTTTGGATATTGGCAACTGTTGCTACCATATCATCAAATCTACCTGGTGTAACTGCTGATAAACCACCGGCGGCGGCACCCATCAATGTTCGCATTCCATATTTCGGATCTGAAACCATACCAAGTGTAGCACCACCAAGGAAACGTCCAACATCACGGCCGGCACGTTGCATACGACCCTTAATACCTTTAGCAACAACATTTCCATTACTATCAATCTTATAGTTTTTAGGATTTAATCTGCTATCCATACCGGAAACACGAGAGGCCTTATCAACTGTTGTGTTTGGATCTCCGTGAATACCTCGGTTTGTAGCACCCTCTGTAAAGGCGCCGAGCAACTTACTAGAGCCGTTAGCAATAGCGCCACCCCAACCTGTTGAAGTAACACTGTCATAAGCGCCCTGAGCTTTTTCTTTTGCGGAGTCTTTAAGTTCTCTCGCTTCATCTTTGATGGTTTCCCAATTAGATTCTTTTGTTTCTACTTCTTTATCAAGATTTGTACTTATTTTGGCTGTTGGTTTCACCTCACCAAACTCTTTTTGCCTTGTAAGCAGAAACTTGAGCTTCCTGATCTAAGTCGTTGTTAAGTTTTCCTTTGCCTTTACCTGTTCCAGAAGGAGCATTTCCAGCGTTAGCAATCTCGTGCTGTTTTCGAAGTATTGCTTCGTCATCACGATTTCGACCACTCTTCACAGCAGCGTAACCTTTGGCTGCCATAGCCCCACCAAGGAACGCACCGGCACGTTTAAGTCCTTCAACACCCTTCTTGTGCCAAGTTTCCCCTGCTTCAGCAATTCCTCTAATTGATCCGGCTTGAACTCCAAACATACCCATCAAGGCGTTAGTGATTGCTTCAATAGATAGGAATCCTAGAATCGTTACGATTACACCATTACCGAAGATGATTCGACCAACGTTAATCGCAAACGCAATCCCAAGAGCGTCAAGTGCTTGTTGAAAAACAAGACCAATTAAGTTTTTCATAATATTTGCCGTACCAGAACCAAAGTTTAGTAATCGGCCATCACCTTTAAGGGCGTCAAGTGCGAATACAACTGGCGCTATTACAAAATAAATACCGAAAGAAATTGCACGAGCAACATATCTCCAAGTAAACTTAATATTGATAAAAAAACAAGAACAATAGACACAAGAATCGATGTGATACCCGCAGCCCCAAGCAAATTAGCAAAGAATGATGATACTGCATTATCTCCAGTTGCAGCCCCGGTTGTTTGTAATGTTTTCATAAAGTGACTTATTTGAGCGGCCATCTTAACTAATGCACCGTTAAGGTATATCGCACCAAACAAAATAACATTTAAGAAGATAATCATCAAAACAGCGTTAATAGCTTGACCGAAGACATCTTGAAGTGAACGCACATCACCAACACTCAGATAATCTTTTGCGGAACGTCTAATTGCATTAACAACCGCAACACTAAGGATCATAAATGCTAGGATAATGAATGGAGTTTGCACCGCCATAAACATAGGGAATGTGTTATTCTTGAACAGATTACCCCAATCACCGAATACCAACTCGTCTGCGTTACGAACACCAAGGGTTGATACTAATGCTGATAATGCTTTATAGAACCAGTTGTCAACTTGCTCTCCAACTACGGTACTGTTACTGTCATCAGTCTCTTGCTTTTCAGCTCTAACTGTTGCAGAGGTTGCACCCATTGCAATATCAAACCAAGTGATTGCATAAAGGTCACTTCCTCGTTTACCTCCACTATCAACGGTAGCTCCGGAACCAACACCTGCGTGATATCCTTTCGGTACCGCATACGTGTAAGCCTCAGATTTTACAGCTCCTTTTCTATTAGGGTAAATTTGAACTAATTTGTCAGTTGCACTCTTTTGATTCCAAACATCTTTGGCTAGAATAGATTTGATCGGTACAGACCCACTAGTGTCAATAGAATAATCTACTTCATTGTAAGTCCACGTTTTACCAGTGTCTGGGAATTTTCCTCCGACGGTAGCCCACAATAGATTCATAAACCCTTCTGTTGAAAGGTCAGGATTACGTTTTCCCTTAGATGTTATTAATTGACCATAATTATCTTCCAGTGCACGGTTTAATTCAGCAACTAATGTTTCATTTACACGACCGGCTGCTGTAGCCGCATTTTTTGAATCAATACGCTTAAATTCATCTGATGTTTTTTTCATCATTCCGGTCAATACCTTCACCGCTAGTTCCATCCTTATTTAATACAAATACACGGTCAGCGGCTGCCCAACCGGGGAATGTTAAAGCTAAGTTCGCACGACCAACCTTTGAATTTTCCATTGGTAAAGTTTCAGTCTTAAAACTATCGGCTGTTTTTGTTGGAGACCAGTATTTACCGGTTGTATAAGTCTTAATATTTCCAACACTCCCAACGGCTTGATCTACACTTCCAGAATCTAATAAAGCTCCGGTAAATTTCCAGGACTCAGGAGACCAGCTAATTTTTTCAGCCATCCACTCAGGAGATTTGGTAACGTCCTGACCAAACCAAGCATTACCGATAGGTGAATAACTCACGTTAGATTGAATGCGGTGGCTACCCGGATCCAATTCCACCTGAAGATAAGCGGCACCCGTGTGAGAGGCGTCTGTCCAAGCTTGAACTGCTCCAGTAGGAGCTAGTGACAAGAGGATCAGACCGAGACCTGCCAAACTCGTTAATTTATTTTTAATTTTTTTGAAATTCACTTTTTATTTTCTTTATTCCTCCTACTAAATTCCTACATAAATCAGTTCTAAAAAAACTTCTTCTTTTACTATTATAGCAGGAATTTTACTCTTATAACGTAAGTAAAAAAAGAATTACTATAATTTTTAGAAATAAAAATCACTCTACTTAGAGTTAGAAAAGAAGGTACTGTTATGGAAATGGTACAAAATATTGAATCTCTCATCAAAGAGGGAGTTGTTTCTGAGGAAAAAGCTCCTCAATTTGCTAAGTTTTATGAAGACGCAAAAACTGGAGTAATTGATTTTTTTCTTATATCAAGAAAGACGGTTCTGTTCGTTTTGCTCGTGGAACTTTGAATCCAAAAACTCGCCCTAAAAAGAGGGAGGAATTACAAAAGATGAATTGTTTGATTTAGAAGAACAGTTTAATCTTAAAGAGCTGAAGAGTGGTGAAATTGATTTGTTCCCATCACCAACAAGCAAAAAAACATCTCCATTACATCGATGTTACTGCTGGTGGAGTTCGACAACTCAACCCCAACACCTTAATTTACCAATAAAATAAAGCGCTACTGTTTTAATTTCAGTGGCGCTTTTTTCTGTTCTTATTCAAGAAAAAATATCTTTTATTTTCACAAAATTCTTACCTAGAAAGATTCTGAGGGCTTGTAACCACAACTCGTTTTTTTCTGAGTCAAAAAAATGTTTGTGTTAACAAGATAAAGATGAGTACCTTGTTTTATCAATACACGTCCAATTTCAGTTTGAATAATGTTAGCGATAACACCCTCGTCTAAATTGAACGCCTTTCTAAGGGCTGAAACTTCAGATTCTTGGTGGTTAAGCAGAAATGTTGTGTGCGCATTTGTGATTACAGCTTGACCTTGTTGCGTTTGGTTGAAGTCATCAACACGTTGACTAGCAACACATAATCCACCGTTACGTTTACGAATACGACGACTCATCGTTTCTAAGAATGCAGATGTGTATTGATATCCATTTTGAGATGGGCTCATCATCATCCAGGCTTCATCGACTAGAATACGTTTTTTGATGTGAGGATTTTTTTCTTACCAAATTTTTTTCCCAAACCCAGTTCAACAAAACGTACATTGAAAGAGTTTTAAGATCACTTGATTCGATACCAGAAATATCAAAGGTTATAACCGGTAAATCACGTAGGTTTTGGAACTCTTTTGGTGTTTGAGTGTCAAACATACCACGAGTTTTATTGTTTCTGTAAGGTTGTAATGCGTCTACCACTTCACGCAAGTTTGGATACGTTCCATCGTATACAAAGTTTTGCATTAGGTCAATCAAGTCACTAAGGATAGGCATAGGCTTTTTACGGAAGTTATTAATCAGAACTCCGTTTTCTACGATTATATCGCCATTTTCATACAAACTATCAACATCATTATTTTTAAATCCAAATCGGAAGTACAATTCTTCGATAACTTCAAGCAAATTAGCTTCTTGCCCTTTATCCATATCAGGATAAATAACTTTAATAAATCCAGAAATATCTTCGTATTTAGGACGTAATTCTAATGTAGGAACCTGTTCTCCGGTGGTAGGATTAATATCCACATCTTCTTCTATATCAAAAAGATTCATCATAACAGCTCGTGTAGGATCTGTCGACATACGGAATACTGCACCGTGAAGCTTGTTCGTCATTGCCCCATACTCACCTTCAGGGTCGATGATAACAGTTCGAATACCGTGTAGAGAGCTACGCATTGTTAGGAATTTAACCAACGTGGATTTACCAGAACCCGAAGTACCAAATACGTTTAGGTTTGAATTTGGAATGCCTTTCTTATACATATCCAGAAGAGCTGGTGTTCCACTAAAGGTATTTGTTCCTAAATACAATCCATAATCATCATAAAGCTCTGGAATATAGAATGGAATACTTGAAATTACTGCACCCGTATTAAAGTTACGTTTCTTATCTTGCAAGTAATCGATCGCATAAGGAACAACTGTACGATAACCTTCATCCTGCCTTAATGCCAGCACTTGAGGTGTGATATGTTCTTCTTTAAGTTCTTGCATAAGGGCAATCGTGTTTCGGCTAAGTTCCTCACGTGAATCTGCGTAAAGAGTGAATAAAAATTGAGCTTCAAATGCAAACTCGTTACGTGTTGCAAGTTCAGCAATTTGATATTCCAATTTATCAATTTGTTCTTGGAAGGTGTCACGATTTCGGTTGGCTCCACGTTCAATTTCTTCTTCTAACTGAGCACGAACAATTGTTAATTTGTCTTGCAATTCTTTACGAGCTTCAGATTGTTGTCGTGGTTGAATTGATAGATTAATATCTAGGTCGTAATCAGAGGAATAAAGTCTTCGCAAATAACCAATATAAACTTGGTCTGGAAGTCCCTCAATACAGAACACACGTGCATATTTAGATCCAACAATTAAAAAGTCAATCTCTCCTCGTGAGTAAGCCGATGGGGCCATCCCTTCTTTAATTGTTTCTTGTCTAGGGTTATAATCTTCTTCAAATTCGAAGTTGGCTGTTTTTAAGTTAATTGATTGTTGAATCCCATCCAACTTTGTGACATCAACCTTTGTTGGTTGTGCTTGAGACACAAAATTTCCAATCGCTGGATTCATTCCAGGATTCAAACTTTCATCAAAGTTTGAGTTGTAAACGTTTGATGAGGTAGGAATTGTGTTTTGTTGAGGATAATCATTTTGATAAAAATTATTGCTTGGTTGCACTTGCGGTTGCATTTCTACTGAATTAACTGAAGGGTATCCATCAGCTTCATTAAATCCAGATTGATAGGGATCTACTGAGTTAAATTCAGGATATTGTGGCATTTGCGCTGGGCCATTATCAAATCCTCCAACAAATCCGCCTTGATGTTGTTGTGGTTGCTGGTTCATACCAAAACTAGGATCCTGTTGTTGATAAACAGGAGGTTGTTGATGATATTGATTCATATCACTCTCTTGAGGAAAGTTGTTGTTGGGGTATCCACCAACTTGTTGAAATTGGTTGTTGTTATTGAAGTTTTGAGGTTGTGGAGATAAAGAAGGATTTTCAAACGCCTGCAAAGGAACGTTAGCATTCTTCTTGCCTCTCTTCTCCAATTTCTTTGATTCTTTCAATTCTTTTTTTGATGGTTTGTTAGAAACATCACCTTTTGTTTTAAAAAGTCCCATTAGGTTGTAACTCCTTCAAAATCTCCAGCTGATGAACGTTTGTTCACCATCTTGATTTTTTTATTTTTTAATTTTCTTTCTAATAGTAAAGCATTGATGAATAACATACTACCATCAAAGACTTTTGATCCGCCAATTAAAAATCCAACCACCAACCACGGAGCTGCAACTATAACAGCCCACAACGTATTTTCAGTCAAAGCTGCGACTAGAAAACCAAATACCATTGCTGGCGGGATACCGATAGCTCTGTAAAAGCATATCTTTAACACTATATTTACCACCTATAAACTTATAACTAATATCAAGATTTTCGGGTGTTGCGAATGTTCTTGCCAATTCAAGACTCCTCCTATTTTGATTTTTAATTCTCTTTCTATTTTAACGTAAAAAAATAGAGAGACTTAAAAGTCTCTCTAGATGGCCTACGCCTCAGCCACAATCTTTACGAGAATTACGATCTCGAGCGTCACTATTAAAAAGCTATTATACGGTTTAACAAGCCTTTATTTTTTTACTTGGTTTAAGAGCACCTGTTGTCTCAGATGTGCAATTCAATTGCAATATCCACCAAAGAAGGAAGCGGTGGTCTCTTTATCTTTATATATATAATATCACAGAATTAATTTTGTGTCAACAGTTTTTTTGAAAAATTATTTGAAAAATATTTTTTTAATTTTTTTTCTTCTATGCGATCAACAACCTCGCAATCGCCGTATCCTTGTTCAGCTAATTCCTTGGCTGATTCGACAATTTTATTTGTCTTTCCTGAATTAATTAAAAATACCATACTTCTTACCATTGTGTTCGCAAAGAATGATATCGTTATAAACATATTCTTGATTCGATAAATATAAAAAGAACTTTCTTTTCATCGGCAAAATCTTTAATTAACATTAAAACCACCTCTTTTTCTAGATCTAATATTATTTTTATCATAAAACAACAAATAAATCAAATAAAAGAAAAAAAGGATGGAATACCATCCTTTTTAATTAAACATCCAATCGAACAATTTCCATCATACCCACAACGTTGTGAGCTCCAGCATTTGCGTTTGTGATAGAATGTGCTCCGAATCCGAAGTTAAGAGCCAATTGTACTGGCATATTGTGGTCCTTAATCATCATTGTGCGATAGTGACCAGGTGAGTTCTTCCACATATTGTAGAATGTTTTTGCCAAATACTCTTCATTTGTGATACTTACGATATTCCAGTTTGTACCTGAAATTTCAGCAGCATTTTCTGATAAACCATTAAATCTATCCATCTCTTCAGATGTGTAAACCGTGCTCCAAGACGAACCGTCTGGGCGTTTGTGTTTACCTTCCAATGTTCCGCCGTATCGAAGTGATCCGTAAAGAGCCATTTCGTTTGCACGTGTTTCTGCCGCTTTCCAAACAGCACTATCACGATCTGCAACAGTTACAGGGGCAAGACCATTTTTAGCACGCTCTTCGTTAACAAGAGAAGCGAATACACGATTCACTTTGTCAAGGTCAACGATTTGCTTAAGCTTATTAAGGTCATCCTGTGTCATATTGTTAGCTGACGTTCCGTAAGTTTCACGAATGTCAGGGTGTTCTTCACCGTTAAATTTATCCTTGTTTTCTTGAGATAAATTGTCGTGCAACCATTTTGCGCTTCGATAATTAGGATTATTGAAGTAGTCGTTGATACCATTTTCAGTTAAGTTATCAACATCGATAAAATCATCTTTATCACGTTTTTCGAACCGTGATGTCTGATGGGTCTACCTCTTTTGTTCCGAAGTAAACAACCTTATCTACAGCTTGAGTTCGAGAGATTTCAACTTTCTCACCACGAACACGCTCGCCAGTTTTGTTGTTGATTCGAATGCTAGTTTTGTATTCAACACGACCATCCCGACCTTCTTCCGAAGTTCGCTCAGTACCAACTGTCATAGTTGGGTCAGCTAGGCGGGTAACACCACGCTTAATCGTTTCGCTAGAAAATTCGAAATCATCTCGGTATAGAGGTTTTTGTACCCTCGTGAATCACACGGTTTACAGGTTTCTTACCTACACGAACTTCTTTGAGTTTAGATTCTACAAGAGTTCCGTTTTCGTAAATATCTTCGAAAACTTTCTCTTTATAACCATCTTCACCTTTTACTTTAGTAACTTCATCGCCTTCAAAGATATTAGAATCTTTTTTTGCGTTCAGTTGTGAAAGTGATTACGTCGCCTCGCTCGATTCGCTCTTTGGTAGTTCGATCAACTTTAGTTCCGACACGAACAACACCGTCCGTCGCCTTCACTTCATTTTCACGAATAGTTTTTGGTGTGTCCATCTCCGTAAGTGATGGTTACCAAATCATAAGAGCCGTCTTTAGCTTCAACATCAACCTTGCGTTCGCCAAGTTTAAGTTTGTCATCCTTAATCTCTTTAACTTCAGCCTTCACTTCAATCTTTTCAGAAGTACGTGATGTTTCTACATTTTTACCAGTACCAACAACAACCTCACGAGTTACAGGAGCGACTTCGTTAACTTTCACTGTTTCAGAAGAAACAAGTTTTCCATTCTCGTCGTATGTTTTTTTGTTGTAACTTCATCGTAAGAGCCATCAGAACCTTCAACGATAACGTTTTTCAACACCCTTGGCAAGGTTGTCATCGTATGAAATTTTCACTTCACGTTTAACAGTAAAGTTTTCAGTTGTTTTTTCAATCTTAGGTGTTGTTGCTTTAGGTTTAGTTCCAACACGAACAACTTTGTCTGTTGCTGGTGTTTCTTCGTGTGATACTACCTCACGAGAAACTTCAACGCCATCTTCTGTTGTTACACGAACGACCTCTACAATTTCACCGTCTTTACCTTCAACATCAACAACTTCTTTTTCCAATTTCAAGAGTATTATCTTCAAGATATTTTACTCCGTGATGGATTGGTGTACGGCTAGTGATATCCTTGGTTTCTTTAACTACATTTTTTTAACAACTTTAGTTCCGACACGAACAACAGCGTTTACAGCTGGTTTTGTTTCAGTTCCAGAAACCACACGACTTACTTCAACGCCATCCTCATACGTAACTGTATAGGTTGTGACGATTGAACCAGTAACACCTTCAGAAACCTTAACTTCTTGTCCAAGCTCCAAAGTATCATCTTGAACATAATCAATTCCAGGAATTAATTCAGTTGTTTCTTGAATTGTTTTAGTTGTTACAACTTTTGTAACAGGTGCTTGAGTAGTAGGTGTTTCTTCACTCGGTTTTTCTGGATTTGGAGTAGCAGGTTTATTTTTCTACTGGTTTTTGTAACAGTATTTGTTGTTTCGCCTGTTACTGTAGTAGATGTTCCACCCGTAGTCGCCCCAACATTTCCGGGAACTTGTGTGTTATCATTACCAGTTTTAGTTCCGGTAGTCTTGTTAGAATTACCTTCTGTTGTGGTAGTTGTACCAGGTGTTTGAGGTTTGTCATCTGGGACAGCTGGTTTTTCAGCTGGGTTAGCTGGTTTTACCTCTGTCTTCTTGCCATTAGAAACTTTCTCAGCCGGCTTAGTTTCAGCCGGTTTGTTTTCCGCCGGTTTAGTTTCAGCCGGTTTGTTTTCAGCCGGTTTAGTTTCAGCCGGTTTGTTTTCAGCCGGTTTGTTTTCCGCCGGTTTAGTTTCAGCCGGTTTGTTTTCAGCCGGTTTAGTTTCAGCCGGTTTAGTTTCCGCCGGTTTGTTTTCAGCCGGTTTGTTTTCAGCCGGTTTAGTTTCAGCCGGTTTAGTTTCAGCCGGTTTAGTTTCCGCCGGTTTTTCAGATGGCTTAGTTTCCACCGGTTTTAGTTTCAGCTGGCTTAGTTTCCGCCGGTTTAGTTTCAGCTGGCTTAGTTTCCGCCGGTTTGTTTTCAGCCGGTTTTTCAGATGGCTTAGTTTCCACCGGTTTTTCAGCCGGTTTATTTTCCGCAGGTTGAACTGGGCCTACGATTGGCTTACCATCTTTTTCACCAAGAGGTTTCATCGGTTTAGCCAAATATGATTCTTCTGGCTTCACTTCTGTAACTGCTTCAGAGAAGTTTTTCGCTCCTTGAATACGTACAGTAGGAACTCCGATTTGTGAACCAATTGCAGCAGAGGTTCCTTTGTCAAGACCTTCCACCAGTTCTTTAGCCAAATCATTAACTAGTGCTTTTGATTTGTCAGCTAAGTCTTTTTCCTGCTTCAGAAGATGGAGTTTTATCATCTGCTTTTTTTGTGTAGTTTGACCAGTTTTTGGTACGCTAGGTGTAGGAACAGAATTGTTTCCGTTGTATAACATTGTCCCAGCACCCATAGTTGCTACAAGGGCTGCCGCAACAACCCAACCTTTACGACCCTTCTTCAGAGTCTTCTTTTGATTAGTGTCTTGTGTATTCATCATAAAAATAACCACGCTTTCTTATATTTATATATTTATATTTATACTCCCGTGGATATTATAACACGGGAGAGGTAGCAAAAGTCAACCCAAAAAGAAAAAATTTTTGAGTGTTATTACTAATTTCCCGTAAATCCTTCTTTTCTAATTGATTTTTGCTTTGTGAAAAATTATATAAAAACTTTTATTTTAGAGAAAAATAAGACGAATTACCTATATTATTAGAATAAAAAAAGAGCCCTGTTCGAGCTCTTTTGTCAAAAAAATTCCTTCTTGAATTTTTTTCTTTGACTGCCTACGCCATACAGTCCTGAAAGTTCCAAACCCTTTCTTTACTCAAATTACGATTGAGTGCGTCGCAAGATATGGGATGTGATGTTGGTATGAAAATGGCTCAACATCACTACCTTGCTCAGTGATACGGATTGTGCAGGGCCCTAGCCTGCGTGCAAATGGGGAAGTTGTGATTCTCAACTCGACAAAATTAATTGTCTAACCGACCGGAGAGTCGACCCCTAAACCTTCTTTCTATTTTTTTAAAATTTTTTTCTAAAAATAATTATAGTCAATGTTTTAAAACAAACAAAAAAAGAGGCTTTAAAACCTCTCTTTATTTTTAATTAAAAGAATTTCATACCGAATGCGGCACCTAGACCAAGTACTAAACCAACGGTCGCCATTAGACCTCCACCGATAGCAGTTCCCATAAGTACGTTACCGGCAGACTTGTAACCTTGTTGGTTACCTTCTTGAATCTCTTTAGAAGCCTTTTTAGAATACCAAATTCCATATCCGACAATACTGAGACCTACAACTGTTGCGACAACACCAACCCAGAATTGAGCCTCACCCATAAATTTAGTGACTGCTTGTTTTGGATCTCCTGTTGTCCCACCTTTAAGTGTAACAGAACCGTCAGAGTTTACAGTTGGTACATTACTCTGAATTTTAGTATCAGCAAATGCACTTTCAATTGGGGCCATTGCAGTCATAAGACCAATAGCCATTGCACTTTCAGCTTTGAAGGACAAATCTTCAGCTTTTGTTTTTAATTTGTCAAAGAATTGCAATTCGTTTTTTTCTCCTATTATTTGAAATTAAAATATTTTTTTCTGAATTATAGTTAACTTAAACATAACTTAACAAAAAAATATTATTCCCCTTTAATTTTTCTTTCTATGTTATCGAGGGCATTTGAAACCCTGACAGCATTATTTCGACTAGCTTCAGTCATATTTGGATTATTAATGATCTCCTCGGCCAATCGATTTTTAGCACCTTGAATGATTGCAGTGAATCGAACAATTTCTGAAACACTGTTAGAATCTTCATCTCCGGACACCATAACACCAGTATAAGATTGATCGAATAAAAGATCCGGTCTAGAACTTTCTTCACGACGATAAATCGATGTTAATAGTTCAATAATTTCAATCGTGTTTAAAAGATAACTTTGAATACCTGCTGTACGGAAAGACTCCTTTACTTGCTCAGTTCTTCGACGAAGCTCTTCTTTTGCACGATACTCAAGTTCTTGCTCAGTCATACCAGCCTCTTCTGGTGAGGGCTCCCACGGAATAACAATGTAGAAATCCTTAACACGTCGTAAATCTCCGGTCAAGGGATCTCTAACGTTAATTACAGATAGATGACGAAAATATTCATCTGCATACTCTTTTTGATCTGGGTGAACTGCAAGGGTTTCCTCAATGGTTTCTGATAATTTTCTCAACATCTTATCATTTACCATCTTTCGTGTGTGTGTAAAGATTTGAGTTCTAAAATCAAATCCATTGTAAGCATTTCGTAAATTAAGTGCGAATGCGTCCTTCCCCTCTTCACTACGAATCAAATAATTGAACGGTTCTACCTTTAAATATGTAACGTACCGTTGTTTTCCAAGGAAAACACGATTCATTTTGATTTTTTCAAAAGGCAAAAGAGATTGCGTGTTATCCTCGGTTACAATTTCACTACGATCGTGTTTAGTTAGTTTCATTTTACCAACACGATTACGCCAGTAAAACAATAGTCCAAGAACACCACCAAATCCGATTATTGAGATAATAATAGCTATTAACAGACCCATCAGTTACCTCCTGAAGTTGTTTCAGTAGATGATGGAGCTACAGTTGTTTCAGTAGAGCTTGCATTTGTATTCGAATTGGATTCCTGTCCTGTTTTAGTATCGTCTTTGGTTTTATCACGATCGACACCCTTTTTAATTTCATTGTAAAGTTTGTTTTTACTATTAAAGGCGCTTTCAAGCCAAGAGTTTAATTTCTCGTCCGAATCTACTAATGATCCTACACCCGCCAAACTGATAACTCCGTTACTGTCGATAGCAAGATAACTAGGTAAATCTGTCACACTGTACTCTTGAGTTGCAATACCGTAAATAGATTGATTAACACTATTTGGTTGTGAATCAATAGTAACAACAGAGTTTTCGTCGATTCCACCGATTTCACTTCCGTAAGTAGTGAAAAATGCTGCAACTTTAGAACCATCAAGTGTTGGGAAGATGATTGTATACTCAATCTTGCTTCCTTCGTGATCTAAGTTATATTTTCTGAAAGTTTTCAAAATATTTGCACTATATTCTGTATCATCAGCAAAAATTAAAACACGACCTTTTTTATCTTTATCAAGATGGATAATTTCACCAGAAACTGTTTTAAGTTGAGTAGTAAACAATCCCTCTTGAGTTTTGTAAGTTCTACCTACATTTCGAAGTATAAAGGCCTTACTTTTTTCAGAGCCTTGAGAATAGTTGTCGATGGAACTGATACCTTCCTTAGAATATGCTCCCAATAATTCTTTTATTGTTGCATTGTAATAATCATCTGTTGAGATTAACTGAGCATACTCCTTGTCATCAGTCGTACTTTTTTTGATTTGATCTTCTAATTGTTTAGTTGACTCTGTTTGTTGTGGAGGTTTATACGAGAAGTTTGTATAAGAGAACCACCCTCCAGCAAATACAGCAACTAAAGAAACAATCGTCATCAATACAGCGATAATCTTACTAGGGACTGTTAAATTACCAAATCCTCCTGCGCTCTTAAGTGAACGAATAATGAAGATAAAGAATCCAAGACCACCCAAAGATATTACCGCAAATAATGAACCTAGAATAATTTTATTCAACTTTTAATTTCACCTCCTAAAAACCAAAATCTTCTGGTAAATCACCAAATCCAATACCATTGTTTTGTTGTACGGGTTGTTGTTGTACAGGTTGATACATAGGTTGTGGATGTTGTTGGGTCTGCTGCTGACCACCTTGAGAAAACACACGTTGTCCAAAGGATTGATTTGCTGTATCATCCATAATTCTATTACCGACACCCTCAACGGCTTGAGCAACTGGATCTGTTAAATAATCCTCTGTAAATCTAGTGGAAAATCTTCGAATATCAGACAAGTTCGGAATTTGAAACGATGTTTTTTTCCAGATCCTGAGTCAGGAACCACCTTGTATCTTCTGAAAGCAGCAACGTCCGGGTACTGTCTCGGATTATAAACGTAATCAATCAACTTATCGATTGTAATAGATTCATCTAAGATTAAATCATAAACCCCACATTCAACCAAGGCTTCTAAAACTAAATCCCCAATAGCACGTTGGGTGCTGATGTAAATTACACGAGCACCAGTAAGTCGAAGTCTATGAATTGTTTCTGAAATACTTAAAGCTCCAGCCGTTGTTTCGAAGAAAATAATCAGTCTTGGTCTGCGTTCGCTTGCAAGATCGATCGCTCGTTCTCGTGTAACTGCGTCAGGAAAGACAACGAAATCTTTTTTGAACGGTAAGTTTTCATTAGTAAATAAATCAAATAAAAACTTTTTAACTTCTGGTTGTCCGGTTACAAACATAACACTGTTTCGATCATCATTTTCATCAGAATACCGTCTGTTTGAACTAATACCTGAATATGTCACTTCTATTATTACCTCCTAAATATTCATCTGTTTTTCTCTTTTCTTTGCTAATTTTACACTATTATCTTCTGATAAAAAAATGTAGGCTCAACAGTCACTGAATCAATTTCAGAAGTTTTATCATTAAAATCATCTTCTGAATCAATAAATCTACGAGACTTTTTTTATCTACTTTCTCTCTCTCTTATTTCTTCGGAACATTTTTTTGAATGTTTTTTTGATAAAAATAAAAATATTGTTGCAATAACAATCAATAAAAATTATTGATAAAAAAAGAAATATAGAATTTTATCTAGATCGAAATCTCTTTGGAGCATAACTAATAAAAAAACCAAGAGATAGAAAGGTACTAACAACCATAACTATGATAACCCAAACGGGTATTTTTTTACATTTTTTTAAATCTTGATCGTCCATTTTAGTCTTCCTTTTTCACAGTATTCTTTTTATTTACCTTCTTTTCCCAAGGTATAAACAATAATGCGACAGAACTAGCAACAAAGCTTCCCAATCCAACATAGAATATTTTCCAAATAAAATTAGGATCTTTTCTTAGGTGCGGTAATACAAAAAAATTCAACAATATTTTTTTGTAATCTTTACCTTCATCCAATGTTTTGAAATTTAAAGTTTGTGGTGTATTATCTTTATTTTCTTGTCCTGTATTAGCGTCCTCTTTTTCTGATTTGGGAACAGAACTATTTCCTGTTACCGTTGGCTCTTGATTATTTGAATTAGGATCTATAAACAGATCACGAACATCTTTTGGTGCTTCGCTAATTTTTTCTTTTTTCACTTGAACACCGGTTACGATAATTCTATCGTATGATAGTGTTCTATTAGTTGGCTCCAAATAACAAGTGTAAAGAGTTAGAAGTTTACCGAATTTAAAGTTTTTTCCTTCAGCACTTTCAGTATAAGTTCCATCACTATTCCAAATTTTATTTTGTGTGACATCTTTTGTTAGATTTTCAGGAGCTAATTGTGAAATCTCATTAGAGAAAACTTGTTCGGAAAAATCATCTTCCGTGTAAATCATCGAATCATCTTTGTAGATTTGCGTTACCTTTGCCAAACGATAAGTATATACATAATCACCATCTGTTAGATATGCGTTGCTACCTACAATATTATTTGATGTTTGTAAAATAGAAAAACCACTTCCATAAGATGAATCGTAAAAATTGTGTGCTGCAAGAGCGTAGTTTCCAAAAGAATCCGGGTTCTGATCAGGTTTTATAGTCCCTGCTCCGTAGGTTAACACACGTTCACTTGTACCCTCAAAAACCTGTAAATTAATCCCTAAATTTGGAATTGATAAAAACGAACGGAGATACAGAGGTTGACTTGTATCATTTCTGGCTTTCTCAATTTGCTCAGGAGAGGTGATCTCAACGGCAGATGTGTAAGAAACACCCTCCGTTTTTTGATTTTGTTTTGTAATTGAAATATTCTTTGCTGGTTGTGCAACAGAATACAATTGATAGTTGTTATTTTCATACATCCACCAAGCCGACCAACCAGAGCTTGCGAATGAAATCACACTAACTGATAATAACAGACCTTTTAATATTTTTTTCAAAGTTTTCCTCCTGTTTTGTTACTCTATCTATTTTATTGCATTTTTTTCAACAAAAAATAAAAAAAGCCAGCTATTGGCTGACTCTTATAAATTTGAAATCTAAAAAGGATTTTTATTGATTTGTCGGTTGCTCAACCGTCTTTTTCTTTTGGTTTCTTCCGGAGCTTTTTGTTTCAGTTGTGTTAGCAGTTACTCCACTTTGCTTATTAATCAAATTTGTAGCAGTAGTAGTTGCTTTATTATTTTCTTTAATCAATCTGTTTTTTTCAAGATTTGCAAAGTAGTTACCAGAAGTGTTGTCTTCGATCGCTTTTAGTGTTTTCATTCAATAATTTTTTTGAATTTGAACACTTTCTTCAGAAGTAATCTCGCCATCTTCTAGATATTTATTAACTTGAACCAAATTAGCTTCGACTGTTTCTTTCACAGAACTGATATCTTTAATACCAGCGTTTCGGTACATAACGCCAGCTGTGGTTCCAGATCCGATAACCAGAACGATTGCCAAAGTTGTTAAAATGATACCCTTTTTAGATCCGCCTTTTTTTGACTTTTTTTGAATGACCCAAAAACTCTATCTAGAAAAGCTTTCTTTTCTGGAGATTTAAGTTTAATATTAGATAGTTCCTTGTCAATTTCATCATTTTTTTACGGAGTGGGAATCTCGGTTTGACTCCACTCTGCTCCCCACTTGGGGTTGTGTAAAATTTTCTACACCACCAGCCTCAACTTGGTTCAGAGGGGCTTGTGTTTGTTGTTGAAATTGATTTGGTTGAGGTGCATTTGAATAATTAAACGTATCAAATCCAGTTTCATATCCAAAGTTATTACTTGGTGTCACTGGTGGCACCGTTGGATAAACACCGGTGTTTCCCAAAATCGCACCTGGGTATGATAAAGTTTGTCCAAAATGTTCTTCATAACCACTTGGATTAGAACTTTCAGCCAATGGTTGAACTTTTCCTGTATCAAAACCAGATTGTTGATATCCTGAATTAAATCCAGAATTTACTGGTTGTTCCGCAAAAGAATTGTTATTTTCTTGCGGAGCGGGATTTTGTGGTACAGGTTTAACTTCGCTAAAATTATCAGAAAATACATCATCAAATGAATGTTCCTTCACAGCATTTTCTTTGTTTCGATCTGTTGCTTCAGATGTTAACGTATCCCAACCTGATGTCACAGGAACTTCAGGGATATTTTCTTCTGCTGGATGACTAGCAAGTAAAGAACTCCAGTCCCCCACAACTGGAACCTCTTCCATTACTGGGGTTGGTTTAAAAACCGGTACAAATTGCAACTCATAGTGTAAACCAACTACGTCACTAGGACTCTTAGAATGATCCAGATTTGTAAACGGAAGTGGGTTAGGGAAGTTTGTTTCCCAATGAAGATCGCTTGTATTTGCGTCATAATCAAAGTCATTTGTGGCAATGTTTTGATCCACACGTGTAATTCCCTGAACGTTAATTGGATGTACTGATAGAATCATCTTATCAAATCCATCAAGATTTGCCTGTTCTTCCTTAGAAAATAGTTCGGCAACATTAACGTTTAATTCTGGAATTTTGTGCATAATCGGTCCACGTGCACCAATTAGTACATCATCATAGAATGTATATACACCATCTAGAACAGTACCCTTTTTGAGAACGGGAACATTATCAGTTGTTGCAGGAGCAGTTGTTCCTGTATAAACTTCAGTATGTTCTTCCTCTTTTTTAATTTCAGGAGTAACAACTTCTTGTTCAATAGTTGGTTTTTCTTCTTCAACAACTTGAATTTCGGGATCGACTTGAATGTGTGGTTGATTTACAGGTTCGTCTTGGAAAAGTGGCGGTCTATCCTCTTCTTCCTTTTCAGACTTTTCAGACTTTTCGAAGTCGTCTTCAAAGACCGGAATATCCTCTTCTTCCTCGACCTCTACGAATACAGAAAGACCAATTGGTGTGTACTTATCATTCCAAGGCATTGCAATTTTAACTTCAGTAGTTCCGTTTTCGAAGTTAAATTTATCGCTCACCTGTCCGTTATCAAGTAAATACACAAGATTATCGGTGTAATCTGCAACAACGTTTCCTTCTGAATCTCTTTTTTTCACAAAAAGACCAGTTAACTTAATCAATTCTGAGATAGGAAGTTGTAGTTCCTCATCTTTCTTTTTTTGTCAAGGAAATTGTTTTTTTATCAATTCCTCGAGACAGTGTAGTATTACTCATCGCTTACCTCTACTTTTTTTCAATTGTTTTTCAAGACGCATTTGTGCTTCGCTTTTCACTTTAGGTTTGCCTGGAAGTTTTTCAGACCCTTGACTGCTAGTAGGTACTGTTCCCCAGAGGCCTTCTGCTTCACTTTTATCTTTAGATCGATCTTCCGTATCAATCTTAGTGTCCTCTTTTTGTATCTACTTTAGTTTCGTCGTTAATATTAGAATCAACTTCTTTTTCTTTAGCCGTTGAATCTTCTTTTACAGGCTCAACTACTGCTGGGTTTGGCACACCATCTTTTTGTGAAAGAATCGCTGCAAACATTTCTTGATATTTTTTTGAATATCAGCAGTGACTTTATGAAAAGCAATATTTGCTTTTTTTCTTCACGCTCTTCTGCTAGTTTAGCTTCTTTTTTTCTGCCTCAGAAATGATAGTTTTTGCTTTTTCTTCTGCTGAGGAAATAATTTCCTCTTTTCGTTTTAGCCCTTCCTCTTCAGCTTCTCTCTTGATTTGATTACCAAACTCAATAGCCTTGCTGATTTCCTCTTGCATTTTCACAGAGCCTTTATTAGCAATGATTTCCTCTTTCTCAAGTTTTAACGCTTGAATAAGATTTTCTTGATCATCCAATTTGATAGAAGCTTCAGAAATCAAACTTTCTTTTTCAGAAAGATCAGCCTTTTGCTGTTCATTTTCTTTGTTCATATTTTTGGATTTCTTCACCAGCCTGACGAAGAGCAACTTGTAACGAGCGAATCATTTTCAAATCTTTTAGGGTTGTGGTAACCATCTACTGGTTTTGTTTCAGTGGTTACTTCTTCTGTTTTTTCAGTTTCTACACTGATATTAATTTCTTTTTCTTTAGATTCCAAATTTTTACTCCAATCCTTGTAATTCAAATTTCACTTTAAGTGATTAACAATTACAGTTTCTTCTATTTTAACTCAAAAAAATTTTTGTCAACAGTTTTTATTAAAAAAATTTAAAAAGGTGGAAAAAACCACCTTTTTAAATTATATTAAAACTTGATTTCGAAATTTGCCAAGTCTTCTGGGTTAACTTTGAACGGCGAGTCTCCGTCTGGAATTTCAACAGGCTTAATTTCCTCTAAATCAAATTGAGGGAGGTCTCCACTATTAAAGTCAATCTTTCCAAAATCCGGTTCAACGATTGGAGAAATCGATGATAGGTCTTGGAAATTACCACTAAAATCTCTAGCCAAAAACAGAAGGGTCACTTTCTCTTGTTGTTCCAGTTGTTAATTCTGAAACAGTTTCAGATTGGTGAATTTCTTCTTTTTGAATGGATCCTCTTTGCTATCTGATTCAACAATAACATCATCTTCGTTTGGTTTGATACGATTATTTTGATCGTATGCTGCAACAAGCTCGTCACTCTTGTCCTTCAAATCTTTAGGGATATATTGAATCTTAGCCACTGAAGGTGGTTGAGGTGAGTTCTTGACAATTACAAGGTAATAGATATAACCAAATGCGTCATTATCACCAATCTTACGTGTTCTGTGGTTTGGCCCGTACATAATCTGAGCCTTCGTGAATCGATCAACGGACTTGGAATCTTCAGAAATTGATTCACGCTGTACAGAATCAATACCCATATCTTGCTTAATTTCATCAATTTTATATCGAGCTACTTCTTTTGAAACTGAGCGCTTAACTTTAACTTCTTCGGTTGTACCAAATTTTTCAACGAAGTAATCAGCGTCTTGTGCACTTGCACCCGGATAAACAATTACGTTACGAGCATTAGATTGCAAGTTTTGTACAAGACCATCACCAGCTTTTTCACCAACGATACCGAGGGTTTGGGTTGCCATCGTAGCAGATACCACGAAAGAACGTCCTTTCGTTAATACAGCTTCGAACTCTGGGTTCGCATAATCTTGAAACTCATCGATATATAGAACAACAGGGACACGAGTGTTTTCGTCTCCGGGACGACGGAAGATTGCACTTTGTAACTGCAACATAATAAAGGAACCAAGCATACCACCGATACGATCTGATAATCCCGTAGATGTTGAGATTGCTACTTTATCACCGGTTCTAAGAATTTCATCGAAGTTAAGGTCTGTACCAACTCCAGGAGGTGGGCACAACACAGAACGGATACGTTTTGAATCTAGCAAATTTGCAAGAATCGAACGGATACCACTCGTGTGTTCGTATGTTTTTGTCCCGCCACGCATACCTTTGATTGTTGAATAGTAATCAGTGTTAAACCAAGATATAATATCACGGTTTTCCAAAACCTTTTCTGAGGTTGTTGATACCATTCCCAATTGACGAAGGATTTCGTCTCCACGACCGTTATTGTTCGTTAAAAGATCATTAAGGTGAAGAAGTGTAGCGTCATTACCGTGTACACGCTTCGCTGCCTTAATAGCATTTTGAAGAAGTGTTTCTGCACTATTTTTGAAGAAGCTTGAGGAGTCACTCATAAAGGCGATTAGGGTTTCCTTTACGGTTGCAACGGCTGTTTCTTCTGGACCGTACAACGGGTTGAATCGTAATGAATTATGTGCAGACGGATCGAACAACATAACTAGATCTCGTTTTTTTGATGTGGATCCTGAGCCTTTAAATCATTCCAAGACAATTCGTAATCTACTGGGTTAGCAATAATACTTGTTAATAAAGAAGCGTAACGGAATAGCGCAAAAGGTGTTAAGCTATTCAAGTATTGGAAATCGAAAGAAAGATAGTTTGGCAATTCCTTTTTTTAACAGTTAAAAGATTTATGATCGACTGATCAACCAAATCCCTATGTTTAACTTCCTCAATGGTTAAATCCTCACCGTACTTCTTGTGTTTAAGAGACTCGTATTTTTTTACAATTTCAATCTTTTTCTTCTGAGGTTAAAGAATTGAATAGATGTCTGTCTTTAAGAGTTTTATCGTATTTTTTTCAAATTCCTTTTTCTTCTGTGCGTGTTAATTCCTTTTTTTAGAAACACGATCGATATATTCTTGTCTTTTTTTCTGCAAGTTCTTGTATTTTTATCAATAAGGTTTTGTTCTACACCTAACAAGAAAGAGATGTAATTAGTTTTCTTTTTCAGCTTCTTTTTATTTTACCAATAGCCCAAGTAGCTTTTGCAAAGTCTCCTTTGGGCTCAAGAACAATCTGACCCATTTGCACAACATCAACTTTTGCAAATTTGAAGTTGTCACTCGTAAAATCCCTATTAAACATAGGTAATAGTGATTGAGAGGTTTTACCGGAACCGGTAACCCCTAAAGCTAAGAAGTGAACAAACCTATCTCGAAGTGGAACAACAGCCTTTTTTCCAGATGGAATGTAATCATCTTCTCCGTCAGGAGTTTCACCATCCTCGTTAAGGTTTCTCTTGTAAATCTCCCCGATTACAAAATCACCGGGTTCCGCCTTCAATTCTGTGATGTTATCATCGCTAATCTTAGAGCCAGCTAAGTATTCGTAAAATGGTTTTCTTAACATACGAAATACAATTGATACTTTAATAAATACAGGGATGAGACTAATAAATAGACCAATACCTAATATTGATGGTAAAAAGACCTGATAATACAAACCAAACACCCAAAAAAATGAGAAGTAAGGGTTTATCCAGTAATTAATCTTTTTAAACAATCCATCTTTATCTCTTTTCCCTATTTTTAAATAGGATATAAGATGACAAAGCGAACAATGCCCAAATAGGTAAAAATTTTAAAATTTGATGTGTCAACTAGGTTTTGCGACTGCTGTTTTATAGGCGTTATTGTAAATTACATAAATTAATAAGAAAAATAAGACCAGATAAAAACAGAACTTATAGACCAAACCTGTTCTTTTTAGTTTGTCACTCAAAAAAATACCTCCAAAAATTTTATTTCACTGTAACTATTTTTAGAGCTATTATTTTTCTGTAAAAAAACTTAAGAATATAGATGATATTGAATTGAATTTTTTTAAAAAAATAATGGTGCTAAAAATAGAAAGAGAATATCAAAATGTAAATTTTAAGGAGGTAAATTTGAAAAAAATCACTATTAGAATTAACGGAATTATTGAAAGAGGAGGATTTGATTGCGCTATCACATTTGTATTTATATCGTGCGATGGATGTAGAACAAATCTTTAATTTTATATACAAAGTCCCGGGCGATACTCCTGGGAATAAGCGCAAGAGAACCGTTATTCGAAAAAAAGATTGACAGATAACGGTTTTGGTTACTGTATGCACATATCAGCCAAACAAAGAAGCCTTTCAGATCACAAACAAAGCTATTGATATCGTAAGATATACTCGTGATATTCAAGAGAAGTTTTTGGATTTTGATACAAAGCAGGTGAAACAGGGGATATTATACCCAAGCAGATTTAAATATGAATCCAAGGTTAATTAATCACCAAGTACATCTAAATCAAATTATGCTTGAGTTTGGTGAAAGAGCTCGAGAAGTTGGACTTCCTTGGAATTATTATGATGAAAAAAATTCTTATCACAATATCACGGTATTAGACCGGATGGTATGATTACCATATTAGATCACGACATATTTTTTTGGAAGTCGATATGGCGACTGAAAGCAAGGCTCAATTAATTGAAAAGTGGGAACATTACCGATCATTTGTATTTTTCCGAAGAGTTTAGAAATAAGTCAAGAAAAAAATAATAGTTATATTTGATGTAGATAACATTATCTCCAAGAAAAAAATATCAAAAAAACGAATCGATTTAGTTAGACAAACGATAGTTGAAACTTTTTTTAGATCAAGTGACAGATGGATTTGATATAGTTATTAAACATCAAAGTGAAATAAACGACTATATTTTTTTGAATCTCTTATCCCGAGGATTCTAAATAAAAAAATACTGATGAGTTACAAACAATAAAAATATCTTCAAGATTCCGGTTGGACTGTATCATACGGATATCAATTAAACGAAACTTTAAAGGGTGACTTTTATAATTATTTTGCTAGAAAGTTGGATGACAAAGGTAAAGTTGTCAAATTCTCAGGCGCACTTCAAGAGTATTTTTTTAGATTTTTTTATTTAGATAGAGAATTATCGGTACTTCATCGAGTCGAATTTTATAATAGAAATACGACATTGTATAAAGAAAAGTTTGGTCGGGATATTCGACTAATCATTGCAACCAACGATTTAGAAACACTATATTACGACCTTTCACTTTTGGGCAATAAGATATTAGGTCAAATAAATATATTTGCTTTAGATGTTAAAAATTTTTAACCCGAAGGTTGAACTATACCACAACCTATATACTTTTTGGTTTTGGAAGGTGAAGTTTTTGCAATTACATCTAGGGATCATTCTCGTAGAGAATTTAAATATAAGATCGGTCAAAAAGAATTGAGAAATAAAAAAGGGTCGAGTGAAAGGGGGGAAGTGAATAATTGAAAAAAGAAAACAAAAAGAATGCTAAAAGTTTAGCAGAATTAAATAAGATGAATCCTTTAACTAAGAAGATTCTTATTGCTGCAACAACTTTATTTACATTAGGGGTGGTTTCTCTAGCTATATTTAATGTAGCAAACAACAACTCTTTAAAAACTCCAGAAGAGGCCGCTCAAACTGTATCAGGAAGAATTGCTTCATTATCAAACGCTTATTATCAGAGCGAAAGTAAAATGATTAGTGTATTTAGTAGTAATAGTAAAAACTTTGAAGCCTTTGCGGTTTATGATATTGGATCTAAATCTCCAATGTCAGATCCGGAAACATCCTATTATAAACTTGAGCCTATCTCAGGAGATAATAAAGCTAAAGTTAATTATTTTAGGTTGGAAGACGGGACTTATTTAAGAAGCGTGTATAATGTAAACAATGATTACATTATTGGAAACTACCAAATAAAAGAATCAAGTCTTGATGTTTGGCAAAGATTTGATAAGGCGCAAGAAAATCTTGCAAAGAAAATCGCAAATGGTGATAAAATTAACCTAAAAAGATTATGAAGAGCTTGAGGCTCTCATAAAAAGAGCACGATTATTTAAGGAATTAAGGTGATGTTTTGAAAAAAGTTAAAATTTTAAAAGATAAACTATCTGTTAAGATGATGTTATTGTACGCAACAATATTAGCAGTAGTTCCTTTCGATGTGTTTGCTGAAGATAGAAAGGTCAACACAAAATATTTCGGTAGTGATCAGAAATTTTGGGGTGAGTTACAAACTTGGTTCATTTGGGGAATGGGCTTCTTATGGACAATAACCCTCATACTGATAATAATAGCAGCAACTAAAGCCTCCGGAAAGGTATCAATCGCCAAGATGTCAGGAAACTCATCGGAGTATCACAAAGGGCTAAAAAATTACAGCCAACTATTTATCAATCTGGCTACTGGTTTAGCTTTCCTCTCACTTTTAGCAACAATACTTGGTGCGTATGTACTTTTCTAAAGAGTTTGAAAAATAAAAAAAGGAGAGTTTACCTCTCCTTTTTATAATTTAAGAAAAAAACAATATCTGACTGAAATAATGTCAGTAGAAAGAAGGAGCGTATGTTATCATCCAAAAGATATCGTAAAGAAAGATGATAGATTCAATTCTATTAATAAAATTAGAAATGAATTGAAATTATTTATTTCTAAAATTCAATCTGAAGGGATTAGTGATGATCTCTTTGATAAAAATTCTTCAAGGGGTTTTTTTCTAAACACAAGTGTTGTTCTTGGGGATACCGGAGAGCACATACCGATCTTAAAATCTATTCACGATGAAGGGATTTACACATTAAGAGAATTTATTCGTGCAAATAAATTCTCATCTTATAAAAAAACATTTTCTTTTCCGAACTTGATTTTTACTGAATGTGATGGAAAATTAGAGATTGCTGGTAATTGCGATTCTAGACTGGCAACTGTAGCTAATACGGGGAGACCTAGTTTATTGGTTGATGAATTGGAGTTGGTATCTGTTCCAACAACAGATAAATCTTACCTTTACAAAAGTCCATTTCCATTTTTAGAAAGGGTTTATCTAAAACCTATTGATGAAAAAAAATTCAAGCCGGCTTTCAGAGCATACATTACAAAAACGTATTATTTCAGAATTTAAATATTTGTTGAAACTTTATACAACATCGGATTTTTATGTCTGATGAAAAAAAGTAAATTCTATGTTGAGAATGTTGGAAAAATCTAAATAATAAAAAAATAAAGGTTGAAATTAATCAGCCTTTATTTTTTTAATATAAAAAGATTTCTTGTCAATGTCATAACCATCAAAAAAATCCAGCGTGAGTTTTTAAACATTTTTTTCGTTTTTTTCATCCCACTCGGCCACCTTCACATTCTCAAATAAATCTAGCAATTCTAACTCTTCTTTAGAAAAAGTTTTTTTACAGGATTTTTAAGAAATTAATATTACCAATCAAATAATGTTTCTGAATCGGTAATAAATAAAAAAATTTGGAGATTTTAGTAAACTCCTAATCGATAAAGATTTTACGGAAAAGTCGTTATCATATTTATCAATAAAGTTTGGATTATATTCTAAAAATTTTTTTAACCAGGAAACGTCATCACCAAAAAAATTTAAATATATCAAAATTTGAATCTACTTTTTAAAAAGAAAAATTCCACCTAAACCAACCTTTTTGATATAGAATCATCAATCAAAAATCACAGAATCGTCCTTTAATGGATCAACAAGCGACTCCGAATCACACTCACCACGGACAACAAATGCAATATCTTTTTTTGTTTAAAAAAATTTCAGCAAATATCTAATCAAATAACCTTGGTGTGTTGATAATCTTTTAATAGATGTATTAAGATAAGGATTAGCCGATATTGCGGTTACTTCTGTAGAAAACAATTGAACCTCTTTCTCGGTCGGGGTATTATTTTCCATCTTTGATTCAATCATCTTAATAAGAAGTCTGTTATTTGCAAAAATAACTATCCAAAAAAATTCCATTGATTTTTTTGAATTTAAAAAGTATCCCTTTTTCTTGGACAATAATACATTCAAAAGTTCCTGAAAAAAACCTCTTCGGAAATGATCCCCTGATTCAACTTCAAAACAAGATACATCAATAAATCGCAATTATTTCTTTTTGAATACTTTTTAGCAATAAATCGCAAAAACTCTTCTGCTTCAACCTTATCAGAAAAATAACACAGGCATAGGTTCCACAGTTTGTTTTTTTGATTTTTTTATAGTAATCCAATCAAAAATATCTTGATTGAAAGGATTTAGTGGATAAAAATATCTCTAGAAATCAAACATTCCCCGGATTGTTTTAATACTGCTTCTCTATCAATATAAAAAAATTGGTATATAGTTCAAAAAAACGGTCAATGATTTTAGCTTCTTTTTTTATTAATGGTTTTGATAACATATTCCCCAAATTTATTGTGAAATTCTTCAAGTGAGTAATTGATAATGGTAGTAATTGATAAAATATCAGAAATCCTAACCGATGATCCTAGAATAGGAATTGTTGTGATTCTTTTTTTCATCAAAAATCATAATAAAGTCGAACTTTAGAATAATTATCATCATCACTCAAGCCACAATTTTTTTATATTCGAACAATTCGTTCTGAATTTCTTTCAGTAGCTTTTTCACCACCCTTAACAACCTCTTTTTGATAACCTCTTATACAGTTCAAGGAATGGTTGTTTTGATTTTGTTTCAGAACTTTTTAATAACCATAGTTTTTTTCCTTCTTTCTTATTTTTTTTATTTTAATTATATTTAAAAAAACTCTTATTAACAGTTTATGGCAATCATATCTATAATACAAACTTAGATTTTTATGTCTGATGAAAAAAAGTTAATTCTATGTTGAAAAATGTTGGGAAATTTAAATAATAAAAAAATAAAGGCTGATTAATTTCAACCTTTATTTTTTTAATATAAAAGATTTCTTTTTTTAAAAATCTGAGGGTTTGAAATATCCATTTTCTGTTTTATAAAGATGTCTATCTTTATCCCACTCGGCAACCTTTTACATTTTCCAAAAAGATCTAATAGTTCTAATTCATCTTCTTCGAAAAAAACTTCGTTCTTTTAGAAAAATTTAAAAACATCTGACAAAAGATTCTTTTTGAAGTGGTAATAGATAAAAAGTTTTTTTAGAGCTCAATAAATCTCTAATTGACAAATTCTTCACACTGTAACTAGTGCTATACTTATTCACATCTTTCTGATCATAAACCAAACATTTTAACCAAGGGACATTATCACCAAGATAATTCAGTATATCAAAATTTAAACTTTTTTTGATTTGAAATCAAATAAAGGTTCTCCACTTAGCATAGAATCACTAATAAATATAGTACAATCTTCATTCAAAGGATTTAATAGAGAATCCGAGTCATTATGACCATTAACAACAAATGCTATACTTTTTTTATTTAAAAAAGTCAACAAATATTTGAATATGTACTGTTCGTGTGGTAAGTATCTTATAGGAGATAAGCTAAAATGAGAGGTTGTAGAAATCGCTACAATTGTTTCAGAAAAAAGATTACACTCTTTTTCTGTTGGTTTGTAGAGCTCAATTTTCTCCTCTAAATTTTTATAAATCAATCGATCACTATTGAAATAGCGACCCAAAAAATTTGTCCACCCATCCTTTTTGAAAAAAATACTGTTTTTTTCTTAGATAATAAAAACATCTAAAAACTTCGTCAAATACTTCTTCAGAGATGATATCTTGATTCAATTTTAAAAACAAAATACATCAACAGATCCGAATTGTCGTTAATAGAATACTTTTTCTGCAATAAATTTCAGAAATACCTCTGCTTCGTCCTTGTCAGAAAAACATCAGAACTGTAGGCTCCTTTTGTCCTCTTTGTATTATTTGAAGTTGCCACGTCAAAAATAATTTTTTTCTCAAAAAGAATGACAGGATAACAACCCTTTACAAATTAAACTTTCTCTGTATTTGTTTAATACTGTATCTCTATCTATATAGAATTTTTGTGTACAATTCAAATCCGGATAAAGAATTTATTTTTCTTTTTTTATTAATAGTTTTGATGATATAATCTCCAAAAACTATTATGAAAAACTTTCGAGAGAATAGTTTAGAATGCTATTGATTGTCAAAAATATCCGAAATTCTAACAGAGGTTCCTAAAAATAGGTGTTGTTAGGATTCTTTTCTTACCGAAATCATAATATAGTCGGACTCTAGAATAACTATCGTCTGCACTCAAAAACACTGCTCTTGTATTCTGACAACTCATCCTGAATTTCTTTCAGTAGCTTCTCGCCACCTGCGACAACCTCTTTGGATAGCTTCTTGTACAATTCAAGAAATGGTTGTTTTGATTTTGTTTCAGAACTTTTTAATAACCATATTTTTTTCCTTCTTTCTTATTTTTTTCTTTAATTATAATTTAGAAAAAAATAAATAAAAAAAGAAAGAAGGTTTCATCTTATGAAAAAAATCTTAATTTAAAAAAACAAAAAAACTTTGTTGGCAACTGTGTTTGCTGCAACCATCTTAGTTCTTAGTGGCTGTACAGAAGCTTCTAGGGTTTCTCAAAACCTGGCAATGGAATCCGACAACTTTAACGTTGTTCGAAAAGTTACGGTTTTAAATGCAATCACCAATGATACGATGTTTGAGATGACCGGTAAAATGTCAATCAAAGCAGATACCGCAGACAAACAGCTAGAAATCGTTGTAGAAGATAACGGCAAATATCAGAAACACATTATTGGTTTGTCTGATAACGTATCCTACGTTGTTCAGGATCTTGACGTAAAAGATGTTGATAAGTACCGATACTCTATCAACTTTAACCCTAAAATGTGGATCCCCGTTGCTCCAACATATTCAGATTAACAAAAAAAGGCTGGATTTACTCCAGTCTTTTTATATATTAAAATACAACATTTTCTTGCATTTTAATAACCTCATCAAAAGATTTGACGTGTTTCAAAAATACAAGCCTGTTGACGAAGAATATGATCCTGAATTTGTTCAGATAAGTCTTCTGCTGTTACAACACCAGAACGGAACTCGGTGTCTTCATAGATAAACTTATCGTTTTCCTTGTCGAATTTAACAATAAGGACTTGTTTTCGACCCGGAAGTTGAAGGTGGTTCTTGTCCAGTTTAACACCAAACTCAATCCAAGATTCAAGTTCGTTATCTTCGTTTACAACTGCGCCCGGTTGGACGTGAGTTAGAACGTGATATCCTCTCTCAATTTTTGAGTTTGCGTATTCCAACAATTCTTTTACTGGTGCGTCCAGTAAGATTGGTAACATTTTTTTGAAAAATGCTAGGGCATTTACACGAACGTCCGGAATTGCACGGTGGGCACCAACAAGTGTGATTCCTAGTCGTGCACAAAGATCCTCGTTTTTGTGTGAAACACCCGCAATCATATTTTTGAAAAGCGGAAGTGTATCAACTGAGTTTTTCAAGTAGATCGTCGATCTCATCACCAAACAAAGCGTTTGCGATCGGCCCATAAACACGAGCTACGTCAAAACCACGCTTGTTAAACTGAGAGTCTCCAATATTGTGACCTACTAGGATTGCTCCTTTGGTAAATTCACGAAACTCTTCAAGCACAACCTTTTGCGGTTTCGCTTTCGCAACCATCTCGTTTGTAATACCAGTCAAATCTGTAACAGCTTCAGGAATTAAAATTCCAGGGTTTGTAAGTTTGTCAAACTCGTAAGGGTTCGGTGAGTAATCTTGAGTTCCATCTTCTGCGATACTATTACCAAGGTATTGATTGTTGATAATGAGTGAAGCTCCGATGTCGGTGATACCGCCATCACCTCTAGCAAACTCGTCAGGAGAGTGCAATCCTGTTGTTTCTAAGTCAAAATCGGCATATCGAGATTCACCGCCGTTAAGTTCTCGATTTTTCTTATCAAGCTCTTGTAGGCGTGCGCACCATTCGGCAACCGCAATTGCAGAGAGTGGATTATAGCGGAAGTAACCGGGCTCTTCATCAATACCAACAAAAAAAGTTGTTCAAAAACGAGCGAACCAGTCACGTAGCAATTTGTTTTTAATTTCTTTTTTTTAAACATAAATTTCCTTCTTCCTACTGAATTTATTTCAGCTTAATTTATTTTTTTAAAATTATAAAAAGGAGTCTGAATTTAAAAACCCAAACTCCCTAATTAAAAATTTTTAACCTTCAGCTAACATATCCTTTTCTGTATAAGGTTTATTAACTTTTAGTGAAACAAGACCGTTTACGACTTGTTTTTTTAAAAGTCTTTTTCTGACAACCAAGTGTCGACACCAAGCATACGAACCTTACGTTCTACCTTACGTCCAGTTTTGCGTTTTTCTTTCAAATAAATAATTGACAAATTAAATACCTCGTTTTCATTAGTTTAAATATATTTTACCACAATTACTCATCAAACACAAGTTTTATTTTTATCATTAATAATTTTTTTAGTCGTCCAGGGAAATAAGTATTTTTTTCTTTGATAAGAAATCAGTGATATAAGTTTCTCCATTAATGGCCAAATCTTTAAGATCATCAAGCGTAATATTATGTCCGTATGTGTTTCCGTTGACAAATACTTTCCCATCAATCTTGTAATACGGGAGGTTTTCCTTGCTCATAAACTTTTCTACCTTGTGACCATCACCGTCAAATACTACAGTTCCTTGTTGAACCTTTTTATCAAAGATCGCTTTAATGCGCTGTTCATCAGAGTCATAATACAACGTTCCTGATGTAGAATCTCCATTATTGAATACAAGACGATCCTTGTGGATTTTTTGTCCTTGATAAAGTAAAGCGAACTCTTCTGGAGTGATTCTGTTTCCAAAAATATCACCCCAAACTCGGAATCCTGATCCTTGTTCACCAACGTGATAGAAGGAGTATTTTTTTCTCATCGTCTGTACCTTCGTTACTTACACCTCGAACATAATAAATCTTTTGACCAGAAAGAGAAAAAATTCCGCAACTTCTTGTTTAGATCCAGAACTCTTAACAAATTGAAGTCTCAGGTTATTATCGAGTTTTAGTTTTGTTTTTGATGTATTTTTGCTTTCTAACCAGATAAACTCTTTTTCAATTTCTTCTAGATTTGTCAAAGCTACGATATCTTTCTTTGTAAAAATCCTTTTTTTCATTTTGAATTTATCAGTCACAAAAACTCTTCTTAAGATAAAAATCCTCTAAATTCAGGGGCTTGAACTCCGTCCTTATCAGCCTCTTGCTTTTTGAGAAATCCAGCTCAAGAATGTTGTGTCGTAAAATGCGTCTTTTTCCTTCAAAAAAACTTCAGCTCCGGTACTCTTCACGATCGAAACCAATTCCGGTTGTGTTTTCTTAGAATATTCAGGAATTTCATTAAAGTTGAAGTTTCTGCTTTTTAGTTCTGAAACGAAATTTTCAGTAAATCGAACCACATACTTGTAATAATCGTCAACAGATAACTTGCCGAGTTCAACATCTTGCAATTTGGTTTCCAATCTTGCAGAGAGTTCGGGTGAAAGGAGATCGTTTCCTCTAAGTTTTTCAACTACTTCAATACCAAAAATTTGTAGCTCGATACTTTTCGTTTTTGTTCATTATGATACGTTCGTGATTAATCAATTTTTCAATGATATCCGCACGAGTTGATGGTCTTCCGAGTCCCTCGGCTTTTTTAATAGCCAATTTCTTCTCATCATCAGTTAACAATCGATGAATGTTTTCTAAGATGTTATTGAAATCTGTAACACTATATTCTTTTGGAGGTGTAGTCCAACCTTCTGAAATAGAACTATCATCAAGAGAAACAGAACCCTCAAATAATTCTGGTAACATAGTATCTCGAAAGTTTTTTTCTGGTACATAAGCAGACCATCCCGGATCTACAAGTCGTGAGCCATTAGCACGAAATACAAAATCACCAACCTCAACCTTGATAACTGTCTTATCAATAAGAACATCACCAACAAATGGAAGAATTTGACTACGACAGATTAAGTAAAAAAATATTCTTTTTCTTCATCTGTTAAAGAACCCATATTTACGCTAATTTCAGGTAATGGTTGAATAGCTTCGTGCGCACCAACCTTTGCGTCATTAACATAAGTTTTGTTTCTTTTGAATGCGGATAATTGTTCTTGAGAAATTGTGATAGTTCTAAATTCAGGATAAACGTATGCTGTGTTTAGAACACCCGGCATTTCATCAGCCAACTTTTTCTGTGATAACTGTTGTATCAACACGAGGGTATGTTGTTATCTTCTTCAAATACAACGATTCCAACAACTCATCAGTATATTTAGGTTTGTATTTGTACAATTCTGAAGCTGCACCTTCAATGAGTGATGTAGAGTAAAAAGATGGAGCGACCTCTTTAGCCCGTTTTACATTAACCTCTGTAATTTTTGCAGAAGAAGATAGTGACTTAATTTGATCCAGATACTTATTTGCCTCCGTTTCGCTAGAAAAAGCGTCTAGGTTTGCCGGTTTCATCAATCAAGCTCGCAACAAATTCAGCACCATTCTGAACAAATTTTTGTTGAATTGTGAAGAACTGTTCCGGTTTGAAATTTCGAATTTGTAGCTCTCGTTGAACAATCAGATTTTCTACCGGATCCAACACCCTACCAATATTTACAGTAAATCCTGCTTTAGATGATACTGCTTGTGTGCCGTTCAAGCCGATAAGCCAGTCAGTTTTTGCTCTAAGAAATGCAGCATTTGACAAATCTTGAACTGTTCCAGTGTTTGGCCCAATTTTATCAGAATAAGATAAGAGATTTTGAAATCCTTTTTGAATTTCCTTATCACTCATACCATTATTCCAAAAATCTATATCGATCTTTTTGCTTGAATGTTCGGATTCATTGTGCTCATAAAAGCGTCAAAAATAAGATTCCCCTCACGTTCCGGGTCAGTACCACAAACGATAAAGTCATAGTTATTTTTTTCCAAGGTTTCCTTTGTTTGTGAATAAAATTTATTCACTTTTCCTGTACGTTTTCCAGTTTTAAAATCGATACCCTCTGTCGGGTAGTAATTCCAAGTGTCTGGAATCATAGGTAGATGATCCATTGAAAACTCAGCCCACTCTGGTTTTATCTGACCAGGATTGGCGAGTTCTACTACGTGACCACTGAATCTACCAAAATCTAACGTATAAGGAAGGGAGTGTTTAATTTTTTCATAATTTTTTTGAAATTCACGCATTGCCTCGCCCTTTTCAGCGATAAAAAATCCGTGACCTCTTGGTAATTGCGCCAAAAATAATACCTCCTAAGTTATCTCGTTATCTCTAATTTTACCATTTTTAAAGAAAGAAATCAAACCAAAAAAGAGAGGGTTAACCTCTCTCTTTTATTTCTTTAGACTATTTTTTCTTTTTAAATTTCAAGTATGCAACACCACCGATAACAGAGGTAGCACCAACACCTAAAAGTGGTAAGATGATTCTGCCAGCAGAAGCACCTGTCTTAACAGCGTCTTTCTTGTCAGCTGTTTTCGCTTCACGAACAAAGATATGTTTAACGTTACCGTCTTTATCCTTGTCTGTACGGACGAATTTGAATCCTGGAATAGTTCCAGCGTCCTTAGTTGTTTCAGCTACAACAGGATCTTTTCCTTGGATAGCTTTAAGTTCTTTGGTTTCTTTGCCGTCCTTGTCCTTAGTTGTAACTTCTTCCAACCATTCAGTTTTAACTTTCTTAGCTTCTGGAGTTGCTGGAGCTTCTGCTTTCTTGAATAGATGAACTACGTTGCCATCTTTGTCAGTATCAGTACGAACGAATGTCCATCCTGAAATAGTTCCAGCTTCTTGAGTCTTATCACCAGAGAATGGATCTTTTAAGTTTTCTTCAGGTTTATCTACATTTGCCCAACGAGTTGTAAGGGATTTAGTTTTTTTCGTAGATATAAGTTGTTTTGTTACCGTCTTGTTCTGTTTTCTTAAGAACGTATCCGGTGAACTTCTCAGGATCTTTGATATGATCACCTGTGAAGTCTTCTTTCAACTTAGTTTCTTTGTTTTCAACAATTGTGATCCAACGAGTGATGTACTCTTTCTTAGCTGTTGGTTTTTCAACTGGTTTTTCAATGATTTCTTGAACACCTTTGGCAGTCAATGTTGCACCGTTAACACGAATCAAGCTAGTATTAACTTCAGTTGGGTTTGTTTTACCATCTTTAGTAGTAATAGAGCTTGTTACCGTTTCAGGCCCAAATGATTTACCATCAGCAGCAAGTTTGCCAGCAGCTTTACTTGTCAAGCGGAATGAAGCTCCAGTTTCATCTGTTGTAAATACATAGTAGTTTACACGTTTAAGTGTTCCACTAGTAATTTCAAAGACAACCTTGTTGTCATTCAATTCTGCAACTTTTGCTGTAACTGCATTTGTATCAGCAAGAAGGACGTTATTTTCGTTTGCAAAACTGTTCTTAGTGAATGCAGGAACAATACGAAGTTCTTTACCGGCAGTAACATCTTGTTTTGTGAATTTCATCATTGAATCACGTGGAAGTGTTACTGTAATCTTATCACCAACACCATAATCCTGATCCATAGGACGAACACCAACGGCTAATATGTAATTAATTGTACCATCGTTATTCTTGATCATTTGTGTGTTTGTTGAAAGATCTACTGTAGAAGTTTTAACCTTGTCATCTTGATAAGTCGAAGGCTTAATTGTGATGTCCTTAGTTGCAACTTCTTTGTCATTTACTGTAATCTTAGCTTTTACAGTAGTGTCTTTTGATACTGATGTAAATACTGAACTTTCAGAAGCTGATTTAAATACAATATCTTTATTTTTGAAGTTCGTAGCTTTGTCGTTAAATACGATTTCATATTCGTATTCACCGAAACCAGCTTTAATGTTAGCAGCTTTCTTTTGATCAAAGGATGTTTTTGCGTCAATTTGTTGTGTACGGAAAGTTGCTGATTTTTTAAGGGTTGCTTTACCGATAACTGTTCCATCTACTGTAACATCAGCAGTCTTAACATCTCCTGAACCAAATAGAAGAGGAAGGTTTTCTACTTTAATTGTAGCAACAGAACCAGCTTTAACTGAATCTGGTACAGTAAGGTTTAGTGTATAACCTTGTGAGAATACGTTTCCTGAATTTTCACGCATTTTACTGTCGTCAATATTAGCTTTCGAAACCACTTGAGCTACATCAGCTTGTTTTGTTGTAACTTCTGTTTTGTTACCTTCTGCAAATACTGATTGAACCGCTGGAAGAGCCCCACCAAGAACTGAAGCGGTTGATAGACCAATAGCTAACAAACTACCAGCTTTTTTTGTAATACTTGTCACTGAACAAGCACCTCCTATTTTTATACTCTGTAACTATTATAGGGTTAAATATCTAAAGCAAAGGAATTGAAATCAATTCTTTACAAAAAAATATTTCAAAAACATAAATAAAATAACTATACTCTAAAAAACTAATTATTGAAATTTCATCAAGATAGACTTATTCAAACAATTCGTTTTCTTATCTATTATATCGCAAAAATATAAACTGTTTATGTCTCACTCAAAAAAACACCCAGATCTTTAGCTTCTATACCACGAGACTCTAATTCATTTTTTAATTTATCTAAAGTTCTCATTTCTAATAGTTTGATATCTGACGTTGGTAAACCGAGTTCGTCTGATAAATTTTTAAGTGTTGCTTTATCGCTTTTTATTGGCAATAGTCTTTTTTCTACAATTAAAATTTCATTTTCGTTTAATGTAGCGATACTTTCCCTCAATTGTTTTAAAATTTCACCCCTAGAACCCTCATTATCAGGTCTTCGGTAACTATCACTTTTTGTGATCTAAGGGATTAATAAATAGAGTTTCTCCGCTACGCTCACCTTCAATATGCCCCTCAACTGAATCTAAATCAACTTCGGCGCCATCCAAAGTCCCTAGTAATTCACCTTGCTTTAGATGGACACCAACTTTAATTTTAGGGTTTAATTGATATAGGTATTGATGAGTATACTCAGAGTCTTCCCCATCCTTAATGACTGTAACGTTATACAGTTCTTGAACCTCTTTATTTATTTTAATGATACGATGTCCAACCGCTTTTTCAATTCGAACAACAGTCATATCATCGGAAGCAAGAACTTTTCGTGGGTTATATTTGATAACTGTACTTTTCTTTCTCTTTTTCTATTGCAATGATTTCGTGAGATATTAAAGGGTAAGCGAAAGTTGAAAATTGAAACCCTCGTGTTGGATCAAACAAGTTCATAGCAGTTACAAACCCCTTTTGAGCTGCACTAACACGATCTTCTTCGCTTAGAGGTAGGTTGTCAAATTTACGAACGATACTATAAATGAGTGGTTCGTTCATATAGTAAAAATGCCGATCTATAAACCTTATCTCGACCGACACGTTCGATGACCTCAAGATCTACAACACCAGAAAGTGTGTTGAGTGCGTCGTTCATTCCCTCAACAACAGCACGTTCCAACCCTTCTTCTGTTCTAAAATTCTTTTTAGAAACCCGTTTTTCAAGGTCAGGCAAAAATTGGTTGTAAACATCTTGGCAAATATAATCCAAAAACTCTACCAAGGTCTCTTTTTGTCAGAAAGGTTGTTGTCGATAACATCAACCTCCATTTGTTCTAATATATCTTTCAAGATTTCCTCCAGAAATTGTTATTCGGATTTACCTTCGCTTAGAGATGGCTTCGTTTCACCCTCACCTTTTGGATGATTTTCTTCGCCGGAACTCTTCGTGTTCGGATCCGTGTTAGATGATAAATCCTGTTCAACTACACTTGTAGTCGTTGTTGCAGGAATTTCTCTAATGATTTCTCGTACAATTTCCTTCTCTCTTGGTGATGAAGAGTCGGATGTTTTATCGTTCGACTCGTTTTTCTTTTCTTCTGCATTATTGTTTGTGGATGGTTTTGTTTCCTTGTTTTTTTCTACAGAAGAATTATTATCTGAATTTTGTTCAGATGATGTGTTCGATTTTTCAATTATCTTGACAATGGATGTTGTTGGTGTATTGTTATCTGTTGGTTTCGCCGGTTTACCATTCATTAAATTGTTTACAGTGAATCCGGCAACAATCAAGGATAATATCGAACCAAAAAAACGCAATTACTTTTTTTGCGTGGCTGTAAAACCCTTTTTCAACTTATCGGTAGAAACAATGTCTCCACCGCTAAAAAAACTTTACTGTTCTTATTATTCTCCATTTTTTCCAATCTTGAGCCCGTTGAAGAAACAACACCACCTTCTTTATTTAATCCAGACTCAACATTTTCTGTATCTTTTTCAGGCAATGTGACACCTCCTACTCTTATTTTTTTATCCTGATATAGTTATTTTATCGTTTTTTTGTAACAAAAAAAGCACAACTCCTCAGAGTTGCACCCTGCAGCAAGGCCCCGTAGGGTGGCTTGAGCTATTTCTTCTTTTTAAATAAAAAGTCACGCAACATATTGTACGCAACCGCAACAAAAGCTCACTGAGAGTCCTTTGCGCTATTTACAATATTTTAAATATTACTTTTTAAAAAGTAATAATGCAGGAAACAGGGATCGAACCTGCGACCGCCTGAGTTTACAAATCAGGTGCTCTACAAACTGAGCTACTCCTGCAAGTAAAATTAAAAGTAAATTCTTTAAACTAAATACAAGGAGACAACCCCTTGTATTTAGTCTCAATAAGGGTGCTCAATCGTCGTCAGAATCTGAATCGTCATCACCCCATCGATCTTCAGCCCAATCTGGTATATCATCACCAAATCTGTCTTCAACCCAATCTGGATACATAACAATCTCCTATTTAGCTAGATTTATACATAATTGTAACGGGATAGCGCCCGAAATTTATATAAAAATAAAACGGAAATATATAAACCTTCTTCTACCACTATTATATCGTAAAAATAACTAACAATACTCCGAGCAGGACTTGAACCTGCACTCCCGTTAGGAAACTAGGGTCTAAGCCTAGCGTGTCTGCCATTCCACCATCGGAGCTTTTTATCAAATTCGGTTTTAAATCCCCACTCGCCGTTGATACCGAAAAACGCAAGTCGGAAGCTCATCTAACTAACCGTGGGGTAGCTACCTAGAATCAATGCTCATTTAACGTCTAAAGGACGAAACAGTTTAATTGTCTTGTTTGGGACATTTTTTTGCCAACTTTATGTATCAAAGTACAAAGGTATGGTATCACCTAGAGCAGTTAAGGTGACTTACTCAGGTCTATTCAATTGCTAGCAAAATTTAAGGGAGCGTACCCCTTAAACATACAGTCGCCAACTGTAAATTTTCTTGTCGATGTCTCTATCTTTTGAAGCAGTTCCCCTCTGCGAACGTTTAGCTAAGTATGTGAATTTCGTGGAGACTTAGGGTACGAACCACAAAATCTTAGCACGGCTAGATTATAAAAACTCTAATAGGGCATAGTGAAATCGAACCACCGTACTCTCATTGCGCACTGAGAACTCTGTTGTACGGACGGAGGACATACTCGCCAAGTCCTATGTCAGGCCACCCCGCAATAATAGTTATTAGATTGGTTTAAAACCAATCTCAAATACCACTTCCTTAACGAATAAGGCTTTGGGCTATCGAAGTTAAAGGATTTGAACCTCTGACCCTTCGCTTATCAAGCGAACGCTCTACCAGACTGAGCTAAACTTCGATATAAGTTTCAGAAAAACTGAAACTTAAACTTAAAGAATTAAATCTCATCCTCGTCCCAATCATCATCACAAGTACAACCACAACAGGTACAACAACCACAGTCGTATGTGTCATTCCAAAAGTCATCGTCATAAAAGTCATCATCATCCCAATAATCGTTAGGATCTATATCGTTACAAAAACAAGTTTCGTCTTTATCATTTTCAAATTTTTTCAATATATCCACCTCCAATATATTAAACACAACGATGGATATTGAAATATTGAATTGAGAGTGAGGGAGTCGAACCCCCGACTATTTGCGTATGAAATAAGCACTCTTCCACTGAGTTAACTCTCATAGTTGTAGCCGGAAGGTATTGCGCCCTACCTTCGCACTTTCCACAGCCGCTCCGCAGCCATACTACAATATATTTTTTGATAAACTATTTCTAGCGTTACCAAAAAGATAAGCAGAAGCCACTCTGCTTTTAAGTGGCCGTTTTTCTCGGTTATCCAATCCCATAAGGATCCGAGCGTCTTGGCATTAGGCGGATTTATTTATTCAAGATTTTCACTTATGAGCGCCCACAAACGCTCGCTTCTATCGATCTATGGGCTAGATCAGCGACCTTTGTTACAACTTTGGTAGATCTCCTAGAGTTCGTTTTTGGCTTAGAACAAACTTAACCTGATATATGTATTACAGGATTCGAACCTACTGCCGTCAGTCAAAAATCGACCTTCCCATCTTGAGCCAAAAATTTGCCGAAGCTACTATTTGTTTGATATACTCATAAATTTTCAGGGCGTTTAGATTTAAGTGGTTCGGCTTCACGTCTGACCTACCACTGATATCGGGATTGCAGGATTCGAACCTGTGACCCCTCGCTCCCAAAGCGAGCGCTCTAACCAAACTGAGCTAAATCCCGAAAAAATCTTCTTACATATACCTCAAAGATGTGAAAAAGTCATAAGGAACTTTACTTCTGAAACTGCAAATTTGATTCTTGTTATTTTTTTCCAAAAAAAGTATTATCAAAACTTTCGTTAACCAAATCAATCAATTTGCAATCGAGATAATCAGCAATTAGATTATCCAATGGTGATAAACTTTCGGTGTATTCAAATTTACCAATAATTGGTGCAGATCCAAAAAAATCTTAAAACGTTGATATTGACTTTCAACATTAGGGCCGTATGCCCAAACAAGAAATGGCTCGTCATAAATCTCTCTTAAGGTTTTATAAGGTAATATATTCTTATCTCTAGATTCTTTTTAGTACGAAATACATCACTTTTTGAAGTTTAAGATTATTTATAGATTTATTGTTTTTTTGAGCTACTGATAAAATATGGTCTGCTAACAACTTCATTGACATTTGAATCACCAAACAACCCATTAGATTACTTTACTTCTGAAACAAATAAAGTTTTTTTATTTTCTGTTTTTTTATTTCAGAATGGAGCTTACAGGGATCGAACCTGCGACCTTTTGCGTGCAAAACAAACGCTCTCCCGTTCTGAGCTAAAGCCCCATCTAGAGCTTACCAAACTCTGCGATCCGACGGATACCTACTAAAAAGTAGGGACTCTGGTATTTACACCTATCTTATACAAGCCCCGGAACGGCTTTGGCACACAGCCCGTTATTTTTCAAGAGGATTGAATCCCCGGGTAAATAACTGACCCAATGGAGTTTACAGGAGTTGAACCTGCGACCTTTTGCGTGCAAGGCAAACGCTCTGCCAACTGAGCTAAAACCCCAAGGAGGTACCAATTACCTCGGCAATTGGTATTTCGTCAAAAAAATGACGAATGGACCTTGCAGGACTCGAACCTACGACCACTCGGTTATGAGCCGAGAGCTCTGACCAACTGAGCTAAAAGTCCTTTTGTCAGAGGGACGTTTTACTTCATTGTAACAAATTTGTGATACGTACTGTTGTTAGGCTTTCTTGCCCGTACCACACAATTTATCTTAACCAACAAAACCGCCCCTCTTGTAATCTTTTAATAGCCTCTACCGGGTTCGAACCGATGACTTCTTCCTTGTAAGGGAAGCACTCTCCCAACTGAGTTAAGAGGCTTTATTATTTAATGGATCTTGTAGGGCTCGAACCTACGACCCACAGATTAAGAGTCTGCTGCTCTGCCAACTGAGCTAAAGATCCAAATATCAACTTGGTCATTTTAATATTTTTTTATTTTCAATAAACCTATTATAGCGCATTAATATTCAGATGTCAACTACTAAATCAATATTTTTTTATTTTTTTATCTATAAACTATTATAACATCAAATTAAAAACAAAAAAAGGGGACGTTAATCCCCTTAATTATTATTCTTGTTTTGTGATAACACCGTTAGCGCCATTGACAGTGACCCATCCGTGTTTTTCACGGGCTTCTGCCTCTTTCATACGAATGAGATTGTCTGTAATTGAATCAGACTTGATCTTGTTCGCTTTGGCTTCACCTTCGGCTTTGATAATTGCTGTATCAGCGTCAGCTTGAGCTTGAACTTTTTTAGTTTCAGCTTCAACTTTGGATTTCTCCTGCTCTTGTTTCGCAGTATCGATCTCTTTCTGTTTAACTGATTCGTTCTTGATAGCAGCTTCGATTTCATCACCAGCGTCCTGATCCGTAATCGTGAATGATACGAACTCAAGATTGTAAGACTCGAATTTTTTTCCTTCAAAGCCTTGTCAATTACCTCGTAAACTTCTGTACGTTTAGCACCAAGGATATCGTAGATATCATAGTTACCAGTTACAGATTCGATGGCACGTTGAACGGCTGGCGAAATGACGTTATTGTTTACATTTTCAAGATCTGTGTAGTTTGAGAAAACCGTCATAGCCTTCTCTTTGTTGATCTTGTACTTAACGTCAATATTGGTGTTTAACCACTGACCATCTTTTGTTTGAGTGGTTAATTTCTCCATCGTCTTCGTCTGGACAGATGTTGGTAATGTGTATACCTTGTCAGCGAAAGGCACCAAGAAATGGTATCCGGTTTGAAGAGTTGTCTCCTGTACTCCATTGAAGGCACTAACCTTCACTCCGACTGTATTAGCCGGGATACGCTTCATAGCTGTAACACGTACAAGTACAGCGCCCAAAAAAGCAAGAAAAAGAATAATGGCGATTTTCACGCCTTTAGGAATTGATTTTAAGTCTTCCATAGACTACCTTCTTTCTATGAGTCTTTTGACTCGATTTTTTATTTGAATTATAGTTTAATGCTTATTACTATCATTAAAAGTTTAAAAATAAAAAGGAGTTCGATTAGAACCCCTTTCTTGTTTTTAAGCTACTTCTTCTTCACTTGAAGGAAAACGAAATTTTAATAAAATTTTTAAACCTTGCCTATATATACAGTGGTCACGGAAAGTCTTACTGTTTAGGCTTAGGAACGGAAAAACCGTAAGTCGAAATTGACATTCCCATATTGAGCCAAAAATTTGCCGTAGCTACTATTTGTTTGGTGTGCTCATAATTTTCAGGGCGTATATATTAAAGTGGTTCGGCTTCACGGCTGACCTACCACCGAAACTAATTTTCTCTAGTTTCCAAAGGCAATAAAATAATTAAATTTAATTAAGATAGTACGTATTTGTCGGTTTTTGTAATATTTAATTATGTTAAAAAAACAAACCTTTTTTTATTTTTTTATTTACAACAAATTGATTCCCGAGTTTTGTCAGTAAATTTACTGACCTGTTCCAAAATACACGGTAGACCGTAAGTCAAAAAGTGCGAAATTTCATAAATTGAATAACACGATTGACATTCCCATATTGAGCCAAATTTTTGCAGAAGCTACTATTTGTTTGGTGTGCTCATAATTTTCAGGGCGTATATATTAAAGTGGTTCGGCTTCACGGCTGACCTACCACCGAAACTAATTTTCTCTAGTTTCCAAAGGCAATAAAAATAATTAAATTTAATTAAGATAGTACGTATTTGTCGGTTTTTGTAATATTTAATTATGTTAAAAAAACAAACCTTTTTTTATTTTTTTATTTACAACAAATTGATTCCCGAGTTTTGTCAGTAAATTTACTGACCTGTTCCAAAATACACAGTAGACCGTAAGTCAAAAGTGCGAAATTTCATAAATTGAATAACACGATTGACATTCCCATATTGAGCCAAATTTTGCAGAAGCTACTATTTGTTTGATATACTCATAATTTTCAGGGCGTATGGATTTAAGTGGTTCGGCTTCACGGCTGACCTACCACTGAAACTAATTTCCTCTAGTTTTTCAAAGGCAATAAAAACAATTTAATTAGGCTAATTTGTATTTGTCGGTTTTTTTGCAATATTTAACGAGGCGTTGAAATCTCTATCTGTTTTTTTCTTGGCAGTTATTACAATGAAATACTCGTTGACTGAGCTTCAAATCTTTTTTATAAATTCCACAATTCGAACAGGTCTTACTAGAAGGATAAAATCTATCTACCAACCTAACGGCTATTCGCCGCTCGGCTGCCTTTCTAATAAGATGTTCTCTGATAGTGTAAAAAGAACAATTAGCAATATCTTTTTGCAAGATATTTATTCTTCATCATTCCTTTTTACATTCAAGTCCTCGATTGCAATATATTGCGGTTGTTTTTTTAACCAATTCCGAGACAAATTTACGAATGTGGTTGATACGAATATTCTTTATTGAACGATGTATCAACTTAATCTGTCTTTCTAGCTTGATAATATTTTTTGTTTTATTGTGTTTATTGCATTTATTAATAAGGTATTTGCGAGATACCTTTCGTTGTAGTCGTTTTAAGCGTTTATTTAGAATACGAACTCGTCTGAAAGTCTTAATATTTGGCACTATAGTTCCATCAGATACGGTCGCAAGTGTCTTGATTCCCAAATCAACTCCAAGTCCATCTGTATAATCGGGTAAATTCGTTGATGAATTGTCGACATCTTCAGCGTAGGATAAATACCAATATTTTCCGTCAAAAGACATTTTAGCAACTTGCTTCTTACAAGATAAGTCGAAACCATTTCTAATAGAGCCAAAATTTACATCTCCGATAGTTGGTATTTGAAGTTTACTATTGTCTTTTAGGTAAATGCGACTAGGACGTTTTCCGTTTGCAGATACATCACATCGAACATTGAAATTAGGTTGGACTTTATCAACACTCCTAAAAATTCAACTTACCTTTATTAAGTCTTCTGACAGTCACCAATTCCCTGGAAAGAAAAATTATAGATAAACGAGTGATTAGGCCGATAATACCAAGACCATTTTTCCTGATCTTCTTCGTAATTACTAGCAACAACAACCTTGGCAAGGTTTATATAATCCGATTGATTTAGGTGATAAATCTCTCTGTTGTGAAATTTTTGAATAATAGGTCTTATTTCCATTTGCATTTAAAAATCTCATCAAACTCACCTCTGTTATTACGTTTATCGATATCAACTAAAAGATTCCAGAAATTACGTGAAACTTTACTATACCACCAAGCAAGATTCTCTTGTTCCTTGGTTAGTTTTAGTCTAATTTTCTGACTTCTCATAAAACTCACTAATTATCCTTTCTGAGAAATTTTTATATTCTGATTTGTTTGATGAAACTATTGTATCATATTATTTAATATAATGCAACTTATTTTTTTTCATATTATTTAAATTTAAATGAAATTTTATTATTTTTGACTACCTTTATTGAAGTGCAACCACCAACTGCTTTATTAAATTCAGAGAAAAAACAAAAAAATACCCTGATGGTCAAAAGAAGGAAAGAATGACCATCAGGGCGACAGACGATACCGGACTTGAACCAGTGACATCGGTTTTGGAGACCGACATTTTGCCAGTTAAACTAATCGCCTATAAAAACGGCTCCCAAAAAGAAGGAAAGAATGAGAGCCTATAGAGATAGTGGGAATCGAACCCGACGAATGTAGGCGTGAAAAAGCCTATGCCTTAGCCACTTGGCGATATCTCCTTAACAAAAAAACGGTGATACGGAGAATCGAACTCCGGTCTCTCGGTAGACAGCCGAGCGCACTAACCACTGTACTATACCACCAGATACCCGGCAACCAAAAGAAGGAAAGAATGGCTGCGGGCGACCGGGCGGGTAGGACTTGAACCTACGACACAGGGATCTTCAATCCCCTGCTCTACCAACTGAGCTACCACCCGTGAAACACCAGGATGTTTTTTTCCCTACTCGACTTAGCGCTGCAAACTATTAAGGTTACACACTGACCAGGAATGGCCCCGGTTTGCAACTCCGGTTGACCTAGCCTTTTTTGAAGTGTGGGCGGTATCGACAACCCCAACTCAAACAAGCACCACATAGTATATTTTTTTACCATACGTAAACGTTATATCCAAACGTAGATTTTGTCCGAGTGCCTCCGAAAATCTTATAGTTACGTCACCGTAACATCAACTACGATCGCATTATTTGACACACAACTTTGGTTCCCTAAGTGTCACCTCAGATTCACTGTTGTGGCCGGCTATAGGACGAATCCCGTTCACCGACACTTGTTGCGACGATTCGCAGAGCACCTTGTTTTTCGCACCGTCTCGCAAGTTATCTCAGCCTGAACCATTTCACCGGTCTCCACTCTGGAACAACAATAGTAAAGGTATCCCTGTACCACAATTGCAGGTCTTAACAAGATAACCCGGGCACCACCTGCTAAATGGAATTATGCCCTTTGGTGTATTCGGGGGACAGGATTCGAACCTGCGACCTTTGGAGAATGAGTCCAACGAGCTGACCAAACTGCTCTACCCCCGTATGTTATTATAAACTGATATATAGTATAAACTATTTGTTTTTAAAATGTCAATAGTTTTTTTAAAAATTTTTCTAAAAAAATTAAATGACCGTTTTCCCCAACGAAGTATTCACGGACAACTCTAAAATAAGACTTGTTCTAAAAATTTCTGGGTATTTTAAGAACTTTATAACGTCTACGAATACTCTAACGTAACTCGTTTACATTGCATATTTTATATTAACAAATAATATATATAAATATATAATATAAAGGATAGAGTGGGATTCGAACCCACGGGTGACTTTTTAGGCCACTGAACTGCTTTCAAAACAGCCTGCTTCTGACCGCTTGCATACCTATCCATAAAGGGTGGTTTTATTTGGGATTCGGTCTCTCTTCTCAACCACCAACCATTTTATTTGACATTTTGCACAGAAAACCCAACTTCCCTGTGCGCCAATCCCAGAACCTATGGGCGAACCATTCAACTAGTATAGTTCTGAAATTAAGATAGAGGGTGCGAACCCACAACTTTAATAATTAAAGTCTGTTCTTCTAATCGAACATATCCCAGACGGAGCAAGTAGGATTCGAACCTACGCACGACATCTCTGCCGCCTAATTGTTTTCGAAACAAGCCTCTTCACCACTTGAGTATTGCTCCTAACTTAAACTCCTAAAAAATTTTAAATTACCATACCGTTATTCAATAGTGTAAAAATTTAAAAAACTAACAACACAATCAAAATTCCCATATTGAGCCAAATTTCGCCGAAACTAATATTTGTTTGGTATACTCATATTTTTCAGGGCGTATAGATTTAAGTGGTTTGGCTTTACGGCTGACCTACCACTAAAACTAAATTTCTCTAGTTTTTTTAAAAAGTAATAAAGTTGTATAAAGTGAGCGTGATCAATGCTCACTAGACAAACTCGCTTTCACGAGAAACAACTTTCATCATTGATGATATTGGGCACGTAGTCACGACCGAAATAACCACATAACTTCGGGGTTGATAATCCCTACTGAAATTATTTCAGCTGAGTTGGAACTTTTACAGTTCCAGTAACGGTGTGAGTGTGATCAGGGCTCACTAGAGAATCTCGTTTGCACGAGAAACAATAATCGATCATCAATAATGAAGCGCAGTACGGGAATCGAACCCGTGTCATCAGTTTGGAAGACTGAGGTTTTACCATTAAACTAACCACGCAGATCGCTGTCGTCACAGCGTTATCAAAAATTTTTATACAATCATTAGGATAAAAATTTTCAGCAACTACAACTCTTTCAAGCCGAGTAGTTAACGTGAGCTGAAGCATATCCTATCCCCAGCGCAGGACTTGAACCTGCACGATAAAAATCGCAGAGGCTTAAACTCTGTGTGTCTGCCATTCCACCAGCCAGGGTACTGAGAGAGTGGGACTCGAACCCACAGCCTTCCGGTTAACAGCCGGGCGCTCCACCATTGAGCTATCCCCCATCAGTATGAAAATGGAAGCGGTAGGATTCGAACCTACGAACTCGAAAGAGAGCAGGGTTACAGCCTGCCGTGTTTAACCAGCTTCACTACGCTTCCAAAATATTCTTTTACTATTATAGCATATTTTTTATTAAATGCAAGACAGTAATTCTCAGAACAGGATTCGAACCTGTGCGTTACTGGATTCAAAGTCCAGTGCCTTACCAACTTGGCTATCTGAGATTAAACGCACCCTGAAGGAATTGAACCCACAACCTTTCGGTTCGTAGCCGAACGCTCTATCCTGTTGAGCTAAGAGTGCTTATATATTTTATTATATATCTTTTTATAAGAAAAGTAGGGCGATCGACAGGACTCGAACCTGCAATAGACGGATTCACAGTCCGTTGCGTTTTTCCGTTTTCGCCACGAACGCCAAAATGATTTTGAAATTTGTGTGGAGTATGATCATTGCAATGATTTAGTCGATCTCCTTGGGCAGTCGATCACTCTAGTGTGATCTATATCGTTTCACCCGAATGGGAACTACACCAAGTCAGCGAAGATGAACTTCGCTCATATCTCAACCATAAATTTCAAAAAAATATACGTCGGAGTCCGCAGTTGCAACCGTGAGCGGATACTCCAGTAATCCCTCGATCACTGTCCACGATTTCGGACTACGGAGAGAATAGGATTCGAACCTACGCACGACATTTCTGCCGCCTATGTGCTTTCCAGGCACGCCTCTTAACCACTTGAGTACCTCTCCAAAGTAAAGGGTTTGCATATTGCTATATACTATTATATAGCAATATCACCCAAGACAAACCCTTCAAAAATAATGCAAGCTATAAAAAAATTTAAAAATGCAATTATTAATTTGCCGTTTGACAATAACAAGTCTATCACAATATTTTTTTAGCTTGTCAACAGTTTTTTTAAAAAAATTTTTAATTTTTTTATCAAAAAGATGAGCTACTGGATCTTTTTCAGACAATTTCTTATATTCGTCTTCGCTAATTTGAGTCATTAGGAATACGGGAGATACTGGACGTGTGTTACCATCACGATCCTTATAGTATTTTAATCCAGTTCCATAACCAGCCTGGATGTAGATATAGCTTCCATCAGGAACAGACTCTTCAAGTAATAAGTCGGTCAATCTGTTTTCGATTTCCGATACAATATTACGCTCCACTGGACGCCCACCAAGATCTAAATTTTGATTTGATAGATACCAAGAGCTTGACAACAACCAAGCCACGTCCAATTCTGGTGGTTCAGCCTCACGGAAAACTTCGTGAGTTTTTTCAGAAAATACTAACTTAATATTTCGTGATTCGTCTAATCGTTTCGCTAAAGCTCTAAGTTTCAAATTGGCGATCATTTCCAATTGATAACGTTGAAGTTTATAGAATGTGATGATACCACTCAAACGGTTTACAAATTCTGGGCGGAATCCCTTACCACCACGTTCAGGGTCGTGGTTTTTCAATTGTGAAACAATTTGTTCCATTATATTTTGAGGTAATTCACCGCTCTCTGGATCACCGTTACGCAAAATCATTTGCGAAGCGATATTTGAGGTTAGGATGATAATTGTATTTCTAAAGTTTACAACTTCCCCTCGTGCGTCTGCAACCTCACCTTCATCTAATACAGAAAGAAGTGTATCCCAAATACCAGGAAATCCCTTTTCACACTCATCGAATAGTAATACTGAATATGGATGTTTTTTTACGAACTCTGTCATTTCTCCGCCAGCGTCAAGATCGTTACTCTCTCCTGGAGGTGAACCAATAAGACGTGCAACTGAGGAGGGAGCTTGTAATTCCCCACAGTCAAAACGTTTCATTGCACCCTCATCACCGAACATAACTTCAGCAATAGCTTTAACTAACTCCGTATTGTGTGTAACCACATAATTTGTTCCGGCTAGGAATAGGTGTTCTTCGTTGTCTACAAGAATACAGATAGCTTCCTCTGAATTTAATTCAGGAATAATGCTTGTGATCTCTAAAAAATTCACAATATCTCTATAAGGTGATACTCGTGGAATTTTTACAAAAGCCTCGTCTTTTTTGATTTTTTTTCCAAAAAGATCAAAAACTTGTTCTCTCGACTCGTAAAAGACTTCCAATGTAAACTTGTCTAATTGTTTTGTTGAAATTCCCATCGAGAATAGCATTTCACGAACATCCGAAACAAGCTGTTCTTTTTCTTTTGCTACAAACAAAAGTTTTTCTGGGTTGTTTTCGTCAAATGTTCCGTAATGATCAAATGCACCTCGAATGATATCTCTTCGTTGACTAATACTTGTAGTTTTTAGCGATTTTGTAATATGCTCAGTTCTGCTTCCGATAGCAAAGTAGAGAGATTCCACGTCTTTCATACTACCATCATCAAACTCAACTGCAGCATTGTTTGGAATGAAGAATTTTACGTTTGGATCTTTTACCCTGTTCTTCAAGAATTTCAGCAACGGTTAGATTTTTCGATATCAGAATAATCCGAAGAGTTTGATCTGACAACACCGAAAATATGTTCTTTATCAGCAGGAAGAGATCTTCCATCTAAAAGATTTACAGAAAAGAAGTTCCGTTGCCCTTGCGGGAATACACCCTCGATAGTTGTAGGTTTACCAGTTCTATCGAACACACGGTCACCAACTTTTAATTTATAAAGTGGAACAAACCCCCTATCTGGCGTTGGAATCAACTCAGAAGCTCTAAGAGCTTTACCTACCCCTGAAGGGCCGAGGAAAATGAAGGAACCAATAGGTTGTTTTTGGATTTGAAATTCCTAAACGGGAACGCTTGATTGCATAAGTCACAGCTTCAATTGCGTGTTTTTGACCAATTACACGTTTTGAGAGTTTCGAACTCATTGATCGCAACCTTTCAATCTCGCTCTTTCCGATTTCTGAAACCGGGATACCGGTTGTCGCTTCGATTGTTTTTTTGAATTTGCCCTGAATCAACAACGTCCTTAATCATCAGATTCGGTTGATTGTAGTATGTATCTTTGAATTTTTTTCCAAATCTACTTCAAATTGGGCAATGCTTTTTTTGCTAATTTTTGATATTCTTGACTGATCAGCGTGCTCGCCTTTACTTTCTTCAGTAGCTAGCTGATTCTCCAACTGTAACAGTTGTGAGCGTTTTTTTCTTAGAAACTCCAGAGCCTCTTTTTGAACTTCCCAAATTTTTACTTGTTTTTCAAAGAATGGTTTTTTTAAAGTTAAGTTCGCTTTCTAACTCAGAACGAATTTCTGGATCTGTTTCTAATTCATAATCTTTTTCTAATACAAAAATTTCACCTTGTAACAATACTAGATCTTTTGGCATAGCGTCAATTTCCAAGCGTGTCATAGCACAAGCCTTGTCTAGAATATCGATAGACTTGTCCGGGTTTCGTCTGCTAGGTAAGTATCGAATACTCAAATCAACTGCCGATTCAATTGCTTTATTATCTACAGTAACACCGTGGAAAACTTCCAGGCTACGTTTACGTGATTTTAAAATACGAATTGTAGAATCACGTTTCAATTCATTAACAGTTACACGTTGAAAACGACGAACAAGGGCTTTATCACGTTCAATATACGTGTGATACTCTATATCTGTCGTAGATCCAATCATTCTAAGTTTACCACGTGCAAGAGCTGGTTTCAATAAGTCACCAACATCGAGTTCACTTTTTTTATTCAAAATTACGTGAGTTTCATCTACGAACAGAATAATTTTACCATCATTCTCAACTTCTTCGATAATTTTTTTCACTCGATATCGATAACCACCATCACTTTCATCCTTGCTTGATAAACTAGGGATATCCAATTCCCACAAAGAAAAAAACCTTTTAATGATGGAGGTACAATATTTAACGCCAGAGCCTGTGCAAGACCTTCTACAATTGCGGTTTTACCGGTTCCGGCTTCACCAACAAGAATACAGTTATTCTTGAATTTTTGTACAATAATAGACAAAAGATCACGTGTTTCACTGTCACGTTCGAGAATTGGTGAGAAATCATCACTTGCTCTATATCGTGCTGTGATATCAAAGGCGAATTTATTAAGAAATTCCTTGCCTTTATCTGAATCAACTGCTGTATTATTTTTAGTTGTGTTTTCCATTTCTTTATTTAATTCAGGCAAAATATTCTCCTTTTTATTTTTTAATAAAACTCACCACGTCTTGCGTATTCAATGATATTATCCACATCAGCTGTATTACCGCCAAAGAACAGATCGTTGGTATCGAAAATGATGTGGTGATTATAAAATGTGCCGTTAGCAGGCAACATTTCCGGCTCGAGATCAACCGGGTGTAACAACACACCTTCGTTACCCATAACTTCTGGTCTAAACAAATAAAAATCATTTGTTGTTCTAAAAAGTTGCATTAATTCAATCATACCAGCTAAATATAGGATATAAGACTCACGATCCGGTTTAAATAACAAGAATTTCCAATCATCTTGCTCTTTTCCTAAGTCGTATAAAACACCAAACCATCTTTCTCCGTTAGAATCAAAACCGAATTGATAAGGTAAAGCTAATTCAACCCCGGTTTTTATTTTTGACTATGTAAACTAGGTAAAGTTCTCTTTACATAAACACGAGATCTCTGTATATCTGAAAATGTTTTTTTCCTTTAAATATTGCAGAAAAGAAATCATCCCAACTATTCACAATGCGATTCTTTTGCTCTTGAGGAACATTATACCGTAAGTCAAAAGTGCGAAAATCCAGAAAATGAATAACACGATTTTAACCTTCCCATATTGAGCCAAACTTCGCAAAAGCTACCATTTGTTTGATATACTCATAAATTTTCAGGGCGTTTAGATTTAAGTGGTTCGGCTTTACGGCTGACCTACCACCGAAACTAATTTCCTCTAGTTTTCCAAAGGCAATAAAACAATTTAATTAAGCTAGTTTATATCTGTCAGTTGTTGCAATATTACGTGAGGCGTTGAAATCTCTATCTATTTCTTTTTTTGGCAGCTATTACAATGATATACTCGTTGACTGAGTTTCAAATCTTTTTTGTAACTGCCACAATTCGAACAGGTCTTACTCGAAGGATAAAATCTATCCACTAACCGAACGACTATATTTCGTTCTTTTGCTTTTTTGATAAGATGTTCTTTGATAGTGTAAAAGGAGCAATTAGCAATATCTTTTGCAAGATGTTTATTTCTCATCATTCCTTTTACGTTCAAGTCCTCGATTGCGATATATTGCGGTTGTTTTTTAACTAATTCAGATACAAATTTACGAATATGGTTGATACGGATATTCTTTAGTGAACGGTGTATCAGTTTGATTCGTCTTTCTAGCTTGATAATATTCTTTGTTTTATTGTGTTTGTTGCATTTATTGATAAGGTACTTTCGAGATACCTTACGTTGTAGTCGTTTCAGGCGTTTGTTCAGGATACGAACTCGTCTAAAAGCCTTAATATTTGGCACAATGGTTCCATCGGATACTGTTGCTAGCGTCGTGATTCCCAGATCAATTCCAATTCCATCAGTATAATCTGGTAAATTTTGTACTTTAGTTTCAACATCTTCGGTGTAGGGACAAGTACCAGTATTTTCCATCAAAAGAGATGTTTGCAACTTGTTTCTTGCAGGAAAGGTCGAAATCTAATCTGGCAGAACCGAACCTTACATCCCCGATAGTTGGAATCTGAAGTTTTCCGTTATCTTTTAGATAAATACGACTAGGGCGGTTACCGTTTGCAGATACATCACATCGTACATTGAAATTAGGTTGAATTTTATCAACACTCCGAAAGTTCAATTTTCCTTTATTTTGTTTCCGAATTTTCACCAATTTCCTAGAAAGAAAAAGCGTAGATAAACGATTGATTGGGTTGATAATACCAAGACCAATTTTCTTCATTTTCTTCGCAGTTCTTAGTAACAACAACCTTTGCAAGATTGAGATAGTCTGATTGATTGAGACTATAAATCTCTCTGTTGTGGAAGTTTGAATGATAGGTTTGATTGCCGTTGTTACTCAAAAATATCATCAAACTCACCCTTGTTGTTCCGCTTGTCGATATCAACTAAAAAGATTCCAAAAAAATTACGTGAAACTTTTACTATACCACCACGCAAGGCTTTCTTGCTCTTTAGTTAGCTTTAACCTAATCTTCTGACTTCTCATCACGAGCTACCTTTTGGTTTCCTTTCAATAGTTTTATCTCCTTAATGATTTGATTAAACTATTATATCATAATACGGAATATAATGCAACTTAGTTTATCGTATTATTCAATTTTCAATGTGCTTTTCGTACTTTTGACAGTTTCTGTTAAGGCGCAACCCCTAACAGCCGGGTCTATTCCCGGACACTTCCATTACAGAACGTGCGCAGACTATATGTCAATCTGAACCACTCTAACACAACTTTTACGAGTGTTCAGACCAAATATTTTTCTTCCGTCATTAGCTTACGGCTTTACTCACCAATAAATTATCGGCTTAGTGTTAATTCACTCCCCCATCAGGGGATAGTCGTTCGAGGTTATCCATATCTCTTTTTGGAGACTTAGAATATTCCTACCGAAACTTACCCTTGTTAATATTGACTTAGCGATAACGTTTTCTAGTAGTCACTATTTTAATTACTAGACACTAATTAGTTTTTATTTCAGCTTTACAGCCGTTCGCTTTGTGCCAGCTACTAGGTTGTATCAATATCCTGTTTCTTTTTTCTGCTTTCGCTACCTTCACGCTTGAGCTTTCACTCTACGTTGTGGCAAACAGGCCTTAAGGTATTTCCTCGGTTTAACTTTTGTAATGATACACACCTTTCACAAGATGTGCAGGGCTTTCTAATTGTCATAGTTACTCAAACATAGAAAATTACGAATATTTTCATAAATTTTCTACATTTGCATAAACTGCTAGTTTACCCCGTTCTTCTCACACCGCTAACATTATTACGTCTACGGAACATATCCTCTGATAAATTTTCCAAAATCAAAACCTCCATTTTGTTTATATCTCTGTCTATTTTAGAGCAAAAATTCATTTCTAATTTTGAAGAATAAGGGCGGAATGTCTATTAGAACGGAAAATTTTAAAAATGTCTGTTATAACAGAAAATAAAAAAGAACCACGGAGGGTTCTTTTATCTATTTAATTAGAATGGAAGGTCATCGTCGGAAATATCCATTGGTTTTCCTTCACTCTTCTTTGCTGTCTTTGCGTCTGATTTGCGTAAAGGAGCGTCAGCACCACCACCGTTGTTCTTAGGTTCACCGATGTATTCACGTGCGCCACGAAGTTCAAGATAAAGTTTGTCTTCGTACTCACGAGCATAGATTACAACTGGAATATCGATATTAGCACCTTTTACTGCTTTTGCAAGAACAGATTCTGCTTCTTCTTTTGTGTTGAAGAAGAGAGAAAGGTTTGCAGGTACTGTTCCGTATTCTTCATTTTCAATAAAGTCAGTTCCTAGAGCGTCGTTGATTGCGTCAACTGAATTAGCGATATTTACAAAGTTGCGTACAACCCAAGAGTTTTTTTAGCTTGAGCCATTGTAGTTTCTCCCGCCAAAAATCCACGGAAGTGTGCACGAACCTCACGTCCACGTTTTTGATTCGTAAGGTGTTCCAAAGTCTTGAAGTGATACAAATTCTGTTTTAGCCAAATTAATAATCCTCGTTTCTTAATTATTTATTTATATTTTGTAGTCCTTTACTCGTCTACTCTCTAATTATAACTCTTTTTTTCATTTTTTTAAGTCAAGAGTTTTTTTGAGTAAAAAAATCTTTATTTTTTTCAATTATTTTTTTCGCCACGTTCTTTACGGCATTTAGAGCAATGACACGCATAACCGCCCCCAAATATCAATAGAGGCTTCAAAACCGTTCATTTTATCTGGTCTCTTAATCTTATCCTTTTGACATTCTGCTTCAGGGAATCCAATAAGTCCTTCCATCATATTGCTTACGTTCCTTTCTATCTTTATAAGAATATATTACCAAAATTTTATACCCGTGTCAACCAAAAAAACAAAAAAATAAAAAAACGCTTTAAAGCGTTTTTATTTAATAATCTAAAGATTACTTACTATCACTTTTTATTGGTGACATCTTCTTCTGCAAAAAAACTTCAGCTTCTTTAACTTTTTCAGGATCAATCTTGTCCTTTTCTTTTACAATTTCAGTGTCTTTATTATCTCTATCAGGAACATCGTGGTTCATAACGGCTATAACAATCGCCAAGAAGATGTATAGAAGTACAGCACCTCTCGCACTATAAAAGAACGAACATATAAATCCTAGTCTGACAATATCAACTCTCCAATCAAAAGTTTCTGCGATTGAAGAGCAAACTCAAGAAGATGAGAGTCTTTTTTTGGTTTGGTTTTTTTAAAAATGAATCATCTAAATTTGTCTCCGATTAATATAAAAATATATTGAATAGATTTGAATAAAATCAACCCTATCGTTATTGTTAAAAAGTATAGTTTCCAGATATTTAGTAATTGAAATTTTTTTCAATTTTGATATCCTCTATGAATACCAAAAATAAAAATATAGAAATATAACCAAGAAAAACCAAAAATCTCAAAAATACAATATTGTTTTACTTTCATACTTGGATAAAAAGTAGGAAGAATATTGATAAACCAATAAAAATCCCAGTTATGATTCGATTCAAATTAACTGAAAGGGAAAATTCCCTGTCTCCAGTCACAAAAATAACTCTCAACAAGGAATAGAGGCACGATACTGTGCCCCCTAATAAACCCCAAAATGCAAAATTTAACATCAGGAATCACCCCTTGTCTTTATTTTTCGTCAGAAAATAACTCCGGGTGATCCTCGTGGTATTGTAACAATCCTAGCGCAGTAGTAAAGGATAAGTTTTCTAATTTGGATCTACGCTCAGATACGTTCTGAACGCTCATCACATTAACGCCGGTTTCAACACCAACTCGATAGGCTGTAATTTTACCTTTTTGTATAGCTAAAATTACTTCCTTTGCCCTTTTAAACAAATGTTCTTGATTTAAAATCTTACCGTCTTTCTTCACATTATCTCCTAACGTTATTAATTAACATATTCTCTGAAGGTATTCCAGTTTATATCCTTTTCTGTTGCACTTCCAGTATCGATACCGGCCTTGCGCATTTCACGAACTGGTCTAACACGCTGATCCTCTACAAAAATTTCAGTGTAGTACAATCCGTAGATTGACAAACGACCGTTTTGATCTTCTGTAACAACGCCTAACACATCACGATTGTTACTCAAATCTTTGAGATAAACTTCGTAAACTGAGTTTATATTCTTGATTGAGTTCCAAGCGTCTAGGGTTGCATTTTTATAAGTTGTTTCTATATTGATTTTTTTTGAATTTTGAACAACATCATCGTAATTTTTGAATTGCTTAGATCCGATGAATTGAACTTGACCAACTATTGCAGTCGAGATATCATCCTCAACTAATGCTTCCAAACCGGATGTTGATAGGTTGCTTGCGATGGCGATACCGGAATACGGAGTTGCAATACGCTCTTTAAACTTACTGGCAAAGCGGCTCTCTAACTCTAATCGTCCTGAAGTAGATGTTCCTTCAGTATCTTTTAGATAGTTGTAAAATAATGTTGCGTCACGACCGATACCAACCGCAATCACATTATCATCAGTTGTGAATTTATAGTTCGAAGCATTTCTAGCATAAAGAGCAGCTGCTGAGTTTACGTCACCGATATCTTTCGTTGTTAATAATGTTATCATATTTTTAATAAAATTGGAAGACCCAATAAACTCATCTTTATCTTTTTTATCAAAAGCCTCAATTCCTGCTGCGATCGGAGACTCAAACAGGTATTTAAATCCACGGTCGTTAGATTTACTACCATCCGCCTGAACAGCAAGAACATCTTTTGCTCGTATATCCCGACCACGCTTATCTTTTGAGTTATCCTGGCTGGTTACAACTGTATCACCATTACCAATTGGCTTTGTATTTTCATAGTGATTGTAAAAGAAAATACCACCTAGAATAACACTTGCTATACCAACCCCATAAACAATCTTACCTTTTGTGGTTTTTAGAAATTTAACGCTTTTTTCCTTTAACTGTTTAAGAGTTGATGTTTCATCCTCATTGTTATTTACGTCATTATTTTGATTAACGGAGTTAACAACGTTTGTATCTTTTGTATCTTCGTTTTTTTTCATTTTCCTCCATCCTTATCTGGGAGAATGTATTCCCCCAAACCTAACTGTCCTTTGAGAGCTTCATAAACATCTTTAAAAGTATAGTCTGATTGAAGAATTTGTTGAGCAATACTCCAAACCTGATCATCTGATAATTCAATCACATTTTCAGGTGGTCTTGGTGAATATTTTCGCCCACCAAACATTTTCTTCTTTGTTCTAAATACATACCATAGCTTGTTGTTTCTAACATTAGTAGGGACTGATACGCAATGAAAATCTGAATTAACCAAATACCAAAGATTTGTGTATTTATCGTAAAGGAATGTAATGTTACCGATCTCTTTTATAAAACCACGACTAACTAATAACTTAAAATTATCTGGATGTAAAACCAATATATTGAATCGGTCATTGCCCCTTTCTTTTAATTCTTGCAATTTATCTCTCCTTTTAGACTTTTTATCTTATTTTAGTATATTATAGACTTACAAAAAGTCAAGAAAAAGCACTCATCATTCTGAGTGCTCTGCTTAATTCTATAAAAGAATTTTATTTTCAGCAATTCCAACTTGAACGTTTTTGATACCTAAATTAGGATCTTCGTTTGTTCGAATTACAAACAATCGACTTCCAGCAAACCCTTTTGCAACTAACTCGTCGTATCCAATGATGATACATTGAGTTCCTGCATAGTCTGTTGTTCTACCAACGACTTCTGCCGTGCGCTTGATGTGTGCAGTATCAGTTGATGTTTGCGCAATAACCATCAAGATTGGTAATGTTTGTTGGCCTAGTGGGTAGTACTTAAGACCAGCTTTTGTTTCGTGGAATACACTATTGACTTTACGTAGACGATCAGATAAGTTGAGATCCTCATAACCATTCTCAGAAATAAATCCAATAAAGTTAAGAGGTAAACTTCCCTCATCTGGTTGAGCTAGAGAGAAACTAAAGTCTGTATTAACTTCAGTCTGTCCAATACGAAACTCTGGATTTTCTTTGTATTCACGAATACGAAGTTGTCTAAGGTTACGAAAGGCAATAACAACCTCACCTTGAACTAAGTTATTACGGACAACACGTGAAGATTTGAAGTAATCTGTATATCTCCAGTTAGAAGTATCAACGCCCTCGTAATTCAAGACGTAAATACCAGCAAAATCAAGAACGTAAATTTTTAGGTCGCTTTCTTTTTGCGGAATAATGTTCTTCTTGAAACTCTCCCAGTGTGAACACATTAAGATACTTCAATCTAACGAGTTCATCAATTGTTTTGTCAGAAACTTCCTTCCCAATTCCACGAGAAATTTGATCGTGCGTTGCAAATCTAACCTGAAATACAAATTTAATCAGTTCAACAACGTCACGACTAATTTTTTTCCGTCTTGCATTTTTTTCGTGCAATATCTACGTTTGCAACAGAACGGAATGAAAAATCCCGGATTTTTTTAAATGTTTGAAATAGATTATCTTTGATTTTAAAAATAATCAAGATTAATCTCAGATGTTTTTAATAGCCAAATTATGCCTCCCCTTCTAACTCAATTTGTTCTTTTTTTCTAAAGCCCGAAGTCTATTCAATTCATATTCAACATCTGAGCGGAATTGAATAATAGCGTCATCGATATAGTGAGAAAATACTGAAACGATATAACCAGTGATAATCACCTTATTCTTTTTCTCATTCTTAAATACTTTTTTTAATCTTAACCTTAACAATCTGATCTTCGAAAAACTTGATCCTTGATAGCGGGATGTGGAAACTTCGATTTAACGATAATTTCATATTTGCTTCTGCCATCCTCACCAGAGTTTCTACCAATTTTGATTTTAATTTCTTGTTCGTTACGCTCTGTAACTACACCAGTAAACTCATCGTCTTCTTTAATTTCAGATTCGTTAAATTCTTTTGTATAAACGGGATCATTTAGCTTATTAACTGCCACAACTTGAATAAGTTTTCCATTTTTTTAGCAACCTTCTTCAATCTAACTGGCAATTTATCTCCGGTTTGCACTAAAAGATTTACATTAATGGTATTTCCCTTACCGACAATATCCTTATTGAATAATTCAAATCGAATACCTTTCCAAAATAGAATAACAGAGTAGTCTGTGAAGCCAATTACTTCAGCGACAACCGTGTCTTTTTCTTTTAATTCTTCGATCAGCTTTTTCTCTAGATCGTTTCTCGTATTCTTTTGTACTAAAAAAATTGCAATTTTTTTTCAGTTGTGCCATCCTCATATTCTACAGGAATGATTTCTTTTAAGTAACCTGACAAAAACCTTTCCTAGAATACGGTGGTTTAATTTCTTCACAACAGAAAATTCTTTTGCTGGAACAATTGCTTGCCCACCGTCTGTATCAATAACAGCTACAACTTCACCCTCTTCAACAATTCCAGGGATTGAAAAAAATTCATTGTTACGATATCTTGAAATAATAGTTTGAAATAATAATCTTCCTTTCTATGTTCATTCTTTTTCAATCAACCAAAAAGGAAGGGTTTTTGATAGTCCTTCTCTATTTCCCTTAACTGTCAAAAAGACCACCTCCTTTAGTTAGTACGAAACATTGAAGGAATACTATCCTCGAATGTTGGGAAATCATCTTCATTTGGATCTGTATTGTTGCTTGATTCAGAATCAACATCTACAAATGTTGGAAATTCATCTTCTTGTTTTGAATCTGTTTTTTCTGGTGCAGTTACATCAACAAATGTTGGAAAATCGTTAGATTGCTCTTGTTCTGAAGAATTGTTTGCTTCATCTACGAAAGTTGGGATTTCTTCAGTGATATCTTTTGGTTTTTCATCTTTTGCAATTGAAGAACCTAGTCTGTTTGCCGCAATTTTTGTTGCTTTTACAGGTTTATTTGTGTTTTGTTTAACTGGAGCCTTTTTCTCACTCTTTGGAGTTGCTGGGCGTGGCATATCCTTTTCAAAATATTTTTGATTTGGTGGTGTCATACGATCCTTTTCCGCAGAAACGATATATTTTGCAGGAACAGGTTCCTTAATAACTTTAAACGTATCACGAAGAATTTTACGTCCAGTTTCAACACCATCAGTATAAGTGATTTCGACGTTGCGAACTGCCATACCAGGAATACCTTCAGAAAGAAGTTGTTCTTGTACACCTTCTAATTCAGTATCTACAAGATGTTTTTCTTTTTGGTTTGATAATCACTTCTTCTTCGATTGTTTCTTTTTTTAATTTCAGGCTCTTTTTTTAACCGGAACATCTTTTTTTCTACTTTTTTTAACAGGCTCTTTTTTTGCAACAGGTTTAGATTTAACTTCTTTGTCATTTTCTTTAACAGTTACATCTTTAGTTTCTGCAACATTAGCGGCCGGAACAACTTCGACTTTGTTTTTTTGAGTCTACAGCAGTAGAGTTCAAAAGGTTTTCTTGATCGTGTAAATATGCACCCAAACGAGGTCGACCAAGAACCTTGATGAATAAGTATGCAAGATCTAAATTTTTCCACACCACCGTTTTTTTACCAAGATCAATTAGTGTTGTTTGTTCAGGAAATTTCTTTCGAACGTTAGAATTTACAGTTTCGCCATTGGCAAGAAGAACCACATCTTCTGACTGAACAATTCTATAATCTGTTAATTCTTTAACACTTCTTGAATAAACAATTGAAAGTTCATCCACGAATGGTAGGGTTTTTATTTAAAAATATCTTTATTTTTCTGTAATAATAAAAAAAGCACTTAATTTTTCTCCTTGTTTTTTTGGATTTTTATTCTCTGATTCTATTGTACGTTATTTTTAAAAAAATTATTGATATAACTTTTCGTCAAAGAAAATGGCTTGGCGATCATCTGTACGAGAACCCATCATTTTTTTCAACAATATCATAACATTCTTCGATGTTATCATCGTCCATCTGGAATTGAATCAGTCTTCTTGTTGCTGGATTTAAGATAGCAGAGTCAACTTCTTCATCAAATAATTCTCCGAGCCCTTTGTTTCGGCTTGTACTAACGACATTCTTTTTATTTTTTGCTTTAGACAAAAACTCTTCTTGTTCTTTATTTGAATAAGTGTAGTGAACATCACCATTTTTTTAAGTTTGTTAACAAAAAGTGGTGTGAGAACCCGATAAACGTGTCCTTGTTTGATTAATTCTGGGGGTAAATTTCAGTATTAATGAAAGTATTAAGCAACTGATCGCAGCGCCATCGGCGTCCTGGTCAGTAGCAATAATAATTCTATCATAATTTAGCTTTTTGATGTCAAATTTAGCATTAATTCCACAACCAAGAGCCTTAAAAATAGCAGCAAACTCGTTGTTAGCAAAAAAACTTTTTCTGGTGTAGCTTTTTATAACATTAATAATCTTACCACGAATTGGTAGCATTGCTTGAAAAGTTGGATCTTTCCGTTCTTTTATCGAACCACCAGCAGAGTCTCCTTCTACTATGAAAAATTCAGAATTTTTACCGTAACCTTTAACATCACAATCGGAAAGTTTCTTCAAAACCATTCGATTTACTTCTTTACCTTTGAGTTCGTAGTTATCTTCTTGTAGTCTTTTTCGTTCGTTTGCTCTCTTCAAAGCTAAAGTTACAACATCACGAATACCGTCAATGTTTCTATCTATAACTGCTTGAGAATCAACAAAAACGATAGAAGATAAAGCAGTCAATGCGTCACTTGAGGTAATTTCTTTTTTAGCTTGACCGTCAAATTTTGGTGATGGGTGAGTCAATGATATAACAAGGACTAATCCCGGAATGATGTCACGTCCCTCGAGATTTTCTTTGGTAATATTCAATTCTCCTGCATATTTATTAATTAAATTAACAAAAACCTTTGTGGGCTCCAACAATCGGGGTTCCACCAAGAGGATTGGGAACGTTGTTTGTAAATAACAGGTCGTTCTTAATAGTATTATCACTCCAAGCAAAGGCAACTTCTGCTTTGATAATAGACTCAGTTTTTTTCTTACCGTTTGACTGAGATACATACATCCCTTTAAAAAGATAAACTGGAGTAATCAGATTGGAATCTGCACTCTTAGCCAAGTCTTCTACTAAAGATGAAATCCCCCCTAATTCAAGATAATCCTTCTTAGAATCACGATCCTCATCAACGACAGTCAGTTTTAAACCTGGATTTAAATATGCAAGTCGGTGCGCAAGTTCTTCAACCCGTCTTTTATTAACGGATATTTTATCGAATACTTCTAGAGATGGTTTCCATCGAACAATTGTTCCGTGTTCTGGTTCTCCTTTCTGAATTTTTTTCAGAGGAAGAGAACCATTTTTGTTAAGTTTGACAACCGGAACTCCCGGATTATCTCCTTGCAGCTCATAACGATCCATTGCAGTTTTGCCTTTTCTGAAGGACTGAACCTCAAACCAATCGGAGGTTGCAACAACCGCCTTCATACCGACACCGTGTTGAGATGATCCGTCGTTGTGTCCGGCAAAAGCCTTACCTGTATTTGGTAGGGTAAAAAGGGCTCGCATTGTTGGTTGTTTGTATTTTTCAGAATATTCGTATGGAATACCACGCCCATCGTCTTGAACCGAAAAGGAATCATCCGAGTGGAATGTGATGATAATGTGTTCAGCAACGCCAATTTTCGCCTCATCAATGGAGTTCATCAAGGCTTCCTCTATCGTATGTTGAGGAGTCTCTGTACTACCAAGGTACATTGTTGGCTTATAAAAAATATGTTTTAAGGGCTCTAAATGATTCGTGTCCTTATCCGAATAGGAATTAATAAGCTCCTGTTTTTGTTTTTTTCATCTATTAGATTCTCCTTAAGTAAAAAAAGAATAAGTTTTTCTAACCAATTTTATTGCAAAAAAAGAAAAGGGACTCCCTTTTCTTTAATTCTATATTTTCTTTTTATTTTAAAAAAATTAATCTTTATTGATCCACATAATAGTTTCAATTTCTTTTTATCTGATCAACTGTCAATTCCCCATCATTTTCTCTGTGGGCGAAAGTATTCTTATATCTTTCCAAATTTGCTTTTAAATAACTTTGAGCAACCTGACCGTATGCAATTGGATCCGAGAACATTTTTTTCGCCTACATTATCTTGGATGTATTGACCCAAAGCACCAGTTTTAGCTTGTTCTTGGGTTAACTCTTCAATCGAATAATTCAACTTTTCTAGAAGCGCATAGTATTTTTCTAAAGCAACAAGAACGTTAGCGTCATTTGCGTTAGGCTCTTTATCAACAGGCAAGTAACCTTCTCGTGCAGATTGAATTTGTTTCATCAAGCTTGAAGTGTAGTTCTGAAGATCACCCTTACGCTCAGAAAAAAATATAATAACTAGAATAATCTTTTTGAACTACAATGCCAAATTCTTGGATCATATCAGGTAAATATTTTTTTGGATAATCCCTCTGAATCGCTCTAGTATATTCTTCTGGATTCTCCTTTTCTTTTGGATAACTAGAGTATAAAGTATCATTGGCTTTTTCCAGAGCGTCGTATGCCTTAGCCCAAGAATAATACCTTTCAATTGTATAAGGTGCAACTTGACTATCTAAAATTTGTTGGTGCTCAATGATTTTTAGGAGCTGCAATTGCTAAAGCAGAGCCTCCTAAAAACACCAAGGATGACGAGAATTGTTATAAATACTTTTTTCAATTATTCGCCCCCCTTGATATTAAATTCTTTCTTAAGTTGTTCTTTTTGGAAGTTTTCACCAGCCTTAAGATCCTCTTGCTCTTGGAAGTTACGGTTAACAACTTTCGCAACAGGAGCAATCAATTCATCTTGAACATTGTTATACTTTTCATTTAAGTTATTTGCCAAAACTGCGGTATTGATTTGTACATCTCGCCCTTGACGAACACCGGCAGAATAAAGCCTGATCGTATTCAAAGTATCGATAATTTCAGAATAATAACTCAAAGTTGAGTTGATGGCGTCATCTTTATCGTATGCTGCTAACAATTGCAAAATAGCTGTATTTGTTATAGGAAAAAAAGGTAAAGATACAGTCTTAACCGCATTCATAGCAGAAAAACTCTTATCTGTATTTCCGTAATAAAGTAATTCTATACCAGCCATCAAATCATTTTCAACCTCTGTCAATTTCTTTTCTTTAACGGCGGTCGAATAAGATGGATTTTCTTTTATAGAATTGATGAGATCTACATAATCAAAAAAGTTAAGTTTATCCTTTTCTTTAAATTCCTTGATGTCACTTTGTGCAGGATCAATCTTCTGATATTTCAATCCGTTAGTGAAGAAGAACTGGTAATATCGAACTTGTTCGGCTAATTCGATTTTACTAGGCTCCGTAATCGGTTTTTTGATTGAGTTTACGTCAATCTTACCATCCTCATCGATCCCCTCTTTATTATCTTTATTAACTGATGGGTAACCAACATCTGCGTAATTCTTGTGAAGTTTTTCTGCAATCTCAGTTTTTTTGTAAACTTCGTTAGTTAGAGGTAACAAACCATCCAACTGCTTTGCGACTGCTCGAATAATAGCTTCTTTTTTAGCTCCATCATCAACCTTACTAGTTTCGAACGCTGGACTAGGCCCTATTGCGTATGTCGTTTGAGTTGTAGAATTACAATGCTGAAGCAATATCAGAGAAGATCCTAAAACTCCAATTATTCTAGCGAGATTCTTTTTATTCTTTTTTTCAATTTCAGGCTGAATACCCCCTTTTTATTTTTTTATGCGTCATTCTTTCTTTATTTTTACCATCTTTATTTTTTTAAAAAAATTCTGAGTCAATTTTACCTAAAAACAAATGTCAATATTGCAAATATATTCGAGTTAATATGTGCAGACGAGCACTTGAGTCTATTGCGTTAAAACACGAATGTATTTTACAGAAAGCATTATTAACGTTCGGTTTTATTTAATCATTTTGGGTTATTATTGAGTTCTTATAGTTTGATCCGGTTAAAGAAAAATATTACTACTAAAAAAATGCAACTATTTTATTTGAGATATTAATATATATATCAGCAAAAGTCTTGATACACAAGGGATTTGGTATTGTATTTTTTTAGCTAGAATTTATTTCAAAAAAAGGATGTTATAATAGTTACGTGATAAAAAAATCTTTGAGTTTTTTTCAACTAAGATTTTTTTATGTTTTTAAATGTTCTAGACTTTGATTATATTTCAAAGCCTATTAGAAATAGATATTAAAGTGCACATTGAAAAATTGAATATGGTTTTTAAATCAACAACAAGAATACTTAAAAAAATATTTTTTTATACAAAAATAATAATATTATGAAAGTATTTGGATGAATGGTTTGCTTATATATCCATTGCGAATTATCTTCGATAATTCGCAGTTTGATAAGGTTTTGCGTTTATATTTTAATCTAAATAAATACGAAAAATATTATTATCAGACGGATCCAAAAAAACAATCGACTTATTAAAAAAAGTTTTTATGAAAAAAATATTAAAGATATTGATTTTTAAAACACGTCCTAAAAAAGTGTTATTTTTACAAACTATTTGGATGATATTTTTAAAAATAAGATCCTCGAAAGAATTTCTGTTTTTTTGATAAAAAAACAATAGTATTTATTACTTATTTTTTTGCATTAAGTTCGGAAAAATGCGAACAATGTATCAGAGTAAGCGAACCTATCTGTCAAAAAAATAAAGGAGCCGAAGGCGACTTCCAACAAGGCGAAGCCGTATATTCTAGAGCGACCGAAGGGAGCCTTCTCTATTACAGTAAAAAGTAATATAATACTATTATTATTACAGTATATATAATATTCTTTAATTAATTAAGGGTATATATTATTCTTTAATTATTTAAGTATATATAATATATAACTATATTTATTACAGAATAATAATATATATAACTATTTATTAATTTAAAGTACCTATATGTAGCACGAGGGTAAAGGAGGTTGTTTTTTTATTTGTTGACTTAGTTGTTTGGTTGTGATATAATGATTGCTGATAACAAAGAACGACAACATTTGCGTCATCTTACGTTGTTTTTTTTGTTTTGGTTTGAAAAATACTTGAGAAAGAAGGTGGTGAAGTCATTGAAAAAAAGGTACTGTTTATAGCAATAAAGCGATTTTTGTTGAAGATTTTGATAGACATCAGAAAATTGAATTAAAATTTAAAATCGAAAAGGTTTTGTTTCAAAAAGACACTTTCGCAATTGTTAACGTTGATGTTACCTGGAATGATAAACGTGTTCTTTTTCCTCAAAAACAGAACCACTATCTTAGGTTCGTTCTTGGATCCACGGATTGGAGATGTGTTCACTGGAACCGGAATCATCCAGCACGATAAACGTTACGGGTATTCTGTGAAATTAAAAACAACACCTCAAGTCTACACCCCAAGAACAAAGGTTGAAATCGTTGATTTTCTAAGCTCTCAAATTGATGGAATCGGAAAGATTAAGGCAGAACGGATTTTTGATTATTTTGGTGAGGATACAATTCAAATCCTCCAAGGTAACCCCGAGTTAGTTAAAAAAAAGTTGGAGTCCCTATCACTACAAAAAAACAATGGATTGTATTAAATCAAGGCTTGTCGATGGTGGGGTTCTGAATAAGGTATTCACGGTTCTTAATTTAATGCAGCTCCGTGAAAATTTGGCTATTAAAATTTACGATAAGTACGGCGCAAAATCATACGATGAGTTGCTTGCTAACCCTTATATTATCGCTGAAGTGAGCCCTTTGCATTGGAGAGCAGCTGACGACTTTTACTATCGCCAGTTAAAAAGAAAAACAAGGATTTACCTAGTTTGTTGGATTTTTTTCTGCAAACCCACTACGATTTCGAACTGCTATCAAGTATTTCTTGAAATTAAAAGTTGAATTATCAGGCTCTCTAGCCTACCCACTTAAAGAATTACAGGAGAATTTTTTTTAGATACAAAAATTTTTGGGAACGAATGTCACGATTTGGCTCTCAGGGTGCAAAATTAACAAAGACTCAATTAACAATTTTATTAGGGGAGTTGGAAAAGGAGGGCGAAATCTATCAAACAAAAATCAAAAAAACCAGTGGTGATTATTATCTTTACTTGCAAAAATTCATTCTTAGCAGAAACAAACATCGTTCAGTTAATTAAAACATTCAATCGAAACAGCTATTCAAAAATCTTCCGAGGATGATGTTCACGAATTTATCGAGGAGTATCAAGAAAAAAATATGGCTTTTAAATTAGCAGATAATCAAAAAAACAAGCTGTAGATTTGTTAGCGAACAATAAGATTTCCATTTTGACAGGCGGGCCGGGATCTGGAAAAAAACCACGACTGTTAAAGCCGTAAAGGAGTTTATTGATTTTCTTTCTGAAAAAAAGGAAAGATTAGCGACTCGAGTGTTGTGTTATTGGCACCTACGGGTAAAGCCGCAAAAACGTCTTGCAGAAGTTCTGGGATTTCCCGCTTCTACTATCCACCGAAAACTACATCTTCAGGGTTTTTGGTCGAGAGGAAAAATGTTAAGAAGATTGAGGAGCATTTTGTTATTGTGGATGAATCCTCAATGATTGATGTATATCTATTCTCTCAACTTTTTAAGCGCATTGTCTCCAAATTCAAACCTTTTTGCTTGTTGGTGACGAGAACCAATTGCCTTCTGTTGGGGCAGGTTTGATTTTGAGAGATTTGATTGAATCTAAAAAAAGTAGAAACTGTTATTTTAAATAAAGTTTTTCGTCAAGCTGACGGATCAAGATTGGTTAGTAACGCACATCTTATGAAATCTGGTGTTGGTTACAACAAAGAAAACCAAAACGGGCTTATTTTTAACGAAAAGAGAAATGATGGTGGAATTTCGGACTCTTACTTCATCAATACACAAAACACACAAGAGGGTATCGACGCACTCATTAAATCGTACAAACGATTTTTAAAACTTGGATTTGAACATAGTGATATTTTAATCCTGTCAGCTCAAAAGAAAGGTGAATTAGGAACTTTGAATATCAATCGTGAAATCCAGAGGACGTTTGAACACCCAGAAGACGAGCCGGTTATTATTCGTAAGGAAGACAATTCTGCATTTTATGTTGGCGATCCAATCATTCAAATGGTAAACGATTATGATAATTTTGTCTTCAATGGAGAAACCGGGATTGTTACTGACATTATTGTTAAAGATAATGGAAAAAAGGTTTTAGAGGTGACATTCGAGGGTGATACTGTCGATGAAAATCGGGTTGTTGAGTATTCGGGATATAGTATTTACGATATCAATATTGCGTACGCAATAACTTGTCACAAATCACAAGGTAGTGAAGCTAAGGTTGTGATTCAGATTGTAGACAAGACTCAACGAAGAACTTTGAACCGTTCGCTTGTTTACACTGGATACACAAGGACACGAGAAGTCAATGTTATCATCGGTCAAGTAGAAACTCTTAACGAGGCACTATCGGACGTGTCTAATCTAGAACGGGTTAGTTTGATTAAAGAGCGTCTGTAATTAAGAAAGGATAGATTTAAAATGGCATTAACAAAAAGAATTGGCTATTTACTTGGATAAATTGTTAAAAAAATTAATGATATTTATAGTTCCAAACTAAAGGAAAAATCATAGTAGTGTTGGGGCTCAGTTTTCAACTGGGGAGACGAATATTTTTCATCAACATTTCTGATGGCAAAGTGAAATTAGAACTTGAGGATAGCGGATCAACAATTTCAACGGCACCTGGAAATCGTATGAAAGTCTTGAAAGAAAACGAAGGTGATACTTTATTAAATCAAGAAAAAATCCCTTCTACTGAACTTTATTTCAGTCAAGCACAGAAACTTTCTGAATTTATTTCAGTGGAAGAGTATGAAATTGTTATTAGCAAATTGGTAGATTTTTGCAAACGATTCAACAAAGTCCAGAATTGCAGATAATAATTTTGTAGATGTTGAAAAAAATTGACAATGTTTTTTTGATCCAAAAACTGGAAGAGGTTTTGAAAAATCTTTCCTGGTATAAGGGGTATGATCTCGAGTCTTACTTATCCTTGTTGGATAAGCGCTCTTGGGAAATCAATTTCTTTAAGCACGCCAAGGAAAAAGTATTTTTCCCAGTTATACCAACGCCTTTTTATGGTTGTTTTTTTTGGATTGGTATCGGAATTATTATGTTATCCGAAGAAATGTTCTTCTATTATGGTTTAGGTATTATATCTTTCTTTTTTTGATTTATGAGTTTTTTTCTTATTTAAAAAAATGTAAATTTTTGCAGAAAAAGTTTCTGAAATGTCAGAAGAGCAGGGTTTTTTTCTGTTAGATCCGTAAAAAGACATTTTTATCTATTAATGAAATTAATATTGGCGGGTTAAAAAAACCTTATTTTTTTCAGATTATCTTTTTGGAAAAAGATGAAATTCTGGATTGATGATAGAAAGTATAAATACAAATGGTCAGCCTTGAATGGTGATTACAAACCGAGTTATGAAAGTTTACAAGAATATCATTCACTGTAACAAAACTAGGAATATCAAAATTGATATTCCTTTTTGATTTGATATAGTGCTATGTTTCTGATATAATATAAGAAAAGAATTAAATGCTGAATTAAATTCAGTTGAAAGAAAGGAATTTAAAAATAATGGTTAAAAAAAGTCTAATGAAATTAAGGATCCTAAAATTGATGTTTTTTTAAACAATTGCAAACTTTTTCAAAAAAAATCTGTTAGTGATGTGGCAGCAATTTTGGAAAAACGACGAATCTTTTTATGGGGGCGTTAAATACCTTAATTAAAAAAATTGTTCTTATTTTTTTAAATCTCAAAAAAACGTTGATACGAAAGAAGGAAGATTGCTTGTTGAAAATTTAGATTTAGTTCCTGAACTAGAAAAAGCAATTAGTGAAATTACGATTTCATTTGATGAGCGATTTGTAACAAGAAATAATTTTTTTACGTTCACGAAATTAAAAAAATTTAAAAAAATCAACATTCCCGAAAAATACAAATCCTAATATTAAAACAATAATTTCTGAAAGATCTCCTAAAATAAAAAGATAAATTCTTAGAGATTAATGTTTACGATGTAAAAAAAGCCCTTGCCAGAAAGCAAATAAGAGTGAAATTGAAAGTTTTTTTTACTTAAGAAAATTAAAAAAAGAGTTGTATCCTTTTAATATTATTTGATTGAAGTTTTATACGACAAGAAAAGAAAGAAAGTTAAAAAAATAAAAAGGAATAAAAAAAGTTTGCCTCTATTGATTTAGGATTGAACAACCTTGCAACTATAACATCAAACTCGTTCAATCCATTCATTATAAACGGGAAGCCTTTAAAAAGTATCAATCAATACTCAAACAAAATGATTGCGAAGTATCAGAGTTTATTGCCTAGCAAACAATATTCCTCTAACAAGATTAATTTTCTCAGATACAAAAGGGAGATGAAAGTTAATGATTATTTGTCGAAATCAGCCAAATATTTAGTGAATTACTTAGTTTCACAGTCCATCGATGTTCTGGTTATCGGAACAAACGCTGGCTGGAAACAAAACATTAATATTGGGAAACGAAATAATCAAAACTTTACAAGTATCCCATTTTATAAATTTAAAAAAATAAACTTGCTTATTTATGTGAAGAAGCAGGAATTGAAGTTGTTGAACAAGAAGAGTCCTACACTAGTAAGTCAAGTTTTTTTTGGATAATGATACGATACCAACATATCCAAATCCTTCAAAAAAATTTCTTTCTCTGGTGAAAGAGTTTGTAGGGGATTATATAAGGGCAAAAATAAAACCATCAACGCAGATGTTAACGGATCGCTCAATATTTTAAAGAAATATTTAATTTCAAATGCAGCCTGGAACGAGAATATATTCTCTGACTTGGTAGAGGCGTGCAGTACGCCACGTAAAGTCACTGTTGCTTTTAATTAACAAACTTTGCAAAAGGAAAATATACGTTTTGAGCATTATTTTCCAACTGTTCGAATGAAAAGTTCTAAAAATAATACAAGAACTGTTGCTCCAGAAAAAAAGTTTATGACTTTTTTTAAAAAGTCATCTGGCCTAATTTTTGGAACAGAAATTAAACCAGAAAAATCTAACCGTAATTATTTGCACTTTATCTGATACAGATTTTGTTCGTTTGTTGTCCGAGAATATGGAGTTTGGAGACAAAGCACAACTATCCTTGCTAGAGAAAAAAATATTCGTGGAGACCTGACGGTGATTTGCCAGAGTGGTTGGAAAAAGACTGAAAAATAGACTCCTTTTTGGTAAAGGAGTTGTTGGTTAGCAATTTGTAATAATTCAAAAAGAAAGAAGGTATTAGAATGAAAAGTTCGAAAGGTAATAATAATGAAGTTTTAGATTTATCGTTGTCACTTAAGAACATTGCAAAAAAATGAGTGATGAAGAAATTTTTGTCCAAAAATAGGTGAGGCTAAGATTGTAAAAGACATCTATGATGAATTTGCTGATTTGTACGCACGATTGAATTACACCGATGATTTTGCAAAGATGTTTGCAGAAAAAAACCGGAATTAATTTTTCGAGTACGAAAAAGGCGGTTAAGGATTTAAAATTTGATTTTAATATTGTTGAAAAACTCAAGCAATACTTTTTGATGTGGGGAAATATGTTTCTGTAATATTTCCAGAAAAAAATCAAGAAAAGAATTTAAGGATAAAATTAATAATAAAGTTAAGAAAAATTTCTAATGGATCTAGTTGGGAATACTTTACAGTTTCATTTCGTGTTAACTCAAAATGCAAATCTGAAGATAAAGTTGTAACTTCTTTATCTAAGTATTTGAAAGAAAAAAATTATCCTTTGCTAACCACATCTATCATTCTCAAAAAAATCGGCACACCACCGTCTCAAAAACAACCCCTGTTTATCTTGATAAAAAAATAAAATTTTTATCTCTTAATTTTAAAGATCACCTCATTGAGTTGTTAAATTTAAAGGTTGGGATTAATGATAAAAAAACAATTTTTTTTATATCGGGATAATAAGTTATTTTTAAAAATCATTTATTGACGATGAAGATGAGAAGGTTTTGTTGAAAGATTACTGTGATAAGGTCAGAAAAAAAGGCTCTAGAATTAAGCGCAAAATTTTTTTAATTGAAGAGGATATCTTTTCCTTTAAAGATTTGGAGGCTAGAACAGCCTCACTAGATTATTTCACTGATAAAAAAATAAAAAAAGCGAATTGCGTTACAATAATAGCTTCTGTGCTATTAAAGAACTTTTTGTATAACGAAACGAAAGAAAAATAAGAAGCGTTTCGCTGATATTATTACAGAATTATTATTAGAATAGTTATTTAACTGACCGACATCGATGCCGGTCAGTTCTGTTATAATTTAAGAAATATTTGAAAAACTGTAATAGTTTTTAGAAAGAAGGTGAAAAAAATGGTAAAGACTACCAAAGATGAAACAAACTTTATCAATTTAGTTAATAGGATGAAGGTTCTTGCTAATAAGAGTGTTGAAGAAATTTACGAAGACTTACTTGATAACGATCCGTTCAACAATGCTATTGATTATATTTTGACTTGTTTGCGCTCATCTTTAAAAATCAAATTCAAAAAGATAGGGATGTTCGTTTATTAGCTAACAATCCTCATCTTATATTAGAATATGACAAGATCGTAAGTGAACTTGAAATTTCTTGTGATTTTGAAGACGGGCCTTATTCTATCATATCATCTCCCTGGAGTAATGATACTTACGAGACAATTTTAATTAAAAAAATCTTTTGGTAAGTAATATTCCATCTAATATCAATAAGAAGATGAGTTTATCGCTAGAAAAACGGATTCAAATTGCAAAGAGAAAGGTTTCTCTTATAAAGAAAATAGATCTCAACATTGATCCATATAATAGTGAGACTCCAGAAGAAGTAACCCACAATGACGTTATTTCTAAGGTATCAAAAAAATGATGAAGGAAGAACTATCACCATTCAATATATTTCTTGGTATCGAAAGACTCTCTAATCGTATTTCTTTATTTGTTGATAGTGATGGTAATTTAGGTAATGTTTTCGAATCTAACACACAAGATTACACAATGTTTTGTGATGTTGATGTCTATTTGTATTCAATAAGTCCAGATCTTTTAAAAACATCTTACATTAAAATGTTGGACGATAGATACGGAGATTCTTATGATGATGTTGTTATTTATTATGCAAAGATAATAAAACTAGAAGCTAAAAATGTATCTATCGAAACTTCTTCTTGAAGGTAACAAATTTACTCTTGACAATGTTAAAAACCGGGCAGTACGGGCTTGCTATTCTAAGCGAAGGAATGATTGAGGATGAGATTCGCAATCGTGTCGCATTTAAACAGCTAAAATCTCTAATCCAGCACGAAAAAGATCCTGAGCAGAGAAAAAGATTTGCGGAGGCTGTCTCCAGATTATTACAGGAATAGAGAGTTACCTCTCTATTCTTTTCTTATAATTTTAAAAAATAAAAAAAGTTTAGAAAGAAGGAAAAGATGGTAATAAAAAAACAAAAACAAGAAGATAACGGTCAATTTGTTAATTTAATGACTACTGCAAAAAAATCTAGCAAAAACTGATACATCTGAATTTGTTGAAGTTTTAAGGGATGATGTAAAAATTCAACCTGATAATTAAAAAAAGGTTTTATGCGAAATCAAGTCAAAAATTCAAAACTAATAGTGATGATAGAGATATTCGTTTGTTTGCAAATAATCCACACCTCATTATTCAACACGATGAGATACTCGAAAATTTAGTTTTCGATATTGATTATAGATTTTTTTGATTCAAAAAAACTAATTTCAAACCTGGTGGTAAATTTAGTAGAGATCATAGATATCTATTGGAAATCACAAAATTGAATATTACCGGGGTTCCTGATGATATTAATAAAAAAATGTATAAATTTTTTTAACAAAAAAATATTAAGAAACTTGAAGTTGAAACAGCGTATGTTTTTTTAACAATCTCATCAATACCAAAAAAACCGAGCGTTGAACTTGATAGAGAAGAAACTATCAAAAAGAATTTCTCAATATCTCACAAAAAAACTATCAATTTTTCAATCAATTGGATTTGGATTCAAATTTAGGTTCTAATAAAAATAGAATTTTATATTGATTCAGATAGCAAACTATCACTTTATCATACAAGATACTCTTCTAAAGTTGGTCATCACAATATAAAAACTATCAACTAAGGACTTTTCAACAAGCTGGATGAATAAGAATTTAATTCAGATGTTAATCGATCCTCGTGGTGAAGGTTATGAAAATTTATTAAAAATATTATGCTAAAAAAAGCAAAGGAAGATTTTGAAGAATTTTACAAAAAAATCTTACTTTCTGATAATTGCTTTGAATTTAAAGATTTTTCTATCTGGTAGCCAACCAATTTGGCTTATAAGTGATGAACAATTAAAAATCCGGATTGTTACAGAATGATTCGATGAAAAAAATTAATAGATATGTTTCAATTTAAATGTGATCCTGAACAAAACAAGAGGGTTATCCGGATTGTTTCTGAAATATTAGAAGAAATGGACAGTAATCTTCCGTTTTAATTTTTAAAAAAAGAATAGAGAGTTATACCTCTATTCTTTTTATTTTTTTCTTATAATTTAATAAAAAAATTCCTAGCAAAGCTAGAGATAGAAAGAAGGTAGCTATTATGGCTAAAGATATTAACAAACCAATTGTCTTTGTAGATATCATTCTACTGAAACATCATACAGTCGCAACATTTTCTGAACTTGATTCAGATGAGAAGTACGTGTCTGTAATTGGTGGAAAAATTAAACAAGCGGAGATTTACAAGAATGGAGCTAAATATTTAGACTCCAAAGCCTTGTACAATTACCTGTACAATAAACGTATTGTGTTCTGGAACGGTAAGTTTCTTGATTCTTACATTTTGCCACTGATTTCTCAAGGTAAAAATCAAACTGATATTGATTGGTTACACAATCAGCTCACTGTTAAACGTGTAAAGCCTTGGAAACTTACACCGGCTCCAAAGCAAACATACGGTTTCTTTGACATTGCAAACCTATTGCAACAAGGAACAACTTTAGAGGAAGTTGCTGGCCGTATGGGATTATCAATTTCTGAACCAGATGTGTTTTTAAAGACAAAGAAAAAATTGAACGAAGAAAAACTTTTAAAAGTTGTTCTTTATTCAATGAATCGTTCTTCAAATATGAAGGTTGTATTTAAACATCCTTATATTACAGCTGGTTACAAACAACATCTTGCGATGATTGACCGATACCTAGATGGAAAAGAACACCTCTTTTCTAAAACTGGAGCTCAATTAGCAACTGAAGGTATCACACGAAACGGGCAATTCAAAAACCACAAGGATAAGAAGTTCGACTGGCAGTTTAATGGTCGCAACGTATTGGATTTTATTCCTGATGGCTGGAAGGAAGAGTTGAAACGTTATCAGTCTGAAATGGAAGCTGCAATGGATAAATACTTGGAAATTATTGCTTCAGGTGGTCACATCTTCGAAGCTGAGAAAGTTTTCAAAGAAGTTTCTTTCCCAAGCTATAAATTTACAATTGATAACAAATTGGAAATTTCATCTTCCGGTGGTGGCTTGCATACTAAACGTTTAGACACCGTTTGTGTCCGCAAAGAAAACGTTCACCACGACGACGTGGAAGGTGCTTACACTGAAATTATTCTAGCGAAGGACATCTTTAGTCCTGAAATCGCCGGAATTTATCGTGGATACAAAGAGGATAAGTTTGCTTACAAAAAAAGCAAAAGAAACTTATTGATAAAGCAAACGCCGAAGGATTCCTGGATTTATTTGAGCTAAAAGAACAGATTAAAGATTTTGGTATCGATATCGAAGAATCTGTTAAATCTATCTCAGATCTCGTGACTGTAATTACCGAAGGTGTTGAGTCTAGTAAATTAGCAACCAACGAACCAACCGGAAATGCAGACCGTAACGGAACACCAATCTACAACCCAATCGGTATGATTCAAGGACGTATCATTCTTCAAATTCTTCTATTCAACCTCGTGACACGTATCCTGCGTGCAGGTGGTGAAGTTTGGAGTGCGAACACAGATGGTGTGTTTTGGACTTCCGAGAAAGATATCACAAGTGTTGTTCGTGAATGGGAAGAGTTCTGGGGTATGAAGATCGGATCTGAAATGATTGACTTGTATATTGCAAAATCAGATAATGATCGTATCCTAGTAAACGATGGTGTCTTGATTGAGGCTAAAGGCGATGATCTCGTTCACCATCAACTTTCAAACCTCAAAAAACTCGGAACAAAAACCTCGAGTTGTTGATAAAGTTATTTTACAAAAAAACTTTTTGAATCCGGAGGAAGAATTGCTTGATTTGTTAGAGAAAGAAATCAAATCTGGAAATGTTTCAGAGTTTGCATTTGTATCAAAAGCACAACGAGAAACAAGAACTGTTTTTAATTTGAAGTTAGCTCCTCGTATCAATCGATTCTTGCTGACCGAATCCGGAGAGCGTGTTCAGAGTTACAGTATGAAAACTGGTCAACTTGGCAAGGTAACAAACGTACCTGAATCTCCGGTTACACTCTATAACGATAAACTTCCAGAAGAACTACCAAAGAATCTCAACAAACAGGCTTACCTGGATTTGATTGAGAATGTATATTCTCACTGGATTTAATAAAGAAAAAGGGGTTCTAAAACTCCTTTTTTTATTTTCAATAAAAGTAAAAAAATAACCCCTAACCCAGGGATTATTTTTTTGATCTTGCAAGATTTAGTAATCTTATGAGAAGATTACTTGTGGGAAAGTAGTCCCCAGTGGCACGATCAAAGTGCCACAATGTAAGGGGAATCCCTTTGTGTGCAGCAAGTTTGATTACTGCCGCAGTCAAGGAAGTCAAACCTGTAACGTACAGGTCGATTCCTTGTCGGACTCCCAAATAACTTGGTCGCCCATTGATAGTTCTGCATTAGCCAATGCAGATTTTTGCTACTCGTTCAAAAACTGAGTAGTGGCAAGATGGCCTCTGCCGCCATCTTATCCATAGCTTTGACGTCTGTTACGTCGTTTATGTTGGATGGAAATACAAATCCATCCATTGCAGGCATTCCTTCTCCTGCGTGACGGTCCGTAAGACCGAGTTTGATAAATTGTTTCATTTTATTTCTCCTTCTTTACCAGACTTGTCTGGATTTTTTTAATTATTTGCAAAAATTATAGAATCTAAAAAGTTAGAAAAAAATAAAAAAAGAGGATCAAACCTCTTTTTATGCTTTTATCAACTTTCAAGCCTTGAAACCTCATCTCGAAGATCATCAATTTCTTGGTTCAAAGAATCAATCTCATCATCTTTGTATTGAATTGTGCGTTCAAGATCTTCACGTTCTAAAGAAAATTCCTTTTCCAAATCCTCTCGCAAGTCAGACTTAGCTTCCTCGATAATTCCATCAATAGTATCACGAAGATAACTCTGATCATACTTATAAAGGAAAAAAAGTCAATGTGTTCGTTAGAAATTAGATTGTAATAATTCTTTAAAACGTCTGAAAAACTTGGCTCCTTTATCCTTAAGTTTTGACAAGATTTTCTCCTTAAGATATACTTCAGAAAGAGCTCCGCTTTCGTCTAGTGGATTTCCTTCTTCATAATCAAAAGTTACATTAAAAATCTTTTTCTTGTGTAATTCAAGGAGTGATAATGATTTATTTTCTTTACTGAAATAATCACAACATCTAATGCTGCGAGTTTTTTTCCCAAAATTTTCTTTTTCCTCTTTGAAGAACTTATAGAAAATATCTGGTAACTCTTCTCTCTTATTAAACATTGTATAAATATCGCTGGGATAGAATGGTGATTCCTTCAAAAAAGTTATAATCCATCAACTCGTATCTCTCGACTGTACTGATATACTTGGTAGCTTTTTTTCTGTTGAAATAATACGTTCCGGATTATTAGAGAAATATTTCTTCTTAAAAATATCCAAGACGTGCCATCTCCTTCAAGATAAAGTGGAGTTGAATGTCAATACCAAACCAATCGCCTTCTAAAAAGTGTTTTTGATACCAGATTTCTCAACAAATTTAACGACCTCATCTGGCAAATTACCACTCATAATATCATCAATTTCAAACAAAAATTAAGATAGATGGGAAAAAAAGAATTTGTTATCTAAAGGATTTTCGCTTAAACGATCAAAATCTTCTAGTGTAACTTTTTTTGTAAATATTTCATAAAGTTCTCACTTTTTCGAACATCTTTCGCTTTCAATCCGAGTTCTAATAAGAACAAAAATTGACTTGTATCCCTCATCACCTTTAATATTTATTGATTTTAGGTAATTTTTTTACAAAAAGGAACAAAGTCGTCCTTTTTTTCAAATTATCAGATAGGGTTGAATTTTTCAAAAATCTTTTCTAATAGAATTAAACAGTAATCGTTTTTAATTCATCCTCATTTTGATTAATTTTTCACTGAAGCGGTTACAGGAATTAGATTGTAAATATTCAGTGGTTTTTTTCAATTTTTTTCTTTCATCATCTTTATAGTGATTAGATTGATTCCACCATCGGATGATTCGATTAAGTAAATTGTTTTTTTGTTGTATCATCGTAATAAGCGATACGAGAATTGAATAAAGATCCACCTAAATCAACAACCGAGATATCTTCCGGTTTTTTTCAGATAAAAGTTTAGCTACTGTTTTTCAAGTAAAACTTACCTTCCAAAGATTGGCTCTTTGTTGGCTCATCAGTTCTTTTCATTATAAATTTCCTTCTTTTCTAACTGAAATTAATTCAGTAAAAATATTTTTTTCTTAAATTATAAAAAGAAGAGTGAATATCTCACTCTTCTTTTTAGATATTGTACGTTTCATCCAAAAATTCAACAAATCGTTCGACGTTTCCTTCAAGTGACACGTCAGGAAGAACGTTGAAAACTGGCAAACAGAACAAGTCTTGAATAGTTGATACACGTTCTTGTTCGAGTTGAACTCGCTCGATACGTCCGTTGATTTGTTCTTCGTCCCCGCCACGAGATTTGATACGCTCGATAGCAACATCAATAGGTAGGTTTAAAAATAACAGGATATACCTTTACACGCAAACCACCATACTCGTAATACAGGTCTCCCTGATCCTGGAATACGTGTGAGTAGAAGTTCGTATCTGCAACTAATACAGCGTGATTGGTGAAATTATCAGTTTTCGAGACAACCTCATCTTTCGTAACACCGTAAAGGTTTTCTTGGAATTTTGTTTCCTCAAAAACCGAGTTTGATTCGGACAATTCAGTGGCTTGCGCCTCCGAAAGAAAATAATAATCAACTCCGTCTACCTCCCCGGGTCGTGGGGCTCGTGTGGTATACGAAATTAACGTGTGTTCGTCATCAAAAATTTTAGATAGAGTTGTCTTACCAGAGCCGGAAATTCCAGTAATTACAACAATACCTGCTTGACGCTTCTCTTGGTTTTCGATAATCATCTTTGATTACCTCCCTTCTTTCTATATTATTTTTTTACTTTCCTTAATTATAAGGAATATATTTCTTCAAAATGCCGTTTGAATTGTTTGAGTTTTTAGGATCTAAGTAATCCTCTGACAATTCATCAAAGATGTCATTCATCCTCGTTTTAACAAATTCCTTTAGATATTCAAGCTGCCGAATAGTTAGAATCGGATGATTTTTTTGCTGGATAATGGAAAGCTCATTGGAAGAAATCCCAAAATTATCTCGTTAGAAGAACTCTTTAATTTTGAAACGGTCAACTTTTTGTCCATTGGTTGATGATAAAAAGTCCATTGTGAAAGAACGGCTTCAATTCAACTCGCAATTTTTGTTTATTCTTCGGGTGATAGGTGAATAAAAAAAGAAACATAGACAAATATTCAGTTCGATCGTCTTTCATCATTTTTTTATTTTTTTCCATCACTTCAATCGCAATTTTTTTCCCAAGTGGAATAGCGTCGATTTAAATTCTGAATTAAGTCCAGAATATCATCTTTCTGAGACAATTCCAGAAGTTCTTTCAGACGTTCTTTGAAAACAACATCTTTTTTTCTTGAGATAAAATCTCAGATTTTAAAAACCATTTTAATTCCTTCTTTCTATATTTTTTTGTTTCTTATATTATATCAAAAAAATATCATTTTTTTCTGCAACAAAAAAAGAGGGGGTGATTCTAGTCAGCTTTTTATAATTTTAGAAAAAAATAAACTTTTACAGTTATAGAAAGAGGGCATTTATTTGATTACAACAAACAAAAAAATCACAATTTGCTTTTTAGAATTAGAAAAAAACACATTCTTAAGGTTCTAGATCAATATTCAAAATCTGGAGAACAATTCCTTAATTTTCCGGATAAAGGTGTATTTTCCCCTGATAAAAATGAGAATCGGGGTTGGACATAGAAGCTCCAAAATTGTATTCTGCATTTTTTTAATGATAAGTTCTACTGTGTAAACTCGGGAGAAATGTTGCCAAAGGATCAGTTTGTAACACTTTACGATTCTGGTCGTGATTTCCAAAAAGAGATGACGGATATCGTAGTAAACGCCGAGGAGTTTGCAAAGATTCTTGTTAGTCGTGTAGCAAATTACAATTTTAATACATTCTATTACGATGAAATATACGGATTCCTTTATGAATATATGCTTAAAGGAGAAACCTCCAAGCGTGAGGCACGTAATTTTTTTATAGATTTTACGAACTTTCAAACCAAGATAGTGATTACAAACTTAGCTTGCAAGATTTTGTCTATAATCTACTTTTTCAAAGGATCTGATAGCCTTTGTCGTAAAAACATCTGAAATCAAAACCATACTCTCAGACTTTAAATAAAAAAATTCAAACTCTGATTTTTTTCAAAAAGTCTTATCTGATTTTGTTACAGATGAGAATAAACTTCTGGAGTTTCTTCAGAGTTTAGGAAAGTCAACTTTTTGGGGGATTGGATTTTTTTGATTACCTGGAAAAAGAGTGGGATAGTCTATTTGATTTTTGATAAAGAAAAAAATTCAAAAAAATTATTGGCAGATAATAACATTGGATAATTATTTCAGAAAAAAATTGGAGGTTTGTAAGACTTCCAATTTTTTTATTTTTTTGTGGTATAATTTTTAAAAAAGAATAAAGAAAGAAGGATTGTTTATGATTAAAAACCAATACCGGTGGTATTCTGCTGAGATTAGAACAGAAGGTTCTGGAGTCTATTAACCTTTATGTAGACTCCGGCGAGCAGTTCTTAAATCTTCCGGATCGTGAAATGTTCGATGATGAATTTGTCAAATTCAAAGCAAAAGAATATTCAAAAAAAGTAGTATTCTGTTTAGACAACAATAAATTTTTATCTTTTTATCAAATGGAGGAACTCTTCCAAGTGATAAGTTTGTTGTACTTTTTGATGAGGAAAAAAATACGGATATAAGATTCCGGACGCATTAACCGCAGAACTAATGAAGAATGTTTTATTAACAAGGTTCTCAGAAGGAAAGTTTGGAATTTTTTTTCTTGTGATGATTTTTTTATCAATTTATTTTCAAATATCACAAATGTTGTGATTCGAAGAGTTCCAATTTGGATTTGGACGAAAGAAACTTTAGGACAGCCTTGAGACGATACAAGTTCTCAAACACAAACAGTGAATTTGAAGTTGAACTCAAGGATTTTTGTGTTCGATGTATTTTTTTAAAGGTGAAACTAAGTATGCAATAATTTCCCTTGAAAAAAAGGTTGGTTTACTACCCAGTTAAAGGATTTTCTCTTTAACTTTATAAATAGTGAAGATAAGTTGTTATTTTTTTATTTAAAAAAATTTAACGACCCCACTTTGTAGAAAGAACCTTCTACTTTCAATTTCAAAGAAAAATTCCTGAATTTAGTTTGTTAAACTTTTTACAAAAAAATTTATTATTAGATCACAATGAAATGTCTGTTGCGGATTTAATTTCGATTGCTAATGAATTGGGCGATGATTTTTTTTAAGTTATTCGAAGATTCAAATTTAAATATTAAGGTAACTCCGAAGTTTAACGAGACTTATTTTGAAAAAAATAAGGACGAGAGCTTTGAGATGAATTTTGGAAAACTCGTAGAAGAAAAAAAGGCTTGAAATGGTTGATCTTGAAATTTTAATTAAAAAAATGGAGAGTCACTCTGATTATTTAAAAAAATTATCAAAGTTCATTGCAAAAAAAGGTTAGATAGAGGAGAACTTGAAAAAAATCAACGTTTGAATCAGATCTCTCTAGATTTAATATAGAATATATTGAGTTTAATATTGCATTAAAAAAATTTTTGGTTCTATTTAATAAACAGTTGTCCGAACAGGGAAATGAGTTTTTAGTGAAATCTTTGAAAAAAGATCAGTAAGAATCTTGCTGAAACTTCGGTTAAATTTAGTCAAATTCACGAAAATTAAAAAGAGGTTTTTTTAAGCCTCTTTTTGTTTTTAGATTTTTGCAAGATAGATTTTTTTAAAAATAATCTTCAAAACTGAGATTGATTCAAACTCGTCGTAAAGTCCTGACTCAATACTTTCATTGAATAAACTAATCTTTTTCTTAAACTGTTCAGATGTTTCACCGTCTGGAATTAGAACAGTCAAATCATCCTTGTATTGATTCAGAAGATGTTCGAATAGTTTAACACGACCATCAGTTTCTTCATTTTTTACAGTGATTAGATTTATCAAGTCTTCGAATTTGAATCCCAAAATTACAGGTTCTGAAAAGGACAATTCCTTACCAAAATTAATCATCTGAAGTATACGTTTTTCGTAATCATCGAATTTCTTGATAAGAATTGTTGATTCGTACTTCAATTTCTTTTTCAACCTTGAAGCTACTCACAACCTTCAAAGACTCGTCCTTGTATCTTGATTTAATTTTGATAATAAATAAATCACCTAGATCAACACCTCTAGAGCCGTAGTGGTATCGTTCTTTTTCTTTAGTGGCGGAGCCTTCTTCAAACGCAATATATTCTGACAGAAGATCATCACGATTATCAATTTTCGATTCAATAAAATCTAGTACGTGATTAAAAATCTTGTTGAATGATGATTTTAGTAATGATTCTGGACTAACAGTACAATAAAAACTTCTAGATTTTTTAGATGTATGATTTGACAGATGATGATAACCATTATCAAGAATATACAATAAAAATTTCATACCGTACCCTGGAGCTACGTTTTTGATAGTTCCTTGAATAAATACAGAATGAAATTATCGGTATCTTCCAACACCTCTTCAAATTGCATACCAAGAGATTCAAATTTTTGATTCAACTTTTCTTCATCATCGAAGCTATCGTAAAGATCTTGTTTTTGTATACAAACTATACAAATATTTAGAAATATAGTTCAATCTTAACTTCGAGTTATTGTATTTATCTGTTGAATCAATCTCGAGAATCAAATTATCAACAAAGTTATCCTGCTCGTTCTTCACAAAAGAGTTGACGTATTCTTCAAAAGGTTTCGTGTAAGAGAGAAGATTCTGGTTCATTATTTCAAAACCATCTACTGATAATTTTAAAGCGTGTGTCCACTTTTCTGAAGTAGATTCAGTGAATATTAGAGTTTTGAGGGCCTTATCACGCTCACTCTCGCTTAGAATGCAAAAGCGGAACCGGGAACCTACCCGAACGAACCCAATGTTCACTTGGTTTATCTAAGAAGTTATTAGAATAGGTTGATTCATATTCCAATAATTGTTTGTAAAGCTCTTTTAGGTTTTTTACAACAAATTTCTTAGCTGCACTCTCAACAAACTTTTTCAGGGTGTCTTTATCTTCAATTTTGGGTTCAATATATCCAAATTTATTTTTTTATACAAAGATAAACCGAAAGCGTCTTTTAATAAAGATGATCCCTTATTTTTGTTGAAGTTGATAGTTTCAATCAGAATAGCTTGTTGCTCTAATTTTTTTGGCGTGAAATGCCATTCATCTTAAAGAGAAACTCTTCAGTATCAAACAAATACCAAACGTCGATCTTTTTGAATATTAATGTTTTCAAAGATCCCTCTTCCTCGTTAAGACAGTTACCCTCATCTTTGAAATTGTAGATTGCCAAGCATAGATCTTCTACATTTTCTTTGCTAAATTTGAAGTCAGGTTTTGATACACGATTAATAGTGTCTTTGATTTTTTTAATAGTCTCCATCTTGCTGGATCCTGATCCTGATGTTTTTAATCATTTTATTTTCCTTCTTTCTATTTAAATAGTTTTATTCTCTTAAATTATAACAGATTAGGGAATAAAATCTTTAATAAAAAAAGAAGAGTTATAACTCTCCTTTTTAATATTTAGTAATAATGTTTGGAAACTCACCGTTATTCAAAAAAATTCTGATAAATTGACAACAAATTTTTTTCTTAATAAAAACTTTTTAAATTTGTAATTTATAAATCTATCAAGATAATAATTGTTGACCTCTAATTTTCGATCTTCTGATCCACTTAGCAGACTTTTTCCCAAAAAAATTGCCCTAAACTGTCTAGTTTCACGACTAAAATTTAAGTCCAATTCACCCAATAAAAATAGGTTTATTTACAAACAAATCTTCGGTAAAAAAATAGGAAGATAATCAATGTCATATTTGGAGAAGATTTCAAATGTGTTTGTTTCGCAGAAGTAATAAATAAGAAAAAAACGGGCAACTTCAATTCACCTACAGAACCGGCGTTGACACGAAGATATGGGTATTTGTTTAGTTTCTTAATAGATAACCTAACAACATCCATAAATTGTTCCGAAAGTGGATATTCTCCTTTTTGGATGATATCCTTTATTTGCTTCATCTGTTCAAACTGAGAAGACTCTTCTGTTTTTGTGTTTAAAACCATATTTCCTCTTTCTACTGAAATAACTTCAGTTTTTTTAATTTCTTAAATTATAAAAGAGGAGGAATGATTCCCCCTCAGTTTTTTTCTTCAAATCTAAGATTAGCTTGATAAAAATCAAGTAAAGTTTTTAGGTTTCTCAAACTCATCATAAATTCCATTCTCAATTCCAACCCTTAAATAATCAATTTGTTTTGAAAAAAATTCTGGTTGTGAATTTTCAAGAATAACTTTCACTTTTCCAGGATTATTCTCTCTAATTTCTTTGATTATTTTGATGTGATCCATAGTAGATTGATAATTAAAAATCAACTTCGTCAATTAACAATTTAAGGATCGTTTCAAACTCAAGTCTTATAAAAAAAGAGAACCACCTATCTTAACCGGAATATTATTGGATATGGATTTTTAAAAATCGCAAGATCCACGGTTGAGTGACCAAACGTAATAGAATTATTTTTACTTGTAAGATTATATACCAAATCAATGTCAAGGTTAAATTCACTTAATTTATCTAGCTCTTTATTTTTGATGAATGAGTCCAGCTCTTCCAAAATCAATTTTTTATTGTATGCGTCGCCAAGAAATACAGAGCTTCGCCCAACCTTACCAATGGTAATACCATTTTGAAAATCATAAACCAAACTTTCAAGTTCTTTTTTGTTAAAATCTTTTGTTGCGGATTCAAGTAGCTTACTGAATAAAAGCTGAACAAATTTTCCTTTCGTTCCTGTAGAGAAAAAGAATGATGTTGACAAATTTAAAGTACTCATAGCCGAGTTCATAAATCGTCCACCTGCAAGTTCACCAGTAATTTCTGCCAATCCTAAAATAACATTTGCTGTGTTGCTATTGAATGAAGATCGAGACATTTCCCCCAACAATTCAATAAAAGCAATTTGATTAGAATAATACTTGCTATCTTCGAAATAAAGATTTTCGCAACATACACTAGAATCCTTTTAGGTAGAAAAACACCAGCTTCTTCAGTAAAGAAATATTTTTCTAAACCAATTACAGAGAAGTCCTAGAAGTTCACTTCGTGTAGACATAGTTTTTTTAAGCCGGTATAACTATTTGGTTGAATAAACATATTAACGATATCAGTTTTAATATCCAATAAATATTGGTTAAATTCTTCACGAAAAGTTGAAAGATAATCCCAACACTCAAACTCAATAACCTTTATTTCTCCGTCATAGTCGGATGTTGATCTTAGCGGGTCTCTTGTTTCAAAAAATAAATATCTATACATCCACTCTCGTTCGCTCTTTTTTTAGTAACGATAATGGTGTGTTGAAAATAAATTTAATATCTCTTTTTGGTGATGTAAGTAAACCTTCAGTACCTAGAATACCACTATGAAGAAAAGTTTCATCTTTTAAAACCAATCGTTCGCAAACCAATTTAAATTTTTCACGAACTCTTTTTGTCAGATATTCAATGATGAAATTTTTTTAGCCGAATCCTCATCGGTTAATTTGAGACTCTTTTCTTTACCTAAGTAAGAATCAGTAGATTCTATTACTGAGTAACACTCTACAAGTTTTTTAGATTTTCTAGATTGATTTAGATTGTAAATACCTAAATATAGGACATCTTTGTCCAAAAACGTTCTGATGTTGAATATCATCCAGCCTATCACCTTTGATTAAAAATAATCTTATCTTCTAAGAAGCTGTACCAAATTTGGAATTTATAAAAATACAACTCCATCTAGTGAATTTTTCTCTTGGATACCAAGGGAAGTGAATCCTTTTTAGTAATTTAAGTAAAAAAATCTATATTATCTTCAGATACTGTAATGTTTTTTTACCTTTAATCAAGGATTTGATTTTTATCAATTCTTTCCCAACGAACCGGTTCCAATTCTCGTTCTGTCGAAATCGAATTACTTTTTTTACTACCATTATTTTTTTCCTTCTTTCTAACTGAATTAAATTCAGAATTATTATTTCTTAAATTATAATAGCAAGAAGTTGTCTCCTGAAATAAAAAAAGCAAAAAGGGTTACCTTTTACTTTTTTTAAGATGATCCGCCATCTTGATGATGAAATCGGAAAGATATTTTTGCATTATGAAAGTTAGATAATGCCCCATTTTTCAATACCATATTTGAAAAAAACTCAAATGCTTTTTGATAATCACCGCCGTCTTCTTCTGTTAAGTTGATATCTAAATCATCAAAAATTATTTTTTTGTTACTGCGGCAAAGGTTTCTAAACATCGTTTACTCTGGTTCAAACGGAAGTCTGATGTTTCTAACAAAATTGATGTAAAAACCGGATATAGATAAGGAAACACTCGGTTTTTTTCTTTAAATTTAATATTCTGCCCCAACTCTGTTGCGAAACAAATTTCCCATTCGTCAATTCTATTAGAAGATAAACTATTTACATTAAGAAATTCAAATTCCATCACGTCAAAGGTAATTTAGAGGTTTTAAAGGTAATTCTACCTTTTTATGAAAAAAATACTCTTAATTTTTTTTGAACGTTTCAACATTTCTATTGATATGTAAACCAAATGATGTACTCTCTTTATCAAAGAGATCAATCTCATTCAAAAAAATTCTTCTTTATTAGATTTAATTAGTTTTCCAAAAAAACAAATCTATAAAATGTTCGGTTATAAACATTTTAAGTTTTTTTCCCGAATGGATTCCATCTTGCGGGTTGAATTATTAGCATTGGTATCCAATATTTTTTTGAAGCCATTACATTCATTGTAGATTCATCAAAAATTCTCAGATAAGAATTTCATTAACGTATACAATAATGTTCCACGATTTTTGTTGAAATTATGTGATCCGATCTGCTGCAAAAAGTCAGTAAACAGCGACAACTGATCTAAAATATATTCATCTTTAATATCGTTCTTAATTTTAAAGACAGAATCGTCTTGACAATATTCCATCACCTTAGAATTTAAAAAAATAATTCTTCGTAAGTATTAAAGATAAATTCTTTTTGTTACTTTTTAACAAAGAGAATTTTTCATCATACCCTTTACCATAATCAACAAAAAGATTCAATCATTGTTGAACGAAGAGTTTCTAAGAAAGTATCAACCTCTTCCTTGAAGGAGGATGTGTAATTTCTGTCTTCTGTATAAGAGAAAAATAAATTTTCTGCCAAACTGCAATTTATTAATATTTTTTTCTTTATTAATAAATAATAAACAGATTCACGCTCTTCCTTAGTCATTAAAATTAACGGGGTATTATATAAATAGTACACGCTAGTGCCACTCAAGTTGTATATTGCTTTTAAAGGAACTAGCGTTCTTTCCTCATTCAATTCGGAATAGAATGTTGAGTTCTCCAACAATAACTTTTGAGACAAGTCTTTCAACCGTTTTGTGATAAAGGTAATCAAAAGTTTTTTTGCACATATTCCTCGACCAACTCTTCATCTTTGACAAATAAAGTGTAATCTTTAATTTCATAAAGCTCAACGAACCCCTTGTTGATTCTTTTTCTATCGATATCTAATTTTCCAATCATTAAAAGATCGAAAGATAAATATTTGGGATCCGGATAAGAATAACCATAACAATCCTCTGCGAAAATGAAAAATTTTCTCTCCTTAAAAGAATACCATACGTAATGAGTTTTTAAATTTAATATTCTTACAGGGGTAAGTTCTGGTACCGCTAGGTACATTCTGATTAAATCGTTTAACCAAATTTTTCGACACATTCCTGGTCAAAAATTGTAATTCTTATCTTTAAGCAATTTAGACAACTCTTTAATCGCAAGAACACGACGATCATCTTTGATTAAAGTTGAATTTACTACCATTTTTTTCCTTCTTTCTAGCTGTAATAATAATAGCGAAATATTATTTCTTTAATTATAACAGAATTTGATTTGCTTTTTATAATTAAAGAAATAATAAATCTGAATTTATTTTAGTAGAAAGAAGGTTAAAATGAAAAGAAACAGGAAATTTACTATTGGAAATAGACAAGATGGTTCTTGACGCTGTTAACAACGGTGCAAAAACTATTACTACCAACAGAAAATCTCTTCCCAAAAATCAATAGTAGAGGCCGGCGTTGGCGGAAACTCACCAATCATTTTATTTTGTTTTTGTAGACAATAATTTCTACCTAACATCAAAGAGTTTTTGATTACCCACTCGATAGATTTGTTGCCGTCTCTTACGGTAACAGTCTGAATGATCTTCTATCTTGTAGTGATTACGTATCCATTGAAACTCTTCGTGTTGAGTTACGGAATCGTGCAACATCATTAAATTCTGTTGTGGATGAGCACACTTTTTAATTTGATGAACATTTTTTTAAAAAACTCACCACAAAGTGATGAGGGTAATAAAAAAACGTATGAAAAATTTTAAATATAATTTCCTTAACTGACGAAGAAAAATTCTAAATATCCGTACAATAAGGATATTCGTAAAAAAATTTGTAGATCATTTTACAAAAATTTTTTTCTTGGATGAGTGCGCAGACGAATTTTACGGAGCTCTCGGCTGGTATTATAATGCAGAAACAAAAAAACTTTTTCTCTAACAGGTTTAACATTTGAAATGTTACAAAAACGAAAAAAATTGGGATTCCTTTTTTTCTGTAAAATTGGATATCCAATTGGTGATTTTTGTTATTGAGGGGATCTTGATGGATTTATTTGAGACAAGAGATGATGTTTGTAATTTTTTTAAATAAATTTATCGATTACCACAAGAGAAAAAGGTTCAACTCCAACACTCAACGCATTCAATTTTTTTCTCTTTTTGTCGATTATCTATCTGTTTATTTTTTTCAGACGACAAATATTATCTAGATTTGTTTAAGAAAAAAATCAATTTAAACTTGTTCTAGACTTTTTTTCTTACAAAAATCATTACGACAAAGAAAAATGATTTTATTTACGAAAAAAATAACTGAATACAATAAAAAAATATTGATATGAACCTTTGGACTGAATTTATTGAAGAGGGTATCTTGGAAACAAAAAGGTCTTTCGGAAGAACTGGCTTATTTATCAGATAGAAAAAAATAGAGAATTTTTATGTTAAAAAAATTTTCGGGAAGATTAATAAAAATTCTATGCTATAAGGAATTTTTTTGAATTATTATATTTTTTTCTGAAAATTTATGATGGAATTAGCCATCTAGTTGATAAAGATAAATCAATAAAAAGAGCGAAACAAGAACAAGAATAATAGATCTCTTTTTAAGTAAAAAAATAAAAATCTATTAGCGGCATTCTTGATGGTCTGAGATTCTTGGAAAAGAAGAATTTTCATCTAAACAAAAAAACAGCTTAATAGCTGTTTTTTTATTTTCACTAAAAAAAGTAATTTTTTTGAATGCCGAATCCATCTTAACCTTAAAAAAATAATCAATCTCTTTATCAAACATTGAAAAATCCATCACTCCAACTAACAAATTCTGATTTCGATTCTTCATTCTCATAAAACTCTACTTTAGGCTCTAATTTTTCCATAATCAGATTTTTGCCATAAGCTCCATCTTTTTAATTAGAAATTCGATATCCATCTTGTATACTTGAAGATCGATGGAGTCTTCTGAAACTAATTGAGAGAATAATTCACAAGACTTTTTGATGTTCTAGCAAGAAATTCTTGGCTGTTTCTGATTCAGAATAGAAACGGAGTTCGTTGTTAATTTTTTTGATAATCCCTCTCCTCCACTTCGACCAGAAGTTTTAAGAGTAAAAAAATATCTACTAACGAAAAAAATTCTTATAAGCAAACTTAACATCATCCTTAATTTTTGATAAGTTTTTTTCTAAAAAAATTTATTATAAATTTTCAGACTATCAATCGTTTTTTTCTTAAATCGTCAAGTGTCGATGTTGAATAATAACCGGTGTACTTGTGGGCCCAATCATTGGACAATTCACCAGAAAAAAATCCTGGAATAAACAGATAGGTTTATTCTTTTCGCTGAGAACTTTTTTTAAGCGAAATAACTAGTCTGCTGATCAAATCATCCAAAAAAAGTCTTCGTCGACTCCATACATTGAATTTGGTTTAAATTCAACAAAAATCCAACAACCTAATTAATTCTGCATTAAAGCGGAGATACTTATCACCTTCGATGTTTGAATCTGAAATTAGAGAATCTGCGTATTTATAGAAGCAAAAAAATCCAAAAAGTTTTTTTCAAACTCATCTTGATAATTCTTTTTTTAAATTGACAGAATGACTTGACATATTTCAAAAATATAAACGATATTGCTCTCTCTGTAACGAACGTCTTCGACAAAATCGATTTTGACATATTCACGAATAGAGTCAATGATCGCATCCTTTCCAAAGAAAGATAGTAGAATCTTAGCACTGTAATTAATTTCGTGCTCATTTTTTTTAATTTTTAAAATATTAGACCAAGAGGCTGCTGGTGATGAAACCAAAACACCCTTTAGTTTGTCTACTAGGATTTTTTCAAGCCCTGAAGTATCATCCAATTTTACAATAGACTCAATCGAGTGAAAACTAGTAACATAGTCAATATAGTTGATTTCATTACTGATCGTGCTATACTGCATATTCAAAGCTTCATTTTTAAATTTCGTGCCATCATCATTAATAATTGATAACTCATCAATTAAAGCATTCTTTAATTTTACAATTCGACTCTCCTTGTTATTATTGCCGGATAAATCAGCAAGAACACTCAGACCAGTAGATAAAGATTTTTAAGTTGTCAGGTCTGTACTTTGGATTGTAAGAATTATTTTTGTTGGGCGTTTGCGACTTCAATTTTTTTGATTTTTTTCATTAATGAAATACAACCTTTTCTTGTTACCATCATCAATAATATCGATATCGCCAATAACAAATTCCCAATCGCTTGTATTTCCTAACATTACGACTAAATCTCTAATATGCTGGAGATATAGAGATAAAACGCTGTTTTTAGTTTGTTTCATTATTACCTTCTTTCTGTAACTAATCCAGTTACTATTTTTTTCTTTAATTATAACAGACTTGTTTATTCTTCTATAATTTTAGAAATATTGATATTGAGTGTATACCGCACTCTAGAAAGAGGGAATAAAATGGTAAAAAAACAAAGAAAGTATTTTCAAAAAAACGTTAGCAGCACTTGATATCCTTGGAGTTCCATATATTGTAAAAGGACGAAATGCTCAGTTAGTTGATCACGATTCACTTCAAATCACCCTTGAGGGTGAATACAAAGACGCTTGGTTTCGCTGGTCTACAAAAGAAGGTGGTCGTGGAGTTGAGACCCTTGTTACATATTTGATGAAACAGGGGATCGTTGACAAAAAAGCAGCGCTTAATTTCTTGGGCGGAAAGACAAACGGAAAGTCTTACAAACTTAAAGAGGTTGATCTGAAAATTGCAGAAGATTCCAACTTCGACGAGATTGTGTACGACCCAAAGGCTTGGCAAACTAAAGAGTATCTGATTGATGAACGGAAACTAAATGAAATGTTAGTAGATGTTGTATTCAAACGAGGACTTATTTTAGAAAACGCCTCTGGAAACTTAGTCTTTTTGCAACTAGATAAGGACGGACATCGTATTGGAGCTGAGGTTATCGGAACACATCCTGATAAGTCTGGTAATCGTGTCAGATTAAATCTTCCAGGTTCAAAAGGATTCTTTTATCTCCTTGGAAAGGACTGCGAGTCTCTTACGGATGTAGAACGTATTGTCTTTTGCGAAGGGGCTATCGACCTATTATCATACGTGGAACTAATCGGATACTCTGATTCAGTACGAAATAAGATTCCTTACAACATTCCTAAATCTGAACCTAAAACTATGTATGTTGCAATCGGGGGATCTTTAACTAAGGTTGAACGAATGATTGAGCAACTAACTGCTGGATTCGGATTGAATCTTAATGAATTGCAGCTAATCATCGCAACCGACAATGATGAAGCGGGTGATGGGGCTTATGATTTGTTTAAGGAACATTTTTTTCTGGAGCTATCAGAGAAAAATCCGGATTCACGCACTGTACCTGTAAAAGATTGGAATGATTTGCTTAAACTGATTAAGAAGGGAAGTGATTCTGATGACTAAGACAGAAGAGAAGAAGCTGTCCCAGAACATTAAGAAAGAAATCAATCGATACACGGTTAAAAAAAGATTTTTCACAACTGAAACTGCAAAGGATTTAGCTGAAAAGTTGTTTATTCTTTCCGGTGGTGATCAGGAACCTTACAAACTGAAAACTGGAAAGAATAAGGGTTTGTTCCGGATTCCAAAGGCTCAAGCATACGATATCATTATCAAATATTGGGATTATAACATTGCACTCCAGTTCGCACGAAATGAACTGATGACGGTATTGCCCAACGGTAAATATAAGTACGATAAGTACAATCAGTATCGAACAGCGGAGCGTAATTATCGTTTGGAATCGCAACAGGATAATTTCTGGGCCAATCGTCAAGGCAACTTAGATCAAACCATTCAACAAATCAATCGTCGCTACTGTATTTCTCGTCGAACACGTGAGAAACTGGTAGTTGATATGGCACTTAATCAACTTAACGTAACACACTTCAATGCACTACGAAATGATTTTATCGAGTATGAGATTTTTAAAAATAATTCGGAAGTTTTCCCAACGTTGAAACATAGTGCCGGTTTGGACTATTTTGTTGATGGTGTACCATACGACCAGAAAGTTTCTCGTAGCCTCGGAGCTATGTTTAAAAAGGATTACGATTCGCACGATGAGGCAGTAAAAGCAGCTCGAAATGATCCTAGCAAACTTGCACAAAGTCTATTTGAAAATCAGGATGTTTACCGACTTGAAAAAGGAGACATCTGTAACCGACTCTACGTTGTTTACTTAGATGAGAGTAGCTTTGAAAATATCAAGTTTAGCACACGAAGGATTACAAACAGGAAGGTGTCAATGGTTCGCTTCCCGGGCAAGCCGGATTGCTACAAGGCGATGGTGGTCTTTGTCTAAAACACAAAAAGAAAAGAGGTATTGCCCCTTTTCTTTTTTTTTATTTTAATTTTATTAAAGCCTCGATTGCCTTGATAATCTTATCATAATTCTCATCTTTAACAATTAAAGAATCGTAATCAAGAATTGCTGTATAAAAATTCAGAGATGAAATCGAATAAGCGGTTTGTACCTTCAATCAAATCAAAGAATTTTTTTGCTTTCAAGTTGAATCAATGTATCTGTAGCTTTTACCAACCCAATCATAAATTTAGTTCTACTATTTTTTTGATTTTTGCTTTGGATAATTCTCTAAACTCTACGGTATCAAGATCAACTTGCTTTTTTTAACTCCAAATTCGTTTTCAATATCGACAATCAAATAAACGAAATCATCTTTATTTTCAGAATTTGCATAGTAAAAAGTCGTGAATAAAGGAGGATTGTCGTTTTGTTTGGAAATTTTTTTCCAAAAATTCATCCGGTGCACATTCAAACCCGTGATACTTATATATCAACTGAACTAATCCGTAATCCAATTGAAGCTTGGAAGCATATTCAGGCTTTAGAATATTATCTCGAATATAATCTTTTGGGTAGATTTTTTTGATTCCATTTTTCGTAATCCATCCAATCAGTCGGATAGTAAGATTGTGGAGTAATAATCGTTTTAGAAATTTCGTACTCAAAAATTCTTAATCGAATTATTTTTTTAACCCAATCAAGATAGTCTGTATCAATAAATAGATTGTTTTTCTCAAAACGTTCAGATTTTGATAGCAGATTTAAATAGCTGGATAATTTACAGTGTTTACTGTCACTAAGACTCCTCAACCATTCCAAAAATCGACCGTTAGATTTCAAAATTTCATCCACAAATTCATCATCCTCAAGATCCACTGACCTATCGGTTCTTTTTTTCGAACAACGAATTGTAAATCATCCTTGTCTGCTTCAAAATAGATGGTATCAACAACATCCTTTGTTAACTGATTTAAGGTGAAATATTTCAAAGTCTTCTTTAAAAAGTTATTTAGAATTTCCTTTTTCTTGTCAATAGGATGATTGATATAAAACTCTATATCCAAATATAAACCCAAAGGTGTACAATCTGAATTTAATCTATTGATATATTTATCGATTAGGTCACTACTATTTTTTTATAGCTGTTTTTCATTTTTTTAAACAAATAGGAGTTTAGAACTCGAGAGTAGTGGACTGAAATGAGATCTTCACCCCCACCGTCTTTAAAAAAACCTCTAATTCGCCAAAAAAATAAATTTTGCAATCATCAATGGCTTTTTTTCAGCTTGATTTAGGATAAAAAAATTGTTATCCTTTGTGTTTTTTTACCATTATTTTCCTTCTTTCTAAAAAGTATTAAACTTATTTTCTTAAATTATAAGAGAAAAAGAGAATCCTTTGGGATTCTCTTAATTTCTACTATTCTGAAATAACTTCAGAGTTTGTTACAGTTTCTTCAACTGTTGCAGACTTGATTTGTCGACCAATTGCGTTTCCGGTGATGTTTGCTCCTACCAATCCACTAAACAGCTGGCGAACATCCATACCAGAACCTTCGTTGATGGTACTGATACTTCTCATAATATCACCAATCATCTTAGAACTGTTGTCATCTCCGTACATTGTGATACTATCAACGTTAGCAAGTGGTTGCGCAGCCGCTGCAACAACTTGAGGAAGAACCTCGAAGTACATTTGAGCGATACCAGCTTTATCCATTTTAGCAAGAGCTTCTGCTTTCTTCTCCAAACCTTCAGCTTCTGCTTCTAGGCGAAGACGAATTGCTTCAGCTTCTGCACGACCCTTAGCTTCAATACCTTTGGCTTCTTCTTCAGCTTGACGTCGTTTAGATTCAGCAAGGCGTTCTTGAGCTTCAGCGTCTTTTTGTACACGGTACAATTCAGCTTCCGCTTCACGTTGGCTAAGTGCAAGTTGAGCTTCCGCTTCACGTTCTTTTTTTGTACTTCTCTGCGTCAGCTTTCGCTTTAACATCGGCTTCCAAATGTTGACGTTCAACTTCAACGGATTTTTTTCACAACAAGGGCTTCTTGTTCTTGTTTGGTGATATCAGCTTGTGAACGTTCATATTCGATAGTCTTACGTTGACGCTCAGTTTCAATCTCAAGAACCGCACTACTTTTAGCGATTTCTGCGTCAGCTTTCGCTTGAAGTTCTGCTTGCTTAATTGTGAGGTCGGTTTTGACGTTGAGAAATTTCAAGGTCTGCCTTAACACGAGCCTCGTTAGCAAGACGATCCTGTTCAGCTTTAGTTTCTTTTTTTCTTCACGTTCTGCAATAGCACGAGCAATCGCAGCGTCTTTCTTGATTGCAACGATGTTATCAACACCAAGGTCAATAATTACGTTATTTTGATCCTCGAAACTTTGAACAGTGAAGGCAATAACCTCGATACCCATTTTAGCAAGGTCAGGACTAACGTTCTCTTGAACTTTACCAGCAAATTCTTGGCGGTTATTCACCATTTCACGCAAGTTCATCTGACCGATAATTTCACGAAGATTACCTTCAAGAACGTCTGTTACTTGTGCAGAGATATCATCTGTATTCCAGTTCAAGAAGTTTTCAGCTGCTGCTCGAAGCATTTCTTCTGAAGTTCCGATCTTAAGAGTTACGGCAGCGTCAGCTTTAACGTTGATAAAGTCTTTCGTAGGAACAAAGTTCGATGTTTTTACATCGGTTTTAAATTGCTCTACTGAGATGTAGTTTCGTGTTGATAGAAACGGAACCATCCACCCAGCTTCACCAAGAAGTACCCGTTGTTTTCCTCCACCGGTAATAACGACAGCTTGGTTAGGGTGGTGCAATTACGTACCCTGCGTAAAAATAGCGATAAGAGTACCAGGAATCCAACTAATCCTCCGACAATCCAAAAAAATGATACTTAAGTCCAAATACGACTTCCTCCTATATTTGTGATAGGAACATTATATCAAATAAAAATAATTAAAAAGCAATAGTTTTTTTAATAAAAAAATTTAAGAAATTGTAAAAACAAATAAATAGAAAAAAAGCACTGCAATTGTTTCAGCTGTGCTTTTTCTGTTTTTATTTCAGCAATTCAAGAATCTTCTCTGCATTAACTTCAGGATCGTCAAATCCGGATAGGATTAGAAAAATCGCAGGGGAAGTCTTCTGAGAGATTCAAGAACTCATCTCGAATTTGATAATGAAACTCCAGGGGTTTCGAATCGATAGCGTCACGCTCTCGACCGTTTTGATTTAGTCGATCTTGTACAGCACGAGGATCAGCGTCGATTAACACACACAAATCTGGAAGTGCCATATTCTCATCTTCTTCCAAATTGATATCAATGATTTCATTACGAGTCAGATGTGTGCCCGTAAGTTGATATACCAAGTTTGAGATGATAGAGCGGTCAAAAACAACAATTTTCCCTTCGTTGATTGCCGGAATAACAACCTGATTGTTTAGTTCTGCTCGGGATTTTGCCATAAGTTCAGTCTGTTCAATCTCATCCAAATCGAGCTCACCTTTTCGCCAACGAATGATGTCACCAGCGACTGAGGACTTCTCGTAAGGTTCTTTCACAAATAGAGTTGTTTCTGGGTCAAGATTTTTCTTGAGGATGTTTAAGACAGTTGATTTACCAACGCCTTCGCCACCCTCAATTGCGATACGATTGTATTTTTTCATTAATATAATACCTTCTTTCTTAATATAAAATATCTTTCTGAAATTATAAAAGAAAAAGAAGATTCTGATATAATTTCAGAGAGATAAAAAAACTAAATGAATTTAAGAAGGGGAAAAGAAGGAGAAATAATGATTAAAAACTTTAAACAATAACAATAAATTTATTGGTTTCGAATCACTATTGGAAGATATTGATTCCATTTCTGAAGGTACTATCATTAGTATTGATTCTGGTGGATTATCATTCCTGCAATGTGACTCTTCAAGCAATATTGATGGAATAGAAAATTTAGAACTTCCAACAGATGACACATTGGAGCTTTATTACATTCCAAGTAAAAGATGTTTCGTCATCAAGAACAAATATTCTGTATTGGAAATTGAGAGTTCTGATCATTCTGAATCGTTATTCAGAACCGGGATATCTTTTGCTGTACTAGGATTTGATTCCGGAGATAATTCCTTGATTTTTAAAAATATGAGAGTTGCCTCTCAAATCTTGATAAAGAAGTTTATTAAGGGAGATTTATCTCAGGCTGATGTCGAAACTGTACGAACATTGCTATTCGTTATCAACTATGATGAATGTGGCGTTATCAACAACGCTCTCTCTAATACAAAAATTCTATTCGATGAACTTCAATCTGAATTATTTATAGAGGAAATTAAATCTCATAGCTTGTGACGAGAACAAATTTAGATAATTGAAAGACCTACCGGGTCTTTTTTTATTTATATTAAAAAAATAAAAAAAGAGGCTAAACAAGTAACCTCTTTAATATAAATGTATCAGACGTGCAGGTGTATGGTATCCACCAACACGTATTACTAGAAAAAAACCCTCTTTGAATTTTTTTGTAGCGAAGGGCGTTTTTATCGCTACCATTATTATAGTAAAATTTTTATATTTTTTTGTCAATAGAATTTTTTTATTATTTTTTTGTTTTTTTGTAATAAAAATAAATTAATAAATATAATTATTACAAATAACAAAAAAATACCTGATTTAATAATCAGGAAAGAAGGAGAACAAAATGAAAACAACATTCACTAAAAGAAGAGGTAGTTGATTTCTTGAATAAATCAACTACAGCAACAAAAATGATCAGCTCTCTTAAAGGTCGAGTTGATCATATCCTCAAGGTTAAAAACAATTAAGGAGGAAAATGCTAAGAGAAGAAATAGTAATCTTAGCTCGGACAGTCCTCTTGTAATTGTCGCAAATGCGAAAGAAAGCGATATCTTTGATAAAGATACCGTTGCAAAAGCTCTTATGGATTTTAAAAAAGTTCGTAATAGCAAGTCATTGTGGGTGATCAAAAAACAAAAACGAGCTAAAGTTCCGAAAGGATTTCTTTAGCTTCGTGTCAAGAAAACCTCTTGCAGTAGCTTCTTGGGGTTTCGAGGTAACCGTTTCTGATAACCTAATTGATGAGGTTATCATCGATTTTGACCATCCCACAAACAGTCATCTATTTGTAGACTTTGCATTTAACAAAGCTACATTCGATGATGTTGTCAATGCTGTCGCTGATGATGTACTGGCTGTACTAGCTGCGGCAGAAAAATTAAAAAAAGGTATCTGTTTTTAGATACCTTTTTTTGTTTTTTTATTAATTAACTTTTTAAAAGTTTATATATAAATATGAATTTTATCATTCATTATTTTTCTTTTTAGATTTAAATTTGGCAACCCCTAGAAGAGCAACAGAGGCTCCTAGTGCACCAATTGGAAGTAACATTGATCCAGCAGACGCACCAGTTTCTACTGGTTTTTTCTTCTCATCAGCCTTTTTAGCCTTGTAGTGATGAACAACGTCACCGTTATCTAATTTTTCTGTCTTTTCAAAGATGTAACCCTTGAAGTCTTTCTTGTCCTTAGTTCCGTCAACTTTTTCTAAAACAACTTCCTTGCCGTTTTCATCCACACCCTTGTAGGTAGTGATGAGCTTATGGTAGTGGTGAGTTGTCACGACGTTCAACTTATCCGAATTATCAGATTCTGTTTTAACGTACTTGTATCCTTCGAACTCGGATTTTTCGGCAGCAGTGTTTTCTTCTTTAAGAACCTTACCATCGTCACCCTTGTGAATAGTCTTATAAGTTACTTTTTCGTCTACTTTGGCACCAACAAGAACAACTTCGTCAACTGGTTCTTTTGTAACCTTGGTATCAACTTTAGGATCACCCACACGTTTACCGTTCACCATATTGTAAGTTTTAGTTGTGGATTTCTTACCGATTTCACCCTTAACTTTAACCTTACGTTCTCCCAGTGGAAGTGTAGGATCCTTTTCTTCAATCGTTTTTAAAAAGGAATATCCTCTTCTGATTTATCTACAGAACTTGACTTGTTAGGCTCAATCGTATCAACTGCTTTTACCACTTCTTTATTTGAAACTTGCACACTTCCTGTAATAGTTTTAGTCTCAGAAGGTGTACCCGTAAATTTGTAATTAAGTGTATACTCACCATCTTCTTCTAGTTTGCCTTTCCAAGACCAAAATGTTGCTTCACCGGAGTTTTTTTCAAGTTTTTTCTTTGCTCCAGTAGGAGATACCAACTCAACTTCCGTCAAATCTACACCGTCTTCTGCTTTAACAGATACAACTCCGTCAGGAGAAATACGATCCTTGGTAACAGTTGTTTTCAAACCAGAGCTTTTTGAATTTTTTTCAATAATATCTTTTTGTCGTACTGCGTCAGTTTTTTTCCACGAGCGTTGTAAATATTAGGGTGTCCGATTTTTTTCATCTGCTCTTCAGACTTTGTACTTCCATTAATTTTAGGATAAATGACACTCATAAAAGTCTTCGCATTCTTCTTAGACCAATCAGCAAAAGAGGTGTCGATGTCTTCGTTCTGAATCCACTCATCTGTAAATTGAACTACAGATACGTACTTGTTCTTTTTTTAGCTGTGCTCTTTTCGTATGCTTCTTCGTATGGAAGAGTTTCAGAGTTTTTATTGTAAATTTTCGAATCTACAGTCTTAAGATAATTCTCCCAAGTTGTGTACCAGTCAAAATCAGATAGTTTTGATTTATCCTTGATATCATTAAGAGTTTTGATGGCGTCAGCCTTTGAAATTAAATTACTAACACCTTTCGCTGCGTAAGAAACTTTTGAGTTCCAAGTGTAAGAGGCAATCATAACCTGAGAACCTTCAGGAAGAGATTCCACAAGTTTCAAAGCGTCACTCAATGCCACGTTTACTTTTTGTTTCTGTGGATTGTCTCCACTATCGAAAGGAACAATAAAAGACCCTGATCCGTCAATAATCATAATTAAGTCAACTGGTTCAGCTACAGTCTCAGTTTTTAGTGTTTATCTTTTTCTTCGGCCTTGACATTAAATTTTTAATGTTCGTGTCCCGGTAGAACCAGCTTTAAAAGGCTTCTGCGTGTACGATGTTATTGCCAACTTGAACAAAAGTTCCAAGTACTGGCGATACAGTAACCATTAATGCACCAGTAGCCAAGATAGATGATAATTTTTTTTATTCAAAAATAAGTACCAATCCTTTTTATTTCTTTATCTATTATAGGTTATCGTATCTCGATATTATTAGTGGTTTTAAAAATTCAAAAAAGGTATCCAATTTAGATACCTTTTTTTATAACTTATAAATTAGTTTTTTTATTTTCTTTTTAGATTTAAACTTAGCGACGCCAACAAGAGCAACAGAGGCTCCGAGGGCTCCAAGTGGAATTAACATTGATCCAGCAGAAGCACCAGTTTCTACCGGTTTTTTTCTTCTCATCAGCTTTTTTTAGCCTTGTAGTGATGAACAACGTCACCGTTATCTAATTTTTTTCTGTCTTTTTCGAAGATATAACCCTTAAAGTCTTTCTTATCTTTAGTTCCGTCAACTTTTTTTCTAAAAACAACTTCCTTGCCATTTTCATCCACACCCTTGTAGGTAGTGATGAGTTTATGGTAGTGGTGAGTTGTCACGACGTTCAACTTGTCAGAGTTATCAGATTCAGTTTTAACGTACTTGTATCCTTCGAACTCAGATTTTTCAGCAGCAGTGTTTTCTTCTTTAAGAACCTTACCATCATCACCCTTGTGGATAGTCTTATAAGTTACTTTCTCTTCTACTTTAGTACCAACAAGAACGATTTCGTCAACTGGTTCTTTTGTAACCTTGGTGTCAATTTTAGGATCACCTACACGTTTACCATTAAGAACATTGTATGTCTTTGTAATCGTGCGCTCACCTAGAGCCCCTTTAACCTTAACCTTACGTTCACCAAATGGAAGTGTAGGGTCTTTTTCTTCAACTGTTTTGAAAGGAATGTCCTCTTTAGAAGTATCAACAGCAGAAGATTTGTTTGGCTCAATCGTGTCGACAGCTTTCGCCACTTCTTTGTTTGAAACTTGAACAGTACCAGTAATTGATTTTGTTTCTGTAGGTGTACCAGTAAACTTGTAGTTTAGAGTATATTCACCATCTTCGGCAAATTTACCCTTCCAAGACCAAGAGATTGCGTCACCTGGTTGCTTTTCAAGTTTTTCTTTTACTCCTTTAGGAGATACTAATTCAACTTCTGTGATATCGATACCCTTTTCAGCCTTAACTGTCACAACACCATCTGGTGAAACTCGATTTTTAATAACTGTTGTTTTTAAACCTGATGTTTTGAATTTTTCGATAATATCTTTTTGACGTTGATCATCAGTTTTTCCACGTGCGTTATAAATATTAGGGTGTCCGATTTTCTTCATCTGGGATTCAGAAATTGCCGGGTTGTCAGTCTTGTTGTAAATTACACTCATAAAGGTCTTTGCATTTTTCTTAGACCACTCAGCGAAAGATGTATCAATATCCTCATTAGGCACCCATTCATCTGTGAATTGTACTACAGAAACGTACTTGTTTTTCTTAGCAGTACTTTTCTCGTATGCTTCTTCGTATGGTAATTTTTCGTAAGAGCTGTAGATCTTTTTATCCACATCAGATAAGTATCTTTCCCAAGTTGTATACCAGTCTAAATCAGATGGTTTGTTTAGGATATCTTTCAAAATTCTTGCAGCGTCAGCTTTGGGAATCAAATTGGTGATTCTATTAGATGTGTACGATTCTGTCGTATTCCAAGTATATGAAGCAATCATAACCTGAGAACCTTCTGGTAGAGATTCAACCAACTTCGCAGCGTCGATAAGAGCAGCTTGGAATTTTCTTCGAGATGGATTTTTACCATCATTAAAAGGTTCTGTAAAAGATCCTGATCCATCCACAACGAGAATCAAATCAACTGGCTCTGTAACAGTTTCAGTCTTTGAGGTTACTGATTCTCCAGCTTTTACATTGAATTTAATTGTTCGTGTTCCAGTAGATCCGGCTTTGAAGACCTCTGCGTGTACGATGTTATTACCTACTTGTACAAATGTTCCTAGTGCAGGGGCAACTGTTACCATTAATGCACCAGTAGCCAAAAATAGATGACAATTTTCTTTTATTCAAGATAAATACCATTCCTTTTTTTATTTCTTTATCTATTATAGCTTAATGAGTTAATAAAAAAATTATCACTAAATAAGTTAGCGATAATCTTTTTATTTTATTTTTAAATAATTACTTGCGTTTTTTTAGAAACGTATACCGCAGCACCAATAGCACCAACACCGCTGGCAATTCCAAGAAGTGGAGCAAATGCAACAGAAGCGTTAGCTCCTGTCTTCACAGCTTCTTTCTTATCTGGTGTTTTTAACGTCAGCAGTTTTAGGTTTTTTTCTACCTTTTTTTAGGTTCTTCGGTTTTAGGAGCCTCAGTTGTTTTTTTGGAGCTTCTGATTTCTTAGGTTCCTCTGTTGTAGGAGTTTCAGTTGTTTTTAGGCTCTTCTACCTTTTTAGGCTCTTCGGTTGTTTTGGGAGCTTCCGTAGTCTTAGGTTGTTCTGTAGTTTTAGGAACTTCTGGCTTTTTAGGTTCGTCTGCTTTCTTGAAGAAGTGAGTTGTGATATCACCTTTCACGTCAGATTTAACGAAAGTATAACCAGCAATTGTTCCAGCCTCTAAGAATTTTTCGCCTTTTTGTTCGGGCTTAAGAACCTTATTTGTTCCTTCTTCGAGGAAACGTGTAGTCTTAATATCCTTCACATCATCACGTGAACCAGTATCACCCACCTTCTTAAAGAAGTGGATTACGTTGCCTGTTTTAGTATCAGTATCTGTGCGAACGAAATTGTAACCTTCGATCTTATCAGCTGGATAAATTTTAGTGTCTACCTTAGAAGCTTTTAGGTTCTTATTGGTGTCAACATCACGCCATTGTGTTGTTTTAAACTCTAGTTTAACACCAGTTGATGATAGGATAGTTCCACGAATTGGAACGTATGCGTCTTTTGTTTCAGATTTATTGTTTAAACTTGGATCTGATTTAGATTCAAAAGTTGAATTAAACTTAACATTAACACGATTATTTGCCTGGTCAACTTTATTTGCGTCTGTTGCAACAATAGGAATCTGAATATTTACATCTTCGTTGTAAAAATCTGGTTGATCAACAACTTCAAATACAGCCTTATCTGCGCTAATTTCTACAACCTTCATCTTGATTGGGTTTTTGTTGTGTAAGAACAACACCGTTAGAGTTTACTGTTGTAACATTATCTCTCAAAACTCGACCGTGTAATAGTTCAAGAACTTCACCTACTTTTGGAGCACGATTTGCGTCAAATTTAACACCAGAGTCATTAGGAATTTCGAATGTTATTTTATCCCCGGTCTTAAAACCTTTATCTTTTGCTGGAACGGCCACGAAGGCACCCGCGCCCCCACCGAGACCTTTTTTTCGGTGTTATAGATGTTAGAAATTTCATTAACAAAACCAGTAAAGTTTTTTGTGCCAGTTGGACTCACTATTTTAGCAGCTGTAACTTTATTTTCTTTTTCCACCAAAACTTTTTCACCGAGTTTGATGTTGATTTTTTCAACTTTATCCTTCACTGGAACTGTAATAACCGTTCGGTTATTATTTGAACCAATTTTTGAATGATAGATTTTTGAAACTCTTCAGCTTTTTTTTATTAAATACAACCTGAATTTCAGAAACTTCTTGATCAGATGGCTTCAAGTTTTTATTAGCTTCGGAAAGGTTATTCTTATCCTTGTAGTAAACCACAGACCTGTAGTTTGGTCCTGTTGGTGAACCAACACCGGTTTTAGTTTTTAAAACACCTATAACAGTTCCATCAGCGGTCTTAACTTCTTGATTGTTTAAGGCTTCTGCATTAATACCTTGTGCTGTAAATGTTACAGTATCGCCTTCCTTGACCGGCTGTTTTACTTCAGCGATAATTTCGAATTTATCTGTTCGTCCGTGATTACTGTTTTCTTGAATACCTACATCAAGGGTAGCTGTCGCAGTTACATTCTTAGTTTCTTCAGCAAAAGCTGTGCTCATAATTCCAGGAATTTGAGTCGCTACCGCACCTGCTCCAGAACCTAATGCTGTAATAACAATAGCAGACGAACCTGCAATTCTATTTAGTAATTTTTTATTGTTTTTCAAAAACATTTCCCCCGTATTCTTTTTCTTTACTCTTTTGTATTATAGAACGCTAATATATATATATATATATATAAATTGCATTGAAAAAAATAACAACAAAAAAATAAAAAAAGAGTATTTTAAAAAAACACTCTTTTTGTCAATTTTATTAAAAGATCTAACAAAAAAATCATAGAATATCAGAAATTGATTTTATTTTTTTCTGATTTTTAATTTTTGATAAGATTTTTTTCTAAAAAAATCCTAAAAAAACGATTACATCCTATCTTCTGAATTTGTTCATTACACTCTTTCTGAAAAATCATCCAGCAATATCATCTTATCTTTTAGATGATTCAGACAACAACTCTTTTGTTGTTTTAGCAACATCAATTAAATTACTGTAATAGGTTTAAATGGTTTATACAAATGTATCATTTGTTATCATCTGTATCATTTAATTCTTAACATTCCAAAAATAACTTTTTAAATCATCATTTCTGTTAAAGGCAACCTACATCACCTCTATAAGCCCTCTTTGGTGGTAAATACCAAATACGGGTTTACGTGTATTTTTTTCTATTAGCTTTTTTTATTAGATAAGATATTATAGCTAGTCAAACTTCTCGTGTGAAATGATACTATATCTCTTTTTAGATTTATACCTAAATTATTCAAACCTTTAACTAGGATATTGTAGGATCCGTTAACATCAGCATTAATAACTTTTTCCGTACTTAGTTTTATACAAACCTCTTTTCTCACGTACTCCTGAAAAACTTATATTTTTTTGCCATTGTTTTTTTCCAAATAGGAATCGGATCGTAGTCTATGAAACTAGCTTTAGATGTATAAGACTCCTCCTGTTCTACGACTTCTATTCCAAGTAACTGACACTTGTACTTTAGCTGAGAAATAAATTTGTTATAGGGTATTTGAACAAAATTTTGATTTCTTTTTTTACCAATAGAGATACCAGACTTCAAACCAACATTCTTACCAATAAAAAAACCTTTTCAAGTGCCATCTCGTCGAAAAAAATTTCGCTAGAAAACCTGTGATTTTGTGAAATTCTGATTGCAATTTCATCTCACGATTTCTAAAAAAAGACGGTGGATGTGCTCACTTGTTTTTTTGATTTTTTTGTAATTTAGATTGAGATTTCGCTATTAAACGGTTGTATCCTTGATTGATATATTTAACTTTTTAAACCCTTAACTAAAAAGTGGATTAGTTCCATCAGAAAATGTAATCGCAGCCAAATTGTCAACTCCAAGATCCATTGAGGCATATTTTTTTTAGTATTTTTTTAAAGGGTTTTTTTCTTTGACCTCGTAAATAACATCAATAAAAAAGCAACCATTTTTTTAGGAATTATCTTGACGCATTTTGGGTTATCAACTTTTGTTGGAATTGAGATCCTCAGATCTTTTGGGCATAAGATAAGTTCATTATTTTCACCACGCTTTTTTTAGCGAAAGTTTGGTTTGTGAGCTCAACAACGTACCTTCCCTTGGTCTTGTGAAGATATCCTGGAATCCTTGGCTTATTAGTTATTTTCTTATTTGACTTATCATTGTAGCCTTTTAAAAGCTGATAATATGAACTGATATTACCGCCCAACATTTTTTTATAATATTGGTTGAAACCTTAGATGGTAATGCTTTCATATCAGTTTGATTTTTGTTTTCTAAATTCAGAAACTAATTGTGCCCAGCTTAGTACTGGTTTTTTTATTTTTCCTTATCAGATTTGTTTCGCTCGAATATAGATTGGCGAATCTGATACAATCCAGCGTTATAAAGATTTTTTTAGATTTAAATGTTAAATCATCACAAATTGAGTATAAATCATTGCTAGGTTTAATTAAATGTCTTTCTACCTGTCTCATTGCTACCTCCTTTTTCTTAATTTTATTTATCAACCTATTATATCATAAAAAGATTTAAAAATAACAAATTCAAATCAAAAAGCGAATTAAAATTATACAAAAAAATAAATAAAAAAATACTTCTTTCTACTGGAATAAATCCAGATAAATTTATTTCTTTAATTATAACAGAAAAAAAGGACTGTTTAGTCCTTTAATTGTTATAGAGTGTCTAGTAGGTTGTCATCAAGAGCTCCTGATAGTTGCTCCTGAGCTTCCAGACCGTAAGAGTGGGCGATTTTCCCCATTGCAGCACCACAAACGACACACAAAGCGTCATCCAAGAATGTGTTGCAGTATTTAGAGTTCTTGCCAACCTTGTCGGTAAGACCAATAATACCAGGTTTTTCTTTGTCAAGATTGTAGGCGTTTGCGATCCCGATTGACCCAAACAACTGGGCGGAGTGAATCAAAACTTCATCGACTCCGAACGTACCCTCGTCCTTCCATACCATACTTTGAAGTGGTTCTAGCAGCAATCCTTGCTCACATAGAACATCTAGATTAATTGCAGTAACGAGGATCTGTTGAATTTCACGTTTTTTGAGAACTTTTTTAATTGCATTCTCACATTCTTTCTTATCAAGGAAAGAGTAGTACGTGTGTTGATGTTCGTAAACGATTCGTGTCAAATCAGACAAGTCCATCCCGAGTTCATCAAACCGCCACTTAACCAAGTCCAGTTGAGACCCGGTTTCAACTAATTCTTTTTGTAGAAAAATATTCTTTTCTAATTCTTTTAATTTTGCCATCAAAGGCACCTTCTTTCTTTTTATTTTTTTATTTTAATTATAATTAATTAAAAAAATAAATCCAGTAAAAAAACTGGTAGAAAGAAGGTTGTTATGAAAGACAACAAAAAAATAATAGCGATTGGCTATATTCCTTTTACACATTTTTAATATTAATTGTTATTTTCTTTGGTTATCTCATCTTTTTCTTCAGAATATCACAAGAAAAAAACAATGATCCTTTCGGAGTTAGAAACTATGTTGAAAGAATAAAATCAGAACCTTCATTATGGCAACAAAAAAACGTGAAGTGCTTGAGTTTGTGGCAAAAAAATAAAAAAATAAATTTCCTATATTATCAATGAACAGTTTTGACTATATAAATAAGATTATTTACTATCAAAAAGATGGTTATATGAATCTAGTCCCGGAAGAACTATACGGAACTGATATAAAGGGAAAAGAAAATGATGTCCTTAAATTCTTATCAGATAAGCAGGAAGACTTCGATCAGGAAAGTAAGGTTGTTTTTGAAGAATTTCAGCAGGGTGACGCAAAATCAAAAGTAGATTTGTTGTCCACTAATCGTGGTAAGGCGCACCTAATTTATCGTTATAACGGTAATCCGGGTTACGAACGCTGGTTGAATCGAGATTATGTAGATTTAAAAATTTACTACAATCCAAATTCAGAGTCGGATGTCAATACCCTAGCAACTTCTCTAGATAACCTAAGAAAATACGCAAAGGATAAAGGCAATATTCTTCGTTTGGATTTGATTGACATCAACAAAGAAAACGCAGTTGTTTTGGAGGACATCCATTACTCTGGAGATATTACAGCAGTAGCTTATCCTGTTCGTATTACAGCTGAATATGGTATGTTTGAATATAAAGAAAAATCGACACCAGATTAGTTTAACAAAAAAATCCGGATTATATCATTGATTTGGTTGATTATTTCAATAAATCTAATTTGGAAGAGTTTCTTAAAAACAACGTAATTCCCCAAAAAGGAAGATTAGCTATATTAAAAAAAGAGTCCGTTTATTTGTGGGCTCTTTTTTTCTCTAATATAATTTTTTTCAAAAAGTTAACAAAAAAATTAGGAGTTGAAATTATGAATAATTTTTAAAAAGAAAGAATCGATTCTCGTTAAACAACAAAAATGAGAAAGAACAATCTTAACAAGGAAAGTAGAAAAAAAGAAGTTGTTTTTTTATTTTTTTATATTATTGCACGTAATATTCTTCCTATCGGTTGCATTCGTCTTCACTTTTATTATTCCAGCAAAGTTTAGTGAATACGGTGTTGAAAAATACGTCAGTTTATGATAAAAATAAAAATACGTATTCACCCGAGAATTGCCAAAAGGTAGAGAAGAATCAAAAGAACACAAGGATAAGGAGGAGGAAATATACAGAACTTATAATGATTCTTCTTTATTTGACAAGGACTCTTATCAGAAGGAAGAGGATGTTAGAAATTTTTGTAACAAAAATATAAAAAAATAAATTACCAAACCTATCACTCCATAGCTTAGAATCTTCTAACAATATTGTTTATTACAAAAAAGATGGAACAAGAGATGTAGTTCCAAAGAAATTGTACTTCGACGATTTGGAGTTTTACGAAAATGATGTGGTAAACTACCTATTAAAACAACAGCCCGAATTTGATCAAGAAAGTAGATATGTTCTTCAAGAATTTCAGTCTGGGAGCAATAAGAAAAAAATTGATTTAATGTCTTCTGACCGTGGAAAAAAACTCACCTAATTTACAGATACCAAGGAGATCCGGGGTATGATACCTGGTTTGATAATGATTATTTAATTTTGAAGTTATATTACGACTTAAAAAAAGACGAAGAAGTTGTTGGTAAATCTCTAGAATATATAGTAGAATACGCAAAAGAGCGTGGAAATATTTTAAATCTAGATATCATAGATATTAATAATGAAAAATGCAGCTGTCTTAGAAGGTATTCAATATTCTGGAAATGTTATTGCTCTTGCTGAAAGAGTTAGAGTTACACAATCTTACGGAATATCCAACGATTACGTAAAAAAACGAATAAGATTAATATAACAAATAATGCAGAAGATATTAATAATTTAATGTATTATTTCGACAGTTCAAAAATCTAATTAGATTTAAATATGATTTCAATAAAAAAATAAGAGACTCGTTTTGTTTTGAGTTCTTTTTATTTTTTTATAATTTAGAAAAAAATATAAACGGTAATAACCGTTAGGAAGAAGGTTTTTATTATGTATAATAATGACAACGAAACAGTTGCTAGTATTTTTAGCTTTGGCTTTAATTTTTCTTTTTGTGAGTTTCTTAATCGCCACTTCTAATTCAGAAGAAAAAAACAAAAGGAAGTCGGCGCAAACGATCCGAACAAATCAGAATTGGTAGCAAAAACAAGAATCTAATTCAACTGCAACCAAAGAAGAACAACAGATTAATTTTTCTGAAAAAAATATAAGGATAAATATTCATCTTTGGTTCCTTATAAACTTAATCCAACAAACGACGTTTTCTATTACAATAACGAAGGTAAAACAATCTTGTTATTTAATGAATTGTTATTGGAGAAGAAACAAGATGAGAACTATTTCGTTAAAATTTTGGAGAACAATCAATCTGAATTTGATAAAGAAACAGAAAACATTCTTGAACAATTTAAGAATGGTGATTCTACTTCTCTGATTTCACTGTTATCTTCAAATACCGGCAAATCACACTTGCTATACCAGTATCAGAATAAGAACTTATCTGAAAATTTATCAGGTCTATTTTTTTAGATATCACAATTTATTACAACCCAGGATCTGAAGAGGATAAATTATCAGAGGCTCTTGGTCTACTTGTAGATTTTGCACAAAAAAGTGGTAAAGTTTACAGATTAAATATTGTAGACGTTAACAAAGTGGATCCTGTTGAACAGGAGGAGGTTCGATATTCTGGAGATATCATAGCAGTGGCACACCCTGTTCAAATTTCAGAAGGTGCTGTTACCAACTACCAGGATCTTCGAGGTCGTGCTAATATCAGTGATGATCCTAAAAAAATATTTTTAAAAATTGACTGAATATTATAATTAATAAAAAAATAACTTTTTTTAAAGAAGGAGAAAAAAATGAAAAAAACTTATTTTTTTAATATAATGTATTCAGTTTTTTTGTGGGGAGTGTTTACCCTAACATTAGTGCTATTTGTAATTGGGGTTAAACTTTATTACAGAAAAGCACAAAAAAAAAGACCCAGTTTGGGTCTTTTTTTTATTTTGAATCAATTTGAGATAATCGGTAGTTTGCACTGTTGATGAGATTATTTAAGACGTCTTTTTGATCCTTCTTCAAATCCTTCTGAAATTTCACTAAAAAAACATCTAAAGATAGATTTAGAAGTTCACGATAGTCTTTTGTTTTTCTCAAGGAACTTAAATCTTCATTTTCGTCTAGTGTTATAAACTCATCATTGTATGATAGCGTTACTATCTTGAAAAGATGTTCTGCCTTGTGGTCAGTGATAATTTTTATAGCAAAATCAAAGAAATTTAAAAAGTTTTTTTCAAATAAGGATTGAAAAATATCAAACTCTTCATCATCAATTTTTTTCTTGCTTAAAAACATTCAGATCACACCCGCTATGAGTTGGGGCGTTGATAAATAAAGTTCTATCAGTATTTCTGTTTTCTTTTAGGTAATCAATCAACATACCGAACGCTTCTCGGAATCGTTCTTTGAAATCATTTAAACGAAAATCAAAAGTAGATTTTTTTTGAGCTACATCAAACATCTGTTGCCATTTTTCGATGAAGTGTGTATTCTGAATGTTCATCTTTTTCAAAAAAACAAACATCAATTCATCAAAAAGAATTTTCTTTTGTGATTCACTGAAATCTCCTTCCTTTAAAAAAATTTAAGAATGGATTTTGCAAAAATAAAATGAGATTTCAATTCACTATCACGCAGATGTTCAGATTCACAATCATTTAGATTATGTTGTTTGCTAATAACCAATTTTTTTGGACAGCGCTCACAAATACATCTTTGCCGAAACATTTTACAATTGTATCAAAAAAAGTTTTACATCTCGAATTTGAAATACAGAAATAGTTTACGTTTTCATACGTATCTTTATCATCAGAAATATACTCAGAAATAGCATTCGTAACTCTATCAACTAAAACGTCTTCTGAAAAATAATTTTTTTCAAATCTTCTAGCAAGAACTTACAAAGGTCAAGATCTCTATAAATACCTTCGTTAACATCTTTGTCATCAATGTAGTATTTGATCTCGTGAGAATCGTAATTATTGTAACGAGAACCAATCTCCATTAATTTAACATAAATTAACAAAGCAAGTCCTAGCGTTAGATTATCAATTAAATTCAAAGTTTGATGGTTTGTGAAGTCATTATTTGAGTTTAAATCAGATAATTCATCTAGCAAAGTTTTTGCCAATTACCTTTGATAGATTATTACCATAAAACTTACCATATCTAGTCTCTTCTCTGAGATATTTCTCGATATTCAAATCTTTAATAACAATCCCTGTAAAAAAATATTTTCAAAAATTACAATAGTTTATGTTATTAAAATCTGCCCCCTCATCCCCGAAAAATAATTAGCTGACATCCATTGTCATTGATTGATAATGATAATCTATTTTTTTATTCATTGAGGTTTTTGATAAATTACCTATCAAATAAGATTCGTCAACTTTAATTTCGAAGCTATTCTCAACCATCCTTTTTCGCAATATTATTCAACATACGCAAATATTTTTGATTCAAAACTAACATTAGTTTGTTTTACCATTAAATTTTTCCTTCTTTCCTTTCTGAAATTAATTCAGATATTTTATAAATTTCTTAAATTATAAAAGAAAAAAATGGACTGCCTTTAATAAAAAGCAGTCCGGGATACTTATTTAAGTTTCTTTTTTTAAAAATGTTTAATAAATCAACAATCTGATTATTCCAAACGCTATATTCTTCTAAATCGGATTCAATCTTTTTCAACTTGGTCCAAAGAGAAGAAATTAGATACGCTGTGAGGATTTTTTTTAGAAAAATCTGATGTGATTTTCCCTTGAAGTACGTAACGTTCACGAGATTTACCGGTTAGGGAGGATAATAGTTCGGCAGCAACTTCTCCACCAAAGAATTTCACTAGATTTGTTTTGTAAAGAAAAATTCGTTGCACTCCCCAGGTCGGAGGAATCCTTTTTGAAATTCGCTTCCTTTCGGAGCTCTTTATAGATGTAATTTTTAAAATCTTCTTCGTAACGTTGACCAAAGGTTGCATTAAACTCGATATCAGAGTAAGAAGCTCGAATAGATTTGAAAAGCTCGAACTCCTCTTCGATTGAAGAAGTGATAATTGTTAAACTAAGCCAATTTTTTTCTTCACAAGGTCGATTCGCTGACTCATTTTAGGATTGTCGTGCAGAAGTGATTCGATGTGATCGCAAGCCTTTTTGATGTAATCCTTGTAAACATCAACCGGAATCTTTTCTTTCACATCTTGATCAAACAAGAATAAGTGGTTGTAACCTACATTTTTATCAATTGATTTTTTTAGTTTTTGTATAAAGTTTTAAGTCACAAGTGTCAAAATAAACACTTGTTGGGCCCAATTGTGAGCGAGCCTCATCAATACTGATAGACCCGTTATCAATTCCATCCTGTAATCGTTTTAGGACTTGTTTCATAAAAAATACCTCGATTCTTAATTAAAAGAAGGGATCGTTTGCACAATCCCCTCAGTGTGAATGCAAGAGACGTGCGACGATGGTTGAAGTCATCGCAGTATGTTGCTAGAAAGACAAAAAAACCCTTTTTGAATTTTTTGTAGCGAAGGGCGTTTTATCGCTACTATTATTATAGTTGAAAAAAATATTTTTGTCAACAATTAGATTTTAATTTTAATAATTATTCAATATTCAAAGAATAAACTGAAGAGTTTGCACTGTCTAGCGATTGAGTTCTTACGATATATTTGACTTTTTCTGGAGTACTTACAGCGTGGTAAATCTTAACGATAGTTGTTGAGTCAAAATATACAACTCTTGATGTTGTGTTAGGATAGTTTTTTGAAAGCAAATCCGTAACTTCCTCTGGAACTGTTGAAGTTAAATTTTGCCACTGTTTATTTTTATAGAACTTATCATCCTGAGAGATGATTTGATCCAAGTAAGTTACGTTAAAGTCATCTGGCAATTCTGAGTATGCAAATTCATCTGTTGTTTCGGAAATTTTATCCGACAAACTCCAAACACCATCTGATTTAACAAATTTATAACTAATATTCTGAATCGATGATGTATCATTAAAAACACTAAAGGTTACAACCGGGTTCCATCCATCCTTATCCTGAACAAACCCTGTGACGTGTGACTCACCCACAAATTGGTTTTCAACACCATAAATTGGTTCTAGAATTTTATTCAACTCTTCCTTTCCTGAATCTGTTAAAGGTGCAGAGCTTATGTCTGGTTTTGTTACAGTTTCGGAATTGAATAATGATGTCAATCCCGACAATTCCTTTTTGAGAGCCTCAGCGGAACGATTCCCTTCATTTTTTTACCGTCATTTCATTGATCGATTTGTTATTATCGGTTCTAAAAAAATTCAAAGGGAACTGACGTGGTGGATAATTTTTTTCTCTAACCAACCACTTTTGTAAGAATACCACCCAAGCCCGGAGAAAATTCCAAGAATAACCACAACAAATAATAATCGTTTTAAAAATTTTTTCATTAGAGAATATCAAACTCCTTTCTAAAAATAAGGTAAGGAAATATCCTTACCTTGATTTTACAACAATTTTTGTGTGTACAAAGTACCTTGGTTGATCTGGAATGTTACAGTTTTATAAACCTCACCGTCTTCGTTGGGCTCGGACTCATAAAATTGAATACGTTTATTGTCTTCATCAAATTCACAATTAATTTGTCCGTTAACAACAAGAATTGCGTCTCCAACCTTATCAACGTTTAGAATTTTATCGATATCTTGACCACTCTTGAAGGTCATTGTAAATCGCACACGATCTTGTTCTAAGATTTTATCAATCATTTCTTGAGAAAAATTGAGGAAGAAATCTGTTGGCAATTCTGACACATCAAAACTTCCCATTGTGGCACTCCAAAATTGGGCGTTGTCTTTAGAAGAAGTAAACATTCGTAGATTATCTTTATCACTACCACCGAAATTCTTCAAGAATGTACGTGTCACTGAAAATGCAACGGAAGCTTTTTCTGCTGGATCACCTTTTTTCTCTACGTCACGAATCAATAAATCAACCAACTTATCAGAATCTGATGGTTCTAAGTTTGTAACGATAGGCTTTTTACCAGTATTAAAAGTTACGTAACCAAGAGAGATACTTGCACGAGTTTCATCATTATCGTCTACACTGAAATATTGATTATCAAACTTAGCGGTTACAATAATTTGTGAGTTTTCGGCTTCTTTGAGAGCTTCCTTGTATTTAGGGCTTTGTCGATGATTCTTAACAGTTGCGTTTTCATCACCAAGATGACGTTCCAACATTGTGATGTATTTGTCCAATTTAGCACTCTCATACTTTGTAACTTTTCCACCAAATAAGAAGATAGATGTTACATCAAAATCTGTGAACTTTTTATCTGGATTATTTTGAGCGGCTTTTTCCGAACCAGCCATAAAAAAATTTAATCGTTTTTTTAACTGAGTCTAATCCTTTTTCACAGTTTAAAAACTCCCAAAAGATAAGATCCTGATTTATTAGTTTTTTTGCACGAGCTTCTTTATTTCTATACAAAAAAACCTAGTGATGATGTGAATGTGATGATTCCGCTATCATCAGGTACGTTTTTATCTTTTGCTTGACCAGCACCTTTGTGGTGTCCGGATGGTACAATACTGAAATTTCTGGAGATTTTATTAGCCAAATTTTTTTAACCTCTTCTCTTTTTATTATTTTTTTATTTATATTTCATTCTATCATAAATTAAGAAATTAGTCAAGTCTGAAGTAGTTATAGTCAAATTATCATTTTATATGTATTTTATCAATCGGGATGATAATTTACTAAATAAATGATAAAAAGGATTCTGATTTCTCAGAAATCCTTTTTTTGTTTAATTATTATTTGCTATCACGTTTGCGTTTAACAAAGTATACTGCTGCACCAATTGCACCTAAACCTGCAACCATTGCGAGTGGTGTGACGATAGAAGAAGCGTTAGCTCCTGTCTTAACAGCGTCTTTCTTATCTGGTGTTTGAGTATTAGCTTTGTAATGATGAGTTACATCGCTGTTTTTCAGAATCTACTTTTTGTTTCTACAAAGTCGTATCCCTTAAAAAGTAGATTTAGGTTTGTTGCCTTCTTCTTCTTTGAGAACGATGACCTTACCATCTTTGTTTTCAACGTGACGTGTCACAATCTTATGATAAATATGGATAGTATTACCATCTTTATCTTTTTTTCTGTGCGAAGATATTTATAACCCGGAATATCTTCCTTGTCTTTTTGGCCCTTTTTTTCTGTCTTGATAACGTTTCCTTTATCGTCCTTGAAGAATGTTGTGATATCTTCTTTAGGTGTTTCAGCAGGGGCTTCCGGTGTTGCTTTGTAATAATGAGTTACATCACCATTTTCAGGATTCACTTTTTGTTTCTACGAAATCATAACCAGGGAATGTAGATTTTGGTTGGTTACCATCCTCTTCCTTAAGAACATTAACCTTACCATCTTTGTTTTCAACGTGGCGTGTCACAATCTTGTGGTAGATATGTGTTGTGTTACCATCTTTATCCTTTTCTGTTCGGATATACTTGTAACCCGGAATATCTTCCTTATCTTTTGGCCCTTTTTCTGTCTTGATAACGTTTCCTTTATCATCCTTAAAGGTAGTTGTAACTTCTTTAGGGTTTTCTTTAGGAGTTTCTTTTGGCTTTTCGGCTTTATACAGATGAGTTACATCACCGGTTTTAGGATCAACTTTCTTTTCTTGATATTCATATCCTGGGAATGTAGATTTTGGTTGATCGCCGTCTTCTTCTTTTAAGACGATATCCTTACCATCTTTGTTACCAATATGTTTTGTGGTAATCTTGTGGTAAGTGTGGATGGTGTTTCCATCTTTATCCTTTTCTGTCTTGATGTACTTGTAACCCGGAATATCTTCTTTGTCTTTTGTACCTTTTTCTGTCTTGATGATATTACCTTTATCATCCTTGAAGGTAGTTGTAACTTCTTTAGGATCTTCTTTAGGAGTTTCTTTTTGGTTTTTTTCAGCCTTATAAAGATGAGTTACATCACCGGTTTTTAGGATCAACTTTCTTTTCTTGATATTCGTATCCTGGGAATGTAGATTTTGGTTGATCGCCGTCTTCTTCTTTCAAGACGATATCCTTACCATCTTTATTACCGATATGTTTTGTAGTAATCTTGTGGTAAGTATGGATAGTGTTTCCATCTTTATCTTTTTTTCTGTCTTGATATATTTGTAACCCGGAATATCTTCCTTATCTTTTGTACCTTTTTTTCTGTCTTGATGATATTACCCTTATCATCCTTGAAAGTAGTTGTAACCTCTTTAGGATCCTTATCCTTTGGATCTGTATCATCTGTTACTGGTTTTTCAGGAACAGCTTTTTTATATTTAAGTGTTACTGTTTGTTCTCCTGAACCAACGATAGTAGAAAGAGGTCCGTCTGCACTAACATAATTGTAACCAGAAATTTGTTTTTGGTTTAATTGTTACGCTTTCATACCATAATTTATCTTTTGCTACAATTTCAACTGGGTTTCCTGGAATTTCTTCACCAGTTTTCTCATCAACAAACTTAACCTTAACTGTACCTTTTGAAGATTCACCAAACGCCAAGTTTGTATTTCTTGTTAGTGTTACATTTCTATCGAAACTTCCAAGTTCTTTTCCATCTCTAGAAAGTTTAAGGTTGAACCCAAACCCATCTTTAACAGATAGAGAATCCACTGTACGAGTGCTAGTCAAGAAATCTTTCAATCGGTCAGCACCGTATTCATCTAGCCAGTTTTCACGAAGTTCAACTGATAAACCTTCTCCAGCTTTACCGAACAGGAATCTACTGAATGTATTATTTTCCATAGGTACATCAGTCATAATTTCGTATTCGACACCACTTTCAGAAATTTTAGAAACTTTTAAAGTCACAGGAACTTCTTTATTTGTTAAAGGACGGTCTTTTTCGTAAAGATCACTATCTGTAAATCTATTACCATCTTTATTTGATCTAGAGAAGATTTCTACCTTGGCACCCTCAATAACATCTCCAACCTTCAAGTTAGATTTTATATCAAGAACACGTTTTGATCCGTTCGGAACAGCCATAGTTAGTTTGTCACCTTTTTTAAGGAAGTAGGTTTGTCCGTTAACTTTATTTCTTTCAATAATACGTTCAGGCTCATCTTCACCAACTACCGATTTAATAATAAATCCTGTCCCGTAGTTTGCGTCAGCTAAATAGATTGGTAATTTCTTAGAAGAACCTGGGTTTGTTGTTAGGTTAAAAATTGAGTTTGACGTATAAGTTGGATTGTCGACCAATTTAGATGTTGTATCTGCAATTGGATATCTCAACTTGTTATAAGGTGCAGCAATTGCTTTGTCAGCAACTGAGGGTAAAATAACTTTATTTTCGTATTTTTTTTAATAATTGTATCGTCAGAGAATAATTTCGCCTTATCTATTCCTTCGATATACAAGAATGGTATATTTCGTTCGTTGAAGGCTTCGTTATAGCTTCCAACAACAAACTCCACGTAACGATCTTTATTTAATTTTTCAAAATTTTCGTTAAAAATAACCTTCCATTCAGAAGTACCAAATACATCTGAACTCGAAGCCTTTTCAAGCTTGTCACGGAATCCAGCTAGAGTTGTTTCTCCCTTTTAAGCTATCAGCAAATTCTTTTTGATGTTCCAGTGACTTTACCATTTGCTAATCTAGCAACATTTGTTTTACCCATATATAGATCAGTTGCGTTAGCAAATTGATGTGCACTCTCCATAAAGAAATGAACGTATCCATCTTTTTGGAATTGTAAACCCATCTTTAAAATTGATACGATATCTAACTTTATTTCCATCAGTAGAAACTACACTAATATCCTTAATTTGACTATTGTAAGATCCGTCAGCGTCTGGAGTGTTACTTCCCGTTTGTTCATTTACAATTTTTCTCTACAACGGTACGACCACTAAAGGATACACCACTATCAGCCTGATCTTTAGCCTCAACCTTTTGGTTTGCAAATGCGGATTGAACTGGAGTACCAACACTCAATGCTGTAACTAAGATAGCAGATGAACTAATTAAACGTTTTAAAACTTTATTTTTACTTTGCAAAGTACTTATTCTCCTTAATTTATTCTATCTTTACTCTATTTAATTATAAAGATTTATCTTATATATGTTTATATAAAAAAACAAGATTGTTTATTAGAAACAACCTTGTTTTACTAATTATTTTTATTTCAAAAAGATCTGCTGTTATAAATTAAGTCCGCACCAATCTTATCTCCTGGATTTAATTCAGAAAATTGTAGGGCAGTGTTCATCAGGATTCGATTCGTTAATGATTCAACCGAGTAATTCCTATATTTATAAATAAGATTTTTCAAAAATAAATATCATCGTTTTTTAAATGGAAATCTAAATCGTATTTTTTTAGACATAAAAACCCAGCCACGATGGTCGTTTAATATCATCTTTTATCTTGAAATATGGTTTTGGAAATTTACTGTTTGGGTCCACAATTTTTTTATTTACAGGAAGACCCTCCTCGGATAAATACCAATCGCAATCAAAAAAAGCAAGAGCTCCTTCATTTTTAAATATTCTTGAAAGACAATGTAAGTTAATAGGTTAATTTTAGCTTGACTAACAAATAACCTTCCGGTTGTTTGTTTATAAACCGAATAAACCCAATTCGATACGTGTTGTACCTCAATGATCATCAACATCACCCCTTAATCAAATATTTAAAATTTCGCCTTCGATTTCATCGGATAATTTTCCGTAAAAAATCAAACTTTCATCACGAACAGATCTAGCAACTTTAATCATATTTCGTAAAATTTCTTGCCCTTTTGGGGATTTACGCAATGTTTGTTTAAAAATCTTCTGCCCAAAAAAATCTGGATCTAAAAAAATAAAACGATATACAAAAACATAGGAGTATCGACCGTTCTTTAACTGTTCCAGGGCATACTCTTTTAAATCGAGCTTTTCATCTTCTGACAAAAAGAAATATTTTCTCACAAACCATCCCGGTTTTGCCAACCCAATATTTTCTTGTTCGTAATTAAAGCCCTCTTCGGAAAATAAATACTCAAAGATGATTCGACCTGTAAGTGGTGTAATATTTACATTACCAGACTTGAAAGCCTTGATAGGATCATCGTCAATCGAATTGGTATATGATTGGATTTTTCCAATTTTCTAACAACCATTTTTTTGTCATTTTTTTAAATTCATCGAAGCAAGGAAATTTCTTTATTGATGGATCACAAAAAAATTCTTCGTTAAATAATTTGACAAATCTCTTATTTTTCTAACGATAATAACCGCACGATTGCGTGTATGTAGTTCTCCCATAGAACACAAAAAAATAATTGACCACCTTCAGCTACAATAATCATATCATCTTTATATCTAATATCAGTCGCTTTGGTAAACATACCACAAATATAACGTTGATAAATCGGAGTATAATCAGATTCTTCAATTAATTTCAAAAATCGTATTTTTCCTGTTTTTTTCTCTAAAAATCTTTAAAAATTTTTTTATTTTCTGAATTGCTTGTCTTTATCATCTCAATCACATCTTTCTAACGTTTTTTTATTAAATAATATTATCACATTTTTTTATCCAAAAAAATCAAATAAAAAAAGGAGCTTGTTGCTCCCCTTTTTTTATCTTTTTATCAGCTTTGCCAGATTCAGAATTATCTTTGTCTGTTTTACCCGTATCTTTGTCCTTATCATCGCCTGTCTTTCCATTAGGAGCTTCTGGTTCCTTTGTAGGTACTTTCGGCTCTTCTGGTTTAGTTTCAGCAGGTTTTTTTCTTCTGCTGGTTTAGTTTCAGTAGGTTTCTTTTCTTCTGGTTTAGCAGGAGAGATCAGCTCCTTACTAACTGAATAAATACCGTGTACAAATTTACCGATACTTGTTCTAGCAAATACTTTATCATTAAAGGTATTATCTTCAACTTTGATAGTAGATAAGTCTTCAGGCACACCTTTTAGGTGAATTGGGTATGCTAACCTAGACGCCCAATCTTTATCTCCATTTTGACTAGCAAATCCGATTGTATTTTCGAATTTATTGTTCGTAATTGTGATATTCTTGTACTTATCAGACCCTTCTGTATGAGATCCGACCGTTGCACCAAAGTTACGAACGATAGGTTTTGCTGTATTGCCATCAGCGATGTCTTGACCTGTAAATCCAACGTAACTTGTGAAGGTTGAGCCGGTGATTGTGATATCACTAGAAGGTTTATTATCAACCTCTAGATTTGAAAGAATTGAGTTCTTAAGATTAGAAATATGTCCGTATGCAGTTGGAAGGAATGAGTCGATCTGAATAGCTTCTGAATATACAGAATGTGGATCTTTGTTGAATCGTCTTTCAACTTCTTCTTCAGATAAGTCTTTTTCCTCCAAAAACCAGCTGCTGTAATTTTTTTCAAACACAATGTGGTCAGAGCCTGCAACGTCAAATAGGTGAGAACCGGCACCGTGTGCATTGTTGAAAGTTGCATTTTCAAACTTCATATTTGAAGCTTTTTGCAATACGGGCAGAGAATCGACCGTCTCCCTCAAAAAAATATCTTTATTAAGAGATTTGATAATGATATTTCCATCTTTATCCGTATCTTCTTCGATACTTCCGTAAACAACAAAGTTTTTTTGATTGTTAAGTAATCAGAGTCATCTTTTTCCGTGTTTACCTGTTGCGTCGAATCTAAAGATACTCTTAGTACCCACCAAGAATGAAGAACCGTCAAAAATCAAGCGTGTGTCCTTCTGGATTTGCAGGGAAGTTAAATGTTGTTTTTTTCCTAAGATCTTGTATGTTTCTTTTAGGGAACTTAACATCTTCACTCAACAAGAAGTTAACCGTATCTCCTGTGAGATCACGACCAGTTTTTCTTCAAGTAGGAATTTAGATCCTCTTGGGTGCGGATGGTTGCAGTAACATTCTGCTCTTCTTTAGCTGTATCAGTTGGTTTTTTTCATCTACTGGTTTTGTTTCAATTGGTTTCTTATCTTCTGGTTTAGTTTCAGAAGGTTTATCAACTGGTTTTTCTTCCGGTTTCTTATCCTCTGGCTTAACTTCAGCAGGTTTAGTTTCTGCCGGCTTAGTTTCAGTAGGTTTCTCTTCTACCGGTTTAGTTTCAACAGGTTTAGTTGGAGTTTCAATCTCTGATGGTTTAATTTCAGAAGGTCGTTCTTCAACAGGTTTAGTTGGAGTTTCTGGTTCTACTGGCTTAGTTTCAGCAGGCTTTTCTTCTTCTACTGGTTCAGGAGTAACTGGTGCTGGTGTAGGAACCGGAATTACCGGTGGAATACTTGGCACAATCGGAATCACCGGTGTAATTGGTAATGTTGGTACAGTTGGAATCGCTGGCGATGTCGGAATTGTGTTTGTATTATCCGTCTTAGGGTTTACGTCTAGCCTCAATTTCAGCAAGTCGACGTGCCTCGTCTTCCTGTTCTTTAGATTTTTTCTCAGGAGCTGTAATAGAATTGCTTCCTGTTGAAATTGATCTATTAGAAGAAGCTGCTCGATTGATAATATCACGGACTTGAGTGATTGGTGCGATAGAGTTCGCACCTTCTTCACGAGTATTTGCTACACGAGAAGAGTCGATCGGTGTTGCACCTTCACGTCTGTTAGAGTTATTAGCTTGTGAAGAAGATGAGCTTGCAGTCTCTTTTTTTATCTTCAGAAGATGAAGAGCTTGATGTTTTCTCTTTATCTTTAGATGTTGCATTGTTATCATCGGATGATTCAACAAACTCAACATCTGATCCCTTTGAAGAATCTGTTGCTGTTAAATGTTGAGGTCTATCCCCTCCGGATGACGGCTTCGTCATTAAATAAGCTGTTGCTGATACCCCACCTAAAACTAATGCAGAGAATAGGGTGATAACAGCAATTTTCTTTTTTTATTTTTTTACTTGTTTCCTGATTCAAGGAGTCGTTTCCTCCATTTTTTTATTTTTTTAAATTAGAAAAATTTAAATTCAATCTATTACTATTATATAGTAAAGTTGAGATATCTTTTTATATATTAAAAAAAGAGGCTTTTAGCCTCTTTAGTCCATCTATTTTAAATATCAAATAAAAATCAGGTCAAACTCAACGCAAGATAAAAATATCTTTGATAGTTTCTGCATTAATTCCTTTGTAAGAAGCTAACATTAATCGTTCTAGAGAACGCTTAATATTTTTTTCTTTTTCATCTGGAAGGCAATTAATAATAAATTTTTTTCATTATTATTTGTCAAGCTAATTAAATTATCATAAAAAAGATAAGTCCACATCCTTTGGAATGCTTACAATTTTAACTTCAGATCCAATGATTGCTTTTTTTGTTAGAAATTTCATTAAATTTTCGAACAAAAATCTTTTTGCTACAAATTTATTTTTGAGACAAAATAGACAATAAGTCTTTTTTTGTCAACCTCATTCCACGATCGATAGAAAAGATTTCACGAGCCTCTTCTTCCTCGATTTTTGAAGGTTTGGAGATAACTGAGGTTTTGAGTTTTTTTATTAAATTCTTTAGCAATTAACGAACCTAACTTCTCTGCTTTTTTTCTTTATTGAGATAACCATTCAACAATTTAGAAAGCAAATCAAGCTCAAATGATAGAACAACTTTATTGTTGCAGGGGTCTACTGGAGAAAAAGACCACGTTTGATTTCATCGTCAACGTACCATTTGATAACAGAATCTATCATATCCCGATTCATATTAGGTAATTTGATAACTCTTAACAAATTACCTGAAATGTTTTTAAGGTGGTTAAATTTGAAGAATCTTTTTCGATAGCTGTTTTTCAAAAAAATTTAGAATAATTTTTTTATTAACAATAAACTTTGGTGATAAGTCGCTTTTTAGAAAAAAATATCAATGTCAGACACTGCTTGGATATAATCTTCGTCACTCATTCCAGGAGTCACACGAGCCATTAATTCTTCAAGAGGTTTCTCTTTTTCAATTTCATTTAGTCGCTCATCAAATTGGTTCATCAATAAATTAACCAATTTTTCTTTTGTTTCTGCGATTAGCTTATCTGTAGATTCTTCATCTTCGTTATTCAAGAATCCCCAAACTAAATCTCCGTAAATATTTAGAAAAATTAAATTCAACGATATTTTTCGAAAAAATTCCAGCCGTAAAATCAATTTTTGCTATATTTATTCCCAGTGGAATACTCTAGTTGAAGCTCAACAGTTCTTTTTGTTAATTTCATTGATTGATTCGAAGGAAAGTGTTGAACAAAGAAACTCCTCTGCCAATAAATCCGAATCTGAATTAAAAAAATCATCTTCAACTCTTGAGATAGAAGACTCTCGTTCTTTAAATTAGGAACACGTTTTTTTCCCAAGCAATTCAAATTCAATTGCCTCTGAAACAATTCCAGTAGGATCTCCAGACTTCTTGAGATCGTTCAACATTTTTCGTTTGTCTGACAAATCGGCAAGAAAAAAATATGAGCGGATTTACCCGCAAATTCCAATAATAAATCTTTAACTTCTTTTTAAATTTGTAATTTTTCATTACAAAAACCTTCTTTCTAACCTTTTTAGGTATTTTTTTTTAAAAATTATAAAAAGTTTTCGCTTGACAAAAAAACAAAGTTTCTGCTATAATTCGAAAAAAATAATATATTATTAATGCTTATATAAAGATAATATATTTTAATATAAAAATAGTTATTAAGGAAGAGATTATTTTTTTAAGTAAAAAGAAAAAGGTATAAAAAAATGTTATTAGATTTATTAGTGATGGCAGTAATCTTTATGGTTTGTTTGGGAGCTGTTGTCATCGGATGGTCGATTGCATTATCGTTAACATTCGGAATCATCAACTGGGTTGTCAGAGCGACTTATGAAACTTTGGCAATTAGAGAAAACGACCGATTAGAACAAAAATTTTTGGAGGTTAATCAGTTTGATTTTTAAGAATTGATTACAAATATAGAAATCAAATCAACACAAACCAGGAGGGATCCGTGCTTATTGAGGATGTCCCGCAACACTCTGACGTAGTAGATGAAATTAGTCGGTTGTTTGAGGGAAGCACCTTCGGTTTGAAAAATTTTTAAGTGATAAGGATTTCTTTGACTTTATCAACTTCAGTAACACCTCAAAGCCTTTACTTGTTATAGTGAGAGGTTCTGGAATTGTTACAGATAAGGTTATTGAAAGATTGGAAAATTTATCCTTTAGAAAGGATCTTAAGGTGGTTTATTTATCTTACTAAATTAGAAACAAAAAAAGACTGATAAACTCAGTCTTTTTTTATTTGTTATTATCCGTGGAATAGATAAGAGATTAGATCAACAATAGGGTTGTTTGTAGCGGAAATACTAACTCCTAAGAATGACATACATCCGTAAAAAGATAATCAATGAAAGGATAGCCCCTGAGAGATATTTCCAAGTAGACATCTTCTTAACGAACAAGCTGATAACAGAAGCAATAAATCCAAACATCATTCCCCAGAATGTTGCGTAATATACAATTCGAATCAACCAACCAAGTACAGTTGTTCCACCTTCGTCAATAACATTATTAACTCTATTTTTAAAGCCATCTACGCTTGGGATGTTTGTATAAGACACACCATCACCAGCTGCATTGTTTGCAGAATTTCTAACATTTCCTGCAATATTTTCAACAGATTCAATTGCGGAACCAGCATTATTGTTTGCAAATTCACGATTTGCTTTTACGATATTGCCAGCAGTCTGGTCTGCTTTATTGCCAATATGGTCTCCCACTTGGTTAGCAACTTGAGAACTATCATTGGCTTTATTTGCAGCAGCACCACCCAACCCTTGATTCGTTGAAATATTTGGAGATTGGATGGTATTTGATGTTTCTGCACTAACAGATCCTGCACCTAATAGAGCAAGGCTCGCAATAAGTGCTGTACTGCCGGCTAGAATTTTTTTCAAATATTTTTTCAATTTCGTCACCTTTTAAATTTTATTTCCGGTTTCTCCGGTTTTTTTCAATTATAGTATCATTTTAAGGTTTAATTTAGAAAAAAAGTAAGACTACAAAAAAACGCAGTCTTACTGAAATAAATTTATATTAAAATCAATATTTTAAATCTGATTATAAAAAGGATGGAATAATTTCAATTTTATGGCTATTTTTTTTAAATTAATAATAATCATATTCTTTAAGCCACCAACTTCCGTACACTCCCAATCAGACCAGCCTTTTAATATAGTTACAAACTAAATCAATGATTTCCTTTGAACTAAGCGAATCACCAGTAAGTGGTAGATTTTTTTACATATTTTGAATATTTGAAATTATCATATTTAGAGGCTTCATTCGCCTCCTTTTTCGTCATAATAATTGTCGTATGCAAAGAATTTCTTCCCTTCATATTCTTTATTTGATAATAACTAAATTAGATGTTTCTGTAATTTTTTTTAATATTAGATTTTTTTCCATTCTTTTTTTCACTTTCTATTTTCTTATAATAAAAATTATATCACAAGCGATGTTATTTTTTTCAACTGAAATTGTTACAGAAATGTTAAAAATTCTCCAATAATTTTAGAGAAAGGCAATATAATAGATATAAGGCTGAGGATGATTTTTTTCATCCCAATCAAAAACTATAAAGACCTTGGAGGTTAAGTTCAAAAAAATGAACAGAAAAAAATTAAAGATCGTGCCTTTCAATTTACAAAAGAAAATTGGGGCTCATTATTAGTGGCTATGTTGCCTATTATTATTATCGCAATCATTTCAAACCTTTCCGTGCGTTACGTTGGAACTGGAAGTATAGATGGATCAACTATTACAACTAGTACATCATATTCAACTAATTATGGTAATTTTTTATCTGCAATCGGAGCTATTTTTGCTGTTAACCTTGTACAAGTTGCTATACCTTTAGCAAACAAACATAATTGGGGAAAAATTAACCCGGATTCTGAAGATGATAAATTAACGATTCTATCTTCTTTTTAAAAAAATTTAGGAGAAACATTCTTCCCTATTCTTTTCACAACAATTGCTATGCAGGCTTCTGTATTCTTGTTAGCAGCCTTTATCGGTGTGTTTGTTGCTATATCATTCTTCTATCCAATAGCAATTTTCCTAATCTTTGTTTTTCTATTTTTATTCATCTGGTTACTCATTCGTCTGTCTATGGCGGAATACATCGTTGTCGATATGGTCACCGATATGACTGGGGTATACTCTCAATACAAAGATAAAAATCTATTTTACAAAGCTGTATCATCACTTAAAGAATCTTGGAATTTAACCAGAGGGAAATCAGCTAAAAATTATTGTTTTAGGATTGAGTTTGATCGGATGGGTATTTTTTTATTGTTAGTCACTTTCGGTTTAGCTATATTCTTTATCCAACCATACTTCTTGATGGTTCAATATAGCTTGTATCAAGAACTAGTTGCTGAAGCATATCCTAATCAAACAAAGCTACCTTAATGATTTAATAAAAAAAGAGATTGATTTTTTTCAATCTCTTTTTATAATTTTAGAAATAAATTTAAACTGGAAGAAATCCAGTAGAAAGAAGGTACTTAAATGGCAATGTTTTATGAAGTGAGTGATGTCAAACTTGAAATTGACAAACGCTCGCAAGGTTACGATGATCTTAACGAATGGGCTCGCAACGTAGCTACAAAAGAAGATCTCGACGCAATTAAGAAAGTTATGAAAGACGCAATGTTGGGTGTTCGTACATCACTAACAAACCGTATGGCATTTCACGGAACTTTCAGTATGTCTATGAAAACATACATCTCTTTTGAACTACCAGCTCCTATGGGAGTTAACGTCACAACGAAAGGATTGTCTGTTACACCAAACCTATTTATTAATCCACTTTGGTTGATTTATAAACTTGGTCGAAAAACAGAAAGTGCTCCTGGTCTTGGTGATGGTGGTGAATTTGTAGATTCAACAACTTTTGTGGATACAGCGGTTATTTTGTATCACGAAATGTGTCACATCTTGTGGGAACATCCAAACGTATACAAACAACATTCTGAAAACGGTTATCGCGAAATCGTTAACTTGGCTACAGATACCCAAATCAACCAAGATCCTCTTATTGCAAGCAATAAGAATATCACTGATTACGGTATCACGTTGGATAAAATGAAGAAGATGTTTGGTCTTCCTAATTTGAAAGCTAATCAACCATCATACTACTATTTTGAAGAGTTTATGAAGGTTTGGAAGCAAAAAAACAACAACAACGTCAACAAAAAAATGCGCTTACTGTCAACAGCAAGAGCAGCAACAGCAACAGCAACAACAGCAAAACGGTCAAGGACAAGATCAAGATCAAAATGGTCAGGATCAAAGTCAAGGACAAAATGGTCAGGATCAAGGTCAAGGGCAAAACGGTCAAGATCAAGGTCAAGGGCAAAACGGTCAAGATCAAGGTCAATGGCAAAATGGCCAAGGACAAGATCAGGATCAAAACGGTCAAGGGCAAGATCAAGGACAAAATGGTCAAGATCAAGGTCAAGGACAAAATGGTCAGGATCAAGGTCAAGGTCAAGGTCAAGGACAAAATGGTCAAGGTCAAGGTTCCGGTCAAGGATCTGTTCCGGATCATTGTACTTGTGGTCGTCAACACGGCCACGGTCAAGGTCAAGGTCAAGGTTCCGGTCAAGGTCAAGGTCAAGGAACTGGACTAGATGATCACAACACTTGGTACAAAACACCTTCTGATGTTACTACAGAAGATGGTGATTCTATCGGTAAGATCGCCTCACAAAAAGACACTCGAACAGCGGTTGCTGATATTGTCAAACGAGTATCTCAAGACCCTGTTGTTCGTGATAAGGTTGATAGTCAAAAAATGCGTGGCTTGATGGCTGGCGGGTTGTATGATCAGGCGATTGAAGGTAAATCTGAAAAAGGAAAACTCCCTTTGAAAACAGTTCTTCAGCAAGGTATCGGTCGTCTTCGTGCTGGTGTCCGAAGCACCTACTCTCGAATCTATAAACATCAAGGTAATCGTCCTGTAATTAAAAAAGGGAAAAAGAAACTTTGGAATAAAAACATTCGAGTATTTCTTGATAACTCTGGTTCTATGGGTACATTTGAGATCAGTTGGGCTACTATGGAAGTTGCTGCGATTGCCAAAGCTATCAAAGCAAACTTGAGTATCATTCCTTTTGATACGGTGGTCTACAGCGAGAACGAACAAGTGATTCCGAAGAGTGGTAAGTTCAAATTTGTCCCTACCGGTCGTGGTGGTACAAGTTTCCAACCAGTTTTTGATTATATGAAACAAGTTGGAGTTACCAACCAAAATGATGTTGTCATCATCATCTCAGATGGTTATGGTGAGTCACATATTGAAAATTACGGATTCCGTAACGTTATTTGGGTTATGGTTGAATCAAAAACAAACACTCTCAGTGTTCGTGAACAAGACATCCGTGGTCACCTTGTTGCGTATCTAGAAGATGATTATCGATACAAAAATCGAGAAAAATCGGCGCATAATAAAAAAAGCAGGTCTATCCTGCTTTTTTTTATTTTATTTAAATTAAAATTCAAGGTTCAGTTCTTTTAACTTTACCTTTTTTTAGTGTCACAATATCAAATCCCATAACATCAATCTGAGTGTTTCCGTACCCGAACAAACGTGCCCGGTTTCGCCCCATATTTATAGCTCTACCACTTGGTAATAGATAGACATCAAATACAACATCCCCTTTAACAATTAAAGCCGCAAATTCAATCTCTGATTTCTTCAGAACAGAAAGAATATAACTCAAGTCGGCACCATAAAAATTCGGGTGCTCATCCAGGAGCGATTTTAATTCGCTATCTGCTGCAATAAAGGGTAAATCGACTCGAGTTTGAGCTTTACCGTTATCAAGTATCTGTGTGAACGTTATCTGCTTCGCCTCCGTATCAACCTGATTTACGTAAAACCTTCCGCAAAAATCAACCCTTGTATAATCCAAATCAAATGCTGTAATTGTATAAGGACGTTCGCTCCACATAGATCGTTCTTCCAATGCCGAAAGGATTAATAAACCTATCGTGATAACACTAATCAAAATAAAAGCAATTCCTGCTATAATAACGTGATTGAAATTCACTGTTTTTTCACCATCACTTTCGCTAATTTCTTAATCTTTTTCCGGTTGGAAGCCAACAATAAAAATCTTCGTCATTTCCATAAAAAAATAACCGGTGCAGAACCAATCCCCTTTTCTTTTTAAGAAAGGAATATGTTCCGGGTTAGTATCAATATTAATTTCATCGTAGGCTACACCACTTCGATCCATAATTTTCTTCGCCATTTTACACTGTGGGCAATTATTTTTTTCGTATAAATTGTAATCAATTCTGATTCTCCTTTTTAAAAACTCTTTTTTTTAAAAATTTAAATGCAAAGTTTTTTTCTTTCTCCATTATATCAGAATGGAGAATAAAAAAATCAACAATCTTATCGATTGCGATTGCTTCATATTTTATATTTTTACATCAGAACTTTGTTTTTTTATAAAAGTAAAAGTAGACTCTTAAAAAGAATCTACTCTTAAAATTTTTTTCCAGCTCATTCTTCTCGTATTTAACTGCGTTTAAGAAGCCATAAACTCCGATAACGACAGCGATTCCACAAGAAATTAGAGATCCCCAAAATAACATACTACCCTCTTTTCTACTGCATTTATTAAAGTGCAGAAATCCATTTTTTTAATTATATAAAAAGCCGGAAAAATAACCGGCTTTAAAAATACGACTTCACTTTCTCTTTCACGTTCAACCAAATATTCTAATACGGTATTACGAGATTTATTCTCGAATACACGAACTTTTTTTGTCTGATTGTGCGGAATGAACCAAACAAGTAACAACGTTCCTTGAAACGTGTGATACCGGTATATAGAAGATTTGCATTTAGAGAGTAATTGTGTTGACTCGCTGCAATCATAATACCATACTTCGATTCACTACCTTGAGATTTGTGAATTGTGTAAGAATAACCCAATCGTAATTCATCGCTGAGATCCTCTGCGAACACTTGAACTCGCTCTTTCGTAACAAGATTTTCAACGATAACTCCGTAACCTGAAATATCAATGATTTTACCAACATCACCGTTATTCACAGGAATTGCTTCTAAATCCTCTGCGGTAAAACTTTCAACAGTGTTATTAACATCGATACCTTTAGGAAAGCGTCGATTGTTTTGGAAAAGAACCAAATCGTCTTTATAAAATTTGACTTCGACACCAAAAACTTTTGATTCAAGATAAAGATCTAGTGGATTCTTTTTCTGATAATCACGAATCAATGTTTGGATGTGGTTATTTAAGTTCAACTGTCCTAATAGATTTTTTTGTTTACCGGTGTCAGAACCATAATGTCTTCTGGAATAACGTTGTTGGTCAACATCTTATTGTATGCGTTTAGAACTTGTGCTAAAATCATATCCTGATCATTAATATTCTGAGCAATAAGATCCTTTGCTAAAACAAAAGGTTTGTTACCGTTATCTTTGGGAGAAAAATATCCAGAACGGAACTCTTCTGAAAGTTGTGCAATACCACCATTACCAGATTTTACACGAAAACTTTTTGTTAGACGTGTGGTTTTTAAGAGACCTTTTTTAATAAAAAGGTGTAATAAATTACCGGGCCCAACCGATGGTAATTGGAACTCATCCCCGATAAACATCCAACGAGTTTTTGAAAACTTCGAAATATCTTTCTGGATCAGTTGCATAATTGCACCAAACAAAGCTGAATCAACCATTGAAAATTCATCAATGAATACAATATCCGGAGTTGATTTTTTAAACTTTTCTTCTAGAGCTGTTACAGAAATGTTGTAAGCTCCATTCTTGTTTGATTCAACATATACTCGTGATGAATTGTAGAGGCTTCGAAACCTGCATAACTAGATAGCGTTTGCGCCGCTTTTACCAGTAGGAGCAATCAATTGAACTTTCAAATTTTCTTGTTTCAGGAAGTTAATCAACTCTGAAACAGTTTTAGTTTTACCAGTACCACCAGGCCCAACCAAAAGTGAAAATTTTGAATTTTTCACAGAATAAAAAGCTTCTAACTGTTCATCACTTGGTTCAAAATCTGTCGTTTCGAGAAATTTTTCGAGTTTTTCATCAAAATTTCGGAGAATATCTCGTTCAGAAACACCAGATGATTTCGAAAGGATCTTATAAATCAAGTTCTCACAATTCCAATAATCAACGGTTGTAACAAAATTATCAACAGTGACAATTCCCAGTGACGTTTCTTTTAAATAACTTAAGTTAGGGTCGATACGATGTTTTTCAACCTCAGCTTCAATAATGTCAGCTGGTAAATCAAGATCCGAAATCGCAATTTTCATAAATTCAGAAATAGCAATAAGAGTATTGCCACTCTTAGTAATTTCTTGCTGGATGATGAATTGCACACCGTAGAACACACGTTTTTTTCAGAGTCTTTAAAGTAAACAGGATTTTCAGGGTAGAGTTGAGATAATTTTTTTCACGGAACGTATCAACAATTTTAAATCCAAACCCATCAATTTGAATCATATTAAACGGGTTTTTCATCATAATGCTGAAAGCGTCTTTGGGTGTTGGATACTGATTAACAATTTTTTCAATTTGCAAGTCAGTAAAACATTCCCCCGCCTCACCCAAAAAGTGAAATCAACTGAGAAGATTTTTGTTTGTCGTTAAGACATTTGAAAAGACGCTTGTACTTTCCCAAAGAAATATTAGGATTTTCATCTGAAAGAATTTCAGACAGAACCTTTCCATTTTCGCTAAAAAAACAACATCACCTTCGTCTGAGATAGCATAAATTGAATTTGTGATTTTGTTCAGAGGTAAGGTTTTATCGTTAAGGAAACCCTCGTTCTTTAGGGTGTTTTACAAGTCCCTTGAAATGTTCATTAGCGGCAATACGATCCAAGTAGCTCCACTGATCATCAATTGTTTCTGGAAATTTAAAGTAAACTTTTTTTACATAAAAAGTTAGTACCTTTTCCGGTTCGTTTAGGTTCCAGATCAACAGTAATTGTATCCCCAACTAAAAAGGTTTGTTTGGGAAAAATACAGAATACGAGTTGTAAACTGGATGTTTTTTTCTAGAATAGTGTTGTGGATGTCTTGCGGATGAACTTGATAAATATACAAGTCCTTGTTGCTAGACTCCCAACTCTTTCTTAATATTGTAATAGTTTCTGACATTGTTGTCAGCCCTCCTTCTTTCTTAATTAAAAATATTTTTTTATCTGTTTAAATTATATCATAAAAAGCGAAAAACTTCAAAAGTTACAGGGTAAATAAAAAAAGCTGTATTAAATACAGCTTTTGCTTTTTTAGAATGTTTGCATAAGAGCTTGGTTTTCACGAATTGTGAACAAGATGTTTTGATCATCATCACCAAGAATATGCTTGAAATCTTTCAAAGCTGAGGCGTTAGAACCTGCTGGAGCCTTTTGAAGACGATAAGCCAACGCTGAAGATGTTTCAGTAGGTGTGCTGATCTCGTCAGAGCTCAAAAGTTCAACAAGTTTACGAACGTTGTTTTCAACTTTGAATTTGATCGGAGAAGTGTCCTCCGTAGCTTTCAACAACAAGTAGTACTGCTGGAATGCGTCCAAGCTGTTGTACTTATTGATAGCGGCTTTTTTGAGTTTAGCGTCTTTTTCATCACCGAACAATTCTTCAAGCGTCATCAATTTATCGAGTTGTTCCATCGTGGCAATGATTGTAGCTCCACACTCGTCACCAAAGAATGATTTGATAGACATTTGAGACCACTCTGCCTTCATACCCATTTGTTGCATTTCTTCAACTGCATAAAGGTAATTTGAGCATTTTTCGATGGTACGGTTTGTTGCCAAACGGATATCATCGTCCACTTTCTTGAAGTAGAGACCCGGATTTTGCTTGAATGCACTGAACAAGTAAGGGTGGATATTTGACAATCCCTTTTCATTAACTCCCTTAGCCCATTCCATAAATCCGTTGTAGTCTTCAGCAAGAATGAATACTGCACATCGGGTAATAACGGCTTCTTCGATCGGATGTGTTGGACTATCAGAATCCTCAAATCCAGGGATATCTGGACCTGGGTTACCCGCAAGAATGAAGAACACACGGCTCTTATCGAACATAACACCGTTTGGTGTACGTCCAGCTTGGATGAAGTTCATCCAGGTACGTTGGTCTCCTTGGTTGAAGGAACTAATTTCGTCAATCAAGAAGAAATAATCCAATCCGTTATTTGCTGGGTCATCCAAGAAGCGTTGCATTTTTTTAATCTCAGGTAGATTATCGATCTTCAAGTGATCCCCATCTGTTTCACCAGCCATAGTGTCAATATAAGGCATTGACAATGTTTCTTCAGGAGTTCCAGAACCGTCGACGATTGAATAACATTCCTTCCAGTCACGACCTTTGTTACCGACAGTTTTGTTTAGTTGCCATTCGGCAAGCTCTTTGAGCTTCTTCTCGATAACGACGGTCTTACCGATAGCGGGACGACCGAGGATCATCATAGGTTCCTTAGCGAAAAAAACATTTTTTTGGAATTTCAGTCACGAGTTCTTCAATAGTAATAATTTGCATTTTAAAAATACCTTCTTTCTTTGCTGCTCTAGCAGCGGTTTTTTTATTTTTTTCAAAATTATATAATCTTTATAAAATTGAGAAACAAAAAAAGAGGATTAGCAATCCTCTTTTTAAATTAAAAATAATCCCTCACGTTTTAACCTTTTTGCATTCGGCTAAAGCATTGTTTATTTTCTCACGGTCAATATTAGAATATAGTTCGGAATATATTAGTGATAGATCTGGAACAATCACAATATTAGATTCAACAATTTTCTTTTTCTTTTTTTAGTTTCTTTCATTTTAATCCTTCTTTCTGAGCTAAAAAGCTCTTTTTATTTTTAAAAATTATATAAAAGCAAACTTTAAAAAAACAAAAAAAGAGGATGACCCATCCCCTTTTTAACACATTTAAAACATTGAGTAAAAAAATCTTTGTTATCATCAATGATAATAACCTTCACCCCTCTTTTTCTTAAATGTTTTTTTCCGTTTGGTAAATTACCAGACTTTAAAAATTTCAACCAGAATATCCTGGTTGTATTTTTGATAGAGCACTAGGAGATTCAATTATCACATTGTAATTGACACCTCCAACATTACCTATTTCTTCATTACTTAGAAAAATTAATCAATGAAGAGATTGTTTCTGAATAGCATACTTCCACACCACCATTTCTGAATGTAGGAAGTAGAAGTTCCTGATTTGACAACAATCGACAATCGATCGTCATCAAAAGGTTTTTTTAACATCAACGTCACCTAACCCCATAAGGCTAAACTTTGAACTCAAATCATTCAAAAATCAAACCTTTCAACAAGTTTAGCTGACCCGCCCCAACTTGCTGTTCAATAAAAAAACCGGCTTCTTATTAAGAAGAACATCCACATCTTCATCAGAGTAGTAGTTACCGTTGATAAGCCCCATCCACTTGGTTCTAACACTTTCATCGATAAAAAGCCATTTCGTCAAAAAAATATTAAAGTTGTTCATTATTTTTTTCTCCTTCTTTACCAAACATCGGTTTGGATTTTTTTATTTTTTTAAAAATTATATAAAAACAAACCTTAAAAACAAAAAAAGAGGATTAGCAATCCTCTTTATTTTTTTCAAAGACAAGACAAATATTGTCCATATCTTTATAGGTGTCTTTAAAGTTATCAATGATAACTTTTAAATCACCATCGATGTCTTTATCGATACCCAATACAAGGGTAGTACCCTTGTTGATTGGGTAATTGTAATCTCGAGCCAATAAAGACAACTTGTTTTTTTGAGATGTGTGGCGATTTCTTTATCTACGCCGTAGTATGGGATTTCCCACTCAAAAATTATCAACCTCAAATTCAAGGGAGCTCTTTGATATAAAAAATCAATTTGTGTATAAACCCCTTGATAAGCCAGTCTGTCTAAAAACTTTGTAGACGTCTTCGTTGTTAAAAAAATTTTTCATTTTATTTCCTTCTTCCCGAGCTAAAAAAACTCTTTTTCTTTTTTTATTTTTTTAAAAATTATATAATCCACTTTTTAAAACAAAAACAAAAAAAGAGGATTAATAATCCCCTTTTATTTAGCTGGTTTTGCTGTAGCCTGAGCCTTTTTGCTCTTGGGCGATAAGCAAAGCAACTTGTTCCAATGGAGTTGCCATCTCCGCAACTGCTGGGCGAGATAGCAAAGCGATCATTGCTTCATTCATATTCTTCCTTCTTTCCCTGACATTATTTCAGTCAGATTTTTTTAAATTCTGTATTAATTATAGACTAAAAAAATATCACTAAAACAAAAAAACAGAGGAAAAATCCTCTGTTATAGATTAAGTTTCTCAGAAACCTTTTTGAAAATATTCCAGCCTTGTACATTCTCCTTCACTTGTAACAGAATGCTTTGTCGAATATTTGGACTCAAATCGTAGAGACTTTCAATAAAATCGTCAACCTCATCTTCTGTATCTTTTAAAGGAAATGGAATCTTCCCCTTACTATTAATGATTGAATCTGAGATTGCGTTTTGCAGAATTTCCTCTACACCTTTGTTTCTAAAAAAATATCACTAAGTTCAACGCCGTTCATCTCAAGGATGATATCCACATCATACAATGCTTTTGGTATTTTTTTAACACCGGAACGACCAGCTAAAAATCCCGAGTCGATATCAACCAACGTTAATTGGTTAGATATCAAGTTGTATCTAAAATTAACAATAAAAGACTCGCCGGTTCTGTACTCTGGGATCGTATGTCCCTTTTCCATTACACCTTCAAGTGTGTTATTAATTGCCAAAGAACGACAAGAAACGTTGATATAGTTAACAAATTCCTTTTTGAATTTGAGGAATATCATTTTTGGACATCAACATCCCCATCAATTTTTTTTATAATCGGATAGTTTAGAATCACTACCTCTACTTACTGTAATTACCACAGCGACCCTCTTTCTACTGGATTAACTCCAGATTAATTATTTTTTTCTTAAATTATAAGAGGAGCGTGAAGCTCCTCATTTTATTTAACTTCTTCCCCAACAAAAATAAAGATCATCCCCGGATAGAACAAAAAAACATATTCTTATCCAAAAAAATTTAATAATGACAGATAAGGAAATATTGTTAGAATCCATAAACTTACTATATCCTTTAAAAAAATTTCTTTCAAGAAATCCTTTTTCAAATTCTGTACTATTAGAATCAGTCTTGTTTATTACCAATAAATCCGAGAAGTTTTTTTCAACAAGATCGAATCGTGATCGTCTGAAATGAACAATTCTTTTCGTCTCTGAAACTAATAAAGAAATAAATTTATCAATATCTTTTTTTCAATAGCAGGAGAACCTTCATCATCTGAACAATTAACAGTCGGTGCTCCATCTTCTCTAATAATCACAGTTAGGAAATCACAACCGGAACATAATTCGAATCCATTTTCTTCTCCGAAAGCCTCAATCAGTAATTCCGATAAGTGAGCACCAGCCCCTTTGTTTTTAAAAGGAATTTTTAAAACAATCTCTCCGGTTTCAGGCTTGTTTTCTTGTAAGACGGACAACAATTTATCATCTTTTTCTGACTGATTACCGGAGTAAATAGAAAGTTGAGCTAACACTCTATTGTAATTCTCAATTAAAGAAAAATACACGGCTTAACAAGGTTTTTTTCGCTTGAATTTCCGTATTCGCTATTTCCATCTGTTTCGGCGTTGTCATCCACAAATTTCTTACCAGAAACTACCGGGACTTTAACAACTTCAGATTCTTTATTTTTTTATCCGAATTAAATTCAGATTCATCGATTGTTTTTTTCGTAGGATATCTTTCGCTTTCTCAAGATCAATCGATAGACTATCGGAAATCAATTGTGCCGTGTCATCGAAATTTTCCTTAACCCAATCCAATGTTTCCTGATTTAATTCTCCATCAAAGAGAATAACCACATCAGTTTCTGAATGTTCATCTGAATGTTCATTGTAAAGTCTTTCAATTTCTTTTTTTACATCTTTTATCTAAAATGAAAAATCACATCCGGATTTTTTTCATTTTTTTCCCACAAACCAACCAGCTTATCAACACCTTTTTTTTATCTTGGTGATTTTCAACTAAAAAAATTTAAGTTTTTTTAATTAATTCTTTATAATCGTCTTTTCTCATTCTCTCCACATCCAAAATTAAAGTTCTGTTACACGTGAGATACCATCAGCACCTTGCTCAACATAATACACGTGTTCAATTAAGTTAGGTAGGTATTCACGTTCGTGTGTAATGATCAAACTTGCCTTACCTAAATATTCTGTCAAAATAGAAATCGCTTCCGCAACTGACTCGGCGTGAGCTTTCGAAACTGCGGATGTCGGTTCGTCCATAACAACAATACCGGCATTCTCTTGCCCTACCAATCTACTTACAGCGACGAAAAATGCTAGGGATATAATATCAGTTAATCCCCCACCTTCGTTATTCAAGTCAATTAGTTCTTGATTTAATCCGATACGTTTTTCTACGTAGACATCAGCAGAAGGCGTTCCTGCACGAACCGTAGTTTCGATTCGGATTTTGTAAATATCACCAAAAACAATTTGTAAAAATCTTCGTTACAGCTTCTTCGAGAATAGATTGTCCTTTGATACGAGCTTCCTGGGATGATTTTTTTCCAAAAGATCTCTCGCAAGAATGGTATTTTCCTCATTCAACTGAACTTCTTTCAGATGATCCAATTTCTCCTGTTTTTTTGTTTAAGAAGCAAATCTCTTTCTGTTTTTTGTTTAAGAATAGAAGTTTTTTCTTTATTAAGTAAAGAATACAATTCATCAATTTCTAAATTTGTTAAAGACAATGGATACCTCCTTATTGAATCTCATTGTAAAGATAAGGTTCAGCGAACGCCTTTTTTTCAAAAAAAGTATCAAACATTTTTTTTCTGTGTTTCCACTACCAGCGAACGTGATTGAGTTTGATACGATAGAAACATAACTCGGAACACCCTTCGCATTAAAGTAATATTCTGCAATACCTAGAAGATCCGGTTGTGTCGCAGTTTTTTTGATTGTCGGTTAACGTTGCGACCTTGAACTTATCGGTATTTAATTTTGTTTCTTCTACAAATTTTGCAATCTTATCGTTGGTTTCGCTTGGGAAAATAACGAGGTAATTTACACCTTCTAAAGTTTCCACCTTATTTAGTTGTTCAACAAAACTTTTAGACTTGTCACCTGTGTTCAAAAATAACAAGGATGGTTTTTCTATTTAATGTTACGTTTTGTTCATCAAAAGTCTTGATGGTTGTTGTGGGAATAACCTTCCCAATTAAAGTTAAAGCATAATCACGACTTTTATCAGCACCTTCAAACAATTTATTAATTTCTGATTGTGCTTGTGGTGTATATTTTGCAAGTATTTCTGAAGCACTCAAATCGCTAAGTTGATCATTTGTGAGTCGCTTGTTGATTGCGATAACTTCTTGATCCGCAACCTTACTCAAAGTATCTTGTGCTTTTTTGAGTTCGACAACGCTCTCTTCTTTGTTTTGATTGAGAGGACTAATGTAGTACCCAACACCGCAACCGAGAATTAATGTTGCAATCAAACCACCCGCAACTTTTTTTTGTTTTTTTGATAATTTCTTTAATTTTTCATCAATATAAATCTCACTTAATTTTTATTCTTCTATTTATTTTAACAAAAAAACGGTTTGCGTCAACTGGGTGAAAAATAAAAATGCAGAAGGCGGTGAATTATCACCGCCCACGCTTTTTATGTATTAAATTTTTAAATTGTTTTTTTAGAACGGAAGATCATCTTCGTTCATACTGAAATTCGGTGTTGAACCTGTTGATTCCGCACCTGCACCGTCAGTTTCCGGTGCTTTGATGGTTGTGATATTTGAAGGATCAACTGTGAGATTCAAAGTTGTATGAGTCTCGTTGTCCTTTGTGTAGGTGTTTGTTTCCAAACGACCCAACATCATAGGGATTAGAGATCCCTTTTCCAAGCGACTAAGAACCCAATCTTTAAATTTAGAGTTCTCGTCGATGAACATCACAACATTGACTGAGATTCGGCCGTTGTACTCTGGAAGAACCATACCGTTCATCGCATAACGGAGAGCCTTCTTTTTGTACTCATCGGCAGAAATATTAGCTGGGAAGCTAATGGCAACACGTCCGCCTTTTACTGCACGAACGTTTGGATTACTATTTGCTCGCATAGATCGAAGTGCGAGGATAGCAGCCGGTTTCCCGTCTTCACGTTGTTGGCGTTCGATACCAACAATGTTATTAAATGTTGTTTGTTTCTGTTCTGTCATAATTCAACCTTCTTTCTAATTAACCGGTGACAAACCCGGTTAACAAAGTTTTTATTTTTTTAACAATTATATAGTAAATAAAAAAAGCAAGGAATAAAAAAATTCCTTGTTTTATTCGTTTTTTTCGTAAGAGTCGGCTTGTCCGTTTCGATGAATAATGTTGATTTTCCATCGGTATAGATTCGGTAATAAGGAGTTGATTCTCCCATTTTATTCAACTGATCGATTGTGGAATCTAAGGATTTCAAAAGTTCACTCGTATCAGATCCGCTCTTGTTAGCGGTCTCAATCTGTTCTTTAAGTGAGATTATTTGATTCTTCAATTCTGAAATTTTTCCAGAATTATTCTGATCTGCTGCATTTCTGGCAGCCTCAACCTCTTTGCTAAGTTCTTGATTTTTCAGCTTCTTTTGTTTATCTTAATTAAATAAGTATATTGATTAGTAACTTCAGATCGCAAACTTTGTATCTTGGATTGTAATTCTGCTTTTTTAGCAGAATTTTTGATATTGGTTAATCCAGCTTGAGCTTCTGCCAATTGTTTCTGGAATTTTCCATAATCTGAGATTTTATCAAAATTGCTCACATTAATATGGTTGATTAAATCTTCCAACTTGGACTCACGAGACTCCTCATCTTCCTTAGTTAATCCGTACACAATTCGATAATCTGAAGCTTCAAGACGAGCTTTGTTTTTTTAGCCTTTGACGCTTCCTGTTTCTTTGACGCTTCCTCTGAGAAGTTTGTTTGATTTACAACTTTGCTCTTTGAAATATCTTCTTGACTTGTGAAAGTGATTGTATTTCCTGATTTATTTACAGTAGAAGGTTTTTTTCAAAAGTCAACCGGTGTTTTTTTCCAGCTAATATTGTATTATTAACAATGCGACTGATAATCTTAGCTTCTTTACGTTCGTAATCACCAAGAGTTCGAGGCTGATCCGCTCCAACCCATACGGTTGTTGTGTAATAGTGGCTTACGCTAGCAAAGTAAACATCACGATAGTAATCGGTTGTACCGGTTTTTCCGCCTTGATATTCCTTTGGATAATTATCTGCAAGAGCACCAGCGTCAGTTACGGTATGTCCTGAACCTGCGGTTTTAAGAACGTCTAGCATTGCGTATGAAGATTCTTGAGTGTAAACTTTTTTACCTTGATGGTTGTTTTGATACAAAACTGAATCATCGTATGCGGAGGTGATCTTCTCAACGTTTGATGGTTGGTAAAACACTCCTTTATTTGTTAAAGCAGAATATGCTCCTGCCATTTCAGTTGTTGTAACTCCGTATGTGAATCCACCGATAGCAATGATATTATTATTATCGTAAGGGTGTAGAGTGTGAAACTCCATATCAGCTAATTTATTTGTAACTTCATCAATATTAGTCATCAAACTTGCCTTCAAAGCAATTGTGTTAAACGACCAGTTTACAGCTTCACGAACCGTGTAATCTATGTTGTAATAAATTCCGGCAGCGTTTGCAACTGTTGGATACTCTGGCAATTGAGAGTCACGCACCAAACTTTGAGGTAGCAGACTTCCGTTTTCAAAAGCTGGTGTATAAGCGATAATAGGTTTAGCCGTTGATCCGGGTTGTCTAGGAAATTGATAAGCACGATTCACGTAATCGTTCTCAGTTCCACGTCCACCAATTATTGCAACGACATTGTGCGTCTGATTGTCTAAAACTGTTACAGACGTTTGCAAATCATATTTTCCTGTACTTTCATTAACAGCACCATATTTAGAAAGTTCAGCATAAACTTTATTTTCTAAATCGGATTGTAGTGCTGGATTTATAGAAGTATAAATCTTATATCCGCCTGCAATAATCTGCTCCATTTTATCCTGAATAGTTTGATTGTAAACTTGATGGTATTGCTTATATTCTTCATCAGAACTGAATTTGTACTTCAATTCGAAACCATCGGCTACGGCAAGGTCTTCTGCCGCTCTATTCATAGCAAAACTGATAGCATAATTATCCGTGTAATCTTTTTCGTTAACAAGAGGTGTGATTGCGAGTTCAGTCTTTTGTTTAACAGCCTCATCATACTCTTCTTGTTTGATAACCTGATTTCTCAACATCTTACCAAGAATTTCTTTGACTTTTTTATCAGATTCTTCTGGGTTGATAGTTGGATCGTAAAGTGTTGGGTTATTTGTCAAACCGATAATTACAGCAGACTCACGAACCGTCAAATCTTTCTGATCCTTATTAAAATAATATTTAGCAGCCATACCGACACCGTTAGCTCCGTGACCGAAGTAGATGTAATTCAAGTATGCTGTCAAAATATCATCTTTAGAGAATTTCTTTTCAAGCTCCTGAGCAATAACCTGTTCTGTAATCTTACGACTTGATGTTTGAGCAGAATTTTTAAGGATTTTATTTTTAACTAACTGTTGTGTTATGGTAGAACCACCTTGAAGGCTTCCACCTTTAGCATAGGTAGCAACAGCCCGAAGTGTTGCCCACAAGTCAACACCGTGGTGTTGGTAAAAGCGCTCATCTTCTGTTGCGACGAAACCTTGTCTGAGGTATTTGTTAAAATCCTCAGTTTTTGACCTAGTAATCGGCTTGGGTATTCAAACGTTTTATCTCGTTACCTTGATAATCGTATATTGTAGTTGGTTGATCACTCCGAAGAACGTTTTTATCTAATGATTCGGCAATTTGGAAGCCGGTATTGGTTGCCTCTGTAACCATTTTCCCGTATTTATTCCAACCTACGTATCCACCACCAGCAATTCCCAAAGTAAAAAAATAATTAGAATCCAAAACCAAACCTTTTGGTAGAATCGCTTTTGTTTAAAAAAACTCTAATTTTTTTACTTTTATTTTTTTATTTTTTTGAGTCACTTCTTTTTAGGAAGTTTCTCATTATCTTTCATTTCTTTAATTTCTTCAGTCAAGATATGTCCCCCTTTTTAACGAAGTGAATTTTTTTAAAGTCTCAAAGCCATTGCTACTGATAACAACATCGTTGCTTTGTTGTGTACCGATAGTATAGTTGTCTGCATTAATACTTGAATTAAAAACACTGAAATGAGAAAAAACCTGTGGAGTAGAAATTCTAGCTGTTGTGTACTCAACGGTTACAATTTCTTTAACTGAAACAATTCCAGAATTTAGTTCAGTCGTATAAACAACAACTTTTCCGTCTTCTACACCAAGAAATTTCTGACCAGCCAAAGAATTGTTTGTCAATACTTTATTGAAAATTTGATACTCGTTAGCCTTCATTTTTGTTGAAGTGGAAGATCCTTTTGTAAAAGAATAAGTGCTTCCCTTTTGAGCCTCTTGGATGGCAGCGTTTTTCTTCGCTGTTTTCTGCTCATCCGTACTAGACTTTTTCTTTGTCAATTTCTTTCTTAGCTTTTTCTAATAATTTATCAACTTCTTTTTTAGTTTCAGGATAAGCAACTGATTCATTAAGACCCTCAACTGTGTAGTAGAGTCCGGGATTGTCACCTGTCATCTTCTGGGCTTCAGCTAAAGTGTAGGTTGCATACTCAACTTTGTCTAAGGTATCATTACCATCTTTAATAAGGTTATTTCTAACCTTGACGTTTAGGATACCTTGAGCCTTAGAAATTGCGTTTTTTTCAAATCATCTAAACTAACATCTTCTAATTTTTTTCAGCTTCAGAGAATTTTTTTAATTTGTGCTTTCAAATCTGATTGCAATTTAGCTTGAGTGACAATAGCTTGTACTTTATTTTGAAGTCTTATTTTCTTTGAATTATCACTGATGTTATCGATATCCTTTTGAATATCAGAAACTTGATCAACAGTCACACCATCTTTGATGGCGTTAGTGTATTTATTTTCGATAAAACTATCAACTCTATTTTCGATACTTGCAATCTTTTGATTTTCAAAGTATGTTCTGCCGACGGTACCGTAAATAATTCCGCCAACAAGAACAAATCCGATCATAACACCTGCAAGTATCATTTTTATTCTTTTTGGGATAAATATAACAAATTTTTTTACTTGGCCTCCTTGAGCAAGAATTTGTAAAGTTCACCAGCAATGATACAGTCATTAAGAGAGTTGTGTGAATCAAGTGCTGCAATATCTTCAGGTAGAAATTTTTTCTTTAATACTTCCAGCTTGTAATTTCCACGTCCAAGGTGAGGGAATTTTCGCTTAGTCATTGTTAAGGTATCTGCATAGGTGTATTCGCCAAATTCTTTTTTTCTGCACGATTACACTCGGAACTGAGCATACGCAAGTCGAAAATTAAGTTTTGTCCAACAAGTTGTTCACCGTTAAAAAAATTCCTTAAACTTATCCCAAGCCTCTGAGAAGTCCGGAGCGTCCTCAACATCTGACGGCTTGATTCCGGTCAACTCAGTAATTTCCTCTGAAATAATCTTATCATTTGACGGAGCAACAAAAGTATCAAATTCAGCAACTTTTTCGAAATTCTCGTATTTTACTGCTGATAATTGAATAACAGAGTCAATCTCTTGATTTAAACCTGTGGTTTCAACGTCTAGAGAGACAAAAGTACCACTCATCTCAGCGTCAACTTTGATTTCTTCATAAGGCAAATTGTTTTCAACTTTCTTCTGACCGAGAAATTTAAAGCTACGATTTTTGTTCATTCCAATAAACATCGTCAATGATTTCAAAAATCTTTTTCCACTCTTTTTAGCATAAGATAGAAAAAAATACTCAACCACTGTTGATATGGATGGTAATTCAAGTTTCGATCTTTTAATTTGAATAGCAATTCATCAACAGCCTCGTGGTTTTGAACAATCTTTTTATCCTTGCTAGTTAATGTTTTTTTGTAATAGGTTTGTATCAATTAATAAATTTTCACCGGATTTAACAACTAAGAAAAAAAGTAATCTGGGTGAACTTTTTGAAAAAAATTTTTATATTCCAATTTAGAATCCAACTTTCTAATATAATATTCTATCTCAATTTTACCACAAAAATTAAATCTATTTCAACCTTTTAAAAAGTCTTGAAATTGTAAACGTTACCATTTTACTCTTGATTATTTTTCAGAAAAATGCGTTACAATAGATATATAAGGTAAAAAAGATTTTGAGAGGTAAACGGCTTATGGCTGGAAGAACAAGAAAATCAAGACGACTTGCTGCAACTAGAAATGCTATCGTTAAAAAAGCGAAGATTATGGAAGAGTTGACCGGAAAGGAAGTGAAACCAACACACAAATATAGCAAATACACATTCTCTTGTGAATGTTCTGCTTGTACCTGTGCGAGATATTATGGAAAGAGAGAGAAGAGAGAGTTCGAAGAACGAATTTCCAAAGACCGTTTGCGTAGTCAAGGGTTTGATGGTGTGGATTCACACGTAGACGCAAGTTGGAAGTCTTGCAAGTCTGACCTAATATAAAAATATTACCTAAATAAAAAAATAAAAAAGAGCCAGTTTTCCTGGTTCTTTTTTTGTTATTCTTTTTGCTTACCCAGTAAAGTGTCTTTTTATTCCCAAAAAGAACATCTACTCTACCGGGATCGACAGCGTATGCACTAGAGGCAGTCTTTGGTTTACCAACCTCATCTTCTAAAATAATTTCAACACCCCTATTAACTGAATCAATTACAGCCTGATCAACACCACCTCCAAAAAATACAGCAGGTTGTGGATTCTTATCGTTTTGTGTAACGATCACCGTTTCATCAAAAAGTGTATTCGTTTTTATACCTGATTTTTTAGGCGTAAATTCATAAGTTATAACAAAAGCCTCTTGCCTAGACCCATCCGGATGATAAGATACACCATTTAATATTTTTAATATCCGTTATTTTCAACCGTCCAAGTTCTGTTTCTATGGTCTGATCTACTTTATTTAAAACCTTTTGTGGCAAGGACAACCTTTCAATTCTTTCGAATTTATTACCAGCTACAAAGTTATCAACGATATTATTTCCGGATATTTTTGTATATAAGGCGAGACCGGCGAGTGTGAAGATTATTAATAGATAGGCGATTTTAATTACTTTAAAAAAATTCTTTATGATCTCCAATCAAAGTCACCTGCCTTTTCAAAAGCCATCCACGGCTTCTTTTGGTAATTTATTTTTATTAAAATCGTAAGTTGCGGTTAAATCTGCATATTCAGTTATACGTTTATCTCCGGTAATATCACAAGAGATAAGTGTTAACATTGGAACTCCGGGTGTGTGCCCGTTCTCTTCTGAATCAACCTTTGATTGTCTAACGATATCGGTATCAGTCTCTTCCACAAATTTAACGTTAGTGACCGTATATTCATAAACCTTATTCAAATCGGTTAAGTAAATTTTTTGTCCAGGCTTCCCAAAATAATAAATTCCGGAAAACAGAGCCCACTCCGATTTCGGTACGTGGTGTCCTACTAACACGTAATTGCCTTCTCCTAACTTTTGATCTGCTGAAATAGTTCCAGCAGAAAGATTCAGCTGATATTTATCCAGACCAGCAACTACCGTTGTTGCAACTTTAGCTTCAGGTTGTGTCAAAATCGCAATCGGATTCGACTGACTTTGCATTTTAGCTGATAATGAGTCGAGGACGTTTGAATTTGACACGTTAGACCAATCATAATCAGCTTTTTCGTTTTCTTTTTTTAAATCATCTTGAGAAATCTTCTTTACAACTGTGTGTTGCGTTGTGCTGCGTGCAATGTGAGCGGTTATCTGATTTCCAAAAATGATCAAAATGGAGCCTGTCAAAATACCTATATAAAAAATATGCTCCAATAATGAAAGTATTATTCTTTTAAACAAATAAAAAAACTCCTTTTTTTAGTCTTTATCTTATTTTAGACTAAAAAAAGAGAATGATTTTTTTATTGACGTTTCGCTTTGCGTTTAGCTACTGCTACAGCACCAGCACCGATAAATGAAGCACCAAGAAGACCAGCACCAATAGTTTCGAAACCGGCTTCTGGAAGTTTTTCTGGAACTTTCTCAGCTGGTTTAGGTTCTTCTTTCTTTGGAGCCTCTGTAGTTTCAGGAGCCTTTTTTTCTTCTTTCTTAAGAACGGTTGTGTTCTTATCAGACTCCTTATCCTTGCTCTTAGAATTATCGGTAAGAGCTTGATCACCTTTACTTACTTTAGCTTCCTTGTCTGAATCTTTTCCAGCAGTTAGCTCTACCGCTGGATCAGTTGTAGTACTGCTAGACTCTTCTGCAAAAAAACAGGAGCGGCAATTAGTGCTGGAAGTGTAGTAGCGAATACGCTAGCGATTGCTGTGATTTTTCTTAAGCTCACAACTTTTACCTCCTACCAAAACGTTTTAATAGGCTAAATTTATTTGCCTACATTTATTATAGCGTAGTTGAATTATCTATTTATTATAATTAATTCAGAAAGAAAATGAAATCAGATTTTTAAATCTGATAGGAAGAAGGAATCTAATGATTAACACAAAAAAATAACAAATAAAGATCAACAATTAAAAGGAAATTAACAACCTTATAAAAGATGAGTCCTTTTTTTGTATCCTTTTTAAGGATACAATCAAGCGTTTCTTTTCTGATGGTAGACTAAAAAAACACATAAGAAAGGTTGGCACTCACGTTTTTCCGGGTGAACCATACGAATCAACAAAAAAATACTTAAAAAGTAAATATTGTTTAATTGTTACTTATAATGTCGTGGATCAAAAAAAGTAAATGTTTATTATGATTGTTATCCAAGCGAAGCAATTCGTAAATCCAAATTCTTCGATACAATCCTGATCGGAATAGTAACATTTGAGGATTTTGTTTCTAAATTTAATAAAGACGAAGAATTAATCTATTTCAACCCGAAATATAATCGTGGTGGCCCTCGAGAAGAATACTTTTGTGTAGATATTGATAAAGTTGTATCAAAGGTTTACCAAAAAATATCCAAGGATTATAAGAGAAATTTAAAAATTTTGTTGGTTGACAAGCCAGAGGTTTTTAAAAATACTCTAAAAAAATTCGATTCAGTAGATGTGTTCCCATTCCAATACTTGGGAGATTTGGATGATCAACTCGAATATTTTGAAAATAATTCTTATCTTTTGGTTGACCAAGATGGAAACCTTCGTGAACAAGCTAAACACCTTGAGTTTATATACAAAAAGTACAAGGAGCGTGGATTGACCGAAATGTTAAACGGCTCAGCTTCCTTTCAAGATTTGTATAGGTATTGTGCACGACTATCCTTAGATATAAATTCAAAAGTTGAAGTTTATTCTAATTCAATTCTTGAAAAGGATATCGAAGATTTTGAAAAATGGAAAAAGCCAAATTCAATAGCGCACGCTTGTTTAATGCTGTATCTTCTGCGTTCAGATATACATCAGTAGCTTCTGATGATGATACAGCTCTGAAAAATTCTAATCAATAAATCTTTTTGAATATATTAAAAAAATGTCAAACTGAAAAGGCTGATGTTGATTTAATTGGAGATAAAGATTTTGATATCTGTAATCATTTCAGACGAAATAAAATATCTACGACTTTAGCTGAAAATATCACCGATGATTTTTGTTTGAACGTTTCTCTTTTTTGAAGCTGGATATAGAAATTTAGATAAAAAAATTCTGTATACGAATGTTTAGATGATAGCATTGGCGTGTTGTTGGATTCTGGAGCTAAAATTAAAATTCGTTTATTAACACGAAGAACCGTTTCTTACGGAAGCGAGTTTAAGAGCTTGATTTCTACAACAGAACAGTCAGAATATTTTTTTGAGTGGTTGAAAAATCTACCTACTGCAAAAAGACAACTTATTTCTTTCCACGAAAAAGAAGTTGAGGCGATAGAAGTTCTTTTTGAACAACGAATTGTTGGATACAAATATTCCTAACATTGTTGAATTTATAAAAATCATTCAATTAAAAAAAGGGCTCTCTTTCTTGAGAGTCTTTTTATAATTTAAAAAAATAAAAAAAGACTATATTAGTCGGAAAGAAGGAGATAAAAATGAGTTTGACATCATTTTTTTAGTTTTTGTTCGTTGTAGTATTTACTGCATTGTATGTTTTGGGAGTAAAATCACTTCCAAAAGCAAGTACAGTTTGGAATAAACTGTACAGGATACTAATGTGTATCTTATTTACAAACATCTTCGTTGCCATTATCCCAATGGGATTGGGATGGTACGATGGCGTCACCTTGTCAGAAAACAAGGAGGTACAAATTTATAGAACTTTTAAGGTTGAATTTGTATCAGACAAAATGGTAGTAACATCCGGGGATGATGTTATCTACGACGGCAAACGTGAGCTTTTTAAGTAAACCGAATATTCACTTTTTTTGAGAATCCTACGTTTACAACAAATTTGAGTCTTAATGAAGATTCATACTCTTCTGGTGAAACTGAATACACCAAGAAGTTGAAGAACTCTGAGCTCGTGGTCACACGAGTTGTCAGAGAGAAGTTTTGTATCGAGCCTGGTAAAGGCTTAAATATTAAAACTGATAAACACGTGGAAAGCTTTTTCGCCGAAGAAGTTATTCCTCGTGTATCCTTTAGCAACAAATAGTAGGGTTTTGTTGCTAATAAAAAAAGGTGGTATTAACAGGAACCACCTCTTTTTTTATTTTCTGTAATTACGATAGATAATTAAAGAACCTATTATAATTTAAGAAAAAAATAAAAAAACTGAATTTATTTCAGGAGAAGAAAGAAGGAAATTAAATGGTTATAAATAACAAAAAAAGACAAAAAAATCAGTTGTTCAAAAATAACTGACATCTCAAAAAGCATTTTCTGAAGGAAATGTTATGAAACAGTTCGAAATTGAAGTTAAACTTTTCTTTGAGGATTGTGACATTCTAAAGAAAAAAAGAATAATTATTATTCTTTGCAATCAAAGAATGGACATTCTGAAAAAAATCTCCAGTACTTTACAAGTCACGTTATAGGATGGATCTTTATTATGATTTATTAACAGGAAAGTTTTTCGTTGTTAATTAATGGTGATGTTCCAAACACTTTAACGAAAGTTTTGGTTGGATCTGAAACATTCGAAGGGTTTATAAAAAAATATTATTCTTATAATAATAAATTCTTGGAATATTCTAGTGATAATGAACACAGAAATTATCGCAATCGAAAAGAATATCCTAAAGTTTTTGAAGTTACTGATATGGAAACTATTCTGGATTTGTTAAACAAACTTTTTCCAAAAAAACAGTACAGCAAGAATCTAAAAAAACTTCCTCTTGTACGATGATCAGTATGATATGCAATTTTCAGCAAATAATACTCTTTTTGTATTCCCATTTTTTTGTTGCAAGAAACCTAAATTATAAGTTGGGAGCTTTTTGAAGATAATTATTATACTTTTTTTGCGAAGATTATAAGCTGAAAGATGAGTATTCATTTTTTTGGAAAGTCTACATAAAGTATTTCAACAGAGAAAACTTGAAAATTTTTATGATGGAAATTTCACTTTGAAAGAGGCAGTTGAGGAACTCAAAAAAAGCTGGTACTGGAATTGATGAAGAGATTGAAAGGTTTTCGGAAATGATGTACCAAAAAGATTGCGAAGATTATGAACAGAAAAAGGATTCAGATTAACTCAAGCAGTCTTGTAAGGTTTGCTTTGGACGCAACTAGATATTACTCTGAATTAGAACGAACCTGTTCACAACACACAAAAGGTTTTTCTTGGAAGAAACTTTTTAAAGAAGTTGGGGAGCGAATTTCAAAATTCATAATTGAACGACAAGATAATCCTGAGTGGTACTTGGATATCTTCGGCGAGCCTTATTTAGGTAAGACGGATGAGTATATCAACAATATTTTTCGTAGAGAAGTTTTTTTAGTTAATGAATATTCTTCTAACAAAAAAATATAACGTTGATATCCATAGTGTATTAATTGATATCGATGAAGAATATGGTCGTAACATTGATTATTATTTTTGAAACAATTTCAAAAATTACTTGAAAAACAAGGTGTCCATTCAACTAAATTTATTCCATTTTATTGGAACAGGTCTGTACACAATATTTTCTGGGGAATATCAATCTCGACTATTTTTTTACATATCTATTTTCTCTAACGGATGAACAACGGAAGTTGATCATTTTCAAAAAAATCTGAAATCTCGATCTTAAAAAAACTATGTGTGAAAAAATAATCTAGCTATTTCACCAGTAAAAATTCGACTTTTTTTCGAACGAGTTGAAGAGTTCAAACTTATTTAACATTTTTAAGGAGTTGCTTTACGGCGACTTCTTTTTGTATAATTTAAAAAAATTAAAAAAACTACTCAGTAGTTAGAAAGAAGGAAATTAAATGGTTATAAAAAAAGCGATAACAATAAAAAAATGTTTTTCGTTGTCTGATATTGCAAAAATCATTGTCGGATCCGTTTGTTTTAAATCAATTTTCTGACAAGATAAAGTCTTATTTTGAGTTGGAAGATAACATTGTAGAAAAAAACAATTATGAAAAAAATTAATTAAAAACATCTGGATTTAATGAAGAATCTCCACTCTTGTACAAATCAAGATGTGATCTTTTATCTTTATTATGATTTACTTTCAGGTCAGTTTAAATTATTTACAAATTGGAATAAAGCAAAGACAAGACCACTTTTTGGAATATTATCTCTTTGTTCTTGTTGGCGTTGAAAAACTTTGCTGATTTTGTAAAAAAAGAAATTACGATCCAAACGATCCGTTTATCGTCTACTCAGAAGATAATAAGGGGAGAAACTGGCAAAAATCGTAAGGAACATCCTAAGAGGTTCGAAGTTATAGATATTGATAAAAATTCTGAATCTATTACAGAAAAAAATTCGAGTCTCAATATCAAAAAGAATCTTAAAACTTTTTTTAGTTGATAACCCAGATTCGCTAAAAATTCTCTGGCAAAATCAATGAAGAGGTGTTTCCATTCTTTTTAAAAATCATCCTTAGAATATAAAGTTCAATTTTTTTCTCTAGAAATTACAACCACTTTTTGTAATGAATATAAATTGAAAGACGAGTTTTGGTTTTTTTGAAGGATGTTCACAATTCCTTTAAGGAGTGGAATCTAAGAAATTGTTACTCTGGAAAAAGTTGTTGTAGATGACCTTATATATGATCTCAAAAAGTCTGAAACAGATATAGAGAAAGAAATTTCTAAAATTGTAGAAGGTCAGCTGGTTAGAGATCAAGAAGAATTAGTTTCCGATGAGACTGTATTAGAAAAGTCTAAATTAATTAACGAGTATCTGAGAGCTATTGCTACAAAATTTCGTGGAGTCGGGCGACCTAATAGCGATTATGTAATAAACTGGGATTATGTATTAAGCGTATACGGAAATGCCGTTTCTAAATTTATTTTAGATGGACAGGATAAACGTGATTGGTATTTGGACTTATTTGAGCCTCGTCGTGATAGGAGAGACGGGTTTTTCTATCCCAGCTGTTTTTACGAAATATTTATCAACAGACTATTCAAAGGGCAAAACATACAAGTTTGACTTGAATTACTTAGTTAATAATAAGGCAGACCCTATCGATATTGAATTACAAATGAAATCACTAATTAAAAATATTAGAAGGCGGCACAAACATTGAACTTACAATGTTTCATAAACCAGAACCAACAAACAAGATTGATAGCGATGGTGTTATCTACACCCTGTTATCAAAAATGCAGAAATTCTAAGATTCTGTTTGAAGATCTATTTAATTTATCTGATAGCTTGAAAAAAACGTATCATTTTTCAAAAAAAGTGAAATTAAAACGATAAAAATCGCTAGTAAATTTTTAATTTGTTGAAAAATTCCAACAGTCGATTTTTTTCGAAAAAAATTAGAAGAATTTACATTAATTTAAAAAGACGTTTTTTTAAAAACGTCTTTTTCTATATAATTAAAAAAACAAAAAAACACAAAGTGGTAATAGAAAGAAGGAATTTGTTTGATGACAAAAAAATAAAGAAAAAAATATCACACGTAAGGAAATTGTTTCTAACATCAAGGAGCAAATTTTATTAAGCAAAAACAGCGAAAATGATGTAACATTCGAGTACCAAAATTTGTTTGAACAGATTGAAGATTTTGTAATCGATATGAAATCACAAGGTTTGATCTACAAGGATATTCGTGAGTTTATCGAACTTTTCGTCGAAACTCCTAAAGTGACAACTCTATCACACAACATTCAATATCCTACGTTAACAATCCCGGATTTAGATGTAACTGAAAAAACTGTAGTTCAAGAAGGTAAAGCTGGCAAGTACAACATTGTAATTACTGAACTTTATAAAGAAGAAGTTTCTCGCACTAAAGTTATTGAAGAATCAACCATCACTGAAATTGTAAAAGTTCCGATGTTATCTGAAGAACTTGGCGAAGATACTAACTCGGTTAGTTTTTGTTGGTGAGTGTTATGAACGTGACAAAAAAATAAAAAGTACTAAAGTTTTGTCTGCTGCTATCGACATCAACACATCTTATAAAGATGATAATCTTATCACTACTGTTTTTTTCAGATCAACGCCGACCAGTATCGTTTGTTTCTGAACAATACAAAAAATATCTTGCTTGCCTAAAGATTGATCCTACCAATAAGAAATTCAACAGCAAAAATGTCGGTTCCGCATTCTACCGAAAAACTTTGAACTATGCCCTCGGCATTGTCAAGGAACTAAAAGGTATGGGTATTACTAAATTGTATTTAGGAAGATCAGGTGCTATGTCTCTTAATAATAGCAACGATTTTATGTTGTCGTTGTACGCACAGATGATAACCGCTTGTAGTATTATTTCGTTGGAAGTGGTCGTCGTCGATGAACATAAGACATCCGTTGCTAATAGTATTGCAAACGATGATTTCAAGAATGAGATTTTTTCTGGTGAACGAAGTAAATCAAATTTCCACAATTACAAAGCAGGAGATGGTTTAGTTGTTGACGCAGATGTTAATGCTGCCTATAACATTCTAAGAAAAAAGGAACTAAAGGGGCCTTCAAGGTTTCTCCTGATTTGATTCAAGTTTCTTTCGATAAAAAAACAGTTCAACTTCCAGAAGTGAACTATATGTGATTCTTTTTAATTTTATAAAAACAAAAAAAGGGAGCGTTTTAAGCTCCCTTTTCGTCTGCCCTCAGTCTTAAAAAGGCAGCTTGCATAACACCCCAGAAAGTGCCTCTCCGCTTTATCGTGTAACTTTACGTCCACTCCCCTGCAATTATTACAGGAAGACTAATTGAGATGTCCAGCGTGTGTTTTACTCACGACAAGTCTGGTCAGTGCTGTTACCACTCGATCTTGGAGATCTGGACTCCAAAACCCAAAACCAGAATTTTGTCGGACTGCAAGGACGATTATCAATCCTTTCCTCACATACAACTTTAGGACGGGTAGTTGGTTTAATTCTATGCTACCCCCTGGTGCTCGAAGTGCTCCTGCTAAGAATCCGGACTTCTATTTAATCTGCAAAAATATTCAGCTTTGGGCCTACCCTACTGATATTTTTTTATAGAACCAGTTGCACTTGTGAAAACTTTAGGCTGATTTCACGATGGAATTTATTAGACCCGTAATATCTGAAGTAAGACTTGTGCGTTAACTCAACAAATCTTGACGACAAATACACTTCGCCATCCGAACCTATTGCCCCTACCGGATTCGAACCAGTGACCCAACGATTAAAAAGTCGCTTGCTCTGCCAACTGAGCTAAGAGGCATTGAAGCCACACATCAAAAAGAAGGAAAGAATGATGTGTGGTAAGGAGGGAGTGGGATTCGAACCCACGGGTGACCTTTCGGCCACCACTCGACTAGCAAACGAGCGCAATCGTCCTGACTCTGCCATCCCTCCCAAAAAAAGAATTAAGTTTCGATATTCTTATTATAGGTTATTTTTTTTAAAAAGATGTCAACAGTTAAAAAAATAACATTTAAAATGTATATTTTTATTTTATAAAGTTTGTTAGCAAAAAAAGCATAACATTGACTTTATGTGGCGTACTGCACGCCTCTACCCAGTCAGAGAATCGTCTCGTTCGGGGCTTCATTTAATATTTTTAATTTTTTTCATTTCTAAAATTAATGTTTTGTTTTCAGCGATCATTAATCATATAATCCAGAATAATGATAGTCTGTTCAACTAAGTAATTCATTAAATATTTAGATGATATTGATAAGAAATCGTTTTAACTTTATCCTTTGTATACTATTATAACATATAAACAAATAAAATAAAAAGACAAAAATCGATTTTTATTATTTTTTTCGACAAAAAAATTTCTTTTTACTATTTTACGTCATTTTTTTATGGGTTATTTAATGAAAAAAATATTTTTTTATGATATAATCGATATTGCATAAGAAAGAAAGGTTGTAAAAAAAGAATGGTTATAAAAAAACTGGCGATATTATAAGAAAAGATTCTTCTGAAAAAAATATTCAGATAGTATTAATCCTGTAATTACAAAAAGAACTTGAGCGAGTTGAATTTGTAAAAAAATATAAAGGATCTGGTAAGGATTTCAAAAAAATATTTTTCTTAAAGAGTTTAATAATTTTTTTCAAAAAAAGAGTTGATAAAAATATTATTACAAGAAGATTATGATTTAGAAAAAAACAAAAAAAGTAGGATTTTTTTACGAATACAAATATTACGTATTGTTAGACTTTACAAATAAGGACGTTTCATTTTATAGAATGGGAGATTACGACTTCCCTAAAAAAATCTTGCTAATTATGAATATTATCAAATTTTTTTAAACCAGAGGAATTTGCTGAAATAGTTTCTTCCTCTATCACAATTAAATATAAGGGGTGGTTTATTAAGAAACAAGTTCTCGATTTGGAGGTTACTCTTGAGAAAAATCAACAATTCTTTTTACTGTTGAAGTAGGAAAGTTTTTTTTCTGATATTATTTTTAGTTGATGAGTTTTTTTCAAAGAAAATGATTTTTGAAAAAAAGAATGAGTTTTAACTTACTAGTTAATGACGACTTCCTGGATTGTGTCGGAAAAAGATGGTTTTTTTATATTTATTCAAAAAAATATACCAAAGACATTTTTTTCTCTTGAGGAATACAATCAGTACTTAACTTTCAAAAAAATACTCTATAAACGACATTGAAGAGTTAAAGGAAACTAACGATAGCTTTGTTAGTTTTGTCACATTCGAGTACGAAATGTTGCTTTTATTATGTGATTCTTTATAATCTTTTTTTATAAAAAAATCAAGGCGTTAATTGTGAAGATTTATTAAAAATTGTTTAGAAGATCATTCTTTTTTTAATTACCGAAAGAGATGTCAGATCATTAGAAAGAATTTACAATTTAGATTTAAAAAGCGGTAGAGGATCGGTTCGGAACTTACGTATCAGAAATTAATGACTCATTTGCCCAATTGGACAATATGCTTTCTAACAATCAAATTGATAAATCTAAAATTAACAGACTACCAAACGATCTGTTCGATGTTTTAGATGGTTACAACGATATAATATACAGTCTTGATTTTTTTTAAACAACAAAAAAATAAACTTAAAAATTGGCAAACATATAACAAAAATCCTTACTGAGCAGTCGAGGTTTGGGTGGTGTGGATCATCACTCACTTATATCTTTTTTAAGCAAAGATATTTTTTCAGTAGATTTCAATAACTCAACTGAATGTAGAGGTGGGAGAAGTGTTTTAGTAATTAAAAGCAATTTTATAAGCGCCTTCAGATATTACAGTGATCATTTCGAACAGAATACAATAGAAAAAAACTTTGCAAATACACATCTAAAGTTTTAGATGATTTACTATCATTGAGAGACAAGAATAAATTCGGTATTGGAGGCATTGAATATCAGTTAATTCCCACAAAAATGACATACATTTCTAACCAACCAAGTGCAACTATAAGCAGAAATACACTAGATGTATTGCTCAAACAATTTGATAGAATTGTTCAGGAAAAAACCGGTCTTATCGATATTGTTAGTGGTTTTGAGGTCATAGATCAAGAGAATAAACAAATCAAAATACCTCTCACATCAGATATCAGTTTAGTTTTTAAAAAAACACCATTGTAATCTAAATTTTTGTTATAAATAAAAAAAGAGTTGGTTGAAAAAACCAGCTCTTTTTTTGATACTAATATAAATAAAGAAACAAATTCAAGAAAGGAATTATTTGTTTTGGTTATAAATACAAAAAAAGCAACAAAAAAACGAGGATCCAATTATTTAAAGTTTCCGGAAAAAATAAAGAGCATTATTGAAAATTTCTTATCCGTGGAGAATGAATTGCCGGACTTGGTTGATGTGGTCTCCTATTATTTATCTATGTACAAAGATGATGAGTTTTTTTCGTTTTCTTGAAAAAAAGATTTAAAGCTGTACGTATTGATAGACTTAGATAAAAAAACAAAATTGTTTTTTTGTTGAAAAAAAGGAAAGGATAGCGTAGATAGAATGAATTTCTTACAGATCCTAAACCCGAAGGAATTTGCGATTTTTAATCTGTGATTCTATCAAATTAAAAACCTAAACGTTTTTTTCTCTAAAAAAATATTAGATAAACCTTGCTTTATTGAAAAATGTTAATACAAATATTAAAAAAATTCGGTGAGCAACCTACTCTCTGAAATTATTTTTAGGAGGAGAGTCCTTAACATCTGGAACTTTTTAGAGACAGAATAACCCCTCTAATTTTTAAAAAGACGAGGAATTTCTCGATTCTTTTGACAAAGAAGATATCCTAAAACTTTTATCTTATTTCTCTATTCTTCAAGAAGATGATAGAATGCTATACATTAATTTTTTTATGGTAAAGGTGAGTCGTTCTATTTTTTTATGATTTACTTGATAATCGTAAGACGACAAATATCGGATCTTCTTATTTCGACTTAGTAAAAAAACAAAGAAAATGAGATTGATGAAATTAAGTTTAGAATTTTTATTCAATAAAAATTAACGAAATTTCCGTAGATGATTTAGTTGAATTATTTTTACAACTCTAAAAATAATTTCAGAAAAGAATGTTTCAAATCTCGCAAAAAGAAAAAAAGGGCGAGACTCTATAGAGATTTTTAGATAATATTAAACTTTCAATTAATAAAAAAATTCGATGAAATATTAGAATCGAATGGATTACTGTTAGCTGAAACTATTTATTTACCACCTTTGATTAATAATCAAATCGATTACATAAAAATCAGAAATTCGAAAAAAAGGTGGTTAATTGAAGAGTACAACTTAAAAAGTTTCATAATAAAGGCTGGTAAAAACAATGGTTATTACTACAAGTAAAAAAATTAAAAAAACAAATCATTAACCATCGAGAATAATTTAAAAAAATTGTTTGAATCTATAAATTATGATTTTATTCGTCACTCTTTTAAGAGCGAGATTGAATCTCCTAACGTATATCATTTTTAAAAAAAGATGAGTTGGGTGAATATTATTATAATGAACTAACCCTATCTGGATCAGTTACAGATAAAAGAATTTTTTTCTTGATTTAATTTCAGGAGAGATAGTTATATTAGACAAGTATGACTCGAGTTTGTATTCTCGGTTGATATACAACAAGATGTTGGAATTTTTTTAATATAAATAAAAATTTTAAATCCGCCGAAGAGAATTAGCAAAAAAATTAGATCATAGTTATCGCTTTGAACTTTTCACAAACAATGAAGTCGAAGGCTTGATAGTAGATTCGTTGGTTTTTTTAAGGAAATTAATTTTTTTAATATTCCAAAAAAAGTTTATTAACAAAAAAAGGAAACACTAATTAATATACTAGAAGGTATAAAAAAATAAGATTCAAAAAGTTGTTGCTTATTTTTTTGTTGGTGCTTCGGAAGAAACAATTTTGAAAAAGAAAAAAATTTTTACTGATGGCGGAATGATAGAGGTAACTTTTAGATAATGAAAGTGCTCTTATTGATTTTTTTCTCTAAGGTTAGGGCCGTCACTTATTTTTCCAAGATGAGTTTTATGATTTCTTATCTGCATTCGGAATTTCTGTTTTTTTGAATTTTTGTGATTTTCAAAAACTTTCTGTTTGATAGTATCTCACAGTACTCCTCTAATTATCTTTACTATAAAAAAATTTAAGTTTTATTACCATTCAAAAGATGATGATACGTGGATTTATTACAGAATGTTATTTTTTTGAGGGAATATATAAATTATTTCATTGATAATTCAAACAAAAATTTTTTTATTGATGATTGTTTTAACTACACAGAGAAATTTGTGCTTTTGTTAAAAAGAATTTTCAGATTATGATAAGTTTGGTATTGATGATTTTGAAAGTAATAAGATGAATGTATTGAAAAATCATCCAAGAGAATAATCCCTGATTTCTATAAAAAAACTAGACGAATCATTTTTATACAATTTTAATAATCTAAACAAAAAAAGAAAAAGGTTTCTTTTCTATTAAGATATGCAGAACTAAACAAAGATCTTAAAAGACAATTCTTTACAGATTATTCTTATATAAATACAGAAGATTTATTAGATAACCTCTCATTCACCTTTTGATTCCGATATTTGTGAATTGTTGGACAAAATGTCATCTTTGGTTGAACCTGAAAGTAAATCAGAGGTTAAAGATATTAATTTTAATATCGAACATCAGATGAGTTCCTTATACAGAAATGAATTAAGAGTATATTGTACTCAAGAGATGAAAACAATAGAATTGACTTCGGATTTAGAATACTCAATTTCTGATTTGATTTCAAGAGTGAGTGATTCGGTTGCGAAACTACAAAAAAATACAGAATTTTTGCCTAAAAAAATATCAATATCAATATCACTTATGGCTCTAAAATGTTAACTCTACAAAAGAGCAAAGAGGTTGATAAAAATTTAATTGAGAGTGTCAAAAAATGCGCCAATACTCTTGGTATGGAATACGAGGAATGTAAGTTTAATGGAGAAGATTATTTTTCGATTACAAAAAACTTGCACAGAAACAACTTTAAAAATTTCTGCTTCTCTTTTTAAGCTAAACTTTAATCACCAGAGAGATTGCTATACAATCTCTTTTTCTGATATAATTACAGAGAAATAAAAAAACTTAAACAAATAAAGAAAGAAGGAAATATTATGAAAAAAAGCGAAAATTACAATCTCTCGCAACTCGAAAGTGTTGTTTTTTTGAGATGATAAAATTAAAAAAATAACAATTCCGAAAAAAAGCTAGTTTTTTTGGAGAATTGTGATTGAGGATTGTTTAAATAAAAAAACGTCAACACCATCAAACAAAATGGAATTGACTGTTTACTTAAATCCTTTGAGGAAAGGATTATATTTATCTATCGGACAATCATACTCTTACCAGGAAGATTCGTTTGAGTTGTTGACAACCGATGAGTTTCGTGGTGTTATGTGCGAAGTATGCGAAAAAAATATCTCTAAAAACCGGAGATGAGCCCTTTGATTATTTATCTATAAATATCGAAATCTTTCGCTCTTTGGTCAAAGAATCGGTTTTTGAAAAAAATTAGAGGAATTTTCAGCAAATCTTCTTTTGAAGGGAGATAATTTCTGGGTAGAACAAGAAACAGTTGAAAGAATGGGATCTCGATTTATATTTTCTGAATACTGGGACAAATTAAGTCCAGAAATTCAAAAAAGAAATATAGGCGTATACACAAACAACATCATCTTCGACAAAAAAATCCACGACATCATTTTTTTCAAAGATGGTAGATATCTTTACAGATTGGAATTGTTTTATAAATCAATCAACGACTATTTCTTTAAAAAAATTTAAAGAATCTATCTGATGAGACATTCGATATCATCATAACTAAAAATATTGTATCTATCAAACAAGGCCTCAAGTGCCAAGAGTGAGACGATCGATTCTATAAATCAATCAACAACTCTCGAACATTTTGTTGTAGATCTTACAGATAGAATTGTAAAGAGGGTAATAGGACTGAGTGAGAATCACAACATCTACAATTGTCCAGAAAACTACAACTACAAATATCTATCTGATTATGTGAAGCTTATCAAGTTCACCAATTTGCAATCATACTTTAGTGAAGGTATTGTCACGTTTCCTGAAACTGTTGTAGATAAGATTGCAGACTTTGGGTTTACAAATGTTACTATTGATTATTTTGTAGAGTTTTTAAAATTAATCAAAAATTATGATTTATTGCGTCTAAATAAAATTAAAATTAATATTATGTTACCCGAATACTACGTTTATGAAGAAAAAAATGGAAAGTCATTGAAGCTTCATTAAAAAAATATTCTTTACGCAACAAACTGTATATTACGAGTTTACGACACTAACGAAAAAAATTAATACAGACAAGGTTCTCTTAAACTTCTCAGTATATTTAGATTCGAATCAAACCGAAAGTCAGAGATCTGAAGATCTTGAAATTAAAAAGATTAAATCATCTTGTTTTTTTGTAGATAATGTTCAGGTTCTTAAGGATAAGAATCAGACTGTTATTTATCCTAAAAAAATAAAAAAATGTAAATTCTATTATAGTAAACAATATCACTTTTTACAAAATAGAGAGTTGAACTCTCTATTTTTTTGTTGTTTTTAAACAACTTTTTTTGTTTTAACCTTATATTTTTCTGTTATAATTTCAGAAAATATATTAAATCAATAAGAATGAGAACATAAAAAAACTGATAGAAAGAAGGTGAATAAATTGAGTGATAATAAAAACTCAGTATGATTTCCGTGGGGAAATCTTTGAAAAAAGAAAATGCAAAGGAGAGAAAGAATACTTCATTATCGACTTTGCTTGTAAACAAAAAGCTCTAGCCGGAAAAGGTAAATCCAAATTCAACGATGGGCCTGTTGTGTCTATCGATGAAAAAGAATTTCACCATTTTCGATCTGTTATTTGAGCTTGACAACATCAAACCAACACGGGATGTTATCAAGACTTGGATTTTTGGAAAAACACATCATACGAAGATATTCCGGGTATCTACTATGTTGATACTGGTACTCGACGTGCGGTAATCACGACAAAATCTATCGCCGGATCAGTAGCAAAAATCCTATCTGAAGTTATTTCAGTGACAAACAAGTCTTCAGATATTTTTCTTAAGCGTGTTGCCCGTAGTCATTCAATGTCGTTTAAGGTGTTATCATATCAACAATCTTATGCTATTGCGGCGACTTATGCTGGAATTTACGATGTTATGGCTCCAAAAAGCACTGTTGTCAGAACAGACACCAAATTATCGCAGTTATCCTGGATATCGAACTGGATTGAGTCTTGGTGCTAATTGGCAAACTCTGCTAATTGAGGAGTTGCTTGATGAAGGTACTCGTCCTGAAGGATTCGTTTCACCAAAAAGAACTCAAATTGTGGCGAGACAAAAACATTCAAGACGGACAAGATGATCTCCCGTGAAGAATTTCTTCAAAAAAACTAAAAAAATTAAAGTTGAAGAATTTAGCCAATAAAAAAAGAGTGATGTAATAATCACTCTTTTTTTATTTATTTTTACCAGCACGAACAACACTCATTCGTGCTCTCAGAGCCTCTTTTTGACTCATCCGACATTTTTTTCCTTTCGTTTTCTTATAGATACGAACAGAAGCTACGTCTAGATCAAGAATACCTTGGATACCAACAAGTTTTCCGTTTTTCAGAGTAAACCTTTTTCAGATCGAACTCTCTGGCTGCTCTTAATGAATTTTTCGTATTTACGAGCAACTGTTGGGTTATTCGTGTACACAGTGCAAATTTCTTCACCGTTATTTGAATAAACATTGATCGCAAATTCACGGTCTTCTTTCGGTACAGATTCTTCTTGAATTGTAACGATGAATCCATCTTTGTCAATTTTTTCTTCAACCATTAGAATACCTCCTAATTAAATGCTGCAAAACATTTCTTGATGATCGGCCAGCGGACAAGCAAGAATGTTACAAAGAATGCAACGGAGCCCATACCTGATAAAACAACGCCAAGTTGTGATAGGTAAGTTAGGGCAATAAATGGAGATAACAATTGGAAAATTAGGATTAGATCCTTAAACAACTCATTAGTCCTAATAGGTTCTAAGTTCATCAAGATAGTACCAATAAAAATAAATAGGTACGAAATTCCTAGTCCAAACACAAGAAGTGTGTACATACTTCCGCTCACGAGGATTTTGATTCCCAAAGTTTGAAAAATAAGTGACAAAATTGAAAGTGCCACACTGTTTAAGCACATCCAGATAATATTTCGAACCAGAGAACGACTAACTTTCTTGATAAAAATCTTTAGCAAGAAGTTCCTCTCGTAACTCCGTTTCGATAACGTTATCTGAAACTTCACCAGCAAATTCATAAAACTCACGTTTCATAAAAATACCTTCTTTCTATCCCGGTTGCCGGGCAATAAAATTATTTTTTTAATAATTATAAGAGAATTTCTCCTCTCTTATAATTTTTTTATAAAATTTTAATTTAGTCTTTTAATTTTTTTCAGCCACAGCCTTAACATCTGCAAGATTTGTTGTGATGTTGTTTTTCAACGTTTCAACTTCTTTTTCTAATTTCTTAACTTCATCCTCTACGTTGTCAGGATCAACACCCAACTCACGAAGTTGAGATTCTAGTTCTTCTTTGTTTTTTTAATCAAAGATTCTTGCGTTGATTCTGAACGAATCATAAGTTCCTTTTGTTCGGCAACAGCCTTGCCTAATTCTTTTCAATTCTGTTTCAGTCATTTCCCTCCAATGCGTTTCAGACCGTATAGTGTAACTCCTGCAATTTCGACAGAAGAATATTGTTTCTCTAATTGTTTCAGTTTAGATTCATCCTCTGATAGTTTTTAGCTTCATAGCTTCAATTTTATCAGACAAAACCTTCAGTTCTGAAATAACTTCAGTTAATTTTTCTTGAAAGGATGATAGCTTTCTCAAGGTTTGAATTTTTTTACTTTCTAATTCAGCAAAAAGTTCTTCATTTTTCCTTGCCGGAATTTTTTTGATAATAGAAATAAACTTCGTCATCTTTTTTTCAGAGAATTTTTCGTTATATTTCTTTTCTTCTTGAATAACTTTTTAATTTACCCAATTTATCAAAAAAATTTCTTTTTAAAAAGTTCATAGTCATCGGTTGCTTTAATTAAATTATCTTTCTTAGAAACAATTGATTTAATATTCTCTAAATCTCTTGTAACTTTAATCAAACTATCACTTGTATTTTTTTGATGTTATTGGAAATTTTAACTTTTTCCTCTAATAGCGAAAAAAACTGTCAAGAGATTCGTTAACTTTATCCTTTTCTTCTAAATAAGTTTTAAGTTTTGATAAAACTCTTCTAGTCTTGATAAGTTTTTTTCTTGTATTGATTCAACAAAAAAATTTGTTTTCTAACCAAAACCTCTAATTCATTGTAATTATCAATCATAGAGCTTACAACAGGTTTCTTTTTTTCAAAAAAACTCTGATAAAAACCGATTCTTGTTCAGCGATAGACTTTTGTTTCGACATCAAAACAGAAGCACTTCTCAAGATCGTGTTTTTAACTTTCATTTTATCAAATCTTGTTTCCAAGGTGTCCACAACAAACTGTTCTTGATCCAATAAACTTAGTGGTTCTAATTTATCATCAATATTTTTTAGATCGCCAGATACTAGTTTTCGTTCAGAAGCTAAGTTGCGTCGAACTTTTTTTCCAAATCCTTGATTGCACCAAGGATGTATTGCGTCCCAAATAAAGCACCAATAACCTTTGCACGTTGTTGCCCTTTTAAGTTTAAGAAGAAGTCGCCTTCCTTTTGTTTTCGGAAATTGATTCCGATTTTATCTTTTTCATCAAGAAATAGATAATTAAACCCAAACAAGTGTTGAATCGTTTCCAATCCTTGCGTGTTCGTTGTAGTTTCAGTTCCGTCAGGGTATTTTATATGCCAACCTTGATCCACAATCTTTTGCTTTCCGGTTCTAGTTTTCTTCACATTGACAAAACGTGAAGCTACAAGACCATCAGCACGATGTAATATAACCTTACATTCGGTATTTTTGATACCTTTTCGCACAAACGAGAGTGAATTACCTTCGTTTTCAAAGAAGAAATACAAGGCACGAGCGATAGATGATTTGCCGTTAGATGATTCACCGATAAACACGTAAGGAACGTTGTCCTTGTCGATATTGATAACCGTGTGTTGGTGTGCTTCGAAATTGACAAGTTCAATTCTTCGAATCCTATAATCGACATCTTCACTCAATGGCTCTGTTTGACGAATGCGATTTTCAACCTCTCGTGTTGTTTCAACCGCAAGTTCTGTTACAGCTTTAGGAACAGAATCAATAGAGGCAACATCGGCAATGATACTTGTCGCCAACCCGTCACCAATAGGCTTGATTTGATCGATTATCTTAGCGACAGCTTTCGATTGATTTTCTAAATTGATCTTTTTCATCCTTTTTGAGTCAAGTCAAAAAAATATCTCGACTTCGTGGCGAATCAAGTTTAATATCTTTAATAAAAAAATTTCACCATCTTCTGACACGTGAATAAGACTTACATAAATATCACGATCCAACTCAGCGACAGAAGAACTTTGTTGAGCTAACGCTCCTGGATTTCCGAATATTTTACCGTCTTTCTCGATCCAACCAAATCCGTGGTGAATATGACCGGCAATCGTTACATCTGCCTTTGTGTCTTTATAAACCTTATCGATTGGCAACCAATTAATTTCCGGACCCAAAGTTGTGTTATAAAAGTGCTTCGTGTACCAAGAAGATGTCAGTATCACCTTTTTTTCTCTTGTAGAATAAAAATTCTTCTCATCCTTCAACAGATTCAGATCATAAGGTAATCCTGAAATAGCGATAGTTCTACCACCTGGAGTTTTTACAGTAAAAATGTTTTCTTTATCAACAAGATTAACGAAACCAATAGATGATAAGAATCCTAACGTGGTTTTAGGCAAGGTTTTAAGAGATCCACCGAAAATTTCGTGATTTCCTACCGTACCAACAATAGGGATATAATCCAAAATTGCTTCTGTCATCTCATCTTTGGAAAGGATACCGGCTTCATAATCTTCACGAGCTTTTTTGTACGCCGAAAAACCGTTAGTCAAAAGTGCAAAAAAATCATAAAATGAATAACACGATTAACATTCCCATCTTGAGCCAAAAATTTGCCGAAGCTAATATTTGTTTAATATACTCATAATTTTCAGGGCGTGTGGATTAAAGTGGTTCGGCTTCACGGCTGACCTACCACTAAAACTAATTTCCTCTAGTTTTCAAAGGCAATAAAACAATTTAATTAAGCTAGTACATATTTGTCAGTTTTTGCAATATTTAACGAGGCGTTGAAATCTCTATCTATTTTTTCTTGGCAGTTATTACAATGAAATACTCGTTGACTGAGTTTCAAATCTTTTTTGTAACTACCACAATTTGAACAGGTCTTACTCGAAGGATAAAATTTATCCACTAACCGAACGATTATATTTCGTTCTTTTTGCCTTTCTAATAAGATGTTCTCTGATAGTGTAAAAAGAACAATTAGCGATATCTTTTTGCGAGATATTTATTTTTCATCATTCCTTTTACATTCAAATCCTCGATTGCGATATATTGCGGTTGTTTTTTAACCAATTCTGATACAAATTTACGAATATGATTGATACGGATGTTCCTTAGTGAACGGTGTATCAACTTGATCTGTCTTTCTAGCTTGATGATATTCTTTGTTTTATTGTGTTTATTGCATTTATTTATAAGATATTTGCGAGATACCTTTCGTTGTAGTCGTTTCAAACGCTTATTCAAAATACGAACTCGTCTGAAGCTCTTAACATTTGGTACAGTTGTCCCATCGGACACCGTTGCTAGTGTCTTGATCCCTAAATCAACTCCAAGTCCATCAGTATAATCCGGTAAATTAGTAATCGAAGTTTCAATATCTTCAATGTAAGATAAGTACCAATATTTACCATCAAAAGATATTTTAGCAACTTGCTTCTTACAAGATAGATTAAAAACTATTTCTAACCGAACCAAAAACTAACATCTCCGATAGTTGGTATTTGAAGTTTACCATTCACTTTCAGATAAATACGACTATCTCGTTTATTGTCGGATGATACATCGCAACGTACATCAAAAATTTGGTTGGATTTTTATCAACACTTTTAAAGTTCAATTTTTCCTTTGTTTAGTCTTCTAATTTTTCACCAATTCTCTTGAAAGAAAAACCGTAGATAAAGGATTGATTGGGTTGATAATACCAAGACCATTCTTCTTGATTTTCTTCGTAATTTTTTGCGACAACAACCTTAGCAAGGCTGAGATAATCAGATTGATTAAGACTGTAAATCTCTCTATTGTGAAATTTTTGAGTAATAAGTGTTATTCCCTGTTTTTTTATTTAAAAATCTCATCAAACTCACCTTTATTGTTTCGCTTATCAATATCAACCAAAAGATTCCAGAAATTACGTGAAACTTTACTATACCACCAAGCAAGACTCTCTTGTTCTTTGGTTAATTTTAGTCTAATTTTCTGACTTCTCATCACGATCTACCTTTTTCCAAAAACAGCTTTGTTAATATAGGATGACAAACTCATATCTAATTTATCTGCCATAGCTTGCACTCTTGCCTTATCCTCTGGATAGATTTTAAAAGCTGTATGTACCTTAACACCTTTTTTTAGATTTGGGTCTTCCTACCATAGGTTTATCTCCTTAATTATTTGATAAAAACCATTGTATCATATTATGCAACATAATGCAACTCGTTTTTTTCGTGTTATTCAATTTTCAATGTGCTTTTTTTGTACTTTTTGACAGTTTCCATTAGGGCGCAACCCCTAACAGCCAGGTTAATTCCTAGACACTTCCATTACAGAACGTGCGCAGACTATATGTCAATCTAAAACTACTCTAACACAATTTTCACGAGTAGTCAGACCAAATATTTTTCTTCTGCCATTAGCTTGCAGCTTTACTCCCCCATCAGGGGATAGTCGTTGGAGGTTATCCATATCTTTCTTTGAGACTTAGGACATTCCTACCGAAACTTACCCTTGTTTGTATTGACTTAGCACCAACGTTTTCTAGTAGTCACTATTTTATTTACTAGACACTAATTGGTTTTTATTTCAGCTTTACAACCGTCCACTCTTGTGTAAGCTACTAGATTGTATCAATATCCTGTTTCTTCTTTCTGCTTTCGCTACCCTCACGCTTGGACTTTCATCCTACGTTGTGGCAAACAGGCTTTAAGGTATTTCCTCGGTTTAACTTTTGTGATGATACACACTCCTTACGGAGTGTGCAGGGCTTTCTAATTGTCATTGTTACTTAATATAGAAGATCAAGAATTTGCTTTGTTGATTTTCTACATTTACATAAACTGTTAGTTTACCCCACTCTTCAAGAATAGCTTCAACGAAATTATTAGGTAAAGTCGGTTTATCTAATAAATCTCCGGGTTGTAAAATGACACGAACGTTATGTTCCTTCGCAATTTTTTTCTAACTTGTTTAACCTTATTTTTTTCTGTTTCCGAAAAAAATCATCTGTACGATTGGCTGGTTTTTTAAATTGGTAGTGTTTATCACCAAAGTAAAGGAAGTTAACCCCTGATGTCAGGTAATTTTCAGGAAATTTCTTTGATAATTTTAGCAAAAATTTCTCCTTTCTGATTTTATTTCAGTACCTAGTTACTATTATTTTTATCAAAAAAATAGTATAAGTCAACAATATAATAAAAAAATAAAAAGCACCGGGATTATTCGGTGCTTAACTCATTCAAATATTATTAATATTCGATTGTTGGGCCTCCATCAGAATTTTGTTTTTCTGTGTATTTGATACCAACCTTATCTAGCAATTGTTTGAGAATTGTGTTGTATTCTTCATCGTATGCTTTGTCGCCTGAGTTCCATTCATTATAAATTGAAATTGCGTCAGCTGAGTTATCGACATTGTATGCCTTATTTAAATATTCACGCTGATTATTCAAAGCATTAATAACCAAATTGTTTAACTCATTATCATCACTCTTGATCTTTTCGATGTAAGAAGTACGCTCTTCGTTAACTTGATTAAGAGTTTCCTTAAAGACGTTTAAATCTTGAGTCTTGCTGTATTCGACAGTTGCGGCACGCCATTTCTTAGAAATGTTACCCTTAGCTTCTTGGGCATTTACCGCTGTTTGAATACTAGCCTTGAAAAGAGCTCTTGAATCATTATTCTGTGTTTGAACTTGTGATTGTGTGCTGTTATTATTAGCAACTTTTTTATTGTGTGAAAGTAAGAAGAATGATAGCAAAATCAATACAAGAATAACGCCACCGATACCGAGATAAGTCAAGATCTTCTTTTTATCATCAGGGATAAAAGTATTAAGTTTACCACTCAAACCTCCACCACCCTGTTTAACAGGTTTGTTTTGATTCGGATTATAACCTCCGCCTTCGTTTTTTTCATTTTTTTCTAATTCTGCGGTAATATCATACCCGCCAACACCTGAATTTTCTTCTGGCGTGTTGTTGAAACTTGTTTCCACTAAGAAAACCTCCTATCATTTTTTTTGTCTTTTTCAAAAATTATAACATTAGACTGGTTTGTAAAGTTCAATATTCAAATTTTCCGGTCGATCAAGCTTTAGTTGAATATCATTCGATTTAAACAAAACTGAATTTTTATTAAATGAGACATCTAAGTTATCACAATCAGAAAAAGATTGATTCGATTATTTTTTTGCATTAACTTTATCAACAAGGAACTTATCGCCAGAAGGATCTCCGTCGGAAACTTTTGTTACTTTAACATCAAAAATTATCCAATCGGCGAACTTCTCCATTCTGAACATCTACGAATAAAAAATTCAGTTTCAGGAGAAAAATCCTTTTTTTAATTCCTTTTTAGAACCAGAGATAACGTCAATTGTATTAGACCAGTTTTCTCTATTATAAGTTACAGCTGTTTCTGGAATGAAAATCTGATCATCCTCCAATACTTTTGTATCAAACAGAGGTAACCCGTTAAACCAAAAATACGTTGTGTTCCTTGACGTATGACAAGTCTAGAGCTTCACGTTTCTGAAGAAGTCCAAGTACTGATACTAATTCAGGTAATGAAAAAACGAACTGCATTTACTTCAGATAAAGATTCACCTACTGAAATATTCACAGAAGAGAAGGTTAGTTTGTTGTCGTAAAAACCAATATCCAATCGTTGTGGTTTTGACAATTTTAGTTCACAAAATCCGGAACGAGTCGCAACTTTTTCCAACACCGTCAAAAATTTGTTTGAGTTCTGAAATAATATTTTTATTTGTTAAATCAGTCAAAGTGTCACCAACTTTCTATTTTTATTCATCATCTTCCGGATCGTAATTAGGGATTTTTTCAGGATCCGCAAGGCTCAATCGATTAGTCAATGCGATGATAATAACTCGATGTGTTAAAAAATCAACATAATCATCGACTGTTAGTTCCCAGTCTGGATTTTCTTTCAGTTTTTGCGTCACATAAACAATAGTTTCAAGAGAGGCTTTCAATTCAGTTAATGAATCAGTCCAACCACGTAACAGGTCTGCAAGAGACTCTTCAACTCGTAATTTAAACTTCTTGTTGTCTCCGTTTTTTAAAACAGCATTTTTAGCCGTTGTAAACCATTTTGTTTCAGGAATATCGGTCTCACCGTAAGTCAAAAGTGCGAAAATTCAGAAATTGAATAACACGATCAACATTCCCATATTGAGCCAAATTTTGCCGAAGCTACCATTTGTTTGATATACTCATCATAATTTTCAGGGCGTGTAGATTTAAGTGGTTCGGCTTCACGGCTGACCTACCACTGAAACTATTTTCCTCTAGTTTCCAAAGGCAATAAAACAATTCAATTATGCAAGTTTGTATTTGTCGGTTGTTGCAATATTTAATGAGGCGTTGAAATCTCTATCTATTTTCACTTGGCAGCTATTACAATGATATACTCGTTGACTGAGCTTCAAATTCTTTTTGTAACTACCACAATTTGAACAAGTCTTACTTGAAGGATAAAATCTGTCCACTAACCGAACGATTATATTTCGTCCTTTTGCCTTTTTAACAAGATGTTCTTTTGATAGTGTAAAAGGAGCAATTAGCAATATCTTTTGCAAGATGTTTATTTCTCATCATTCCTTTTACGTTCAAGTCCTCGATTGCGATATATTGCGGTTGTTTTTCAACTAATTCTGATACGAATTTACGGATGTGATTGATACGGATATTCTTTAGTGAACGGTGTATCAATTTAATTCGTCTTTCTAGCTTGATAATATTCTTTGTTTTATTGTGTTTGTTGCATTTATTTATAAGGTACTTTCTAGATACCTTGCGTTGTAATCTTTTTAGGCGTTTATTCAAGACACGAACTCGTCTGAAGGTCTTGATATTTGGCACCTTAGTTCCGTCGGAAACCGTTGCTAGCGTCTTGATTCCCAAATCAATTCCAACTCCGTCAGTATAATCTGGTAATTTTTGCCACTTGAGTTTCAACATCTTCAGTGTAGGACAAGTACCAGTATTTTTCCATCAAAAGATATGTTCGCAACTTGTTTCTTGCAAGATAAATCAAAACCTGACCTAGCAGAACCAAAACTTACATTCCCGATAGTTGGTATTTGAAGTTTACCGTTTTCTTTTTAGGTAAATACGACTAGGGCGTTTACCATCAGCAGATACATCACATCGTACATTGAAATTAGGGTTGATTTTTGTCAACACTCCGAAAGTTCAATTTTTCCTTTGTTTTGTTTCCGAATTTTTTTACCAATTCCCTAGAAAGAAAAAGCGTAGATAAACGATTGATTGGGTTGATAATACCAAGACCATTTTTTTCTTCATTTTCTTCGCAGTTCTTAGTAACAACAACCTTTGCAAGATTGAGATAGTCTGATTGATTGAGACTATAAATCTCTCTGTTGTGGAAGTTTGAATGATAGGTTTGATTGCCGTTGTTACTCAAAAATATCATCAAACTCACCCTTGTTGTTCCGCTTGTCGATATCAACTAAAAGATTCCAAAAAAATTACGTGAAACTTTACTATACCACCACGCAAGGATTTCTTGCTCTTTAGTCAGCTTTAACCTAATCTTCTGACTTCTCATCACGAGCTACCTTTTGCTTTTTCTTCAATAGTTTTATCTCCTTAATGATTTGATTAAACTATTATATCATAATACGGAATATAATGCAACTTATTTTATCGTGTTATTCAATTTTCAATGTGCTTTTCGTACTTTTGACAGTTTCCGTTAGGGCGCAACCCCTAACAGCCGAGTCGATTCCCGGACACTTCCATTACAGAACGTGCGCAGACTATATGTCAATCTGAACAACTCTAACACAACTTTCACGAGTGGTCAGACCAATTATTTTTCTTCCGTCATTAGCTTACGGCTTTACTCACCGACAAAACATCGGATTAGTGTTAATTCACTCCCCCATCAGGGGATAGTCGTTCGAGGTTATCCATATCTCTGCTCGAGACTTAGGACATTCCTACCGAAACTTACCCTTGTTACTATTGACTTAGCACTAACGTTTTCTAGCAGTCACTATTTAAATTACTAGACACTAATTAGCTTTTATTTCAGCTTTACAACCTTTCGCTCTTGTGTTAGCTACCAGGCTGTATCAATATCCTGTTTCTTCTTTCTGCTTTCGCTACCGTCACGCTTGAGTTTTCACTCTACGTTGTGGCAAACAGGCTTTAAGGTATTTCCTCGGTTTAACTTTTGTAATGATACACACTCCTTACGAAATGTGCAGGGCTTTCTATTTGTCATTGTCACATAAAACATAGAAAAATACGAATGTTTTCATAATTTTTCTACATTTGCATAAACTGTTAGTTTACCCCAAACGTTGCTATTGTAAGTATGATCGGTGATTGCACGTAAATCACGAATTGTTTGAACATCGTTTAGCAATTTATCAGCTTCACCACGTGAAAGATTTTTGTTGTTAATTTGTTCTTCTTTGTTTGCCATTCAGTAAAGTAGGACTCCTTTAAAAAAATTAGACAAGACCTTTTGTGGAAAAATACCAAGGTCAAATATGCGTCGTATATAAGTTTATCACATTCTCACATCGGTGTCAATCGTTTTTTTATATTTTTTTCAAAAAAATACCACTTGACAACTTAAAAAAACGTGATAGAGTGATGTATAATAAAAAACGAACAGACGAAAAAAACAGTGACGAGTAAATGACCGAAAAAAACAATAAATACACGAATGAACATTGAAAAATTAAATACTTAATTATTAATTTAAATACATAATGGTTGTATTTGGTTGACAGGTTTGCTTACACAAACCTGTGCGAATTATCTTCGATAATCCGCAAGTGTAAAATTTATGCCAGAATATATACATCAGACGTTCTTGAAAAATAAAAATAAAAACATCTTATAAACCAACGTGTCAGAAAAATATAACACAATCAATCAAAAACTTCGTAGCTTTTTTTGTAAAAAAATAGAGCCGAAGGCGACTTCCAACAAGGCGAAGCCTATCTCTGAAAATTGCAAACCTAACATTTTTGTATTTCTAGAGCGAAGCGACATTTTCGAGAATCTTTGATTCGAGAAAAATAAATCCTACAACTCTTTAATAATTACAGTATATAATATTCTTTAATAGTTATAGTATATATAATATATATCTTTAATAGTTATAGTATGTATTATATATATATTATTTATTATTATTAATATATATAAAAATAGTTTAACTATTTATATATTTAGTTTACCTATTTGTAACAAAAATATTGTTGTGATATTTTTTTATGTTGTTATGAATTTATTGACTTTGTGTGCATTATATGTTATACTTATCAAGTAAGCAATTAACAGAAATAAGGGGGTCTTTTGACTATGTATTCAAAAATTAAACGGAAAAATTCGAAGTTGAAAAATGCAGAAGGTGTTGTTCTTCGTGACGGAAAAAGTTTTTTTTCAACTTCTGGAAAAAGAGCTTACTTGTGAAGAAAGTGTAATTGAAAGTATGAGAGAAGGTCTTGTTTATCCAACAAAAACCTGTTTTTAGATGGCTCAAAAACTTATCCGTTTTGTTGAATTGCGTGGTAAGAGTGAGTACTCTATGGGACACTCAATCGCTAAGATCTCAGATATTGTCAAAAATACAGAGTATTCACTCGCATTGACAGACCCAGAAGTCGGTTTTGGAATCTACTCTTTTAACCAAGGGATGATTTCTGGTGGCAAAAAAACCGATAAACGGTACTGAACTATCATTCTCGACAAAAACTTCAACTATGAATCTCGTATTGCTGGCTAAAAACCACAACGCTTATAAAGTTTTATGTCGTATTCTAACAACAATCTCTAGTTTGAGACAAAAAGGAAAAAGTGTAAGTCTAAAGGTTTTGGAAGACTTTGATTTATCAGGTTTCGTTTTTATTTCAGACGCAGATTCTAATAACACACTCTTTAAAAATCTCTTAAAATTAAACATTGACAAGAATGACTTGTATCTAACAACCGAATTGCAGGATGATTTAAGTGATGAACGAAATAGACGTGTAGAGCTTTTAGCTAAAAAGAATGATATCAAGGTCGTTTTGACAAACGATTATCGTCAAATTAAGAGCGAAGACTCAGAAGGTTTCCGAGTAATCCAATCACTGAAACAGAAAAAGGTTGTGACATCAGCTAAATTGGTTTCAGGGGATAATCATTATATCCACACAAGCGATGAAGTTGAAAACTGGGGAGTTCCAGTTGAGTGGTTGGATAATACAATCGAAATTTTAAATAAAATTGAAATTTACGATTTGAGCGTGAAAGATAATTTCAATCCGATCTTCAATATCCCTAAAGGCTTCGATAGCGAGAAAGAATATTTCTGGCACTTAGCTAAGGTTGGTTTGCAACGTCGCTTCGGTGACAAAGAAGTACCAAAGGAATATTGGGAACGACTTGATTACGAACTTGGAATTATTGACAGTATGGGGTTCAACGGGTATTTTCTTATCGTTGCCGATTTCATCAATTACGGTAAACGAAATTACGCTTCATACGATGATGAAACTGTTGCACGCTGGAAAGATTTTATCAAACGAAGTGGTTATTCTGAAAACCCTATCAACTTTGGCCCAGGACGTGGTTCTGCGGCTGGTAGTTTAGTAGCCTACGCTACAGCTATTACAGACGTTGATCCATTAAAATACGGATTGTTGTTTGAACGATTTTTGAATCCAGAGCGTGTTTCAATGCCGGATATCGACACGGATATCCCAGATATGCACCGAAAAGAGATTATCGAATATACACGAGATTTTTATAACGTTTCGACAGATATTACGGAGTCTCGTGTGGCTGGTATTTCAGCATTTGGAACTTACCAGTTAAAAGCACTTCTGAAAGCAATTCCTCGTGCATATTACCAATCAAAAACTGCAATTTCACTAGGTGAGAAACTTGCAGGATTGGTTCGTGATGAAAAGGGATTTGGTATCAAAGAGTTTTGCGAGTTACCAGAAGTCATTGCACTTTCCGAAGAGGACAAGCGTGTTGCCCGTGTCCTTGACGTGGCACCGTTGTTAAGTGGTATGGTATCTAACTTGACACAGCACGCCGCTGGTTATGTTATCGCCCCTGAAGCAGTTACAGAATATCTACCAACTGTATTTGTGGAAGGTGAGCAACTAACTGCTTACACGGATGTTGAGTCTTGCGGTTTGTTAAAGATGGACTTCTTAGGTCTTAAGGCTGTCACAATTATCCAATCAACACTTGATAAAATTCAGGAAAAGACTGGAAAAACTTTAACCGTTACAGAAATTCTGGAAACTGCAACCACAGATCTTGATGTTTTCAAAACAATTGCTTCTGGAGGAACTAAAAAACCTATTCCAACTTAGCAGTCCCGGAATGACAGACGTTGTTGTAAAATGTCTTGCCGATATCGATGAACCTGGCAGTGAAGAACGTGCGAAGTCGGGAGACTATTTTGGTCGTGTAGTTGCGGCTATCTCTATGTACCGACCAGGGCCTTTAGCTTTTATCCCTCAATTTATCGAAAACGCCCTACACCCTGAAAAGATTGAATATGTTGTCCCTGAAATGGCTGATATTCTATCAACATCATACGGATTGATGATTTATCAAGAGTCAATTATGAGTCTACTTCAGGTAGTTGGTGGGTTCACACTTGGTGGAGCTGACTTGGCACGTCGTGCGATTGGTAAGAAAAAGTTTGAAGTTTTGCAATCTTTAAAACAAACGTTTATTTACGGTGATGAAAAAACTGGAGTTCTTGGTGGTATCAAGAAAACAGGACGTAGTGCTGAAGAATTGGAAGATCTTTGGTCTGACGTTGAGGCTTTCGCTTCTTATGGATTTAATAAATCTCACGCCGCAGCATACTCTATGGTTACAATTATCGAGGCTTGGTTATTCACGAATTACCCTGAGTATTTTGCCTCTGCTGATTTAAATAAAGTTGGTGGGAATCAAAAAAACTAGTGAACGTGAAGCACTACACGAAATGATTGAATTTTACAAATCTCGTGGTTTGGATATTAGACCAGTAGATATCAATATCTCTGAAGACGAATTTGTTGCTGATAATGGTGCGGTATATTTTGGTTTGAACAAAGTATCCAACGTTGCAAGCGCCGCTGAAAGAATCAGTAATGAACGCAAGACTCGTGGAGAATTTAAAAAAACCTTTATGATTTCTTGAGTCGTATGCAAAGAAATTATGAAAAGGGTGTTAATAAATCAGTTCTAAAATCTTTAATTGTTTCAGGAGGTTTTGACAATTTTGCTGGAACACGTAAAGATAAATTAGAAAAACTTGAGGATTTATCAAACCTCGGCAAAATCCTAAAAGCTAACGAAAGTATTATCTTTGATAAATACGGAGAAAGCTATTTCGATACGTGGATGGATTACAAAAACGAGGAGATGGATATCCAAACACTTCTAGCTGAAGAAAAACGTGTTACAAGTTTTTATATTAGTGGACACCCAACAGAAAAATATTTGAGTGTAGCTCAAAAAGAATCTGATTATCAACCAATTGGAAACCTAGACGGTCTTTCATCTGGAACTTCTGTTTACCTACTTGGTATCGTTAACAGTGTTAGGCAAATCACTACTAAAACCGGTCAATTGATGGCTTTTGTATCAATCGAGGATACAAGTGGGCATTGTGATTTAGTTGTGTTCGCTGATTCTTATAAAATGTTCGGTAGATATCTTGAGGTTGGTGAAGTATTGAATGTATTTGCCACTAAACAGGTTAATGCACGTGGTACTTCTTATATCGTAAACTCTATTAAGAGAGCTGGCGATATCAAGATTTTCACTACAACCGATCACATTCAAATTAAACTTTCAAAGGACAACGATGTTGCTCAAAAAAAGAACTTGTTAAAAATTCTTAACGAAGCTAACAACCCTCTTCACGAGTACAGTCCTTTTATAAAAATGTCTTATGTTTTTGGTGGAAAAGAACTCTTCAGAACCAAAGCAAAACAATCGTTAGAAATTCCTTTTGATTTGACTATGGTGAACTATATCAAGAATATTCTTGGTTCTTCTGGTATCAAAAATTATTTGGAAATCTGATTATGAAAAAGAATTAAAGGATGTCACTTTAGAAGAATTGTTGGAAGATGATAGCTTTGAATTGAAAAATTTAAAAAAACGTTAAGACCGGATTTATTTCCGGTCTATCGTTGTTTAACACTATATAACTTTAAAAAAATAACAAAAAAATTAAAAAAAGGTGGTATACATTGAATACGAAAAAAAGTGTTGATTATAAGAGATCCGAACATCTATTTGAAGTTTGTTAGCAGAATATATATTCTACTTGAAATTTTTAAATAAATTGTTCTTCGGACTATCATTCTTGGCTTTAATTGTTTCAGTTGGAATTTACTTTTTTTATACGGAATGGAGAATCGAGTTTACTTAGCAATTTCGATAGTTGTTGCTTTCCTATTGTTTGTATTCGGAATACTCTTGTACGTTATGAGAGACAATATTTCTCCAGAAAACGAAATTGAAAAAAACAGGGAGTGATCCTTGCCAATCAAATAAAAAAACGTAGAATCAGAAGTGGAAGTTTCAAGTTGAGCGGAAAAAGTTGTTAAGGTATCCAGAAGTTTCGGATATTACAACATTAAAAATTAGAATGGAAAAATGGAAAAAAATTTAAAAAAATACGAGTTTCCGGTGATACAAGAGATCGCTTCGTTCACGATCATACTTTGTTGTCCAAATCAGAGTTTGAAAATTTAGACGGTTCACCTGTCGTTGTAAGACAGTCATCTATCAAAGTTAAAAAGTATGGATGGTTGAGGGATCACGCAACAGTATCTGTTTTGGAAGACAACGGGCGAACTGCATTTAAATTTGAAACGTTCGCACCAACCGGAGATTTATTTGAAGGTAGGAAGATTTTTGGTTAGAAAAAAGAAAAAAGTTGGGGGTGATATGATTATCGCCCCTTCTGAAAAAGTTAAATTTCACGAACAATTCAAAGATGATTATATCGAGTTTGGAACTTATGTAGCTGAACAAAGAGCTCTGCCAGATATCAAGGACGGTCTTAAGCCGGTAACTAGGCGAACTCTATATTTGATGAAGAGAAATGGCTATACAAGTGATAAACCCCACAAAAAATCAGCACGTATTGTTGGTATTGTTATGGGGGAACTTCACCCACACGGTGACGTTTCTATTTATGAAGCTATGGTTAATATGGCTAAACCGTGGATGAACCCACTATTATTTGTTGATTTTAAAGGAAATCGTGGTAATAGGCGAGGAGATGGGCCGGCAGCACAACGATACACAGAAGCAAGAATGTCATTATTGTGCGAGCAATTATTAACCAGACTAAATCAATCAAGTGTTCCTTTTGTTCCAAATTATTCGGATGAGTTCTTAGAACCTGTTGTTTTACCGTTCGAAATCCCTAACTTGTTGATTAATGGGAACGCCAGCATTGCTGTTGGATTTATCAGTCGCATTCCGTCTCACAATCCTTTGGAGGTTATTGAGGCTTTCAAGTTATTTATTAAAAAGAAAACGAGTTACCGTTGACGATTTATTAAAGGTAATGCCTGGGCCAGACTTTTTACAACTGGTGGTGAGGTTTTTTTGCAATTAAGGATTTATACAATTTCTATAAAACCGGCGAAGATACCAAAATGATGGTTCGTGGAAAAAAACAAAAAAATCGACGGTAATTCTGTTATTATTACAGAGCTGCCTTATATGATTGTACCGAATATTGATAAATATTTCGAAAGTTTGGTTGATTCAGTCCTTGATGGTGTTATCACAAATGCTGAGAGCTGCAAAAACAGATCAACACATAAAGGTGTTGAAATTGTAGTAAATGTAAAGGACGGGTGTGATCCAAAAAGATCTCGAGGCAGAGTTGTATGCGAAAAACACAACTTCAAGGAACTAAACCTCTGCGCTTTAATGTTCTAAGGAATGGTATTCCAACAAGAACTGACCTTCTCGAATACTTCTCTGAGGTTAAAGATTTTGCTCTTGAAACTATCAAGAATGACTCATCTCACCAGTTTGAAAAAATCTCAAGAAGTATACGGCTGAAAACCGGTTTACTGTCTGCACTTGAACAGATAGATATTATTGTTGAATTGATTAGAAATTCTTCAAAAAAATCAGAAATCATTGACGGTTTGACAAAAGGAAAGGTGTCCGAAAATCAATTTAAAACTAAAAAGAATTTCTTGCAAGCTAAAAAATTAAACTTCACGGAAGAGCAAGCGGAAGAGATCGTCCGTATCCCTCTAGGGAGATTATCTTCTCTGTCAAAAATTCAGATGGAAGATGAGCTGAAGAAATTACAGGCTGAAGCTAAAAAATTGGAAAAAATTGTCTCTGATAAAGAAGAGCAAAAGAAAGTGCTTTTGCAGGATATTGCAAAAATTGAAAAGTTTTTAGTTTCTATGGGTGGTTTTGAACGAAAAACTACTCTGAGTGATGGAGAAGCTATCACTTACAAAGATAAGGAAATTGTATCTTTATCTGTTGTTTCGGTAGATAAATTCGGATATCTCAGAAATTTATCTGTAAATTCGGGTGAAGCAAACCAGGAAATTTTCAGAAAAGAAGCAAAAATCAAATCAAGATGTTTTTTTGTGTTTACAAATAAAGGTAACCTTGGAAGAATTAAGATTTCCGATTTAGGAACTCAAACCCTTAAAAAAATAAAGGACAAACATTATCAACTTATCTAAAATTGCAACCATCCGAGTATCCGTTGGTATCAGAGGACTCTATACTGGTAGCTTCAAGAACAGAGGAGTTGGAAGGATTTCATCTGTTTGTTTTCGAGTGACGGACTCATCAAACGTGTTCCAACAGAAGAGATCCCAGCGATTAAACATCTGTCCAAAGGTACAAGTCTTAGAAACAATGCAGAATTAGTTTTTGCTGGATCAATTCAAGAAGAAAAAACTAAGGCTGTTCTTGTAACAGAAGGCGGGTTGGTTAAAACAGTGAGCATTGCAGATGTTCCGATTTTTGGACAAGAAAAAAATTGGCGTTAAAGTTGGTAAGCTCGATGATGATAAGGTTGTATCAGTCAAGTTGATTGACGACTCTGAGGAATTGGAATTATTTGGTAAAAAAATTCCAAGTAAATCTTTGAAAGTCGAAAAATTCACAACAAAAATTTAAAAAAATAAAATAGTAAAAACAGTGCAGTTTCTTGACTGCACTGTTTTTTTAGTGATAAAAATAAGATGAGTATGGATATTGGAGGTCTCTTTTTGAAAAAAATAAATTTTTTTATTTTATGATTTTTATTAACTGTTTTTTTATTTTTTTAGTGCAGAATACTTTTCAAATAAAAAAATAAGACTGTTGTGCCTGAATCAAAAAAATTTCAACTTCTAAGTATAACGATAAGGATCAAATCGGAACTATTGAAACAGAATTGGAATCAGGGAATCATCCAAAGTCACGTAATTAAGGAGTCAGGATCTGTAACTATTAAAGTTATGGATTTCAAAGACACTAAAAACGATAGAAGCTGATGAAATTATAGATTTTCGTGAGGGTGATATATCACGTGATGTCTCATATTCAGTAATACGGAAAAATAAATCGGGTGACGATTTTGGTAAACGGGTGATTGTTTTACATAATAAAATCTCAGGTAATGGTGATAAGGATAGAGCTATGACTAGAGATAGGAATGTCTTAAAAAGACATCTAACTTTTTGTCGGCATAGCCAAGTGCGTTAAGGCTGCGGGCTGCAACCCCGTGATCCCCGGTTCGAATCCGGGTGCCGACTTATTTTTTCTTAGAAAGGATATTTATTAATGCTACAAACAACAAGCAAACTTTCTGATAACAGATTTTATAGAGCATTGAAGGAACTTACAAGAATTTTTACAAGATGATACTTTATCGAGAAAGTCTTATGATTTTTTTATTTAATATGACTAATGATAACGAGAAAGTGATTCAAACATATTTCAATGTTTCGACTCTAGAGTTTTCTAATAGACCAATTATTAATGATACAATTTTTTTCTTTTTTTAGTTTTTTTATAGGTGTGGTTTTGATAAATTTAAATTGAAGTTGGAAAAAAATCAATTAACGATTTGATAAACTCAACAAATATTACAAGCGAGGGTAGAGGGATAGAATTAAGCAGTGGTTCGGTAATTCTAGAACAATTTTTCAGAAAAATGTTGCTCTCGATATCATCAAAGGGGAACTAACTCTCGCTACGTTTTTTTACAGAGATTGAGTTGTTAAACAAAAAAACATTATTTTCGAATCTGAAACAACAGAAGGTGAAGATGTCCTTTATTTGTTTAAGCACGATAATGAGAATATTTTTTTATAAAGAAAGAAATCTCGAATTTATTTAAAGGTAGAGAAGATTTTTATTCTAGATATTTATAGAGGTATCTTTGAGGAGGCTAGAGATTTTAAGAAAGAGATGGCAAGTAGATTGGTTTGAGGTTATTTCTAAATAAATATAGCTTTTTAAATATTAAAAATTTATTAACTTTTTAAATCCAAAATTTAGTATAATTTTTTTAAAAAAATAATTTTATTACCCGATTTAACGGGTTAGAAAGAAGGTGTATAGATGAAATCCTTATTTTATCTAACCAAAGAAGAGCTTGAAGAACGGGGTCTCACCCGGGAAGAGTCTGAAAAATTAGCAAACTTTATCTCTGACGCAAAAAAGGGCGTCCTTAACTTTTCCTACAAGAAAAAAGACGGGACAATCCGTCAAGCAGTAGGAACAATCAATGTCTCCGTGATCAAGGATCATCCAAACGTACTTATTGACGAGTTCGAACTCGAGTACTTGGAGGACATCTTTGAAACTGAAGATATTCCAGAAGGGACAGTTCCTTTTGATACAAATTTAGTACAAGATCTGAAAATCTTGTATTACGATATTGAGCAACGCTCAATTCGTTCTTTCACATCAGGAAATCTTATTTCTTGGGAGTTGGAGGTTGATAAAGATGAGTAAAATTTCACTTCGTCGAATTGCTAAAGAGTATGATTTACCAATCAAATTCTTAAAAGATCTTCACAAAAACTGGTCGACTAACATTTTCCGGTTTTCCTCGGAAGGTCAATCAAGAAGATTGGGATTTGTACCTAAAGGAAATTGGCGGTTTGGATCAGCGTCGTGAAAATATCTGGGATCGATTTGGATAAGGAGGAAACCTCCTTATTTTTTTTATAGAAAGGAGTTTATAGATTTGGTTATTTCACAAAAAAATAAATCTAAACAAAACCGATGATCGATTATATAAAGGTTGTGTGGAGTGTTTGAAAATCATTCATTCAGATGAGTTTGAAAAAAATATACGAAAATCTATCCTGTGATGTCCTAGCTAGAGATTTGTTATATTACAACCTAAAAACAGGCAAAAATAAGCGGAGATTTAGTTGCAAATGAAACTATTTCTATCGGGGTGTTTTTTTCCAGACGCAATAAAAAGTTCTTGTGTCAAATATTGATAAAAAGGATTTCTGAGTTACTTATCAAACCTAAAAAAAGTCTAAGCTGGACAGGGACGATATCGATAACGTAATTGGGGGCCGTTCTATTTTTGAAGAATACGACGACAATTCTGTCGCCGCATACTTAGAGGATTTCTTGTTGAGCTTTCCATTTTCTGATGAAAAATATAAAGGAAAATTTCTCCCTTGGTTTGTGGATCGATCTTCGTCAGGACTTTTTATTATCTGATACAATAACAGAATCTGTCCGTTCAAAATTATCAGATAAGTTTTGGAAGAAACTTGAAGATCCTTACAATTAAATAACAAAAAAATGACGAATTTGTATCGTCATTTTTTAATTTTCTAAAACAACTTCCCTCATCAACACAAACAGTCTGTCGATTTGAGAAAGATCCTTTGTGTTGGCAATTACTTCATCAATTGAAGAAAAGTTGAACTTGTACTGGTATGACAAATCAAACAAGGTGGATTTGATTTCATTATCCGTCAATAGAGATAATGGTACAATTTTATAAGTTACATCGTCGAGGGTGTAATCAGACACCAGCAACTCTCGGACTTTATCTTCGATTGATTTTTTCAATAGATCGACAAGAAAATTATCAAACTTTTTACTGTCATTGTTCCAGATTGCATTTGAAAATTCAATGCAAAGTTTATCGAAGATATTGTAAGATGAACTATTATTCTTCTTATTTACTAAGGAGATTCTAATAGTTTTATCAATGTTTTCGTTTGCAGGAGAAAGCTCCACGGTTTCATAATCAAAGTATAGCAAATATTTCCAATTTGTAACATTCAATAAAAGTTTGGTATTTATCAACTTAAATTTATCGAAAAATTTCTTCAAAAAAATAAGCTTGCATAATATTTCACGTGAGTTACCTTCACGTATCCGATAATGCCCACTAATTGGATTCTTTAAAAATAAATCCTTCTAAAAAAATCAATTAGAGTTTCAATAAAACTTTCAAATTCTGAGATACTAGTCCCACATTTTTTTCAGCAATTTTTTTGCAACGTTTAAGACCACGCTTTTTTTCTTGAGATCTTTATATCTTCAACAATGAGTTTATTACTATCATCAATATTAGAACCAGATGTATAGAAACTAACTTCATTGCCATCTAACTTAAATATATTTGAAAAAAATTATTATAGATGAAAAAAAGCGACTTTTGGGTATCTTGTAAGGTAAGTCAACCAACCTTTGATTTTATCATACTCTTGGTAACTTTGATTTTCTAAGACGGTAATTAGATCTACTAATCGTCTTTTGCAGAAACTCTTGCAACTCTGAAATTGAGTTAACATCACCCTTTTTTTAATAAGCAAATTTTTTTGTTTAAAGGTAAACTTTTTAATTGCAAAAATCCTTCAACAAGGAAACAACCTCATCTTTAGGAAAAATCCTTCAAATAACTGGTCAGCTTATTTGTTGCAACTAATCGCTCACAAGATCCTGGTTTTTAATACCACTTCAGCTTTTGCAACTATATCTTTCGTTGTCTTCATAAAAATTCCTTTCTACTGAAATAAATTCAGAATGGTTTCTCTGTGTTTGATACAGAATAGATTATGTTATATTTCCTAAATTTTCTATCATCACATCCTTAAGCAAAAAGTGTGAATCGAATCAACTGGTCTTTCCGTTTTATTCTATCTTGGGTTTTCGAAAAATAGAAGTGGTGGAAACTGATCAAAACTTCTTAACCCTTCAATTATTTCTAAATCCGTTAAAAAAAGAAATAGGTACTTTTTTTGAAAAAAAGAACGTCCTTTAGCATAAAAATCGTTATTTAACAAATATTTAATTGTTTCTTCGAGAGACTTCTTTACAGATTTAAGAATTTTTTTTCTTTCAAATCTGACTCTTCTGCATTCCAAAAAATCAAAGCCCGTAATTATACCCTCACAGATAATCTTTATAATGAAGTAATCATTAAAATCAGAGTTGCGTTCACTCGCAACACAATTCTGAGGATCAAAAATAAAAAAATATTGGGGCATTAAACCCGTGTTTAAGAAACAATGATAAAAACAATCGGCTTAGTTTGTTTTCAACGAGATTCTCAATCATACTAAAAAAACGTTCTTTCTGGATTGAGAATCGTAAACCTCAAAGTTGTTTTTTTTGATTAAGGTTACGATGAAATTCGCAAAACTTTCCAGGTAGAACTCAATTTCCTTCTCGGAAACACCATCGCCTTCCGATAGAGATAATAGAGCTTTTAAACTCTACAATATCACGATTGATTTTTAAAGTGTAAGGTATCAACCGTTAAATCTTTAAGAAATGATTTGCTGTTTTTTTCTATTTTGTATTGCAAAAGAATTTGGGTTAATGGTGATGATCTCACCCCATTTTTTAAAGAAAAAAAGTTGAAATAGATTCGTGTTTAATGAAAAAAACTTAATCATCTCAGTGAATCCTTCAATACCACTAACTTCAACGGCCGATTTTTGCAAAAAGATTTAAATTTTCAGTAAGTTTATTTCTAATTTCAGATAAATAATTATTAGATACAGGTTCGATCTCCATATTTTTTTCAAGACACCTTTGTAGAATATCTCAGCAGCTTCATCCATTGTGATGTTTTTATAAATTTCCTTCAGTACCTCAATAGACTGAATTTTTTTCACAGACGCCGGATTCTACTGTAACAACTTTAGAACTTTGGCGCTCTTTACTATTCTTCATTTTGACCTTCTTTCTACTGGATTAACTCCAGAAATATTTTATTTCTTAAATTATAAAAGAAGGGAGAAAAATTTTTCTCCTTAATTAAATCCAGCTTTGAGTTTGCTTTCTAATACTTTAATAAGTCTGTTAATTTGCTTTTTCATCCTGTGTATTCTCAATCACTTTTTGAAAGATCCTTTAAAAACTGTCCCTGTTTTTCAATGAATTGTCTATTTGATCATCACTTAATAGAATCAAGGGAACTTTTTCCGTCACGAACTTGTAACAAATTAAACTTGTAATCAAACAGTTTTACGACTTTATTTTTTTCAGTGCAGATTTTATCTGCTTATATAAGTATTTCACTAAATTATCTTCATTCCTAGACCAAAGAGCCTCGTGAACCATTTTTATCCAATGGTTTGAAATTCATATTGCTGATAATCAATTGGTCTTGCTTATCTTCTTTTTTAAAGGAGATATTATTCTTTGTAAATGAATAATATGCGCCAGAAGAATTAGTTATATGATAGGATAGTTGCTTGGAAATATTTTTTTGAAAAAAATTAGAAACAACGCTATTTACTCCAAATTCGATTCCTGAAGAGACGTACTTATCTGTTAAGTTTTTTTGTGTTGTAATTAGTACAATAGACACGATCTTGCAAGGTACTACCAATTAGCAATTGATTGCCAACATTTTCGATGAGTCTGATATACTTTTCAAAACCTTCGTTCTTGAGATAATTTAAAATTCTTTGGTTGTTAATGTGAAAATCAATATCATCTATTGTTAAATCCAGACGATGAAATGTATTTTTTTACTTGATGGGCTGGTTCTATATTTAACTTTTTAAAAATTTTTTTACATAGTTTTTTTTGATAGAGAACTTTGGTCCAAAAACAGACAAATCTCTAATAAATTTCGCAAATTCGTAATTGTTAATAATATCCTCTACAAATTCAGAAAAAAATCAACTCCGAATTTTTTTCTATACCATCCTTAATAATTTTTTTTGTTTTTTTCTCGAATAAACTTTCACATTTATCTTTAAAGATTACAACATCACCATTTTCATCACAAAAAGAAGTTATTTTTCAATTTCTTTTTCGTAATTCAGTGTCATCATCCAATAATCTTGAATAATAATCACGGAGTTGCTTGAATCCGTCGGTAATTTGTGTTGATCCAACCTCGATAGAGAACAAGGATGATAGATCTGACTTTTTATCTTTTTGAACTTAATACCATTATTTAAACCACCTTCTTAATTTATTAAAGTTACTGTACTATTTCACCGTTTATTATAACAGAAAAATGCTTGATTTTGCAACAAATAAAGAAAAGGAATGGTTAACCATTCCTTAAATTTTAGCCAAGATTTTCATAAATCGTGCAAACTGTTCGTCCGATGTAATTTTCTTGATATTTTCAATCGTTGAAAAATCATAGGATTTTTTGTGCTTTTGAATTTGAAGCAGGATTTGGACATCAGTGAATAAATCAATTGGTACGTTACCAAGTTCGATATTTATAAGACTGAAGATGGGTGAGTTAATATCCACGATAGATTCAATTCGTGAGTCGATTGCAACTTTGATTTTATCTACAAAAACTTCAGTAAGTTTATCTTTGGATAGGTTATCGCCCAATAAAAATTTATTAAAATAAAATAAATCTTCTTCCTTGTCACGCTCTTCAAAAAAGTCACAAATATACAGCTTATCTCCACGGGTAGACAAATCATCTTCAGTTGTAGGAATTTTCAATTCATTTTTATCAAATACAAAAATAGAGCTCTTTTTTTATGTAGAGATTTGATAAAGAATAATTTGCTAATATCACTTACTAAATCACTAAAGAACTCTTGCGCCCGATATTTATCTGAATGACAATCTGAAGCGTAATAATCTGATTTCTTTTTGTGGGTTTCCAAGTAAAGTTTTGCTGATAAACCGAGCAGCTCATCTTTTTAACTCCTTATCCAATCCGAATGAAGGGATAAAGTCTTTTCTAAATTCATATATTAACTTGATATTTTTTTTAACGATACAAACTCTTTTTGGTTCGATAGTAACATCAAGCACTTTATCTTCTGAATAAAAAAATATTCAGACATTGCTTCAGAAAAAAATTAAAGAATGCCTTATAATCTTTCCGGATTAAATCAAATAGTTTGCTGAAGTCACAACGATTTTCTGAACGTTTTTTTGTTGAGAAATTTCGTGCGTCTTTCGATCATAGATTTTTTTATCAAATCAATATCAATAATAGAATTAAAAAAATATCAACGATAGGAGTATCATCTTTTTCCAAAGACAAACGACACTCTTTCAGTTGTCCAAACATAGAGTTGAACTTGCTACGATCTTCTTGGATTTTTTTGTATATTTCATTTATTTTTTTCCTTCTTTCTTCTGGAATTATTCCAGGATAATTTAATTTCTTAAATTATAACAGATTTTTTTGAATGTTAAATAAAAAGAGCAACATTACCGCTGCTCTTAAATCTGAGACAAAAAGATTCATAAATCGTTCAAACTGTTCTTTTTGATGTAATTTTTTTTGATAGATTTAATTGTTGAAAAAAAGAATAGGTGTTTTCACCCTCTTTAATACAATTAAGAATTTGACTGTCAGTAAACATAAATAATGGAACAAATCCGGATTCAACTTTTTCTAATTTGAATTTAGGACTATTTATCAGTAAAAGATCTGATAGTAACTGATCAAATTTCCTTTTTTTAACTCATCAGAAAAAGAATGATAAAAGTTTATCCTCCTCAAGGCTATCAAAAATACAAATGTTTTGCAATCATAATATTAAATATTTCCCTTTCGTCGTTAACTATAAGTTCCCCTATGTGAATGCCGTTCTTATCAAAGTCATTGTGGTTAAATACTTCTAAATTAAAACTTTCGAAAGAAAAATTTAAACCAAAAAGTTTGTCATTCTGGTTCTAAACAAAAAGTAGATTAATATCATTAATAATCTTCCAAAGACAACTAATTCTTCCTTTGTCAACACCATAATCATCAAAATCGCTTGAAACAAAAACTTTTTCAATAAATTTGATATATAATCTTCCACTTCAACCTCAGTATCTTTCTTCATAACTCCAGAAAGACCACCCTTAATTTCAAATTTTGAAGTGCAATCGTTCCAAAAAAATTCATCGAGTAAACTTTCATAAGTTGTATTGATAACAACTTTTGAAAAAAATATAGAAAGATCTTAAATCCTTCTCTACCACCTTAAGAAATTTTTTTCCAAACGTTCCGAGAAGTCAGCTTTTTGACCCCTTTCCGTAAAAAAATATTCATCTAAAAAAACTTGTTCTTATCTAATTCGAATTTGGATCTCGCCTGCTTAATATCAACATTATCTTTTAAGAATGATAACAGCTTGCTATTATCATCTTCAATTTCCTGTCGATACCCCTTTAGTATATTGATACCCCAATCAAAAATTTTTGTTCGTATCTTTTTGTCGGAGTTTTGTTTTAAAATTATTAACATTTAAAAACCATTTACAACCTTCTTTCTAAAAACTATTGCAGTTTGTTATTTTTTTCTTAAATTATAAAAGGGAGAATGTTGTCTCCCTTTAAATTTTATTTATCAAAAATAATAATTCTATTCCATTGCTCAGGAGAGACTATAGATTTGAATCTCCACAATTCCCCAAGGTTTCTATTGTAATGAAAATATCGTTTGATTTGTTCATCAGATAACATTTCAACCGGAATCTTTCCGGATTCCACCTTTGCCATCGTCAAATACTTGTCATCAGATATCATTTTTGAAAGGATCGACTCAATTTGTTTTACAGTTTTTGCGTAGATTTTGTTCAACAATTGGTTTCGTCTTTCTTTTGTACTGTTGAATCCGATAATGTCCGACTGTCCGGCTTTAGTATCTAAGACCTTTTCAAAACGAACAATTTTTTCTTCAACACCAGATAGACTAGTCGCTAAATGAAACTGTTTATCTTCCAAGGAATAGTAGATGTAAAACCCATCAAACTGCTTATTTTTAACTGAAGATGAATACGGCTTTGTAAACAAAATCCTATTTTCTTTATTAATATCAGTATCGTAAATTTTTCCAATCAATAATGGAATTACTATTATTTTCTTTAATTATTTTATAACTTTCTTTGTCTATAAGTTTGAGTACATCTTGAGGATCACTATCCTTCAATTGTTGCAGAGATTCTTTTTATCTCTTTAAAAAAATTGAAGTGAAATCATAACTACCAACGGTCAATTCAACAACCGATGTTTTGTCTTTTTTGTCAACCTTTGATATAACCATCAACTACCTTCTTTCTACTGGAGCAATTCCAGATATTTTGTTTTCTTAAATTATAACAGAAAAAGTGAGAGGTTTATCTCACTTTCTATTTTCTATTCTAATGAAGTTCATCATTTTTTTGTATCCCAAGAATAACAAAATAAATCATCACGTTTCAATTCGACGTTTTGATAATCTTGTAATAGTTGGCGTGTATCGAAACGTTGGTTTTACAATAACAGCATAACCATTAGGTGTCTTGTGTAGCTTAACAGACATTTTTGGTCTTTTTTTGACCATTTTTTTAGTTTTTTTGTGTTTTCGTGAGCCAAAAGTAGATCTTCTACAAATTTGTGAACTAGTTTTTCAGTATCTTGACCTTCAACCGGGTCAAAGTCAAACAACCAGTTTAGATGTTTCGAGTCGTAAGCATTTTCTTTTTTAGCAGCCAAACCGGCAACCCTTTGAGGTAATGACGACAGATTAAATTCGTCATCTAGCATTTTATGCTGCAATGCTTTAAAAAGTTTTTCGAGTTGGAACGTGGGTTTTACTGATGTATACATTCTTGAAAAACTCACCGGGTTGACCAGCTTCTACGAACGCTTTGAATTGATCTTTGATATCTTCAAATTCACGAGTGGTAGTAAAAAGCGTTGCGTCTTTCGGTAAAAATTTTTTTGAGATGTTTGTTGTCTTTGTTTCTGGAAACAAATAAAAACAACATTAAGTTTATCGGAATCTAAATTTTCGTCTCGATTCCATTTGTTGAAGTTTGACATATTTTTCTTTCCTTCTTTCTATTCTTTATTCTTTCTGAAATTATATCAGAATAGACACAAAAATCAATAGAAATGGGTGGTAAAACCCATTTCTAAAATTGCTATAAGTTTTCTTTGATTAGAATAATAAATCGTATATTTTTTTATTTTATTGAATTTAAATAACTGTCAATAATATTTAAAAACACGAGCCCATTGTTTTTTTCGTCTGCGATACTGTCTTTGATTTGAGCAATATCAAGTAAGGATTGTGTTGATCGTAGAGATTCTAGAATTTGCTGGTCGCTTAAAAAGATTTACCGGAATGTTCTTCTTTACAACTTCAGAAAGAGACATCATTTTCTTACTTGTTAAAGTTTTACTAATTTTATTTTCTGCCAATTTAATGAAATCGTTATAAAGTTTGTCAGCGAAAATTTCCATCTCAACTTCATCAAATAAAGCATTTACAAATTGTGCCTTGTGCCGCTCGTGATTTCCGATGTGGCCAAAAAAACATCTTGTTTTTTTGTAGTTTTTTTGTATTATAAGAATCTAAGATTCTGAATTTATTTTTCGTCAAAGTCGTAAATAACGCTAATCATTTTAGTTTGTAGTGTCATACTTCTATGAAGAATGTCGTTAACAAAAATATTTAATATGTCGAACAGTCTCATCAAATACATTCTGGTTATTGATTTTAGCAATATTTTCCAATAAAACGGGATCATCAGATTCAATAGGTTTTTATTAGGTTTTTTTGTACATATTGTAGCTCTTCATTCGATTTAATAAAATATCGTAAATCTTATCGAGTATATTTTTGGGGAATATTTTCCTCAAATTCAGAATCAAACTTGAGATTTTTTTATATCAACATTAAAAATAAACCGAATCTACCTCAACTTTTTGTAGAATATCCGTTTTGGTTATCAACAAATGATTGACCAGTAGATGTTCGGTTTACTTTTAGTTATTTGGAAATCCGATATTTCTAGATATTCAATGTTGCTTTCCACAAAACCATTTTTTTCTTACTTGTTAGTTTGTAGTTTTTTTACCAAAAAAATTCGCAGATAGAATAAAAAAATCCTTCTTATATTGTTTTTAATTTATTAATGGATAAATTTTTTTAGATACTTCTTCTAATTCATTAAGAAAAACTTTTTTTCTGTAATTGTCAAAGTCTACTTCCTCTAATAATTGGAGAAATTTATCTTTGTTCTGTTTTTATTTCCAGAAGAGAGTCTCTCATTTCTCTAAAAACCATCAGAAAAAGTTATCTGTACCAATTACAGTTAAGACTTCCTTATCTTTCTTATCTAGTTTTGAAATAACCATTTTTTTCCTTCTTTCTATTTTTTTTGTTTTTTTATTTTTCTATTGATATTATAACATTTTTTTGAAATCAAAAATCAAAAAAAGAGACTACTAAAGTCTCTTTTTGTTATAAGTTTTCTTCAATCAAATTCATCAGTCTTGAAAAATTGTTTTGGATCGTGACAATTATACTTAATTTCTTTAAGAATATTTAGATCAATTCTGTATTGACCGACATAACGATTTTCAATTGATTTTTAAAAATCTGAGAATCACTTAAAATGCTTAAAGGAACTTCTTTTTTTAAATACGTTTTCAAGATTGTAATTTGATTCCAAAATATTATTTAAATAGTTTTCAAAAATCAGAAACAATTCTATTTACAAAGAACTCTTGTAAACTATTAATTGGTGTATCCTTCCATATATACCCAGCTAAAAATTTTACGATAATCAACCTCTAATTTGTCAATAGTTGAAATTAGAAGATAATCATCATCAGAACCACACTCAAGGGTTAATTCTTGATTATTTAGGGCTAGATAAATATTGATTTTTATCAGAATTGTTCTTATCAAATTTTTTTCTAGATTTTTTTATAAAAATTGCCATAAAAAAATGCATTAAAAATTATAATCTAGAGCCGCTCCCATCCTATCTTCTCGTGTTATTTTTTTGCTGTGCTCCTGTGCCATTGATAAAAAAATCATTTTTTTATCAATAAACAAACTTCTTAATTCATTATCTAAATAGATATTATTATGGCTAACAAAAGGTATTTGATTATTATTTTCTTGAACAAACATCAAAAAAACAACTTTCGAATATTATCAATATAATAAGTATTTTTTTAGAGAATGGCTCGAGGAAATCTGACTCAGAGATTTCAGGCCCATCATCAGAAACGGATAAAGTTTTAACCCTAAAGGTGCTTTTTTTCAAGATTAAACTCAATATTTGAATTGTGAAGTTTTGCTGGTGTATGATTAGGGGATTTAAGGGATGATAGAATGTCTTTAATTAACATATCACTAACTACCAGAGTGTCATCAAAAGGTACCTTTGTTAAGGTATGAATCATAAAATCAGTAAAATCATAACCAATTAACTCTTTACCACGCTCAATAAAGGGAATGTTTTTTTTGTTCCATTCTTTGAGCGTGTCTTTTTTAAATCTGAGTAGTTTGGAATCAAAAAAATTATCAACAAAGGTTGTAACATAACCGGTTTCTTTTGCTTGCTTAAAAAAATCTCTCAAACTCTTAAACCCATCAGAAAACTGTTCTTGAGCGATAATTTTCTCCAAAACCTTTTCCTTTAATTTTTCCTGTGCATTTAATACCATAACACACCTTCTTTCTACTGGAATTATTCCAGGTAATATTTTTTTTCTTAAATTATATAAGAAAAAAAGGGAGATAATTCTCCCTTTAACTTTATAGAGATTCACCGATAACACTCCATACCCGATTCCACTGGTTTGGATCGATACTCATTGCTATCTTTTTAATATCTTTCAAATCTTTATAGGAATGATTTTCGAACTTCACCTTTGATATTTTTCATCTGGCAGCATAAATATTGGGATATCACCAATCAACACACTGGTAAAATTCAAGAGATTATTATCCAAGGTTAATCTTTCTACGATTTCAGAAATATTACCCTTGAAATTTTCAAATAGAAGCTCGTTGCTATTTTTTTCTTTCAGATATTCTATCTATAAGTTCGTATTTTAAATCGTCATCGATTTTTATCAACCCACATCTTACTTTATTAAAAATATTCTTTTTCAACAAAAAGGATCAGGTTCTTCTTTTTCGATATCTATAAAAAAATCCAAAAACAAAAACATCAAATTGATAGTTTATTTCAATTGGAGAAAAAAACTCACATCCGCCAATGTCAGAATATTTTCAATCTCAAATTCAATATCAGTATATAAAAGATTCTTCAATTTGTTTTTTTATTTTTTTTCCAAAAATAGAGTTATCATCTAACGGTTTTATTTTTCATTGTCGCAAATGATACTTCTTCTAACTACAACTTCAGTCGAGTAATTTCTCATCTCTTGCTCGATGTAACATTTGAAATCTAAGAGTAAATTTTCTGGCAAAAATCTCAGAAAAATGAATCTGTAAATTTTATTTTTTTAATCCACCCAATTTAATATCAAGTTTCGAAAGATACTCTCTAAAGATTTCCCCATTGCTATTCATATACTCTTCTTCAATAGAATTTAATGATAAATCTTCTATTTCAATATCATCGTATGATACAATATCAACAATTTCCCTGATTGGCGATTGTAATTTTGTATACAACAATCTGTAATTATCAAATAAAAAAAGTCAATAAAAACTATCGAATTTTTCCATTTTTTTAACATAGACTTTTTCAAGTCGATACTTTATTTTTTTATTTGTTCTTTTTGTGAAGAATATAACATATACTGCTTTTGATTTCTCAAGTAAATCATTGACAAGTTCATCAAACTTTTCTTTATTTTCGCAAATCTCTTTAAAAGATCTTACAAGTTCCTGAGTCGATTCCTTTAACCGGTCTCGGCTGGCAATCAAACGAATTTCACGATCACCTTCTTCTTTTTTTATAACCATTGCTTCCCTTCTTTCTATATTTATTTTTTTCTTAAATTATAACAGATAAAAAAATAACATCTAAAACAAAAAAAGAGTGCAGGTCGCACTCTTAAGTTATTCCAGAAATTTATCTTGAATGAATTTTTTTCCAAAATATTCATAAAACGTGAAAAATTGTTCGGGAGATGACGATGATTCTCGCAAGAGCGTCAACTTGTAAATATTAATATCTTCCTTTTCCTCTAAGGATTTATTAATTTGATAGTCACTCAAAAATGGATAAAGGGGATTTCTTTTTCTAAAAACGTTTTTTTCAAGGAATACTCGTTAGTTAACAAATCACTTGTTAAATTTTTTTAGATTGTCGGTTAAGGTTGAAATAATTGTTTCAACAACGATATTTTCCTCACCTCTCCAAGAATAATCCTCCAATAATTTAACATTTTGAAGGTCTTTGAAATCGAAGGTGAATAACTTCAGGTAATCATCTTTGTCGTCAATCTCAGAAGTCAACTTCCCTTGTTTCAGAGCCAAAAAAATACAGTTTGCGGATCTTTCTTACTTAGATTTACTTCCACCTTTTTTTAAATCAACAAAGAATTTATTTAAAAAGCTACAGATATGCCATCTGGCAACTTCTAGATCAGAAGACTCGTAAACGCTTTTTACTTGAACTGGAATAAGGAACTTTAACCTTTGTTCTATCAGGCATTTCAAATTTTGCGTAAGGATTTTCTTTTTAGATAACAAGCAATCAATTCACTCAATAATTCTTCAAATCGATCCACAACTTCGTCCTCTAATTTTTGAAGAAATATCTGTAAATTTTTCTTTTTTTACCTCCACTAGAAGTAGATAGGTAAAACTTGGCGGACTCGATTTTTTTACAAATTTAAAACCATCAACTTCAACTCTTGATAATTCGGATTCAGATGATAATTCCATCGCAGTAAATTCGGTTCTTAAGGCGCTTATCATATCACTTAATAAAGATTTTTCTTTACGCCAAAAAAATGATAAGTACCCTTGGAACACGTCAATAGCTGCATAAGTTCAAGTGGATCAAATCCTAATTTACGAAACTTTTTAATTGTTTTTGATATTATTTTCGCTAAGACTTCTGTGGATATTTTTTTAGTAATATTTTTCTGAAGCAAATTCAGTTACAAAAATCTGAAATAATTTCAGGGTTTTTCCGTGGATTTCTTACAGAAGTTTTTTTAGAAGTGTAAAACCTTCTGAAAAAAAGCCTCTTGTTCGATTACTTTTATTTAAAGTTTTTTTGTCTTTTTCTTTATTTTTTTTGTGTTTGATGTAACAACCATTTTTTTACCTTCTTTCTTGTTGTTTTTTTTCTTTTTAATTGTCTAAATATATTATAACAAAAAAAGGGTAGTAAAGTCCACCCTTTTATTATCTTAACAGACTTCTTCTAGGATTTTTTTATTAATCTTGAAAAACTCAGATTTTTTTCCTCTGTGTTTTCTTTAATTTTTGATAGATCCTTAATTGTTAAAAAGTCTTTTTAGTGAATCTCGTATTTCCTCATAGGTTAATAATGATAAGGGAATCAAATTGCTCTTTACTTGACTGAGAGTGAACCCTTCCTCGATAGATTTGAAAACCGAACGAGAAAAAAAGTCTTTTAATACTATCTTTCTTTGAATGAAAAGATATTTCTTTTTTTGTTTTCAAAAAAATTGCTAACTTTGTAAAGTAATCGGATTCCAGTTTTTCCGATAAAAAATAGAGATTTTTTTGAAGAATCGAATGTTAGACAATTTTCAGAAATTGAATAAAATAATCTCTTTCCCTTTCCTTGAATCCGGTTCACCAAACTCAAAACATCGTTGACTAATTCAAAGACCAATCCGGTTAGATAATCTTTTACGATAGAATGATGTAGGCAGATCTGAACTTCAGAACCATACGCATAAGCCTGTTCTCCGTTAATCATAGATCTAATTGGAGTTCTCAGTGCAAAAATCGTTAAAGTCTCTGTTAAGAAAAAAATCTTTAGTTCATAACATAAGGAACTAAATTCTTTGAAGTTTTCAACGGGAATTTGTGGTGAAAATTCAATATTTGAAAAGTCAACTGAATAAATTTCCAAACCAGATGGTTTTTCGCCTGAGTTTCTGTTCAAAAATCTTAAAAATCACCAAGCATTATAGATTTCTGTATTTTTTTCACGAAGCCTTGCTGGTTTATAATTTCTTTTTGCAACATCCATTTCCAAAAATTGATTTATAAAAATATATGATTTTTTTGAACAAATCAATGGTTTTTGTTAATATCAAAGTCAAATCGATACTTGTATTTATTAACGAGCATTTCCCTCTCTTTAATAAAAATGTTCCTGCAACTCCTCAAAATTAGCTCCGCAAACGCTTTGATAAAAGTTTTTTTATCTAAAAAACCCCTCAATAATGTTATCGTCTAATTCGATTTGTCTACAAAAAGTCTTGCAATTTTTTTGCCCCGACGGAGCAGTCTTTCGTATTTTTTTCATTATTACCTTCTTTCTGTGACTATTAAAGTCAAAATTTTTTTCTTAAATTATAGCAGATTGTGGAATGGTTTTTTTAGAACAAAAAGAAAATAGGGTGTAACCCCTATTTATAAAATTAAATCATTGAATCCTGCCAAAGTTTAACCAGTCGTTTAACCTGATCAGGATCACTTGTGTTTTTTTGATTATCGACTTGATGTCGTTAATATTGAAATGAGAAATTCTAGATAAAAATTTCTTCATCTGTATATAGACAAATTGGAACATACCCTTTTTACTGCTGAAGAAAGTGGGTATTCTGTATAAGAAATCGTTCTAGATGTTTGTCGCTTAAGCCCTGAGATAATTCGCTTTACAACATAATCGTAAAACTCAGTCATATCGTCTTTTTCGACACAATCTTTAAACAAATCAAACCCAGCAGTAGTTGTTTTAAACTCTACGATTAACAACAAATCTTCACAATTTGTTTTTAGAAAAAAACGAGTTTGTTCTTTAGTAAAGAAAAAAATAAACTTTCTGCTTATAGACTCGCTCGCTAGATACACCACAAATAATATTGTTAAGGTTGTAAAGTGCATTCTTTGCCGACCAAGAAGATGTGATTCTTTCAATTATTTTTTCGACATCATTAACATCATCTTTATTAATTTGAATACCAACAGACAAGTAGTATGCCTTAAAAAATCCAAGAATACCTTTTAATACTTCAAGAGGGATAAATCTCTCTATTCCGCTATCGATTAAAGTATCAATATCGTATTCAAAGTCGAGAATTTCAACCATACGATAATCGCTTTGGTATGGGTTTTCTGTTGGTTTAAAAGAACCCATAATTACCGTGCTTGGATCAATAGTTAATGTACCATAAGAAAAAAAGGATCTAATTTTCTCAACAACGCCAGGATTGTTGGTGATATAATCACGAACAATCGTAATGTCGTATCCATAATTTTTCTTGATTTCTTCGACTTTCTCATCAGCCATATTCTTGTAATAGTCTTTAACATCTTGAAAAGAATATCCGTCGAAAAATTCGTATTCTACTGCCTTTAAAATAGACTCTTTATTTTCTTTTGAAAATAAGTAATACTCTTTCACCTTGTTGAAGGAAGCAGCAATTTGATTGGTACCGATTTCCTTTGTTAAAATTTCTGCCATTGTGAACCTTCTTTCTTTTTATCATCTTCTAAAATTTCCTTTTGGAAATCTAACATTTTGCTTTCTATCGCATTGAACACTCTAGCAATTTGCAGCTCGTCGTTAACTGCCTTCTTTAAGTCTTCAAAAAAGTAGATATTTAAACCTTCCGGTAATGATTCTTTAATTTGCTCATCACTCAACAGCGTCAAACTCACTTCTTTTTTTAGAACCTGTCTTAGTGTTAATTTATTTTTAGATAAATTTTTAATCTTTGTTTTTAAACCGCTAAGAATACGCTTTTCTACAAGGTTGTAAAAAATATCCTTATCGAGATTAAACACGGCCTCTGAAAAGATACGCTTCAGCATAGAACTTTCCTTAATATCGACAAGTAATACAGCTTCTGAAAAATTTAGGTTCTTCAAATAAAAAAACCAATCGTCTTTAAAAGAAAAAAATAAATTTTTCATAAACGGCTCCTCGTAGAACTCAGTTGCACACTCAGTAAAAACCTAAAAAGTTCTTCTTTTACAAAACCATCCAATGAGGAAATTGTATTTTCTGGAATGCAACCGTTGTCCAAATAATAACCGTGAAGAGTCTTTTTCTTTAATTACTGAAAAGATCAGTTCCTTGTAAATATCCATATTTTCCTCACCAATCAAAAGCGAGAAAAATCATTGTATGACTCGGAGTTTGTCAGATGTAAATCTGTTATTGTGGCAGAATATTGATTTTTTTGTGGTAGGAGCCTTCAACCAAACAAATATTAAATCTAGTTTTTTTCTCTATCAACAACAATTGGCAGTTCCCCTTTTTTCAACAAATCGGATACTTTTACAGCAATATTGATATTTTTTACAAAAAAATCAACAATAGTTGCTGTATTAATACCGTAGTATGATTTGTCATTTGCGATCACTGAATTATTGTATTTCTCTCGTCTAGATTTTTAAATCTTCAAAGTTGTAGATTCGATCCAAATTTTTCTGAAATAAATTCAGATAGGAGCTCTGGATTATCCGTGATTTTTTTCTGTAAGGATTTTAACTTTTCCAAACCGGAAGAAATGTCACGAGTTCCGACCTCCTGAGTGATAGTGACGGTTTTTTTAGTATCTTTCAATACATTTGATGAAATAACCATCGTATACCTTCTTTCTAAAGCTATTACAGCTTATTTATTTTCTTAAATTATAAAAAGACGATAAAAAAATAAATAAACAAAATAAAAAAAGTGGAGTACAAAAACTCCACCTTATTAAAGATCTTCAATAAAAAGCTCTAACAATTCCATCATTCGATTGAATTGTTTTTTTCATCTAAGTTAAGGATGATATTTCTCCCAAGTCAGAAACTTTTAGATAATCATTCCTAAAGGATTCTAAGATTTGATTGTCTGTCAATAAACTTAGTGGAATATCACCACTTTTTAACCTTCTTCAGTGTTAGCTTATTATTTAGAATATTCTTAGTTCGTACTTTTAACGAAGTTAGAATACGAGACTCTAAATAGTTGAAGAAGTTTTTTTGTTCTTAGTGTAAACAGCTTTCAAAAAATTCAAGTTTGTATTTTTTTCAGATTTACTTAAATTTGTTAAAAAGAATAAGATCTTCAGCGCCGCTAAGTTCAGTCTCGAATTTGTTATTATTGATTGAGTAATAAATCGATTTATTCATACCATCACTCGACCATAATAATACAAGATTTAGGATTTCTAGAGCGATCTCTCGATAATCAGAACTGTAACGAATCGCATTCCTGATTGAGTAATTTTTTGATAACACCATCTTCGTCTGGATCTACAAAAAAATCTTTGTTTTTGAGCATATATTGTTTCTGTAACTCTACAAGCTCAAGGAACATAGGTTTACCAACAATTTCAATTAATTTTTTTATTTGAAAAAAATTATTGGTTGATAATTCAAAATTAAAAATCTTTCAAATAAACACCTACCGGGTGCTCGTTGCCATCTTCATAAATATATTGATCAACAACAAAAACTATGCTCGTCGTATACATTGAAAAAAATCCAAAATGAGAGAAATCCTCAAAAAGATTAATTGCTTCAATAGATTTATCAAAGTTGAGTTTAAAAATACTCAAAAAAACACTTGTTGTGTCAATGCCGGTTAAATTTTTCAAAGCTTTCGATCCAAAGTTTGATTTCAACCTCGTTATCAGTAAAAATATTGTTCAATGCTTTTGTCAAATAAACCATTCTCAATAAAAGAACGTACTTCTTCCGAATTTTTCAATCATTTTTGTGTAATTTTTTTGAGAGAAAAAAATCCAGTTGAGAATTTAACGTCCGCAATTTCTTTTTGTAACCATTTTTTTACCTTCTTTCTTTTTTTACTTATCTCTAATTTCTTTTTGCAATGATTTCTATTAGTCTTGAAATTTGTTTCTTGTCCTTCACGTGTCGACATAGGTGCAAAAGATCCATTGTGCGATAGTTCATTAGATTGCTAGAAATGATTTGTTCGTCACTTAACATTTCTAGAGGAACGATATCATTTTGAACCTGTTTCAAAGTTAATTTCTTTGAATCCAGACTCTTAATTTTTAGACTTCATCCCACTAATAATTCGATTAGTAATCAAGGAGAATAGTTCATCCATCTCGCCGGTGCGAATAGCATTGCTGTAAGCTCGTTGAGCTAAACCTTCGTTTTTGATATCAACAAGTAGAATAACATCATCCTTTTGTTCGTCTTTACTTAAAACATTATGATGTTCCTGAACAATAACTAGTTGGTTTTTAGAGATTGAGATAAATCTTCCGTGCGACAGAAGAATCTTTTTGAGATAACGGCCTCTAATAATTCAGAAATATATGAACAAATTCTATTATCAAAGGACGTAATTTCTTCTAATTTTTTTGGAATATTTCCATCGTGCAATATTGTTTAAAAACAATTTTTTTCAGAAATCTTTGAAGAAATATCAACAATATCATCAGCCAGGCCCTTGCCAAAGTTTTTTTAGCTAATTTTGTAAAAAAACATTGCTTTCATCATCCCAGTCAATATTCAAAAATCGGATTGTTTAAGCGATAACGAATATATCCATAATTACTTTCAAATTTGATAATTTCAGCGTCCTTTATTAGTTTAAGATTTGGATCCTTTAAAAATACAATCATTTTTTGCGTTGTTGCCAAATCTGATTCTAATTTTTCAAAAAAATCTTTAACATCAGCGTCAAACTCAGATTTAAAAACGTTTTAATTTTTCTTTGTTTTTCTTGACTCTGTATATTCTGTAAATTTGAAACAGTTTTGGCCTTGAAAAAAATTATCTCGAACAAAAATCTTTCACGACACTTTCGTCATTAATTGCAAGAACGTAGAAATCTTGAAGTTTTTTAAGTCCAGTTGAGATATCACGACTGCCAACTTCTTTCGAAATTGTTTTTCGTTTCGTTTGATTTTTTTATTAGCTGTAATAACCACAGTAACCTTCTTTCTACTGGAATATATCCAGAATAAATTTATTTCTAAAATTATAATAGATAAAGTTGTCTCTTAATAAATTTGAGAAAAAAATATAAAAATCTGTTATAATTTAAGAAAAATAAAAAAATTAGAAAGAAGGCAAGCAAAATGGTTATTAAAAAAACCAAAATTTTTGATTCAATCAATTGGATGGTTAATTTTAAAAAAAGTTCACAACTATATCAATTCAGATAAATTCGTTGAAGACTTGCTATACAATCAATATGATTTTAACAAAGAAAACAATTATATTTATGTTGACTTGGAACGTGGGCTTGTAGTTGATAGAGCTGTTCCCGGAACCACCTTAAAAAAACTGTAAAAAAATAACTTGTGGAAACATTTCAGAACTCGGTATGACTAATCCAACATCCATAAATTCTATCGATGGAACTAGAGAGCGTTTTAATAAATTCTCGAAGGAGTTTTTGTTTAACCGGAGTTGTCCAAACTGGGTTAATAATGCGCCAGATAGAATCAAACGATTAACTACTGGATCCCTCCCCTGGTTTATTTTTAACAAAGAAGAGCAAAAGGATATTGTTAAGCATATTTCAATTAAATTGGTGTACGATCGACTTTACCTTGAAAAAGTTAAAGTTGATCGGATTGTTGATTTAAATAATTTTTTTCTATTATAAATTCAGATGAAAGTTTAACTGAAATTTTTAGAGAAGAATTATCAACATATTCTCTAGATGATTTGGATAAGATGTGTGATAGATTTTCTGATCACAAAGCTAAACTTGTAAGTTTAGAAGATGAGATAACAAAAGAGATTGTGAAAGGATCAGTATACTTTGGATTAGATAAAGTTCCTGATTATAATCAATTAAAAAGAAATGTATTACAACGATTATTCATTTAATGTATTTTACGAAGAGGTTTTGTTCCCAGCTTACAAAATTTATTCTAAAAATAATATGAATTATTCTCGAGACTTGGATCTTTATATCAAAAATGCAACTGCTGCAATTTTTGAATATTATGATTTAAATCCAAAAGTTTTAAAAATTCTTTTATCACGAGCTTAAAGGCAACGTATCTCCTTCTGTTGTTTCGGAATTGGATATCTCTCTAACGATTAAGTCGAAACAGGGAACAACATTTTTTTAAAATAATGACACTCAACAAGGACTTAACGGGTTTGGCTACATTGATAAATTTATTTCCAAAAAGGAAAAAGCCTTACGAACTTATTGCGCAGGCAGATCAATTTGAAGTGGCGGTTATGATTTCCGATTTTAAATCTTTTAAATTTCTCGTAGATGATGATAATTTGAGACCAAAGGATTGGGGAAGTACCGCAATAGGACTTATCAAAATTCTCGAATATATCACTGATGATCAGGGATATATTTTTGAGACAATTTTAAAAATTGATTTCAATTGTCCTAAGTTTTTTTAGAATACTTACACCACAACTTGAAAGATCCACATTATTTCTTGAAAAAGCTGGAAGCAAATTTTTAATAAACGATTTTGATGTAATAATCACAGATCGTGAGCTCCTAGCTGCAACAAATTTAGCCAAGATGATTGAAGGTCTTTAATAAATTAAGGAGATGACAATATCTCCTTTTTTTCTGTTATAATTTAAGAAATTAAAAAAATTAGAAAGAAGGAATATTTGATGGTTCAAAAATACCAAAAAAATAACCAACCTTACTGGTTGGAAAAATTTAAAAGAAAGCTATATCTTATGTAAATTCAGAAGAATTTCTGAATGATTTAGAGTCCGGAAAGTACGATACGGATAGGAACTCCATTATCTATCTAAATTTAGAAGACGGTACGGTTTCTACAACACCTGTTTTTTTGGCGCAACATTAAAAAAACTGTAAAATTATCCTTTTTGGAATGTTCAAAAAAACTTGGTAAAAAAACAATTTTTTTCAATACAGAATGGAATTGATGTAACGCTTAAGAGATTCAACACGTTTGTTTCTGATTTTTATTTCAGAGCTGACGCCAACGCTTAAGTCAAAGCCACATAGATCAATTGCTCGGGGCGAATACCCGTTTTGTATCTTTGATAAGATTTATCAGAAGAAAGCCTGGAATAGTATCTTAGTTGAATTATTTAATCAAGATTTTGATTATTTTGGATTTGATGATATTTTTGATCGAAAAGAATTTTCTTTCAAAAAATCATTATCTAAAGATGTCTGCGATTTGTTTTTTGAATCATTTTACTGCGATGATCACAGAGAACTTACTAGCCGTATGTTTCTATACAAGCAATACAATGAAATTTCTGAAGAGGCTGCGATTGCTATGTTAGATAAATTAAGGGAAAAAATTATCCATCAAAATAAAGATATCAATCCAGAAAACAAAGACTCTTATAACTCCTTATTCCCATCCGTGGATAGCAAGGACAGAAAACATTGGTTTAACAATTTTTATGCACATTTAATTTTACCATCACGAAAAGTTTATAAAACATTCGGAGTGGACTACCCGAAAGAGTTGGATGATATTATGATGGCAAACACTAAATTGGTACTTGAATGGTTCGATATCAATAGTCTGTTTGTTGGTGGTTTTGTGGGTGAAATGCTGGAGTACGTTCCAGAAGAAAATTTATCTTCTTTTGATGTTACAGTGGTACTGGATTCCTCAACTCCAACTATGCTAGTCAGCTATAGTGAAAAATTTAAATTTTCACCATCAGTTTATTATTTCAATGGCGATATTCCAGAATCGGATACATTCTTCGATGTACCAGTTGAAATGGCCTTTGATTTACTATCTAAATTCAAAAAGTGTCAAGTTTAGGTTAGGGGATGACATCTGTGAACCTTCAATTTGGCCTGAAATGATCAGCAAGCTGGTTGATTTTTTTGGGTTTATTTTTTTCTAAAAAGAATAACCCCAAATTTGATTTCAAAATTGACAACTACGAATTTATTGAATATTTGAAGTTCGGAGAAAAATGATCCGAAAAAAAGTTCATCTACTTTAATAAGAAAAATGTATGATGATTACTTCACTAGCAAAAAGGGAATGTTAATCTTTGAAGATTTGCAAGAATATTACGAAAGTCTAATCAAAAAGGTTAGTTAACGAGGATATTAATATCCTCGTTTTTTTAGTTTTTATAATTAATAAAAATAAAAAGAGTATTAAAACTCGGAAAGAAGGAAATTTAATGGTACAAACAACTGGAACTGTTACAGATTGGAGTTCTGAATACAAGAAGGATGTTGAAAAAAATGATGGAGTTCTTTGGGCAAAAAAATCACCGGATGATATCATCCGAGGTATGTTAGTATGGGATTCGGTTCCCAAATTATTAAAGGATGATTTGACTTATGGAATCTCTAAGGAATATTTAGGAAGTTCATCAGATTCAGGATTAACAAAGGCAGGTTTTGATCCAATCGTTGCTGCCAAAAAAATTATTAAAAGTTTCTAAAACAACAAAGGATCCCATCGGATTTTTGGGATTCGTCTTTTTAGTAACAACTGAAGTTAGAAAAAGAATATAAATTCTATAAAGAATCCAGAACGGGTTTGTTTATGAAAAACAAGATTGATTAAAAAAAGTTTACTGATGTATTGAGTCTATTTCCAAAAAGATGTAGCATTTGATTTTGTCGATAAATTTTTTTAGATAACGATAATCATCAACTTTTTGGCTGCCAAAAGTATTAGAATTTGTTGTATTAATTGAAGATCAACTTATTAAAAAAATAAGTACGTTAGGGATATTTATTCTATGACATCGATTGCTTCTAATTTACGTATTAAAAATCGATCGGTTGTTTGTTAGACAAATTCTATTCTACAATACAAGCTGGAATCAAATTATTTGGTGTGAAAAAGGCAAAAGATCTCAAAAAAATAACTCAAATTTTTTTGATAAAGACCGCCAATTGATATTAGATTTTTGGAAATCAAAAAAATTTTTATGATTTTTTTACTCTTTTGAAGATAAGAATTATGATAATTTACAAACAATTGGTCACTTATTGAATCTGGCTATTATTTTATTAGGAAATGATTTTCGTAATTTGAAAGATACACTTTGTGAACACTCAGATTTTTTTGGGTGAATCTCTTTGTGAAAAAAATCAAAGGATGTTGTAACATCCAACTTATTGTTGCCTTCAGGGGTTAACGACGACGTTCGGTCGGCAGTGTTTTTTTCACAATTACCGGCTTATGATCAGATTCTTAAAGAATATGATAAAAAAACAATAATCTGTAACAATTAAAGCAGGAATAATCCTGCTTTTTTTATAATTTAAGAAAATAAAAATTATTCTGAATCAAATTCAGATAGAAAGAAGGAAATAAATGGTACAAAAAGACAGGCATTTCTAATGACTGGTTAAAAAGATATCGATCTAATTACAAGCAGATGTTCGAATATATTGATTCAAAAATCACCGGAGGAACTGTTTGATAATTTAATTATCTCTGATGAGGTAGTTGTCGAAGTTAAAAGATTGATGTCAGAAGCTTTGATTAACGACTATAACATCGGAGATGATGATGAGCGTGCAAAAACTTTTTCAAGAAGTTCGATTACCTATTGAGCGTTTCTGAACAATTTGAGGACAAGTATGACTTTTTCGGCTTCGTATATTTGTTTAGTCGGGTGATGGAAGAGCTTCAATCTTCAAAGACTTTTAGGAGTGGTAAAATAATCTCAACGCCAGAAATTATAAAGGCTCTTAAGGAAATTCTTAGTTTTTTTATAACGAAGAAGTGGCACTTAAATTGATCGGTTTATTTACTCGTGCGGATGGAACGTTGCATAACCGAATTTATCAATTTTCTAAGGTTTTGACGGACATCGTAAATAACAAGACACTTTCAACTCACCCGCTAACTTCCTGGATTCATTTTTTTCAAATTACGTACCTTTTTGCAAATGTTTATTTTAAAAATCACTTTTTGATCTTAAAAAAATAAAAACTTTTAAAGTTGCGAAACATAAAGAGGGTATTTTTTTCCGGGAAATGAAATCACAGTATATAGCGATTCCATATTTTTTTCATAGCTAATGATAAATTAGAGTTTTTTTAGGTTTTTACTGATAAACTAAAAATTGGGTGATGTTGAGTTAGTTAAGATTTACGCTCAGATGATGGAGCTGAAATTATTATCCCATCAATTTGATGATGATTTTTAATTTAAAGCCACTGCTAAAAAAACTTATTTTTTTAGGTAAAAAAATCAGAAGGTTTGGCTATCTGAAATACGCAGGCATTCTGGAATAATTATCGAAGCTGTTATTTCAGAATGTCTTAAAAACTGATAACAAATCATTGGATAATTTCATTGAAGAACAAATACAATTCAATACGATTCCACAATATCCGGAATTGATGTATCTTTTTGAAGATGATGATTAGTAAAAATCAAATAAAGATTATTAAAAAAAGAAAACTTAGGTTTTTCTTTTTTTCTTTTATAATTTTAGAAAAAAATAGAAAGGTCTGAATTTATTTCAGGAAGAAGGATCATACTATGAAAAAGGACAGAACCGACTTGGTTCAAGAAGTATCGTGATGATTATCTAGCCGTTTCGAATATCCTTAGAAATACAGACGCAGAAGAGCTAGTTTCTAATATGGAATGGTTTGATAATGAAATTATTTCAAAAATCTCAAGGATCAAGCTATCCTCTACTAAGAGGCGTTTCTTTCGGGAATCGTTCGAAATTCACAGACAAGGATCGCAGAAAAAAACTTCGTTGTTTTTTTCTACAAAGTTAAAAAAATTCGAAGTATCCCAACATTCTGTTTTCCCTGTCACTTTTTATTGAACTTATTTCTGAGTGATTGTCAGAGAAATTCGCTACCAGATCTGTACAAAAGGCCCCTTTTTTTACAGAAAAAAATAACAAAAAGAAAATTTGTTGGCTAAAAAAATTATGATATAAATCATCTTTTTAAATAGAGTCTCTTTGTTTTTTTGATCTACTTTCAATTGATGAGAAAGAATACATCCTTAATTTTATTCTTGGATCTAACGAGTCGGATGTTGATGTTTTAATTTTAAAAATTTAAAAAAATCTATTGAGATTAACATTTAAAAAGGCTATTTTCAACAATTGGTTCTTGGATACTTCTTTAATAATTAAATATTATAAAGATGGTAAATTTTTCATCCGTTAAGTCGAATAATTTATCTATATTTTTTTGATTTAAATAAAAAAATTGTTTGCGTGCGGCAAATAACAAAAAAATTATTTATTAAATGAAGATATTAATTCTTGTGATACTTCAGATGAATTGATTATCTCATATTTTATTGCTAAACCAGGTCAAATTAAGGTATTTAAGGACGTTAACGTGTTAACTCTTGAAAGATTCAATTCTAGAAAAATCCTTTTGAATTTTTTTAGGAGAAATATTTTTCTGAATACTTGAATAGATTTGTTTGTGAGAATCATATTGGATCCGAATATTTTTTTTGAGAGATATGTTCTTAAAAATATCCTGATATTTTTTTATAGAAATAATCTTAAAAAGATTCCTCTGATATCTTTAAAAAAATAACCTCAATAAATTTATTAATTCAGAAACTTGTAAGATAAGTTTATTAAGGCACGGTGGTAATCTTCCTGTTTATGTTGATTTGAAAGAAGATGATCACACAAAAATATCATTACCTTTTAAAAAGAGAGTGCAATCCACTCTCTTTTCTGTTATAATTAAAGAAAAAAATAATCTGAAGTTAATTCAGATAGAAAGAAGGTATCTGATGATTAAATCAGAGAAGAGTTGTACCTGGGAATATGACTATAAAAAAAGATGTAAAAAAAGTGATTGAATTTTTTTGGAAAAATAAATCATCTGAGGAAATTGTCGAAAAAAATTGATTTTGGATGGGGATGTCAAAAAAACCTTTTTTTCTGATCAATCTTTGTATAAAAAAATGAACACGATGGTCGTGCAGAGAAAGTAGAAAAAAACTAACATTTAAAATGTTAGCATACGGAAACGTTAAACTATTATATTCTTTTTGGGCTATCATTCAATCTATTTTATTTGAATTTAATTCAAAAAAAGAATCACTTTGAATTAGTCAAATTAAGTCAAGAATTTGAAGATATATTTTCTGATTTATTCTCAAACTGTTTCAGTGAAGATGAAAAGAAAATAATCTTATCTTTTATCTTTGGGGATGATGATTTTTCCATTAAAAAGGTTACGAGATAAGATTGACTAAGTTGGTTGGTTATTATCTCAGAATAAAAAGAAATTAGAGATGGCTATGATAATGAAATATTGAATCTTATGTTTGGTATTAATTTAAAAAAATCAAAAAACAATCAGACGAGCTATTCTTTGTTTTTTTGATTTGAATGAAGAAAAAAATTTAAAAATTCTTAACACATCAACTATTTATGAAATCTACGGGAACCCATACGAGGGTGAATTTGAGCAATATCCGTTTATTGCAAAAGAGAGCGAGGTGATGATTTTAAAAAGATTTAGAATCATTCAAAAACATCTTTATTAAATAAAGATACACTTCCATTCTTTTCTAATCTGATGAAATATTTATCTAAGTATATCTTAAGGGATTACCAAGGATATCAGATTGATGATAAAAATGTTCGAATCTGTTATTCAAAATGATCCTGAAAGCTTCAAAACATTGGTTCGTATGGAATTTGATAAAATAATCAAACGAAACTTTGAGCTGATGTTATTAAATAAAGGTTATAACCCGAGTCACGAGATATGCTACGATGGTTACGTACCGGCTTATCCTGAGCTTTACCAGGAACTTAAAGATCACGGAATGGTTCAAAAAAGTTTCATTCCATAATATTTTAAAAAGGGATCTTTTTCGATCCTTTTTTATTTTTGACAAACTCCCTCTTTTCTGATATTATTAAAGATGATAGTGAAATCTGAAATAAATAAAGAGGTTGATGTAAATGGTAATTGAGAAACAGGCGACTTGGTTGGATGATTATAAAAAAAGAAATAAAAAAACATTGATGTACGAATTGGATAATCTTGATCAAAAAAACAGCTGAGAGTTTTGTCTTTGAGATTGAAAAAAATAATGCTAAAAAAAGTTATTGAAGATTCTGATTATAAAATCCCTGATGATTATTTCGGTGTCGCAAAGTCAATTTTATTGGAAGATAAGAATATTAAAGATGAGCACAAAGATCAGTTTTGGCGTTTTGTTTATTCAAAGTTATTAGCTGGAGAAATAGAAAAAAATGTATCGTAGGATTGAAGTACAGAATGATGAGTGGAAACGTTGGCACCTGTCCAAAGACGAAATGAAATATGATTCTTTCAATGACTTTGTTTCCAGTTGGGATTCAATGGAGTTATTATACGAATTTGACGATGATTATAAATCTGAACCTTTGGGCAATACCTTTAAATCATTTTGTAAAAAAAATAGAATATTATTTAATTTAAAATCAAAAACATTATCGGCCATTTACCAAAAGGGTAAGGTTGATCGACTAACAAACGGATCACACTTGGTTGCAATTTTTCAAGAAAACAAACACGAAATTAGTATGCTAGAAAAAAATCAAGCCGGTTTATTTCCCCTTGGAACTAAAAAAATACTTCTATTCAAGGCATTCTGCCACGAGTGGGCTGGCACTCCTGATTCGAAAAAAATACTGGGATGACTTTGTTCTTGAAGATAGATTTGTGGAATACCTTAAAAAGATATTCTAAAAAAATAACATCTCTGGAATCCTTGATACAACTGATAGTGATACTCTTATCTATCAAATTCAATACGGTCGCATTCCAAATATAAAAAGGTTTGACTTTGACTGAATTAAAGAAAAATTAGTGATGAAAAAAAGGAGATTAAATTGTTAGATTCTAAACGTAACAGTCAATCTGAATGGCTAAAAGCATACAAAAAAAGAGTGCGTTCAACTCAACGCCTCTTTAAATAATCTTACAGAAAAAAACAGCTAAAAAAACTCTCTAGACTTATACAAAAATAGATGTAGAAAAATTAATCTCATCTTATGGTTTAAAAAGATGAGCGATCCAAGGCTGGCGGAGAAATTATCTCCTTCTCTGAAAAATATTAAAGATAAATATAAAGATATCTTTTTGGAAGTCAGTTTACTTATGTTTAGTAGAAAATAGAAGCTCTGATTTGTCTGATCAAAAAAACTTATCTGGATTTGTTTAAATATCAGAATCACAACGTTAAAAGATAAGACATTTGATGATTTTATTAAAAGGTTGATAATATTTAGGATTTCTAATCCCTCGATTTATAAATCTTCTTATTACAATATATATTTCGATATAGATATGGCTTTGTACGTTTTTTTAATAATTTGTTAAAGAGTTTGAGGATTTTCTTCGATTTAAAAAACAAACTCTTTTTATTGTAGACTGCAAATCATCTTCAGTTAAAACGAGTCAACACCTAGTCGCTTTATTTGATGAAAGCAACGTTAGAGGTCAAGATACAAAACTAACTCCAAAAATTACCAACCGATTTGAATACAATCATCTTCAAAGCAGTAATTTATGAACTTGTATTTCCGGATCAGGCGGGTCAAGTTTGGGATGAGCTGGTTAGCAACCAATACTTCACAAACTATTTGAAAAGTTTTTTTCACAAAAGAATATAAATAACAATCTAACATCAGTGGATGATTCTGATTTTTTTAGATCAGATAGACAACGGATATATTCCGATGATGAAAGAGTTGCCGGTCTCTGAGTTGAGACGCAAATATAAAGATAATATTTAACAATAAAAGCAACAAAAAAAGGACTGGAACAAATCCAGTCCACTTTTTATTTCCTGAAACAAGCTCAGGATTTAACACGTTTGAACCACGTATCTTACCAGAGGAAGTATCTTCCAACTTTGCAAAGCCTCCAGGTATCAACACACTTCTGGTTCAGGTCTCATCTGAACGCAGACAGTTGCTGATACAACAAATCTTCAAGCAGTCAGCAGACGTACTCCCTTCGTATAACAGAAAGAAAGAAAAATCACACCCATTTAGGGCCCGTAACCTTTTCGATTACGGTTACTACAACCACCTCCTACTAGGCCTGTGAGAGCCCGGATCATCGGAGGGGGTCGGGGTTTAACCCCCCCGTATTGTAGTAAGCAACCTTTCCTCTAACTGTTACAGAAGAGAGCAACATCTGCCAACTAGTTGAGGAAATGTTGAATCAGTAACCTCCACGTCAGATGAGTCAACTAACCGAACGGCTAGCTGTAGTGTTAAAAGTTTATCGTAACTCGAAGAGAAAATACGATAGAACACAAAATCACATAATGTAATTCCAGTTCCTACGAATCGTAACTATACAGTTAACAACTCAGTAGATATACTGATTGTTCTATAGATTTTTATCTAAAAGTTTAAATAAATTTAACTTTGTAATAAGCTAAAACTTTTTACTTTCGTAAATTGTTTCAAACGTTATAACGAAATTTAAATTTAAACGTTACTCTAAGTAATATAAGGGTGGAAGTCAATCCAAAATTAAAATTTGAAACTCTAAGGAGGTTTCATAGTTTATATAACATAGCGTTAAAAATTCAAACAGGTTCTTCTAAGGAGAGAACATAATCTAAAGTTTACCAATAACTAAAAGCAAGATTTAGGAATCTTATATTGTTATAACAGCCTATTGCAGATAAAAATCTGTGGTGTTTTATAGTTTACTTTTTATGTGTTTGTTTTTTTGATCGTATATATATTTTTTTTAATTTTTTTCTCTTATAATAAGGTATTTTTTTAAAAATTATATATTATATTTAAAAAAATCAAACAAAAAAAGAGCGAAAGACGAACATTCACTCTTTTTATTTTTTTAGTTTCGTGGCAGGTGATACTGACCGTCACCCCCACGGTAAAAATTTCTTTAGACTGATACCCTTTTTGATACAGTCTTTTTCAACAAGATCAATGATCCGATTATTTGTGAAGTTTATATAAAGCTCAACTTCACTAAAAAGTATCTTTTAAAAGATACACATCAAGTGCATTCCGAACCTCACGGTCAAGGTTGTAACCTGACCATTCTGGCACGAGTGCTTGTGTTACCCCAGCAACACGTGGGCGCTCACACATAGATAACTTCAAAGTTGAATTTGATTTCATTGTAATTCCTTCTTCCCGGCTATATCAGCCTTAATTATTTTTTTAAAATTATAATAAAAAAACATTTTCTCAAAAACTATTCTTGACAAGAACAAGCACTTTTGTTATACTAACTTTATAGGTATTTTTGTATCCGATATTTTCCTTTACAAAAAAAGAACTTATAATTGGTTCGAAAAAGATTTTTTTGGAGGGATTTGAATGATTGTTACGAAATATTCAAATATTAATGAAATTAGAAGCTGGCTTGATTTTTTTACGGAGTTAGCTATAAGAAAAAAATGAAAAGAAAGGTAAGTTTGGTCAAGAAAATGGAGAAAGTTCGAGAAATTTTTTTGAAGAAATGGGTGAGAAAGAATATAAAAAATTCTCTCCTATCCCCAGAAGATATTCGTCGATCTCAACATATTAATGAGTTGTTGCAAATGTTAGCAATTCAAAGTGGTATGGCTGGGGAGTATCTTGATAGTGTTGAAAAAGAAATTCAACAAACTAAAACAATGAAAGACGTCACAGACTCTTTTACAGTTCCAGCAACACCTTCAACTGAAACAATTGAAGAAGAAAGTTTTACTATTGTTGAGGAAGATGATGTTCCTGTGCCTGAAGTTGTTGCAGAAGATGAGTTGCACAATACTGAAGTAAAAGAAGATGATATCGATAGATCTTTAGTTGTTGAAGAAGAGAAGAGTAGCTCTGAAAAAGTTTTAGAAAAGGAAGTTTCCGCTGAGGACAGTACGGGTAAAAAAGCACTCTTTGTAGTTCTATTTGCAATTGGTGTTATTGCTGCTTTATCTTTGGCTGGTTATTTGTGGGGAATTTCATTCGGGTAAGGTGATTTGAATGTCTGTTTCGAAAAAAGAACGGGAACGATACCGAGATTTAAGGAGAGATGTTCTCTTACAATTAAACTCGGTTCGTCTGGATCACCTAATAAGTAATCCAAGATTGATAAGTGATGAACCCGGTGTCTATATTATTTTCAGAGAAGATAATGGTCACCCGTATGTAGGCGAAAGCGTAAATTTATCTAGGCGACTGATTGAACACGCAACAGTTGAACGTCCAACGCAGTATGTTGATAGAGAAATACAAAAGTTGGGTGCTTTTCGTTTTTGGGTTGCGGAATTAGAAGTTGTAAAAAACTATGATAAACGTCGTGAACGTGAAGGTTACTACGTAGAATTATTCAATTCTTATTACAATGGATATAATGGAAGTAAAGATGGTGGTGCAATGACTCTTGGTCAGCGTTACTGGAGAAACGTTTTTAACAAACTTTTAAAAACTTTATTTCCAAAATTGGTTAAAAAAAGAAGGGAGAGAAACAAGTATTTGCGTTCAACAAGAGCGTTGCGTAAATATGGCAGAAAAACTTAAGAAAAATAAACAGGAGAAGCGTTTGGTAGTTAATGATAACAAAGGCTTTATCATCTCGAACCTTCGGGAACACACAAGCCTAATTGAAACAAAGGAAGAGGAGTATAGATTGGTCGAACTTGCCCAGAAGGGTGATGAGGAGGCGAGGGAAATACTTATAACGAGCAATCTCAGATTGGTTGCTACAATAGCCACAAACTATTCCAAGTTCAATTCTATTCCTTGGGAAGATTTTTACCAAGAGGGTACTCTTGGACTATTTAATGCAATTGATAAATTTGATCTTAAAAAAGGATTTAGATTCAGCACCTACTCTACCTATTGGATTCGAAATTATTGTCAAAAACTTTTGAAACGACAGGGTGTGGTTCGATTGCCAGACAAAGCACGAGAGCTTTATAATAATTGGGTTCGGTTATCAACTGATTATATCAAGGAGTTTGGTGTAGAGCCAACTGTTGCTGAAATTGCAGGTATTCTAGAGGTTTCAGAAGAGCGCCTGCGAATTGTAATTAATGCGGGTCAGTCTGCTGTTTCTCTAGACGCAGAAGTTGATGGCGATGGAAAGGATTCGGATATCCAGACAGCGTTTGTTGATTTGTTGGAAGATAAGGATCAGGTGGATCCAGTAGATGTTGTTGCTTCTGGACAGATTATGGACGAAATTAATAGAGCAAAAGAAACTTTATCTGACAATGAACTTTACGTCTTTGAATCCTTATACGACGCACAAGGGTTCAGGAATAAAGTGAAGACTAGATTGATTAAGGAAGGTGTGGCTTCCAGCACGGATGAGGTTGATAAAATTTACAATAATGCAATTAAAAAATTGCAAAATTACCTTGGAGATAATCCTTTAGAATGATTTTGTGGTATCTTTTTCTAACCTTATTTCTGAACCTATCTCAGGCACAACATTCTTCTCAAATTATTTCAGTTGAACATTATACTGGAGCAGTTTTAGAAGGTAAAATGCTGAATCAATTGAAGAGGCAAGAAATACTGTTAAATAAACAGGAGGTGATATCTTACGTATCACCCAAAGATGGAGATCAGGACTTACAAGATTTATTAGATAAATATCCTGATGTAGGCGTGTTGATAAAAAAACAAGAACGGAACAAAACACTTTGCGGGACACCAAGAAGGTTCCTTTAATAAAAATAACAAAATTAAAAAAACGGAGATAAAAATAGACGTTGCTGACGAGTTAGGATTAATAACAAGCTACACTGTTACTCGTGTAGAAGACTTTAAATTGACAAGTTTGGGTCGTGGTGGGGTTCCTCAAAAATAAAAAAAGGATTCAAAAAAAGATTAGTTGATGTAATAAATTCCAAAGATAGCGTAATTCTACAAACTTGTACGTATGTTACTGAAAAAAAGGGTACGATGTGAGGTTTGTGGTAGCGGAAAAGAACAAGAACTAAATTCTTGTTTTTATTTCAGAAAAAAATTATAAAATTTAGATTTTTTTGTTGACAAATAAAAAAACACTTGTGCTATACTGAAACTGTTTTTAAAAATTCACACAGAAAGAGATAATTATTTGAATAAGAAAATGACTATTAAGATGACTAAAAAAAGAAAATTTATACCGGAATCCTGGTAGCTAGTATCGCAACCCTTTCAGCTGTTGTTATTCTAGCTAATAATCCAACTGAAACTGGAGCAGAAGTTGCGAAATTTCCTGTAACGACCGAATTGGTGACAACTGTTACTACATCTACAACAGAAGCTACGACTTCCACCACTGCTGTAAGAACAACAGAAGAGACTCGTGCAACTGAACCTGTTACAGAAGAAAAAGACTCAGACTGAAGTAAAAAAAGTGAAGCCACGAACTTTAACAATTAAAGGGTTGGAGATCTCATACGAGGCTGAAATTGGTCAGGCGGGGATCGACGCAAATCACAATGTTGCAACAACCTGGGGAGGGATTTCAACCCTAATGGGCATACTCTAATCGCAGGTCACGATGACGGACCAATGGGTGTTATCAAACAATTGACAGACGGGGACATCGTTACTGTTACTGATTCAGAGGGTAACGAATACCGCTACCGATTCCAAGAGAGTCGAATCGTTCGTATGGTACACAGTGGTCGTGGAACCGGATTTGTGGAATCTCAAGTTGACGGTGATTACATCAATGCCCAATTTGCCTCAAACAACCTTAACCTACAAACCTGTGTTGAAACACGTGCGGATGGTTACTCAATTGTATTTGCAACTTTAACGAAAATTTGATAAAATAAAAAGAGCGTAGATTGATACGTTCTTTTATAATTTCCATAAATAATAGGAGGGAATTTTAGAGATGGCAATTTCTAATAATGATTATTACAAGATCCTCGTACAAATTGCGAAGAAACAAGGAATCTCGAGACCATTCTGGAACTCGATCCTATTTGGTGTCAAATTAGAACTTAAAGCCCTTCCAAAGTACTTGAGTAAGGGTGAAAGAATTTACTCCCTAGTTCCTTGCAAATACAAAGGAAGAAAAGCACTTGCAGTTGTTACTGATCTCAGAGTTCTTGTTCTCAACAGAGGTCTTCTTGGCGACTTTGGTAACACACAACGTGAAGACGTTTATTACAACAACGTTGCTGGTGGTAACCCGCACGGAAGTTTAATCTCAAGCTACTCAATATCAGTACCAGGATCAGGAAATGATTTCGAAATTGATGGTTTGTGGTTGAACGACGCAAAAACCTTCGATCAAACCTTTAATCAAGCTAGAAGAGACTTCCTTTCTGGAGTTAGAAAAGAAAAGGAAGTACCGAAAACTGAATCAAAACCAGAAGATGATCATTCTGAAACTATCGATCAGATTAGAACAATTCTGGAATTAAGACAGGGTGGTGATATTACCTTAGAAGAATTTCAGGAATTAATTGAGGATGTGATAAATTAAGGAGAGATAATTGTCTCTCTTTTTTTATTTCAGAATTGACAGGTCTGTTGGTTTGTGTTATGATTAGTTGATAGTAACAATTAGAAGAGGTAATTTACAATGAAACTGCAATATATATTTCTAGCTTTATTTTTTTGATTACTAGTATTAAGGTAGTGATTTTATTTTTCAATAAAGAGAATCCGCTGCTAATGCGAAAGTTTTTTTGAAGACTGGGGATCCAAAAAGAATGGATGGATAGTGAGAATTTTTTTGTTCTAACGTTATTTGGGTGTTGGTTGCGTCAGTGTTTTGCTTGTTATTCTTTTGGTTTTATCTAAAAGATAATGGATTAATTTAAAAAAATAAAAGCAGGAGGTTTTTTTCTTGGAAAAAAAGAGGTTTATTAAATAAAAAAAGGATCCTTAAATAAAAGGAGTTCTTTAAATAAAAAAATGATATGTTGAATAAGAACAGATTATTAAATAAGACCAAATCTTATTTTTAAAGAAGCTGATTATAGCGGTTTATGGCTCGCTTTGTTGGTTGGTGGTTTTATTGCTTTTTATGTTTTTGGATCCGTAACCCTGAAAAATTATCTTATAGTACGGGTGAATGACGTTGAAATGGTGGATAGAAAAAAATACATCTCGTTAACGATGAACATAAGATTGAAATAATTGTAGACAAAAAAAGATTATAATAATTATCAAATTTTAATTGATAAAAAAAGCCGTCAATTTAAAAATTAACCAACCCTGATGAGTTGGTGGAAAAATTCACGTCTCGTTAATAGTGGATTAATGGATGTTGAAATAAGTTATCATTTTGAAAAAAAGATTCTGATAAGGTCAAAGATATCGGTTTGCTGTTTGTCAAAAGGTACAATTCAACTGATATTAACAATAATTTTTTTGGTAATGTTGATATTTTGAGGTGATAAAATGATTTGGGGGTTTTCTAATTTTAAACATCATTCTTTTTGCTTGAAATATGTATTTCTACTTATATGATTTCTTATTGTAAAAAAACAAGAATTTGATTATTCAATTTTTCAAAAATAGGATTAAAAATCCTACCTGTTTGTAATGATTGCCGGTTTAATTGCTGCTATTATTAATATCTTTATTTTTTTGATTTTGGTTTCTTCAGACATCTATCGTCTTACGGTAGTAAAGATGTCCCACCGTTTGTAATTTATATTGTTATTGTTAGTTTTGTGATTGGAATATTTAGCCTACTTTACACTGCTATAATTTCAGCAATGCCTAATTCTATAAATACAACAGACGAAAAATAAAGACACCCTCAGTTCTACACATCGTAAAAATATTTTTATTTTAAAAGTTTTTGGTTAAAGAGCGCCACAAAAGGGCACTCTTTTTGTTTCAGGCTTTACAATTGTAAAAATAAAAATGATATACTGAGATAAGATTTAAATATTTGAGGTGATAAAATATGCTTGAAGCATTTTTATCTTAATACATTTTTTTCCTTTTTGTACAAATTTTTAATGTCATTATTTTTTTAATTTGGTTATGCAACCGAGAAGATGAAGACGATGATGAAAAATGATATTATTGTAAAAATCTTATTTTAAAAAGAAATTTAAACTCAATTTTTTTCATTGAATTATTTTTTTATTTTGCTTGGATTTGTATTATTATTGATTAATATTGTAGGGGTTGATGTCAGGGATTTTTTTCTTAATTCTAGAAATAAATATTCTTTTTCTATATTTCAATTTTATATAGGATTGAGTATGATTTCAATAGCTTTTTAATTTTGTTTTTTTAATTCGATTTGTTTAACTGCACTTAATAGATTAAAGTATCGAAAAATACCGTTCTAACCGTGATAAGAGTGATGATGACTCATTACTTTCAAAAATATTACATAAGATCATTGTTCTTTTGATTTTATTCACACTTTATTTTATAAATATTTTATAGGAGTCTGCTTGTGTTTGCTTTTAGCTACTATTTTTTTGCGTGTTTGTCTATTTTGGGAGGATTGAGGATTCTTTATTTACTTAGGAATAAAGATTTGAGAGACTCACTTTGGCTGTCATTTTTAGAAGACGATTTTAAAAAATATATTTAAAGAGCCCGAAACACGGCCGTTTGCAATTTGGTTATTAATTACCAGTGTGTTTTTGTCGGTTTGGTTTTTCATCTCTTATCGTCTTGGTATAATAGATTTTCGTTCTATTTTTAGTTATATTTTCGAACTAAGAATTGTGGGGTTTTTAATGTGAAACAGGAATTTATTTTACTGACCGTTTTTATTGTTGCGGCTGCATTTGTTGCTCTTCTTTCGTTATATGGCATTAAGATATCAAAAAAATGACGAGCCGAACTATCCATACAGTCATAGTTACCGATATATGTGTAGTGTCGTTGGTTTATTTTGTTCGATATTATTTTCTATTCTTTCGGTTATTTCATTTTTTGTCGGGGGGTTCAACCCTGAAAATAGACTGAAAACAAAAACTCAACAGGTTACCTCTGTTGAGAAATCTGGAGATGAAATCACCATCTATAACAGTGACAGCTACAAGATTGTGATTAATTTAAAGGAAAAATACAGAAAAATCTTTATCATAATAATGAAAAAAATTGGAAAAAAAGTTACTATCAACGGATATTGGGATTTAAGAGATAATTATCAATATATCAAAAAAATAAAGATTTGCTTGTAAATACAGACTACACAATATCCAAAAAAAGGTGATGTTAAATCTGTATTTATTGAAGTTGTTGAAAAACAAAAAAATAAAGATGATTTTTAAGGTTGAATATTAGTTTAGTAAAAAGAGAGGTTTTTTTATGATTTATTATTTTTTTATTGATTATATTTATTTTTTTCAGTTGTTGTTTTATTTAAATATGAAAACGCCAGTAAAAAAACTAATCCTTACGCTATTGACTTTTACGGCAATCTCAGTTATTGGGTTATCAATTAATAATGGAGAGGGATGGAAAAAAACTCTTTTTACAACCCACGAAAAAAACAATTTCTAAAGAAAATAAAGTTGAAAGATTTTCAATTAAAGATGAAAAATAGTACAATTATTTTTGGATAACAATTATAAAAATCTTGATTTCTAAACAACCTGACAATTACAAATACAAATATGAGGTGTATAGAGATGACACAAAGTTGAAAAAAATGTTAGATTTTATGGTTTTCACGAAATATTAGGTTCGATTGATAAAAATTAAAAATGATAGTTACAAACCGAAGGTAACTTTTTGATTTTTTTCAGAAAAATAATGGCGAGTTAGAATGGGTTTACTTTAAATTGATTCCGAATGATATTGAGAAAAAAATATTAATATTGTTATATGAAAGGATTATTTTATGTTTTATTTATCATTTATTATAGTAATAGCTATCCTTGTCATAGGTTCAGTAAAAAAATGTGGGATTTTTTTACCTTGAAGATGAGAAATTGAAGTTGCTTTTTAACATTTATTGGAACTATTATGATTGCAACAATTACAACTATATTTTTTTGATATACATTGGTTGGATTCCCAATACTCCTTTATCGATCAAAAAAACATCAATAATCCACCATCTCCTGCTCAAACTATTATAGATGAAAGCAAGACTGAAACTTTTTCAGCGGAAAAAGGTTTATCGTGATGGTGATAATGCGATCATCGAGGATGAAGGTGGTTACAAAATCGTTGTCAATCTTTACGGATGGCATACGGAAGTTTATTATAACGGTAAAAAAAGAGGAGGGTGTTAAGGTTAAAGGTTTATATTGGTATACAAGTAATCTAAATAATATTAAAGATAAAAAAATAAATTTGTAAAAAAACAAAAAAATATTTAAATCTAAGGATGGTTCCTTAAAGGGTGTTGAAATAATTATCGAAGAAAAATAAACACAAAAAAATGATTTTTGAGGTTAGTTATTAAGGAGAATTTTTAATGGTTTTTAAACATATATCATATTATGGTGTTTAGTTCAATATTTGTTATGATATCTTTTCTTGTTTGGATATACAATAAAAAAATGCCATCAAAAAAATAATAATAAATGGGGCAAGAAAATATCTGAAACTTTAATGGTGATTATTTCTTTAGCTTCTTTCCCCATCATTCTTGTTGTTCATTTAGGAATAACTGATAGAATCCACGTAACTAAAGGGGACGCACACTTAAAAAGATATTGAAGTGGAACAGGTTGTTTTTAGAAAATAAAGATTTAACTATTAAAAAAATTCTGATGGTTATAAAAATAAAAAAATTAATTTAGAAAAAAATGAATTAGAAGTTTATCATAATAACAAAAAAAGAGGAGAAAGTTAAGGTAAAAAGGTACTTTATCTCTAAAGATCAACTAGAAGCTATAAAAAAATAAAGATGAATATGTAAAGACCACATACCTTATTTACGAAGATGGAACTATTGATAACGTTTATGTTGAAATTCTAAAAAAAGAAAAAAAGATGTTAAAGATTTTTAATATTACTTATTAAGTGGAGGTTTTAGGTGGATAATATACCAACACGACTTAAACGAGTATTTTTTTCTATCTACTCGAAAGATCTGCCCAAGCTGGATTTATAACAGTTTTTTTGTATATACTGCGACAAGAAGCCTTCTTGTTACGTTGGTATCTTTTGTTTTGTTATTCTTGGCTTTTATAGGATGTGATGATTAATTTTTTAATTTAGAGGTTTCGTAATGAATAATATAATGGATAAAGTAGCTCTAATTGGAACTATAGTTTATTTTCTTATAATAGCCTACGTGATTTATCTTTGTTTTGAGATATATAAAAGGAATAGGTTTGAAAAAGAAGATACTCCTGTTAAAAATTTAGAATCCCACCGCCTTAATGTTAGGGAGAATGAAGTGGACGAGTTTTTTTTAGAAGAAGATAATATAACTATCCAAAATAAAAATGGATTTAAAATCCTTATCTTTAGAAAGACAGAGGAATCAGTTTTGTACTTTAACGGTGACCGAGTTGATGATGTTGAAATTCTGTGGGTTGATGATGTATTGAAATTCTCATCTAAAATAAATTCAGGAAAGAAAGTGATAGAGCAAAGATTCTGGCTTGACGATGATAACCTTATAGCTAGGGTTGAAAATAATGTAAAAGACGTAAAAGTTCCAAAATTAGAAAACGACAATGATGATAATGATCGTAGTGGTGGTGGAACTGACGATATAATGCTAGCGGCTGTTATTTATAGTCTTTTGAATTGAAAGGATGATTAATGGATACAATAAAATACCAAGTTAATGGCATATTTGAAGTTATATTTGGATGTCTTTCGGATACTATAAATTCAATAACATCTCTTTTCGATTACCTCTTAATCGAGAGAGAATTGGTTTTAATTGGTTTGTTATTCGTTATGTATTTCATTATGTGCATAAGGACAATCCCAATTGCTGTTGAGTTATGGGATAATAGAAAAGAAAAAGAAACCTCTAGATTACAAACAATTAAATTCAACAAAACATTAGTTTCAACGATACTGTCATTTGCAGTTATTGCTTTTTTATACACTAGACTTTCACAGTTTTACATAAATTCAAATCTAACAACTGAAACTGATGAAGTTGTTTATATTGATAAGAAATTAAAAAGGCGATAGTGTTAATGACGAGTGGGGCCCAAGGTATTCTGTTGACATAATTAAATTTATTGGCAAAAGGGGTTATTCAGTCACTTACTCTAACTTTAGGGGAAACCAGCCTTCAATGAAGCTTTCTTTGAAATAATCATTTAAAATGGAACAATCGTCCATATTGATGATGATGTTTACAATAATTTAGAATTTAACAAGGATCCGAAAAAGTATTCGATTAAAGTACTACTTTTATAAAAAAAGGAAGTAGAATACCAAGAATAATTTTTTTGTGGAATCTGAATAAATACAAAAAAATAAAAAAAGCAACTTAGAAAGTTAAGCTGCTTTTTTTATTTTTTTATTTTTTTCGATTCCGTTTGCAAACGTGATTTTTGATAACGATTGCGTTTGCGGAATGAACTTGTAACAAGTTTGTGAACTGCCAGACTATTCAAAACACGTTTAGGGATATTCTCTTCAGAAACTCCTTCGAACGCTTCCAAGTCGTGAGTGGATTGTGTGTAAACGACCGTTACACCCAGTTCTCTCAACTTTTCACGGAATACGTATAAACGTGCCTCTTTGTCCTTAATTTTGGACTTTGCAAGCGCCATCTGGTCTGAGTGAATAACAACTTTATTCAAATCAAAACCATTCTTTTGTGCGTCCTCGACTGCGAGCTCAACTGCACGAATTTCACAATCAGTCGTGCTTTTTATTTCGGGATGATTTGTATACCCGAACTTCCTGATGAGGTTTAAGACCAAACCCCTTTCGAATAATAGCAGCAACGCCGACCTGGCTTTTTACGCCACCATCCACGTAATAGTGGATTACCTCCTTCGGATCGATTTCATTTTTTTTCATTTTATTTTAACCTTCTTTCTACCAGACTCACTGGTTTTTTAAAATTTATTTTAAAAATTATAATATTTTTTGTTGACTTGGAATTAAAAGTGCGTTATAATAGTTGTATAAAAACTGTCAAGGAAAAGACCACAAAACCCGAGGGACTGACGCTCCTTTGTTATTGCACAAGAACAAAAGATAGAATCTCACTAGAGATAACATCTTCTTGTGAAACTTCCAATGCTCAGACACATACCGAGATTGGGTCTTTACCCAAAGCAGGTCATTGCTTATACGGCAGTCGTTTTTGATTTACAAAAACCAAAGACGAGAACTGGGCGCATTTACCAATGGATAAATGGGAATCCTGAAACTTTAGTACCGGGAGTACGTCAAAATAGTTATAGCTTCAATAAATTAGGAGTTGTAGAGCAGGAGTGAAAATAGTTGACAAACATACTAATGTGTGCTAAACTATTTTTATGATTAAATTGAATGATATAGATATCTATTTATAAAAAAACTGTATTCTTCATTTTTTTAGAGCAAAAACCAAGCTCTATTGTTATAGAGAATTTAGTAGTGCGTAATTAGATAAAAAAACTTTCATTTTAGTAAATCTGTATCATTTTAGTATAATTTAAAACAATATACTGTGTTGAAAGCAGTGCAAAAATCGTCTCTACCGTGGGTTACACGGGAAGTTAAGCTTGTGGACTGTTATATCAAATGAGAGTAGACTTTATATTTCAAAGTGTAAAGACCAAATCAGACAGGTTGAAGCAAGAAAATTTTTCTAAAAAAATAAATTAGAAGGGGTCATAAAATATACGCTTAATTATATTTTTATGTAACAGGCAAAGCGCTATTGAGTAAGAAACTCGTAACTGGAATTGTAGTAGGAACAGTTGCACTAGCTTTAATTGGTGCAGGTGCTATTGTTGCTCAAATTATTTCAGAAGAAGAAATTAAAGAATCTCAGAAGAAGATTAAAGATAAAATCGAATCAAGTCCGATTGTTCAAAAAGGACGTCGTTATCGGGGACATATTCTCCATCGATAATACGAACTTAACCAAACAAAACTTTCTAGTCCCTACCTGGGACATTCACCTCGGTTAGCGCAACTGGATAGAGCACACGCCTTCTAAGCGTGGAGTTGTGGGTTCGAATCCCACACTGAGGATCTCCAAACATATTGTTTGGTTTTTTTACCTATCTTCATTTCTTAAATGAAGCCTTATATTTTTATTAAAAGGAGAGTCTCTCTGAATTTATTTCAGTGGAGATTTTTTTCTTTTATAATTTTTAGAAAAATAAAATTTCGTATAAAAAAATACGGAGGAAAGAAGGTTAAACTAATGGATAAAAAAATGTTAAAAAATACATTAATAAAACGGGGATTGAAAAGGATCCCCTTGCTCTGAATATGACTCGGGAACAAATTCCGAGTGTATTGTTGATGAAAGACTCACAGAAGTTCATTGATGAAATTGCTGATATTGTCACTTCAGGAAAAACGTATCTGTATTATTGGAGACTACGATACAGATGGTGTAAATTCGACATCATCACAGTATCGATTCTTGTTGCTTGCAATCAAGTACCTTAACGAAAAACTGGATAACCCTAATCCTGCGAAGGTTATGTATTACATTCCTCACCGCTTCGAAGATGGTTATGGTATCACACCGAAAGTTATCGACAAGGTTTTGTTGCGTAATCCAAAAACAGATGTTCTTATCACCTGTGATAATGGTATCGTAGCCTTTGAAGCTGCTGAATACGCAAAACAAAAAGGTTTGAAATTGATTATCACGGATCACCACTTACCACTTGATAATGGTAAATTACCGGAAGCAGATATTATTGTTAATCCTAACCGCTTAGACGATGATTACCCGTTCAAGGGCATTTCTGGAACAGTTGTAGTTTACAAACTCTTCTGCGAATTTGCAAAACAATACTGTCCTGAACACTTGGATCAGTTCCTATCGTTTGTTGATTTTGCGGGAATTTCAGTTATTTCTGACGTAATGAACGTAACTTACGAAAACCGTGTGTATTTGAAGGAAACTTTAGATATCTTTAACGGACAAAGTAAGTATCCACTACGATTCGCCTGGGTTGCGATGATTGAATCTCTACGCCGTTCTAAGAAATTAGAAGCCGACCACGTGTTCACGGAAAAGGATTTCGGTTTCTTGTTCTCGCCAATGCTAAACGCACAGAGTCGTGTTTTCGGTGACGCCAGTGCCGGTGTTGAGACATTCTTGTCAACTAGTACTGCTGAAGTTCGTGAAAAAGCAGAGTTTCTTATTAGCGTGAATGAAAAGCGTAAGCAAATTTCCAACGAATCCTTTGCTCGTGCGAACGAAACGGATCATACCGGAAAATCAGTAATTGTTATTCGTGACGACTTATTGGGTGACGGATTTATCGGTCTTGTGGCTGGAAAAATTACAGAAAAGTACAATCGTCCGTCTGTTGTATTTACAGAAGGTCACGATGGTGTTCTGAAAGGCTCCGCTCGTTGTCCTGAAGGATTCAACCTTATTGAAAACTTAGAAGTAGTTCGTGATCTAACGATTAAGATGGGTGGACACTCAGGGGCTGCTGGTCTATCAATTCCAACAAAAAACTTGGATGAATTTACTGAACGACTAACCAAACAGTTTGACAAGGTTATTCCAAAAGACTTCTCTAATAAGATCGTTCCGGATCTCGTGATGAAACCGGGGGATGTAAACATCGATTTCTTGCGTGACTTGAATCAGTACGCACCTTTTGGTGCCGGCTTCCCGTACCCAGTTGTTGAGGTCAAAAATCTTTTGGTTGACCAAGTAAAAGAAATGGGTAAAGCTAACAAGGGTGAGTTGAAACCTCACTTGAAGTACCTTACAAAAGAAGGTATTGATATCGTTGTGTGGAACGCACCGGATGAGCTTCCTCGTGAAGTGGAACCGGGAACTAGCTTCTCAGCTGCGGGTACACCAGAAGTCAATAACTTCTTGGGTCAAGTATCGATTCAGATGGTTTGCTCACCAAACAATATTGAATTTCAATGTTAATAAAAAAAGGGGTTTAAGCCTCTTTTTTTATTGTTTTATTGATTTAAATTTCATTTTGTGATAAAAATGATAAAAAAGAAAAAAAGGTGGTTGTATGGTTTTAAAAAACGGAAGATTTGAAATTTTTCTTTAAAAAGATACGACATTCTACAAAAAAATCTTAAGGAATTACAGAAAGAAATTCAGTCTAGATCAGATTCAGATTGGTTCGACTGGATTTATTCCAGAAAAATGTTGGGATAGAGGACTACAAAAAAACAAACAAAGGACGGCCTATCCGGAAATTTAAGCGGTTATAGTGACGGAATTTTTTTGATTTTTTTCTATTTTAATAAACAAGTTAGACTTAACAGTTAACCTTGTATTGAAAGAAAAAACGAGAATGGAAATTCAATTTTATCAAATGTTAACAACGGTTCCTTGAGTAAATTTGTAAATAGAGATGTAATATCTAATAAAAAAATTCTGACAGCATATTTTTCAAATCAATTTGAAACTTATATAGTCGACGGATACAAGGTTGCGAATATCAATAAAAAAATATTCAATTAAAAATTAATAATCGAAATAAAAAAATAGATTGGGTAATTTGTCTTTTTAATAAAAAAATGACAACTCCGATTCAAAAAAAGCTGGAATTTGTACGGTATGAATTTTTTTCAAACAATTCTTTTTTTAATTTCAGAAACAATTTTTTTCCTGATGAAATTTTTCGATGAACTTTTTGCTGATTTTTGTATCTAACTTAAACCAAAAATTTAGAACCTCAAAAGTCAATTTTGTTTAGTGATGATAAAACTCTATTCTCGTTTAAGAACGTTGCCCAATTTGAACGTCTGTTGTGGATCAATCATTATTACAGGCAGTCAACTTCTAAAAAGTAGTCTTTCCGATCTTCAAAAAAATTACAAGAGTTTATATCTGCCAAAAAAATAACTTTTTTTGTATATCAATATTGAACAATCAAAAATCAGACAATTATTTATCGAATTGTTTTTTTCTGGTTTCTTGTAGAAAATTATTGTTTTTCTATTATTAAAGATGGTTTTAGAGATACAATAAACACTTCGATGTTTTTTTACTGACAAATCAATGGCTTGGATGTCGCTTTTTTTCCACAGATGTTGTTTATACAAATCAAAATAGTACCTCAATGCCCTTTTCTTTAATCGAACAAAAAAACAAATTCTTCTGGAGCAATTAGAGTATTATCACTCTGAATTTGGTAAAGCTCTAAACAAACATCATCTAAAAATTTTTTTAAAAAAATATGATCTTTTTATACAAATCTGGAACAGTACCCTCTGTGAATCTAATTTTTATGGTTTGAAAATGAAGTTTTTTTATAAAAAAAGACGGTTTTTTTATTTATAAAAAAACTCATCCTTTTTAAATAAAAAAATCCATATTTTACGAAATTTATTAATGTTAGCGGTAAGTTCTTATTTAATTACGCCAAGGTTCGGGTGAAATAGCAAAGAAAACTTTTTCAGAGAAGATTTCTTTTATTTTTAAAAATCGAATAAATATAAGAAATATGATACTTTAAATATAAAAAAATATAAAAAAAGGTAATAAAATAGCTTTGATTTAACTAAAAAAATAATTGAAGAAAAACTATTGATTTTCTATTCAGATTATGTTATACTTAAATTATGGAAAAAAATCAGTTTATACATTAAATCAATTTGCAGCTAAAAATTGAGTTACGCCCCAAACTCTCAGAGTTTGGCATAAAGAAGGTAAATTGACTCCAGCTTTCATTACAGATGGTGGTCATAGAAGATATACATACAAGCAGTATTTAGAGTTTGTTGGAGAAAGTTCAAAACACTCTTCCAAAGTAAATGTTGGTTATGTTCGAGTTTCTTCTAAAAAACAAGATGATGATTTGGTTCGCCAAGCACAGCTTATGGAAAACTACTTAATTTCTAAGGGAAAACCGTTTAAAATAATTCAATCCATAGGTTCTGGTATCAACTATAAAAAAACCCTAACTTACAGGAGTTAATTCGTATGGTTATAAATAAAGAAGTTGATACTGTTTATGTTTTATATAAAGATAGACTAGTTCGTTTTGGATTTGAATTGTTAGAGTTTTTATTTAGAGAATTTGGGGTTTCTATTGAAATAGTAAATCAGCAATTCGAAAGTGCACAAGAAGAATTGGTCACCGATTTAATTCAAATTGTCACTGTATTTTCAGCTAAGTTGAATGGCAAACGTAAAAATAAGGTTCAAAAACTTTAAAAAGGACTTAGAAGATGAGTAATATAACTTTAGTTGCAGAATCCAAACTTTACGTAAAAGATAATCTTTCTCTTTATACCTATTTTGATGATTACTCCAAGCTGTTTAATTTCTTAGTTCGTAGGTGTGTTCATCATTTACGACACAAATTGAACGGGGTGTCCGAGTCTCAGTATCGAACAGATTTGATGATTGAGTTCAACTTAACAAATCGTATGGCAAAAGCAATCATCAGAACTGCGAAAAACCAACTCAAATTGTTGAAAGAGTCCGCACGTTATCAGTTTAATAACCTATATAAGCGTAGAAAATCTTTGTATAAAAAGATACATAAGTACAAGTCAATGTTGTCTTTGAGTTCAACATCTTTGAAACAAAGGAAATTAACAAAATTACGTTTGTTTTGGGCTCAGATGGGGTTGAATAAGGTGAATCAACTTATTTTTTTAACGGGTTGAAACTACCTTTGACCTTTGGTACCAAACACTTGTTAAAGACAAATAAACAGAAGTTCTTTGCAAAAAGAGATAACCAAGTGGTTTATATCGGGGATAAAAATGAAACTTGTGGTAATCAACAGTTTCAAATTCAATTCAATCCCAAGTACAATCGGTTTGATTACAAGTTGAGGTTGGACAATCAATGGCTATCAGATTCCAAAAAAAGTATATTTTTTTGGTTCCTTTGCGTTAAAGAATAAAAAAGCAAAGAAAGATATTTTGAAGACCTTATCTGAGAAGAAGTCCAACCCTTTAACTTATCGAATACTCAAGCGAGACGGTGATTTGTATTTACAGATTATGTACCGAAGAGAACTTATTGACATCACAAGAACTAACCACGGCGTTTTAGGAGTAGACTTTAATAAAGGTTTCATTTCTGTCTCTGAGATAAACTCTGGTGGAGATTTAAAAATCTCTAACTAGATATAATTATCTCCACACAGGAAAAAGCAACTAAAAACGAAAAACTTCTATGTTAGAATTGGTTGCTAAGTTGGTTACCCAAGCAACAAATATCGGAAAAAGATATTATCATTGAAGATTTGGTCAGTTTAGATTCAAATAAGAAACAAAATAAAACAACTTCAAAAGACTATAATCGAATGATTAACAGTTTAAAAATTTGGTTTATTTAAACGTTGTTTTACTAAGTAAAAGCAACAAAAAGAAGGGGTTGTTGTACATAGCGTAAAACCCCTATAATACAAGTAAAAATAGCTCGAAAAAGTTATACAAATAGAAGGAAATTAAATGTGCACGACGCAGCTTCTTATGTGATTGCACGAAGATTTTATCAATATGATTAGGTGACTATTATTTAATACAATCTGAAGACAAGATACGGAAAGATTGTGAAATTAAGTAATACAACTTAGTGTTTGGGAGAATCTTTATTGTCTTGAAATAAAGAGGATTTTCAAACTATTTAATAGCTTACCGTACAGCTAATTTAATTGAAATATTAAATAAAAGGAATAGAATAACTATTTATAGTTATTTCTTTACGGATTTTACAATGGTTTTAACTTCTAAAAAAACAAATTTTTAAAAATTGAAGATACAAAGTTATACAAAAAGTCTGAAACAACTTCAGAAGGAACTTCAATCTAGATCAGATTCAGAATGGTTTGACTGGATTTATTCTAGAATGGAGTTTGATAGGGACTTAGCAGCATTTCATAGTTCAACTTGGTATAGCTACAATCATTTATTGGACTTATCTTTTTGTTGTAAATAATTTTTGAATCATCTGTAAATCTAGTTTTAAAAAGAAAAATATGGGCGATTTGAATTATATTTCAAACAGTGGTATGCTAACAAAGATAGTAGATCGGGAGTGCCTCCCAAGTGTTAATTCTGATACTATTTTTTCAAAAGGGTTTGTTTTTTACAGCGTTAATGAATATTATATTTCTGCAATTAAGGAATCTCGCTATATTTCAAAAAGACGGAAAAGAAAAGAGGATAAAAAAAGCCTTTTCAAATTGGTACAATTGATGAAATCCAAAAACCCAAAGAGTCAAAGCAAAGATTCGCTTCGTGATGTACAATACAACAAAGATACTTATCTAATTTCAAAAAAATTATTTTCCCGGATAAGTTGTTTGATGAGTTGATAATAAAAATAGCTTCTGATCTTGAAATAAACTTGAATCCAAATTACCCTTATCTAGAGAAGGTAAAGGATTCATTTGTCAAGTATGAACGTATTATAAATTTCGAAAAGTTATGTTGGTTATCTTGTGAGTTAAAAAAACAACTTGTTATTAGGCAATGATTTTGATAAAAAAAGAATTACTAAACAATTTCAATCTTGAAGCAGATTTATTGTTGAACTATCCGTTCTTCAACAATAAAAAAATAAAGGATGATTCCAGTTATTTTTTTGTCATTTCTAATAAAGAATTATTGTAATGCTCTTCAAATTAATTCTTATGGTAAAAAGGGTGGGGACGAAAAATGTTTTCACATATTATAAATGGCCCGGTTGGTTCTGGTCATTTGGGTATTTTTGCAACTGAAGATATACCGGAGAGTAAAGATGAAAAAGATCTCCTTTCTTTAATTGAGCAGAAACAAATTCTTCTGGAACATTTGAAGTTTTACGAGTCTGAATTTTGCTCAGTACTAAACAAATATCATCTCAAATTCTTACAGTGGATGATAAAAGAGTACGAAATAGGAACGATCCCTAGTATTAGTATCTCCACGACAGTTAAGATTGGTAAAGTCGGTTCGTTTATTTCTGGAATTACTTACAAGTTGGTTGAAAAAAACTTCCTCCACTAACTTGGTTTTTGAAATCAAATAGTAGATTTTTATACTCTTATGTCAATGAATTGAATAATATTAAGTTTAACTCACGTGCGACTAGTGGTCGTGCGCCTCGTGGAGTATTTTTTTAAAATAGTTCTCTAAAACGCAGGTATATATACCTGCGTTTTGACTTTTTAATTGTTTTGTGGTAAACTATATAAGTTGATAAAAAAATTCAGAAGGTGATAGTATGGTTATTGTGTCTAAAAAAATTCAATGATTCTAAAAGAGGCTCTCCATAGACGTAGAGTTAAATTTCAAGAAGAATATTCTCACGATGGTCGTTTGCGTTTCGATATAGCAATATTTTTCAGGTGACGGGCCAAATCGTGAAAAATCTTGTCTGTCTAATCGAATACGACGGTGAGCAACATTACACGGATAAGGTTATTTTTGATGATACAAATCTAAAAGAACGTGACGCTGAAAAAGAAGAGTGGTGCAAACAAAACGAAATTCCTCTTATCCGTATTCGTGAAGAAGAGTTCCCCTCTCCTGAATCAATTTACAGCTTTGTCGATTCTAAATTAATTCCAGCTCTTCCAATATCTTCTATGCTACCTCCAGACCGGGAATTTTCTGAAATAGAAACAGAAAAACTTGGCCAAAAAATCGTTGTTTTAGATACTCTGACCAAAGAGACCTACTCTATAAAAGACGTGGCAAATTTACTCGATTATTCTAGCGGTTACATCTCAGATAGAATACGAAACTTTTATTGGTTTAAGAATTGGTCTGGTAATTCAAATTTAGAAGTATCCCCTTATTCTATTGATAGGGAAGATTTAATTCGTGGCTTGTCCTTCTTGCAATTTTTGGTTGACGAAAAATGGAAACCGGATTCCACCACTGGATGACAGTCATCTTGCTGAGATTATTTCAGAATTTAACAAAACTGAAACAATTAAAGAAAAAATGTTACTGATTTGTAACAAATTTCAGCACAACAATAATAATAAAATTAGAAAGAGTACAGTTGAGATCCTAACAAATCCGAACGTCCACGAGTCCGTTCGAAAGATTTTGACTGATGAATATCACACCGTTGTTTTTTTACGGATCTAGCAGAATTAATAGTGATGATGTCACTATTTTTAGAAGAAACCTGTCATAATCTCGGTTGTGATTTTATAAAATTGGAGGATTACGTTGAGAAAAATTTAACAAACGAAAATTAGTTGCAGCACTCAGTATTTTTTTTGGTTTTTGTCACTTTAGGTGGTTTGTTTGCTAGACATCAGTATAAACAAGCTAAGATTAAAGAAGCTCAAAGTGTTTTTAAGTCAAGAGACTGATCGTGTAAAAGACGAAACCGACTCTATTGAAGAAAACAATAATAAGGCAAAGACTGAATTAAAAGAAGCCGAGACTAAAAAAGCGGATGTTGAAGGTCTGCTATCCGAAAAAAATCTAACGTTGAGGATCTAGAAAAAAAGAAAAAAAGAACTCGAAGAAAAAAACTTGGGGGTGAACAGTGATTACTAGTAACAAAAGAAAAAAACTTGTAGCTGGATTAAGTGCAGCATTGGCTGTTTCTGGAATTATGCTAGGAGGAAGTATGGTAGAGGCTGACTCTAACACGCCAATTCCTGATAATATTCGAGAGAAAATTGAAACATTAAAGGTTGATATCGACCACCCAGAATTGAAGGCGGAGAAAGAAAACCTTAATGTAGTTGCTTTAAAACAGGCGGTTGCTTCACAAAAACTAGAATCAACTCAAAAAACGGTTACAAAGCTAAAAGAGGATACAAAAAAGGCAGAAGATGATCTAACAGCTGTAAAAAAATCAGAAGAAGAGCTTCAGAAACAAATCAAGGAGCTAGAGGGAAAGGTTAAAGCGAAAGAGGAACGTGAAGCTCAAGCGAGCAAGCGTCAATCTCAATCTCAAAGCCAATCAGAATCTCCTAGTAATCAAACATCTGATGAGAGCTACGTAGCACCAGCTTCTACTAATTCAGGAAGTCCTTATTTTGGTGCCGACGGTCTATTGGTGGAGTCTGCTACCGGACGTGCACAAGATGTTATCAATCATCTTTTAGCTATTCCAGGACACGCAAATGGCTCTTGGTATCACGCCCAATACGGAGTTGACGCAAAAAAATTAACGCATTATCCGTGGAGGAAGCGGTTTATGTAATTCATAGAATTGAGGGTGCAGGATTTGGTCAAACTGGTGATGGATACGCCGGTTATGATACTCCGGCTTCTCACAGAAACTTCTTAAATAATCAGGTTAACAACCGATTTGGTGGTGATATCTGGGCATTGCTTCGTTCTTGGGGAACATATTCATACGGTGGATATTAAAGATAACAATAAAAAAGGAGTTTTTAAAACTCCTTTTTATTTTTTTATAAAACTTTAAGCAATTCTGCCTGCAAATCCTTCAAGGACTTGTCTTTTTGAAGACGAATCCGGTTTGATAATGATTTCCATTTTGCGTGATCCATTCCGGATTTTGCTTTTGAAACAACCCGTGCGGCCATAATAGATTGCAGTAGTTTTCCTGAGCAATCTACAACACCATCAGTTAAGGCATTAACAGTCCCCTCGGCTTGATTTTTCAAAGTCTGAAAAAGAATACCTGTTCTAAAAACTACTCCAGAGGGTACAAAATCCTGTAGCTGTTCAAGAGTTAAGAGTGTATAAACACCTTTTTGCTTGCCTTTCTTCTCCACGGATTCAATAATAATTGTGGATAATTTCAGGGTGGTTTTTGCTGTGTGTTTACAGGTATTTAAATCCTTTGCTAATTTGGAAATAAGTTCCTGATTTGATTCTTTTAGAGACTCCTCGAAAACATTTGCAATAAGATTTGTTACTTTTTTCGCTTTTTCTGTCGTCATTTTAATTTCCTTCTTTCTTTTTAAGAAATATTTTTCTTGAATTATAGAAGACTTGACAGGACGCTGATAAGTTGTTATAATAGGTTTATTAAATAAACAAAGGAGATGTCGTTTTGAAATCTGAAAAATTAACAAACGAAAAAGAAGTTATTCGAATTATCAATCAGTCTGAGAATTTCTCGCTACCTGAAACCAATGAGGATCGCAAACAGGCAAGATATTTCAAGAAACTTTTCAACAAACGCAAAAAAACATTGGTGTTTGGAGCTTTATTATCGCAATCGGGGGTATGATTCTTTCGTATTTTGCTTATATCCAAAAAGAGCCTGTTCTTAGCTTTTTAGAAGAAAAATATACAAACTCTTTCGCTGGCAATGCAAATCTCAGTATCATTCTCATCACTCTTACAGTTCTAGCAGTTGTTACTCTGCAATTATCCAAACCGAAACTTCCAACTGAATTAAGTTCAGAACAAGAACGTGGCTTGCAATTGTATTTGCGGAATAATAAGACTTACTTCACAATTCGCAAAATTTTCATTGATGGAGAGGTAACTAGAATTAAAAACCGGAGAGAACTCGTCAATTTTTGTGAAATATTTCTCAGAAGAGAAGAATTTAAAGGACAAAGAAATTGAAATTCCTATTGGCAATGTGAAAATTCCAGAGGATATCCTTGCGGCCCCAGTACGACAACGAATCGTGTATATTGATTATCCAAAAATCGGATCCGTTTTGATAAGTGATAAGATTATCATTTCTCGCAAACTTTACGAAAAAGAAAAGTTGCCACTTAAAGATATCGACGTGTTAATTAAACGTGATAAGAGCGGGAAAAAAATTATAATATGTTTGTAAACCATCAGTAAAAAAATAAAAAGGAGTTAAAAACTCCTTTTTTTAGTTATCTGTAACGATATGATTCTAACTCCATATCCATATTACGTTGTTCCTGATATTCTTCTAAAATAACACTTTCTAGATCTAAGGTTCCGAAAAATCCTGCGTCAAGAAGTTCTTTGTAAGAAGATAAAAGATCCACAACATCACGCCAAAACTCAGCAATTTCAACTTGAGTATTTTCAGAATATTCCTTGTAATATTCTAGTATAGTTGCTTGCTCATCTTCTGGTAAACAAATTGGAACGTAAAGGTTGTTTTCTGATAAGTGCTGTTCGAAGTAACTCAATCGACTTTCATCATAATAATCTGAAAGCTTGGCTAGTTCACCTGCATTACCATCTGTAATTTTTTTACAGTTAAGTTTTTTTATTTTCCTTAATCAAATCAAGGAAAGATACAGCTTCAATAAAAATCAGAATGTTCAAATAAAAACCTTTTCTCCTTTTTTTCTAGAAGTTTTTTTGCAACAAACAATTCGAGATCAGATTTCCCAACAAATTGATACTGATTATCAAAGAAGAACTTCGAGCTAATCTCATCAAACTTATCATCCCAAATGTGAAGATCCGGGTTTTAGGTTGTAGAGATAAGAAAGCTCCCGATTATCATCTTTAAAAAAATTTTTATAACAATTATTCAAAAAAACTCTTTTTGAATAGTCAGAACCAAATAGCTCTTTGATAAAACCGCCATTATCTTTCTTCGAGAAGAAACATTGATACTGGTGAACATCGTAAACTCCGGAAAAAAACCTTCGAGAGTTAGCTGATCCAATTCAACTTTTAATAAATTTGTTAGATGTTTGTAGAACGGATGTTCTAAATTTAATTCATCAAAGATGTTTCTGTTTCCGGATTGCTGAACCTTTTTTTTAGAAGAATCTTCAAAAGAGTGTTTTCTTTTTGATTTAAACTTTTCTCCGCTAATAGACTCGAAGAATGAAATTCCCCAATAAGAGTCGATTAAAAGATTATTATTAATAATATCTTTTTTTCAACCACACTTTTTAATTTTTTTCTTTAAACTTTGGTTTCGGAGTTTTATCTAAAAAAACTCTCCGTCTTGAAGTCGAAAAAGAGGGATCAGGTCAGCGTCGAACATACCTGAATAAAAAAATCACGAAATTTCCTATCAAATGTTGATTCACTAGATAAGAAAAAAACTCATCTTTACTGATAGAATAAACTAGGACGTAAACCTTTGCAACTCTAAAAGGATTATCCCGTAACACCTTATCATCATCAAGATCCTTGATTAACTTTTTAATTAATTCGGGAAAGAAATCTGAAAAATTCTTTGTACTAATCATCTTTAATCCTCCCAAAATCCAAAGTTTTGATTTTCTGACACGAATGATTCATACGGAGCACCGTGAAACATAGTATCAGGATCCATTGGGTTGATATCGTCAAGATACTTTTTTTATTGAACTTTTTGGATTTTTTTCCAAAAAAAGCAATAAACTTCTTGAATTTTTCAGTTTCTTGAACTTGGCAGGTATCACTTTTAAGTGAAAGTAGATAATTGTGCTTTTCAAACTTGCTTTCGATATTACAGAATGGAGATTTGTCTTCATCCAACAATTCCAAGTCGTTGTAGTTGATGTCAAGAACAAGAACCACATCTTCCGTTTGAACCTTAATCTCCGACTCAAGATTTTTCTTTATTAAAATTAAAATTTAATATTTTTAATATCCATCAATTTTTCCTTCTTTCTAAAAACTACAATAGTAGCTAGTATTTTTTTCTTAAATTATAGTAGAGGAAATAACTAGCTGAATTATTGACAGAAACAGATTTTTTTGTTATTATTTTTAAGTAGAAAGTAATTAAAAAAATTAAAATTTTTGAAAGATTAGGTATAAGTTTTGGTATTGAAATCAACAAAAAGAAAACAATATAACAACTTTTTTAATAGATAAAATAAAATCAAGTTTGGATAATGTCCTTCTTTTTTGTGATGAAAGAAAGGATGATGAATCGCTCGAATTTCTTTTGAATTTAAAGAAAAACCAAATCGAGATTTATGAAACGAGAAGTGTTAGACCTGATCGTCTATATACTCCAAGTGAGGGTTTGGATTGGGTTGAACAAAAAAATTTCACCACAAGAACGGTTCTATTCCAGATTACATTGTTTTGAGTGGCGGTTTCTTGGCAATCAATTTAGATATCCACTCAGATGATCACATTCTCCCATTGAGAGAGTATGTGCTTTATTTCATCAAAAATATAATGTTGCCTGAAATCTCTTTGCTTGGTGTTTACTCCTACTATCGTAAATCCAGTGTTAGTGGAAATTTTTTCGATGGTTTTGGTATTGACTATTTTTATATATCCACCTTATTCTACTATTACGGAGAAATCCCACAAGAATTTAGTTTTGTTCTGGAGGATATTTTTCACGCAGAAACAAAAAGCGGATTGTACAAATATGTTGAGTTGTATAAAAAATCAATCATTAATTGGTCTGACGTTCAAGAGAAAGTTGACTGTTTTTTTACAATTTACTAAGTTCAATCACAAAGGAAAGCTCACGTACCTCACGTTGGCTCACAAAAAGAATTTGCAGAAATTGCAAGTGAATTTACAAAAAGAAGAAAAAGGATTTACTTTTTGATTTTTGCAATCGGTGGGTTTGTAGGAATTTCGGTTTACGAACAGGAAGATCCGTATTCGAGTATAGCAGAAACTCATCACATCAACTACAAACTTTTTTTATACAATTGAAAAATATTTGTAGTGATAAATTTTTCAAATCTTTTGCCGGATAGTCAAAGAAATAGTTTGTCATCTTTTAACAACTTATCCGACTTTTTCTAATAAATCAAAAAAACTCACTCCCGGTTTACTTCTTTGGAGACTACGATGAACGGATCAAGCGTGCCATTGATGTTTACCAAAGTTTACTTGTGAAGGACGGTTACGATGAAGAGGATTTGATACCTGGTAAGATTTTTAGCACTAATCTATCGATACAGTTTGAATATAAAAATTAACCGAAACTCTAATTTCAACTGACTTTTTCACAAAAAAGAATTAGGGTTTGAAATCATCAGATCATATTACGATACATACTTTAACTTTTTTTAGTAGAGTATTTTGGGGAAAAAAATTAAACCCCAAAAACTGTTATTATTACAGTTCCATCCGGATTTGTTAATGTGAATAATCGACTCAACTATTTCTTAAGGTATCCAATTTACTTCAGTGATGTAGAAAAAAATCGTAGTAGAGTCTGTCAATTTTAGTCCGAACCACTACGAAAAGAAGTTCCGAGAGGAATTTTTTTATCTAGCGGCTACAATCGAAATAATAATATAACTATCGTTTCTGGAACAACTCCGGTATTGCCAGCCGATGTCGTTATTAATGACTTTGTTTAATAAAATAATGATTGTAACAATTCTGTAACTTGCACAGAATTGTTTTTTTTGTTAAAATAGTAATGATTAAGTCTAAAAAAGAAAGGATTGGTGGAAATTTGAAAAAGTAATTTTGCAAAAGGTATTCTAGCTGGAACTGTTTTAGCTGGAATCGGGCTATATTCTGAAACAGTAGCAGCAGATGAGGTTGCAAGCTACTCAGTAAACCACAGTTACACTGTCGACACTGAAACAACAGACACACTTACATCAACCCCAGCAACTGGATCTTATAGTGTTAATTACAATGAAACTTCTGTAAACAATGAGAGGCTAGTTGCTTTGATAGCTTCGGCAAAAAAACATTGGTGAAACCGGGTTCATTCAGTTGGATGAATACCGTGGGGCAGATTTACAGGAAAAATCAAAAAAATCTGAAGAGCCCGCACGAAAAAGAGCAGGTTCACCCGATGGGAGACGCTAAGTTTCACATTTCGTCTGTATTTGGGGAGGTTAGAAATATTCTATTAACAAACGGACAATACTACTCTGATGTTCACAACGGAGTAGATTACGTGGGTGAGGATGGAACTCCTATCCACGCATATCGTGATGGTGAAGTTGTTTACTCTTCTGGTGGCGAAGGAATCGGCGAGGGAATCATCATCAAACACGAAAACGGGTTGTACTCTTACTCTTGGCACCTTCAGGAAGGTTCTCGTCGAGTTCAAGTCGGTGACACTGTAAAAGCTGGAGATGTTATAGGATTGCAAGGCTCAACTGGATATGTTACAGGAAGCCACCTACACTTCGGTTTGTCAACAAGCTTGTGGTCTGGCTATGTTAATCCAGAAGATTACTTATAATTTCTGAAATTGATACAGGAAGGTGATTTACTCTGAAATTAAGAAAGATACTATTAACATCTGCAACACTTGCAGTCGCCAGCAGTTTTATTTCTGGTACTGTTAAAGCAGAGAATGATGAATACCATTACGTTCTTCAAACCTATTCTCAGTCACCGATTGTCGAGTCCGATGTGGCGGAAGACGATCTTGGTAAATTTAAGTTGAAAGCGGTAGATGAAATTTCCAAGCTTAACTTAAAGGACAATGCTGAACCTACAAAAGTGAAATTGGAACAGTCTTGGACAAAATCAGAGGTGAGTTCTTTATTAAATAAAGCAAAGAGCTTATCTGATGAGAATACGAAGAAAGATGAAGAGGAGAAACAGAGAATTGAGCAAGAAAAAGAAAGCCGCAGAAGAAGCTAACAAGAAGCGAGCGCAGGAAGAAGAAGAAAAAGAGAGAAAGCTAAACGAGCTGCTCAATCAAACCAGGTATCTCAAGAACACAATAGTCCATCCGTTTCTAGCGGATCCTCGTCAGGATCTGGAACAAAGTCGTTTAGCCCTAATCAAGCTAGAGAAGCGTTTGAACAAATTACGGCAGACCTTGGGGTAACCGGTTCAGAAAAAAACAAATCTGGGCTGATATTATCACCAAAGAATCAGGCTGGAACGTTTATGCAACCAACCCTTCAAGTGGCGCTTATGGTCTACCACAAAGTTTACCGGGAAATAAGATGGCTAGTGTTGGTGGTGATTACCTCACAAACCCTTACACCCAGTTGATGTGGATGTACAAATACGTGCACGAAAGATACGGATCTTTCGCTGGTGTAAACTGGTATTCTCGTGGCTGGTACTAAAAAAAGACCCTTAGAGGTCTTTTTCTTGAAATAATAATAGATTGACTTACAATACTAATTCTGTTACAATAAAAATAAGAAAAAAACAAAAAGCTGTTATATATAAAGCTAGGAGGTTTTTACTTGAATAAATTAAGAGGAATTTTGATTTCCACTGCAATACTTTCAGGTGTGTTGTTGGCGACTGAAGGAGTTTCAGCGAAGGATAATCATCTGTTTGTAATTCAGACCTTTGCTCAGAAACCGATTTCAGAAAAAAAGACTTTAACGAATCTGATATTAATTCAGAAAAGGAATCTGCTCTGAAGAAGATTCAGGAGATGAACTTGAAAGACAGAGTTTCAGAGTTTAATGAGCGTATCGAATCCAGATACACGAGGGCGGAAATTAGTAAAATTTTTAGATGAGGCAAAAATCGGTATCAGACTCAAACAACAAGTCAGATGATGAGGCCAAGCAAAAAGGAAGAAGAAAAGAAAAGAAAAGAAAAAGAGCAGGCAGAAAAAAAGCAGAGAAGGAGAAAAACTAAGCAAACATCAGCTGAAAGTACTACTCCATCTTCGCCGGGTAAGGATTACGCTTCTTTGGCAGCCTCACGTGCCGGGAACGAAGGATTGCAACCTCAAACTGCAAAAATTTAAAGAAGAAATTATTGATGTGTTTGGAATAACAAATATTGGAGGTTATCGTCCGGGTGATCCGGAAGATCACGGAACGGGTCACGCAATTGATGTTATGGTTCCGGCTGGTTCAGAGTTGGGCGATCGTGTCGCTCAGTATGCAATCAATAACGCAAATAGAGCCGGAATCAAGTATATCATCTGGAAACAGCGTTTCTGGGCACCGTTTTACAGTATTTATGGGCCAGCTTACTCTTGGAACATTATGGGAGACCGTGGTGGTGACACCGCAAACCATTACGATCACGTGCACATCTCCTTTAACTAGAAAGTGATTGTTGAAGGTTAGATTTTTTTATAATTTAATAAAAATATTTATAAAGAAAGAAGGAAATAAAATGGTTATAAGTAGTAAAAAAGTTAAAGCCTCAGATTTCGAGGCTGTTGAACAATATACGAAAAATAAAGGCTTCATCGAGTGGGTGAAATCCATCTCTAAATTTATTTCAGACGATAAAATTTTACTGAAAAAATTACAGAACGATCTACTCCTACCTGTAACTAGACAAGTGGAAAGTGTCCGCTCTGAATTAAATAAAGGACGAGTGAATAAATATTATCAAAATCAAAAATCGGTTGTCGTTGATTTCTTGAAAAGCGACGTCGAAGACAAAGAATTTAACTTAATTGTTGAATACTTGTGGGAAGTTTCGGATTGCGTGCTGGACACGTATAACAATGATTATCACACCAATATTTATGATATAAAACAAAAAAATATCGTGGACTAATTAGTAAGGAAACCTTAAAAGCAGTTCGACGCTATCGTTAGTGAAGTTGAAAGTGGTGTCACACTGGGAGGCTTTGATGATATTTTTCAATCCGTTGGATTATTTGATTAGAGGTGCAAAGATAACCTCAAAAAAATTCATCCTTTTGATTTTTTTATTCTTACATTATTTTTGATAAAAAAATCAAAAATAAGTTTTTTTGCTTCAACATCCAGGGGAACGATTTTTTTGGTCAAAACCTACCATCAAGTTTAGTTTTTGAGTGATTCAATCAAACCAAAAACAAGAAGAGGATTCTTTCGATATTGATGATTCAAAAGAGGACGCTATGTTACCTGACGACAATGGATTTGTAACAATTGGTGAAAAAAAGAAATGCTCGGTTACATTGATAAGTTTTTTTACAAACCTAGTTCAAAATAAAAGAACTTTCAAGCCGGGGCAACTTCCCGTTGTAACACAAAAACAATCTTTCAATTTGGATGATTTTATTTAACGATAGTGATTACGTGAATTATCGAAAAACAGTATTTTTATTGCCTGTTTCAATCTGATTTTTTTGAACGAATCTCTGAAAAAGAGTTTTTTTGGAATTGTTGGTTCCACTTGTAAAAAAATTCAGTATCATCCTATTCTGTTGCAACTCTAGGTGATGATTGGAAGGAAAATAAATTAATTTCTGATGATTTACCTTACGGGATGTTTGGAGAAGAATCTAAAGGCGATCGTTTTTTTATTGCCAAGATGAACTTTACTGTTTGGCTTGCTAGATAACCTTTAGTCGTAGCATATCAACAAAAAAATATATTAAAAATCCCAATTCAATTTTTGGGATTTTTTTGTATATAATTTTAAAAAAATTAAAAAAATACCAAATGTATAGTTTGGGGAAAGAAGGAATTTATGAAATACGCAACAACAAACAAGGATTCTTTTTGCGTTACAAACTTTTAAAGAACTCAACAAAATGATCGAATCTGATCATTTTTAAAAGAGCAGATGAGGAATGTGATTAAAGCTATCAACATTCAAGGATTTTTTTCGAAATGAATCAGGACGTTTATGATCTTGAGTACTATTGTGATAAAAAGGAAGAGTTGTCAAAAAAACATTGGTTTTCTTTTGATTGATTATTTGAAGGAAAAAAATTACTTTATACGAATTACATTCTGATAAGGACTGGGTTAAAAAAACCAAATGGTAAAGAAACTTAGTATTTTAAATCGATCAGAAAAAAATTAATACTTTTTTTAGGTATGATATGGCTAACACCTTCATTTCTTTTGATGTTAAAACGAAAGGTTTAATGTTTACTCAAAAAAACTAAATACAACAATGTAAAGTGTCAATTAAAAAAACAATACCCGACAAGTAAATATCAATTCACTTGTTTTGTTTGATTTTTTTCTTTTTTTAAATAAAAAGATTTGCAGAATTATTCAACTATTTAGATGATGATTTAGTTATGTTATTCTTTAAAAAAATATTTGTGGATTATTGAGTAATGATGATTTTGCAGACAGCTTAATTATTTATGTAAAAAAATAATTTAAATAAAATCATTGAAGAGTGGACGTTAAATAACAAAGGGGATGATTTGAAATTGGATAGTTTCCCAATCGATTTTTATGCTCCCGAATTTATCTCACGAATTAGGTCAAAAAAAGAAATATTCTGATTTTTTTCAAAAAAATTGAGAAAAAACAAAAAAAGTTCGAATTTTTAATTTTTTTATAAGATCAAAGAATATTATAAGAATTTCTTAATTCAGGTAATTAATGATCGTGTTGATCTTAAAACTTATCCTTATAATCGTGAGCACAATAAAAAAAGATTTGTCTTTCAATGACGGGCAAATTGCTGAATTAAAAATCAGAACTTATTCCACTTCTGGAAAAAAATCGAAGAACAGGGTAAAAATTTTTCTTTAAAATTTATGGAAACTTTGGTTACTTTCGAGGGGATTCTGGAAGTAAAAAAACTTCATAAATCAGTGTTGTAGAGACGAGGGAATCATCTCACAATTGATTGAGCTTTTTAGATTGGTATCCAAAAAAATTCAATTTTTTTATCGACTTATCTTTACAAATAGAAATTTTTAACGAAGAAATTGATGAATATTCTCATATCAAGTATGCTTCAAAAAAATCGAGGGTTTTCGATTACAACATTTATATTGAGTTATGCAAATATGATGACAAGGAAAAGTGGCCAGAAAAAAACGCTTTGATCAACTTCAAAAATATATCTAATAAAGTTTTGGGTAACGCAACGATTGGTATTACTGAAAGAGGTTTTGATAGAGAAATGCCAGGATCCTTAAAAAGCCGCAGATCGATACAATTTTTTTATAACAACTCAATTCATTCAAAAATACTTTATCGAAAAAAATAAACGAAAGACCGGGAAAGCTCGGTCTTTTAAATTTATATCTTAGTTCTGTTCTACCTTTATTTTTTTTAAAAATTAAACATTCTTTTTATCCGCCAATTATAATTTTAAAAAAATAAAAAAATCCTATCAATAGGTAGAAAAAGAGGGACTCGAAATGTCTAAAAAAATAAATATCGCCACAAGGCTATTGCAAAATCAGTTGTTGACTCTTACCCTAAATATTCTAACAGTATGCTAAAAACTGACGAAATTATTCGAGAGGAACTTTACTCTAGTATGTTTCTTCGTACTGAACAGACCGGGAAAGTAGCGTTTCCTGATGATTTTCTTGGAAGTAAATTTATCCCTTTCATTGATATCTTTGTCACAGATGTACGATTCAATGGTAAGCGAACCGGGGTTTATAAGAAATTGATTCGCAACGTAAAACTAACACATCCTAACAAACGTAAGGATTATGTGATTAGTGTTGTGGAAGAAGTTTTGAAGAAGGCAAACTTAGTTGAAATTGACTTAGACGGCCGCCTAGAAATTACAGACCGAAAGGATGAACGACTGAAATAGAAAAAAGGAGAGTAGAAATACTCTCTCTTTTTTTTTATCCACGAAACATTCTACCGAAGAAGTCCATTACACGTTGGAACCAATTCATACTTTTCTCAACGTGATCTTTAACTTCTTCACCCTTATTTTTCACTGAATCACCAATAGACTTTGCATTGTCCTTTAATTCTTTCAGTTTTTCGCCTTCGATAACTCCAGTTGTATCAGACTCGTCACGATCAGCAGTTGCCGTATCACGATTGTTTGTGATTGCCTCTGAATAAGGTGTGGCCTTGCCGGTTTTGTAATCAATTTGATATCCTGGATAGAAGTTGTCGATTGTAACCGAAGTAAACTCGTCCGCTTCTTCCTTCTGAGATCCGATACCGTCCAATTTTGGATCTGGTAATTTAATACGGATAGGCTTCCCTTGTTTATCTAACCCACGGAAACGTAGAGTGATACTACGAGGGTATTGATCGAGTGAGCTTTCATAATTAGCCGTTACAATATACTCAATGTAGTAGTTTGGGTGAAGATAAAGCCAGTTATCAAGTGCGTTGTCGTTTGAACTCTTCATACCACCTTCAAAGTATGTCATCAATTTTTGGTTTGTATAAGATGTCTGACCTACAATATTATCAGAAACGTTTGATGGATTACCGGCAAACTGGTTACCGACAAGGTGTCCACGATCCCAAAGGTAAGTCTTTGGATCTAACTTTTGATTCTTCCACTTACCTTTTAGGTTTGTTGGCTCCTCCGGTTTCCCTACACGTTTTCCTTCTTGAAAACCATCGTTACCGATAAAAGTCGACTTGTACGGGCGTCCGTATTCATCCAATTGTGTATGAAGGAGGTTTTTCTTTTGTTTAATCACATTCTGCACGTTTACTTCTGAAGCAGTATTAGTACGAACAGTATCGGCTTTAATTGATACAGCAGGTAATAATGCAGCTGACAGAATTACAGCAGTGATAATTTGTTTTGTTTTATTCATCGGATTCAATCCTCTCATTTTTTTGTTCTCTTACTTTAAGTATATCACAATTTTTTTATATTTACAATTAATTTTGATAATATAACAGATGTCTGAAGGATTGTTAGAAGGATAGATTGCGTTAAAGAATCAATTTTATATAAACAGTCTGAAAAACTAGGGTTTGAACCCCCGAGTTGAATCAGTCCCGATTTGGTTCTTTTTTATGTTGATTTTTTACGTATTCAATAACTGTTTCTTTTGAAACAACAACCACTGTAAGCATACAAAAGCTAGGACTCCATAGATGGCTTTTTGTATAGTTTAGCCCTATCTTCTGGATGAAGTTTCAATCACTCACGAGTCCACTCCCCTTTGAAACTCTTCACAATACTAGATGGGGAAAATTTAGGTGGAAATGAAATCACTGAATGAACGTGGTCTGGTATAAATTCAATCGCTTAAATTTCTAAACCGTTCTTTTTGAAAAATGCGTCCAAGATATATTTTAATTCTTTTTTTACTTCTTATCTGTGTCAAAAAAATACATTTTTTTATACTTAGTAACAAAGACCAAGTGAAAGTGAAAATCATAAATGCAGGTTCTCTTATTTCTATCATAACTTAACTCATTTGGTTATATATTATTCGAATATCTCTTGACTTTATTCTATCATATATGGTATAATGTTTTTGAAGGATAAGAAAAGGAGGCCTCTATGCGAGCACAAACATCTAGTTATGTAGTTTCAGTAAAATTGAAGTTAACTGAATCTGTTAAAAATCGTCTTGAAAAGACTTTTCGTGTAACTTCTAGTGCTTACAATGAGGCGCTAAGTTTTGGACTACTCAGATTTGAAGCTCTTAAACAAAATAGGAGGTATCAAGAGCTATTAGAACTTCGCAAAAATAATAACCATCAAGTGAAAGAGTGCAACAAAGAGCTTTTTAAAATGCAAAAAATGTACAGCTTGACAGAATTTGGATTATCAGCACATTTAGGTCAACAACAAAAGAAACCGAACTCTCCTTATCAACAATTAAACTCTGGAGAATTACAAGTTATTGCTGGGCAAGCATATAAAACATTAAAGAAGGTTCTTTTTTATCAAATTAAATCATCAAGCATACGATTTCGTAGTAAATACGATTTGAATGTAAGTTATCGTAATAGAGTCAATACAACAGGAACTCGTATTATACCATCAAATAGAAAAGGATTATGCGTATCGACTTTATATCCATAAATCAACAATGTTTGTTGATATACCAATAAAAAGCATTTAACAAACACCAACAAATGAGTCTTTTGAAAAGTGAAAAAAATTAAATATGTCCAAATTATTAGAAAAAAACAATCCGAGGAAAAACATATTTATATCTTACAAATTGTTTGTCAAGGATTTCCACTAACAAAGGTTATGCGTGGTGAGGGTGTAATGGGTATAGACCCCGGAATTTCAACTGTTGCGTATGTATCCAAAACAAGTCTTGCTTTAGTCGATTTGATACCAAAGGATGTTAATCGCAAAGAAAAATTAATGAAATACTTAGATAGGGCCATTGAACGTAGCCGAAGAGTAAATAACCCTAACTGTTACAATGGCAATGGAACTATTAATAAGGATTCAAAATTCAAACATCCTTCAAACAGACAAATGAGATTGAAAATTCGACGCCTTCGAGCCTACCATTCTTTATCAGAAGAGCGTAAAAAAATACAAGGTCAACTTGTCAATCACTTGGTGTCTCAAGCCTCGCTAATAAAGATAGAAGATTTAAATGTTAAAGGATTACAAAGACGAAGTAAAGTTGTCCGTATCAACCCAAAAACAAATCGACCATTCAGCAAAAAGCGTTTTGGTAAATCTGTTTTTAGGGCAGCCCCGAGTTCATTTAGACAATTACTTCAAACCAGAGCTGGTCAATTAGGGGTTGATATTGAAATCATAAAACCCCAAAAACCTTAAACCTAGTCAATATAATCATCTCACTCAAACATTTGAGAAAAAAAGACACTTTCAACTCGACTATATGACTTATCAGATAAATGGACATCTGTACAAAGAGACCTCTATTCAGCCTTTCTTATCGGACATATTGAAAACGGATCCTACCAACAAGAACAAATTACACAGGATTTTCCTGATTTTTATAAACAAATGAAGAAGTTTCTTCAAAAAACAAGAAAAACCAATCGTATTGATTGGTATCTCAATTAATAAACTGTCAAGGAAAAGACTATAAAAACCCGAGGGACTGACGCTCCTTCGTTATTGCACAAGAAAAAAAGGATAGTATCTCACCAGAGATAACATCTTCTTGTGAAACTTCCAATGCCCAGACACATACCGAGATTGGGTCTTTACCCAAAAGCAGGTCATTGTCAATACGGCAGTTGTTTTTGATTAACAAAAACCAAAGACGAGAACTGGGCGCATTTATCAACGTATAAATGGGAATCCTGTAACTTTATTCACAGGAGGACGTCAATATTCGAAATTTAGGAGATAAGAATCCTAAAAAAATTCAAAAATGTCAAAGGGAGCGTGAGTTTATCAAGCAGATGATAAACGAATCTTTGGTTGTAATTTCTAATAAGGAAAAACAGCTACGTAAATATGACTCCAGTACATCAAACATTCGCATTACTACAAATGAAAAAAATAAAGTGAGGCAATTCTCACTTTTTTTCTGTTATAATTTAAGAAAAAAATAATCTTAAAGAAGGAAACAGAATGGTAATTAATAAAAAAATTCAAAAAAACAAAAAGGTCTTCGTACTTGAAGTATGTTCGTGAAATAATCAAATCATTAGAAGAAAAATCAGGAAACTTGGCGTATGATTGTGTGTGGAAATTCTAACAAGAAAACTTTTTATGATGATGATTTTTTTAATATTATCATAAATTTAGAGGAAAAAGTTATCAATATTTTCCGAAGAGCAACAAGAGCCAACGAGGAGCCTAAACTTTTGATTGACACGATTGGGCCCTTTAACATTCGAAAAAAAGAAATTGAATTTGTATTTAATGGATTGATGGTATCAGACATCTCATTGTTGAGTGAGTTGATTTGCCATTATGATGAAGATGATATTTTTCCCAGTTTGTTTTCTATGGAATGGGAAAGTGAGGAAAAACTCAAATCTGAATTAATTACAAAATTAAAAATGTTCTTGTTCGACGCCATTTTTTCAGATCGCTTTTACGAAGAAAATGTAAAACATTGGTTTGGAGTACAGCAAGATATCCTCTTTTCTGATTCAATTCCAGTTAAATCTATTTTTTTACTTTGGAAGAATTTTTTTCGAATCAGACAAGAAAAAAATTTCGATAAAAAAATATTATTGAGATTTTCGGCGAAGATCGTTTTGTTTTTTTGATAAACAAAAAAGGAGAGTAATTGAAATACTCTCCTTTTTTTCTGTTATAATTAAAGTAAATATAAAAAAATCTGGATCAAATCCAGTAGAAAGAAGGTACTGTCTGTGATTAGTACAGAAAATAATAAAGCTCTTGAAGAAGTTCAGAATGAAAAGTTCGAAATTCAAGAGTTGAACAAAAAAATTAAAAAAATTTCGATGTTGAAATGAAATTTCAAGAGTCGTTAGTTGAGGCCTTGATTTCTAAAGTTGCAACTGATAGTGTTGCTTCTAAATTTTATGATTATTACAAATTCGAGGTTACGAAACATAATGGATTATGCCGTGAATTTTTAGAAAAATCAAGGACGATGAGCGACGAGGAAAAAGACTTGTTTTGGTCTTTAATTGCTTCAATAATCAAGCTAACGCATACAATGTACAACGAAGACTATGAAGAGACTATTGATTTATATTTAGAACCAGATAAGTCAGGTGGTATAAAATATGAAAGTCACGAGAAGTTTGTTTGTAGCTGGATTTATGAAAATATAAAAAGAAATATTTTCAAAGGATGAGTTGGATTTTATTGCTCCATATTTTGCTTACGATTCAGGCGATGGAATCCGAAATTTAATCTCTGAGATTGAAAATGAAGTTATTGTTGAAAAATAGTATCAATGAACCTTCTTCATTTTTTTCGGTTTTTTTAAATAGGTTATTCACTGATGTGTATATTTATTCACGAAAAAAATGAGGTTGATGAATTATTGTTTTCAGATAAAAAAAGGATCTGTTAAGTTAAATTTCGAAAAATTTAGCTCCAATCGGATTTGCAGATTTCATTTATTTTCAAAGATTACCAGAAGATAAGGTTGAAAAATAATCTTACAAAAATCAAAAAAATACAGATTACTATTCGGAAAAATATTTCCGCTTTATTATCAGTAACATTCGTTATCCCGATTGTGGTGGAGATGAAGAGACCCGAGCTAAAACTAAAAAGAACGTTTCCTGTCCGATCCTAACCTGAAAGAATTTTTTTGAGTGATGAGTTGGAAAAATCACACTAAAAAAATATTTTTAAACCAGAACAAATATAAGTTTTATCCGTTGTCAAGTTGATTTATATAAATTGGGGATTTATCCCCAATTTTCTTTTATAATTTAAGAAATTTAATAACTCTGAAATTATTTCAGTAGAAAGAGGGAAATGCTGTGATTAATACAGAAAATAACGAATCTGTCCTGGATGTCGTTAAGAAGAAAGAATTTATTAAAAAAATATATTCTAAAAATTGTAAATTTAGAAAATGAAGTTGAGTTAAAAAAACTTGTTATCTTTTTGCTATTTCAGAAAAAAATGAAAAGAACGTTACGACTATCGTGATATTGTGAGATTGTCTAGCGATGAGATGAACCTTAACAACCACCTTAATAAGGATGTTGACGAAAATTTGGATCCAGAATCAAAATTACCATTCTTTAATGAATATTTCTTCAAAAGCTGCTAATATGGACAACAACTCACGTGATATATTTTGGTCGATGATGTACACAATAATCAAATTGTCTGACAATATGGTAAACTATGAAAAATTCTAGAGCAGAAATGTTGTACAAGCGTTCCGAAGATTTTTCGGGAGACACTTATGGTTTTTATAGATTTTCATTGAAGTGGATAACAAATCAAATTACACTTTTGTATCCAGTAACCGAACTTGTAGATATTCTTTCGGTATTTGATTTGAGTTACAGTGACACAATTGAGTATTTAGTTGAAAACGTTGTTAAACAAACTGAGACTGAACTCCCATTTCAGGATCCTTGTCTTGTAAATATACTGAGTGATCTTTTGGATTGTATTTGTATTTCTGTTGATTTTAGCAGCCTCAAATCATCAAACTTTGATTCTGACAGTGTTACATCAGTTAAGTTTGATTTTAGAGAGGTTGTAGCCCCATCATTTTGTGATATTCAAAACAACGGTTGTGAGCCATACAAAGATATCAACAGAAAGATTTTTATTGGCAAATTCTTTCAATTTGTAATTCAAGATTCTTGCCTTGATGGTTGTGAAGTTGGTAGTGAAAACTGGAAAATTCTAAATAAATACAAGGAAAGATTTTTTTCAGATGAATACTTAATTGAATTTCTTAAGTCAGAAGTCGAAAAAAATATTCCAAAAGAATATTTGCTTGAAAAAAAGTTTAATAGTCTAAAGTTAAAGTGAGAGCCTCTCACTTTTTTTGTATAATTTTAAAAAAATTAATAAAAAAAGAGAAAGAAGGAAAAATTTAATGGTTAAGGAAATTAAAAAGAAGCGATGTTGTTACATTCGACTTATTGTACGAAGATTACTTAAAAAAAGGTAATCGGATATCTTGAAGATAAAGATTGCTGGAGAATTGAAGAAAAAAATCCAGGTAGTAAACTTGTTGATAGTAAGAGTCTTTTTTTATTCTAAATACCTCAAAAAGATTAGTAACTATTGAATATTATCATAAGTTTGGAGAATGTTATTTGTCGAAAGATGAACTTTTTTTATGGTCTTATAATCGAAGATCCGGTTTCGATGGACATCTCAAATAAAAAGTGAATTTTTAGATTATTTAAAAAAATAAAGTTTCAGAGGAGTTAGTATCTTGTTTTTTTAGAGACAAATAAAAAAACACTATCCACTCAAAAAAAGAAAAAAATCAAGGATTTGAAAAACAATCACTATGTTAAAAATATTTGTGGTTAGACAACTCCGAAAAAAACAAATATGATCACAATTTTCTGAAAAATTTGTGAAATATTATTCGAAAGGGATAACGTGAAAAAAATACTGTTGATGACAGTCTAGAAGATGTTGCCTTGTCTATTTTGAATAATGAGTTTAACAGAAATCCTAAATATCTAATTAATGATTATGCTGGTGTTTTCCCAAAAGAGATGATACTCGAATCATTTGGAAAACTAAAAAGATTGTAAACTAAACTTTGATTTCAGACAATTCGATTCCATTTATGATATTTATAACTTGTTATTCGTCGATAATAACTATTCTAGTCCAGAAGAAATTAATTTTTTTTCAAAAGATTATTTTACTCGTTTTTTTCTTTTCGAAAAAGGGTTGAGCCTGATGGTTCGTTTGAGTTTTATACGTTTAAAAAAATAAGTTTTTTTACATTCTGTTGGACATTTATCATTCGAGATGCTCTGACTTAAATTGCAAGCACGTTGATGGAGTGGACTCGGATTATTATAATTCTGAACACAACAAGCTCTTTGATGATTTGCAATTTTGCTTTAAGGAGGCTCTTCGTTTTCTTGGTGAGTTAGAAGAATCACCTTTCTTCAATATTCAATCAATTTCTACTTTAATGAATTTAAAATTCACATTTGATTTAAACTACGTTTCGTTAGAGGGTCTTGTTTTTGAATACAAATTCTTGAAGAGCTTTGCTATACCGGTTTACAAGAATATAAAGGAAAAAAACAGATTTGAAATTCGTATTTTTCAGAAAGATTAGACTCGCTAAGTCTTCTCCAAAGCGGTGAAATGTTAGATAAACAGCTAGCTAAAAGGGAAATACGATGAGCAATCCGTTTCAGAATTATTTTTCTGTAATAGATGAAGTTCTCAGCTCATTATCTGAAATTGTTGAAGAAGATAAGTCTCAAGAAATTGAAATCCTAAGGGTAGAACTTTTTATTGTGGAAGAAAAAAAGTTTTTCGTACTTTAACAAAAGTTAATAAGAAAGAATTAATTCGCTTTGTTTAGCAAATAAAAAAAGGGTGGTATCGAACCACTCTTTTTATATTACTTTTATTTTAACATAATCAACAATCTGCTATAATTTTTAGAAATTTAATAAATCTGAAATTATTTCAGAAGAAAGAAGGAAATTATGAAACAAACAAAAAAACAATTACGAAACGAAAACCGTTACTCCGCACGCTCTATACTTGAATTACATCAAGAAGGTTATTTTAGAACTGGGTAACTTTACTAAATGGGATGTTAAATTACCTCACCCGAAATACAAGAAAAATTTCTGATTTTCCAATAGACAATCTTTCAAATTATTATGCGACCATCAATCTGAGTAACAAAAAAATAACTATTGTTCCCTATACATCTCGTACAAGAGATTATAGTCTATATAGTTTCCTAAAGGGTGAAAATTTATTTGGAGGGTTAACAGTTAAGTTGAACAACCTAACAAAATCATCTAGCGAATACGATTTTGTTATTTATCTTAAAAATTTAATTTTGGATGGCTTTAATACGTCGTTATTAGATGTTGGAAACTCTCCGTTCTCGGACCAAGAGGAAATCTTTAAAACTTTAGTTCCAATTACTATGTTTGAGTATGTTGTGGATTCAAAAATACAAAGAAAGTAAATATATTGATGACGAGATGATGGAAATTCTTAGAACATTACTTTCAAAGGAAAATATTGAAAACTCTGTGATAAATCACGCTCCTAGAGTATTATCACGTATGATTTTAGAAAGTGACTTTCATCGTTTTGGTGGATTTAACGAAAAGATCGAATATTATTCACAAATCGTTTCAAAAGAATTGATTCTTAAGTCCTTTGCCGCTAATATTGAAGGTGATCTTCGAGGTTGTATGCAGGAATGCAATCAAAAGAAAGATTTGTACAACTTTTTGTTTGTTGATAACGATATTTCAACAGATGATGAAATTCGAGCATTTAAGGAAAAAAATTCGCAGGCACCTTCTTTGTTAAAGAAAAAGGGGCCTCAGAGTTCGAATCGTATTTTTTTACGAAATGAGGTGCACGATGGGAAAGAATTTTATTCTTTAAACAGTCGCTTTTTAATCAAAATTTCAAATATTGAAGATGAGTGTCAACGTCTCGGTTGCAAACATATTGATAAGTGTAGTGATGAATATTTAGATTTTTTTCAGAAGACACAAAGGAAGAACTTGAGGAACATTATAAGGAATTTGATGAACTTCAATTCGTATTCTCTAAAGCTCTAACATTTTTTTAGCGGAGCTTGATGATAAACCAGTAGTAAATATTAATTCTATCAAGGACTATCCTACATCAAGATATAATTTTTAATATCGATGATTATTATTTATCTAATCTGATCAACTACATCAAAAACCTCGAACGAATTTTTTTCGTTCCGGTTTATAAAGAGATTAGTTCACAAAAAGAATATCGAATTTGTATTTAACGAAGATGATGATCATCTAGGAATTTTTTTATAACACACAAAGGTTTGAAAGAGACTTGAAAAAGAATCTAGACTCTGTATATCTTGCAGAAGAAATTCTCCTTGAATTAGAGCAGACTTTTAACACTTTCTCTGAAATTATCTCAGAAGAAAAATCGTGATGAACTTGAATTGTTCCAGATGGATCTGGAATTGTGGAAGAAAAAAAGGTTTCTTACTTCAAGAAAGTTCAGAAGAAGGAAGTTTACCGTTTCGTAAAAGATAAAAAAATAAAGGAGCCTGTTCAATCGGTTCCTTTTTTTATATTTTTATTGATTTTCTTTTTATAATTAAAGAAATTAATTAAAGTCTGAATTTATTTCAGTAGAAAGAAGGAAAAATAAAATGATTGATACAAAATCTGTATCCCCTCATTCAATGTTTTTTTGAAATATTTGCGGGATGTAGCTGCAAGTTTGATGGAAGAATCTGATAAATGGTTTGTCCGTTCAGATATTATTTTTTTGATAATATTAGAGATTTTTTTCAGAAGAAGAGTTTTTATGGCTGGATAAACTTGACAACTAAGACGTTGAAAAATTCGCCAAAGATCTACTTCAGATTACGGCTCTTCTTATCAGTATGATAGAATTTATGAAGAACTAGCATTTAATGGTTTAATTTTTGAAGTTTAGTGGGCAATTCTTTGAAAACGGAATACCAGACACAATTCTTCAAACAATCTCTCAAAAATATACTTGAAGGTTTGTCTACCGTTGGTGAGTATGAACAGAAAAAAACTTTCTTTGCAGAGCAGGAAAAAAATATTCAAAGAACTCAATCCTTTTTGGTCAATTCTCTAATTTTTTTACAATTTTAGAGTTTTTGAAAGATCAACGCTTGTTGGATATTTATTCTGAATTTATTTCAGAAGAAAAATATTGATAATGTTCTGAAGGATCATCCAACATTTATTGCTGATGTTATTTTTTTCTAAAAAAATTTTTGGAGATTCACTCTCCACTTTTAGAAAAAAACTATTCTCTAAACAAAGCATTTTGAAATCATTGGTAAATTTGAGTGAAAAAGACTTTGATTATTTTTTTCTCTGGTTGATTACCCGGCTAGAATGGAAGAATTATACAAATATCTTTTTGAAGACGAGAATGTACCTGAAGAAACTAAGAATAAATTGAAGCTACTTTTCACAAAATCTTTCTTTGAATGTGTGAAGAACGATTCGCTTAAATACTTTACTTTTTGGCGATCGATTCACCTCTTTGTTTTCTGGTGATATCGAGGAATTTAAAAAAATTCTCACAAAGAAAAATCTTCAATTCTATTTCGAAAAAAATCATTACATTTTTTTATCAGAAATCGAAGACGATGTTGTTTTCAACCTTTATAATGATAGAGCGTTCAACTGTTTTGGGGCTTTTTGAGTTTATTCTTTTGAAGAACAAATTGGGATTTCATTATCAACTTTCAAAGAACTACAATGATATTGTGATTAAATCAGTTTTGAATTTGATTGATGATTCAAAAGATAAAAAAATATTAAGTTTATCTTTAGTTCAGGGTACAATCAAATATTAAACCTGTTTTCTGGAGTATCCAATTTTGAAACAAATTGCAACTTAGAAGAACGTAGTTATCGGAATGATACAAATAAACTCTTTTTGCGAGTTGGCGAAAAACGTTTGATTCACTTTCCGAAATCATTCCATACGATGAAGATCGGGAATTGAATATTTTTGGGGTTGGAACTTGAACTGTATCAGAAGAAGTTTGATCTTTTTTTATCAAAAATTTGAATAACAAAAGGAGCACCAAGCTCCTTTTGTTTTGTTATAATTTAAGAAAAAAATAATAATAGAAAGAAGGATGATGATGGTAATTGAGAAAAATATAAATATCGGAAACGAACTGGGTTGCCAGTGTGATTATCATTTTTTTAAAAATGTATTGATATTTTGAAAGAATATATTCGAGGTATAAATATTGAATCAGTGGCGTCGATTGGCGAGTTTCATAAATTTATGGCTGAAATCGACTGTGAAAGTAAATTTTTTTCACATAAAGATTCTGACAATTCACTTTACAAATTGTTTGGTAAACATTACAGGGGAGGACAACGTGCATAACCTTCCTAAACTTTTGGATAAGATCAACGGTGACGATTTTGATAATTTTCTGAATCTAATAGAGATTGTAAATTCATCAAAAGATTCTATCTTGGATGTATACAACTACGAACAAACTTTTGTGTTTGAAGTAAAATTCGAGGATTCTATTGCTGGAATTTTTATCAGATGATTGCGAAAAAGGAACTGATTACTCTATTCAGCAACTGTTACTTTTACGAAATTATGAAGAATATAAAAAAAGGTTTAATAAAGTCTATTGATGATGATTTTAGATCACTTTTAAAGGAATTGAAATATCACCTTTTGGGAAATAAAAAAAGTATGAATTTGAAATAGGATTTTCTTTTAAAAACTGGGAAACTAGTTCACTTTGATGAAGGAAGTTCAAAAAAACAGAGTACTCTATACGTAGGAGACTTGTTCTTAAACCAAGGCGATGATGTCGACCTAAACAAAGAGGTGAAACGATATATCATTTGCGGTAAAGATACTCAGTTTGAACTTTACAAACTTTTCACAAAAAAAGTAACTTTTTATGTTGAAAAAAATTAGCAGCAAATATTATTGACTTTGAATGGCCCGGTTATATTATCGAAAAATATCTACGAAAGAAAAGTTCCGCTTTGTTTATTTACAGATAAACAGCTAAAAAGCTATTTTTAAAAAGAGGAAAAAAAGACAGGGCTTCGATTCTTTTAGTTCCTTTCATAAAAAAACTCGGAACCAGAAGATCAGTTTGATCGGTTTATAAAAAAATTTTTGTCACAAATTTAAAAAAAGAGTCTTTTGACTCTTTTTTTGTTTATTTATTCAATTAGCAACTTATCATCCAAGTGCCAAGATCCGCACACTAGTGCATTTCGGTGAATAATAACTACGTTCAGATAAACCGGGTAACGTCCTTTTACTCGTTTAGCCTCGGTATCACCTACGCAAACACGAACCGGAGTACCGTTATACTGATAATTTAAGTACCGGTTTCGTCGTCTTTTGCTAGTTTCCTTATCTTTCTGTAACTGATTAAGCACATCTTCGTAGACTTTATTAGTTTCAGAGTTTCCGGGTAGCAACTTATTCAAATACAGAGGAATGCCCAAGTCAGTCCAGTCGGACAAATTAAAATCCTTATCCACGGTAACTCGAAGGAAAAGTTTATCACCAATCAGTTTTTTCGCTTCCTCAATTGTGATAATCGGGGCGGTTGATTTAAAAATTTCAAAATTTTCCTCTTCTGAAACTGCGTTTCGGTGAAGATTGATAAAGTTAATTTTTTTCGATACCTGGCAGATAATCTTCGTTGAGATTGGGCCCGTTTGTATTCCAAGTAATTTTGACATCAGGGTAATATGACCGGATCATTTCCAATAAATAATTGAATTTGTCAGCTGACAAACTACCACCGGTAATCGCAATCTCATACATATCCGGAAATTCTTTAAAAACTTCCTCACATCTAGTGATAAACGTATCCGAGTCGGTAACTTGACGACGCAAACTTCCGTCGATACAGTACCAACAATTTGCATAACAATCTCCGGGTAAGTTGATAACCATAGAACGTGCAAAGTTCAAAACTGGCTTCCCGAATTTGACATCCAATTTCTCGTTAAACACATCTTCGCCAAGCTCTTCCTTAGCTTTTTTTCAAATTGTGGAACTAGGTGTTCTGGAATAACAATAGATTCTTTCATCGATTGTACCTTCTTTCTATTTTTTTAATTTAAAAAAATTATATAGGATTTGATATTAGACCTACATTCTGTTATAATTTAAGTAAATAATAAAAATTTAAAAAGAAAGAAGGTTAACAATGGTAAAGAATACAAAAGATATAGATTTCAATTTGAAGTTGGAATTTAGTAAGTATTTTAATGACATTATCAAGTCATTGGTTAGTGAAAGTGAACTGTGGACTATTCATTCGGAAAAACTATGATGGGAATATAGTAAACGATGATTCAATTTTGTATTTCAATTTAGAAGACAAAAAAAGATTTTTTTGTTAGTAAAAGAAACTTATGCGGAAATTAAAAAAACTAACCTTTAAAGGTTTACAAGTAAACAGATTAAGACTTATTGGTTTTTTTACCAAGAGAACTTGTTTATTCTTGTAATATGGACTATTCTAATCTATTAAATGTTATAAATAATGACATCGAATTAAAAAGTGAAGTTTTTAAAAATTTATCTAAAAATATTATTCAATATTTTTTTAATGCCGATAAATTTGAAAAATTCAAAAACAATACGAAAAAGTTATTAACTTTACAAAAAAACTCCTCCTTCTTATAACAGAGAATATCGAGAAGTTTTCGTAGATTGTTTGAAACAAATAGAAAGTTTTGATTCTCGTTTGCTAGAAATATGCAAAAAAATATTTTCTCAGGGAATTGAAAAAAGAAACACTCTAGTAGCCGAGATTTATTTGAATATGGTAGAGATAGATGATTGGAATACCTATTCAATAAAAGATCTCGAGATGTTTTTTGAAAAAAGAGTAATTCAGAAATCGTTTGCTTATTTAAGAAGTTATCTCCCTTATACCTTCAACTACGAACGTGCTCCGTTCTTATATTTGAAGGTTAGAGAATTGCACGATTATCTACTATCAGATACTGATCAACTTACTGATGATTATATTTATAGAATAAAGAATTTCTTCATCTATATATTCTTTTGCTACTTTGATAAAGAAAGAAAAGACGTAACCTTTAGTAATATTCTGTCTGGATATTTTAGAGAGAACGAATTGAAAACGCCTGGTATTCCTGAATCTCCATTCAATGTTTATATCTTCCACAAAAAAATCAGAAGAGATTTACACGACTTTATGAAGATTGCCCTTGAATATTTAATTGAGAGATCAGAAGATGGCAGGGTTCAATTTAATCTTAGCAACTATTCTCACAAGGACATAAATGTTGAAAAAAAGAATGGTTGTAAAACCTTTCACACAATTAAAAAGTTTTTATGAAGATTTTTATTTGGTTTATAAAAAAACTTCAGAGAGACAATCCTGATTTATTAGAGAAAATTGATTTCACTTACGATTCAAAAAGAGAATTTTCAAAAAGTTTTTAAACTTTAAGAATTATTCCAATTTTAATCGTGAATTTTCAGACGATGAATACTTTTTATTACAGAATAGCCAAGATTCTCTGTAAAAACATTTGATTTCTTCTCTGAAATAATGAAAGACAATGATAAAAACTGAACTGGAATTATTACAGAAAGAAGTTGCTCTGTACCGGGATCAAGTAGAGTTTTATAAAAAAACTAAAAGAAAACAAATAAAAAAAGAGGTAAAACCTCTCTTTTTAATTGACTTTTGAGGTCATTTTTGATATTCTATATATATAGAAAGCGAGGTAACTTTATGGGATATACGGGAATCCTTATGCCAGACGGATCTTTTCACGCTTGTGAACGTATGGGACATAGTGAATTATTAAACAAACTTCTTTCCGACGAATATTTCCAGTATAGACAGTTAAGCTCCGTTCAAAAAAATCCCAGAAGGCGGCGCTTGCTTGTGGGACACTGATTTTAAGTTTATCAGTTTTTGAAGGTGATATGACATCTGAAGTTCGTGAATTTGTAGAATCAAACTTAAATAATTTCAGCGAAGAACAACTGAAATTAATTAAGACGAAATTTATGTTTCAATTCGGCAAGGAAAGCAATGAATTTAAAAAAATATCGCCAAAGAAATTGAAAAAAATTACTATAATTTTTTTAAATTAAATTTATTGCCAATAATGGCTAGAAAGAAGGATTTTATGAAATTTGAATTTCTAAAAAGACCTTTCAGGAACAACTCCTGAAGAAATCGCAGCAAACGGACGCTTCACTGTTGAGGAAGCAAAGGTTATTTCTGGTGCTAAAGTTGCAGTAGAACAAGCACTTGAATTGTTGAAGAAAAAAAGGAACTTGATGACGATGTTATCAACGTATCTAAAGATATTCTTGTTGGTAATGTTTCAGTAGAAACTGTAGCTACTGAAATTCCTTTTTGGTGTTGTAACAACAAAATTGCCTTTTTGGAACCCTATACGTGGGTCCAACAACATTTGAAGGTCAGCCTGGTTTGATGGAAGAAGTTGTAATCAAGAATATCGCAACAGGTGAAGAAACGGTAGTTTCTCAAGTTGTTGTGAAAGCTCCGGTTCCAGCTCAAACAATTGCTATGGACGAAGATCCAAGCAAGAATGATTTGGTAGGAAATAAACCACCATTCAATCATCAATCGCCAATTGCTCATCCAAGTCGTCCAAACTTCCCTGGAGCGTATTTTTGCTAATAACTCACAGGATCATTTGCGACCAAAAGCTGCTTTCCATCCACATCAGGATGATTCACAAGCAAAGGTCGATTTTATGAAAGAAAACCAATCGGATGACAAACAGTTTGAAGGTCGTGGTATCACGATCGAAGAACTTTTATCTGCAATGGGTGACGACGGACGTGAAATTCGCTTCGTACCAATGCACGATGAACTACCTGGTCTACCACCTCAATTCTCTCCAGAACAATTGCGTTCAATGTCAATTGCTCGAGAGCTAGATCGTGAAAATGAACAGTCTCAAGGATTTGAGGCATTCAAGAATTTTCTCAGCCTGCAATAAAAAAAGAAAGGAAAAAAACTCTTTCTTCTTATAAGACAATAAAAGGGTAGATTACAAATCTATCCTTTTTTTATTTAAATTTAAATTAAAAATAGTTATAACAATAAAAAGGTGGTACTCTAGTTGAAAAAAAGAAGAATAATACTAAAAATAAAAATCTAAAAAAACAAAGGAAAAAAACTATTGGAATTACCGGAAAAAGGTAATCATCGTATCTCACGAAACTGACGGGAAAAAAATCATAAGTTCAAACGACTCAAAAAAATCAAAAAAACTTATAGAAAACTCAATTCTGATATTACAGAAGACCTCACTTAAATCCACTGTTACAGTTGAAAGTGTAGAAAGATTCTTAACTGATACAGATTTTTAGAATTTCAACACTAAAAACAATTGGAGAAAAAAACAGCAACTGAAGATACAAAAAGAAGAGAATCTCTCGCTCTTGAATTATTTCAGAGAGAACTTTGAATCTGAAATTTTTTTGAAGGAGAGCCATTGGCTGATAATTGTGATAGAAGAGTGTTCAAAAATTATTGCTTAATTGAAATATTGTTTTAAAAAGACCGGGAAACCGGTTTTTTTGTTTTTTTATTTTTTTGCTCTTTATTTTTTTATTCTATAATTATTACAAATAACAAAAAAATACCTGATGTAATATCAGAAAAGAAGGAGAACAAAAAAATGGCAAATAATATCACTAATAAACAAATCTTTGATTTGATCAAAATGGGAGTTCAAGTAGAAAACGGAATGAAAAAGTTCAGATGTTTTGAGTCTTGAAACTCTGGAAAAATATGTCAACAATGTTGATGTATTTTCCGAAAAATTCCTCTTGATCAATGTTGACCAAGATGGAGACTTAGATCTTAGGCTTACTATTGCTCAAGATATCTTTTTCAAAACCTTCTACTTCTGAAGAAGAAAAGGTTAAAAATCTCAAATGAATTGAGATTTGAATTTTACTTGGAGTTGAAAAACTTCAGGTATTAACATTTAATCTTGCAAGATACAAAAAAATCAATCTCTGGGTTAGGGGTTGATTTTTTTAATAATTTATTTGCTATAATTATTACAAATAAAAAAACGCTGTAAAAACAGCAAAGAAAGAAGGAACTTTATATGAAAAATATTAAACATTTTTTTCAAAAAAATAATGTTGCAAGTGACACTTTTAAAGAAGTGTCAGAATTTATGGAAACTTCTGATTTTTGAAAAAAACAGGTTAGGAACCTTATCAAGTCATTAAAAAAATACAAGAAGAATTTTTTTAATGAAGTCAGAAATTCTAGTAATTGATTACTCAGAGTCAACAACGGAAGAAAGCTTATTTTCAGAAAAATTCTTGGTTGAATTTAGTTGATTTTCTTAAAAACTCAACTAAAAAAATATACGAAGAATCTAGTGATAAAGAGTCTGTTCAGGATTATATTGTCAAAACAATTAAGAGTCAATGTTATTCTGATATTGGTTATGGAAAACACAATAACATCGACAGTATAAGTTATTTAATTTCATACATTGATGAAAAATGCAATCTCTTACGACATAAAGGAAAAAGAAGTTGGTAATGACAACTTTGATCAAAGATTGTAAGTGTTATGACGATTATCATAATGAATATCATTTACAATGTAATAATTACGGATATGTTAATGGTATCGTGAATACAGACTTATTACGTCTTCTGAAACTGGACTATTTCGGTAATTTTTTTATAATTTATGTAAAAAAATTTAGATAAAGATTATTGTCTTAAACTTTTTAAAAGTACGCTGTCGGTTTAGAAGATGAGACTTGGCTAACATCTTTTATTGTTTCAGAAATTAAGAACAACTTTCAAAATGTCATCAAGTCTTGGGCGGAGGAGAGTTTGAAAGTTTCTTCGAAAAATTTTCCGCTTAGATCTTTTCCCTTACAATTTTTTTACAAGAGTGGAAGCTTTAAGGTCGATAAAGAATTTTTATTATGAAAGCTCAATAACGGCAGCAATGTCTAAAATGAGTTCGGATGGAAAATACGGAACTGTTTATGAATTGACAGATTATTACAAAAAAATTTGTTGACAACAATCATAAATAAGGATTATGATTCTATTTTGCAAATTGATGAATGCGAATGTGAATGTGAAGACTGCGAAGATGGAGATTGCGAATACTGTGAATATTGTGAATGTGAATCTCAAAAAAATCTTGGAAAGAAATGGATTATCCAATGGATGAGTGGGAGGCAATCGCAAAAATCAGTAAAAATTTACAAATCTAGATTTAAACAAATTGCGAGAAGAACTAACACCTCTGTTAGAAAAAAAGCTTTTTAATAATCTGATTTTTTTCTGAAATCTTTACGGTATCTAATTATTATAATGATTGTAACAAACCAAGTGGTGCTGAAGGTTTGTATGATTACATTAATTTGAATGTATTGTCAGACTTGTTATACCACCTTAAATGGTTCCCTTCTAAATTCAATCTTGCTAAGATTGTATACAATGAAGATAATTTTTCTTGAGGCGGTAGAAAAAAACTATCTTTTTGCAAAAACACCTCAAAGAATTTGAAGGTGTAGACTGTAATACTTATGTTGTTCTTTCCAAAGATGTTACAGAATATTATTCTGATAAACTTCCTAAATTAGAGAAGTTAGTGAAGGATAAATTGGGTGATAATGCAAAATTGGTTGTGTATGGCACTCCTGAGTTTGACGATCAGATGAAATCTGTTCAATTGGTGGATTTAGCTCCAAAAATATCGGATTCAACGAATCTAAGTTAAAAACAACCCCTAACTCAGGGGTTGTTTTTTTACTGCTTTTTCGTTATAATTAATAAAAAAAGATTTTTAATACGGGGTAGTAGATGAAAAAAATAGATATTTTTCTCAAAAAGGAATGTTGCCACTGAGACCTTCAACGAAGTATCGAGAATCATTGAATCACACGATTTTTGAAAAAGCAAATTAGGGACTTTGTAAAAATCAATGAAGATCCGAGAAGTATTCCTGATGAAATCAGAGGTTATTGGTGTAGAAAGTATCGAATTAGCAAGCAAAGAAAAAGTTTTTTTCCGAAAAATTCTTGGCTTAATTTAGTTAATTTTTTTGAAAAACACAACTGAATTTATATGAAAAATTCAGAAAAATAAAAAAACTTAGTGCAAGATTATATAACGGAGACAATCGACTCTCATTGTTATTCGATCTTCGGTGATAATAATATTTCCTCGAAGAGTAAGAATGTGGATGATTTAAATTATTTTCTTACTGATCTAAAAAGGAGTAACATTTTTCATACGATATAGATAAGAAGACAATTTTAATGTTTGTTTCTGAGACTGGAGAGTATATTACAAAAGAAAAAAATATTTTTTTACCAGTTTGGATATTATGTTGATAACGAAATACAAATTAATACAAACCTTCTTAAAATATTCTCTTTCGATTACTTTTTGGAATTTTAGGGATTTATACAAAAAAATTTAGACAACGAATTTAATTTTAAATTTTTTTGAAATATGCCGTTGGTTTTAGAAGATGAGTCTTGGTTAAGTTCTTTTTATTGTTTTCAGAAACTAGGAATAATTTTTGAAAACATTATTTCTTCTTGGATAGAGGAAAGCCTAAAGTTTAACTCAAAAAGTTTTTTTCACTTAGAATTATTCCCTTACAATTTTTTTATAAAGATGGAACACTTGTACTTGAGCCTAATTTCGAATCAGAGTATGAAATTACCGATTATTTTTTTCTAAAAAGAACTATAATGATAATTATGTAACTGTTAACGAATTAATTGGTTATTACAAAAACCTTATTCAAGACAATAATAAATAAAGAATACGATACTCTTTTACCAGAAGATGATGATTATGATGAGTCTATTTATTGGGCAAATATTGAATATCCGGTTTCTCAATGGGCTGAAAAAAAAGTAAAGACTTCAAAAATTAACAAACCCTGATGTTGATAGGTTAAGAAAAAGAATTATCTCCTTTGCTAGATCAAGTATTTGAGAATTTGACACTATCAGACATTGCAGCTGTTTCTAATTATTATGTTAGACGTTCCACTCGTGATGGTTTATATTATAAATTTTCTTTAAATATCTTATCCGACTTGTTACATCACATTGGATACTCGCCTTCAAAAACTTAATATCGGAAAAAAATCATCTTCAGGGAAAGAAAAACTTTTGAATACGATAGAGGAATTATCCTCAGTTAAATATCTGAAGGAATTAGAAGGTTTTTGATTTTGATATTTCTATCATTCTGACTGAAGATGTTACAGAATATTATGCAGATGAAATTCAACAGCTAGAAAAAGCTGGTAAAGGACAAGTTGGGTGATAGCGCTAAATTAGTAACCTGCAATTCTCCCGAATATGATGATTGTAGAAAAATCGATAGATGTTACGGATTTGTTCCCAAAAATATCGCATTCAGCGAATTTAAAAATAAAAACAGCCTCTTGCTTAGGGGGTTGTTTTTTTGTTTTTACGTGATATTTTTTTCAGTTATAATTACAACAAATAATAAAAATTCAATCAGTAAGATTGGAAAAAGAAAGAAGGACATTTATGACAAAAATGGAAAACAACAGCATTGCCATCGAAAGCACACGTCGTGATTGGCATATTCAAAATTTTTAAACAACTTTTTTTCAAAAATTTAAAAAAAGTGATGATTCGATTTTGGATAAAAAAATATTGATGAGCAAACAAAGACGTTTGTTGATTTCGAAGACTTAAAGCAAAAACATCTTTTGGTAGATTAATTTTAAGCTTCGAACAAGATGAAGTTTTTGATTGGGAGCTTTGAAAATTTACTCTTAAGTTTGATCACTTACACAAGGCAGGATCTCCTTGATGAAGATTGTTTCATCGAACTTTGTGCAATTAGAAATGGAAATTTCCCTTTCATCTTTTCGGATGACCTGAGCTCTTTGGAATATAAGGAAGAATGGTACGAAGTTCGTTACCGTGATAGTATGATTCGCCTAGAGGAGTTTATGTTGACTTACGCAAATCATATTTTTAAAGAGTTTTTTTGGGATAAAAAAACGACAAGGATAATTGCAATGAAGTAGGAGAAATCGAAGGTTATTTAACTAAGATGATTTTTGAAAAAAAGTTGAAGATCTTATCTCGAATATTCAAGATTTCGAAGATTCCCTAAACGATTACAATCCTACGATTTTTTTATCAACCCAAACGAATATAAGGTTTTTGAGTGCAAATGATGTTGACTCTAAGAAGGAATATATCAAAGTTCCCCTTCTGACAGAGTTTAAGCATAAAAATTCGTCTGAAATTAATGGAGCAGCGATTCTTGCTGCATTAAATAAAGAGCAGGACTTGTTTCGTGACATTTTTGAAAGAAAGTTTTTCTAATTCAATTTGAAAAAAATATTTGGATTGGATTACCAACACAAAAATCCGGCTTGAATTATATCGGGACTCCATCAATTACTGATGTATTCGAACAATACTTGCCAGTTGATTTGCTAAAGGATGAGGAGATTGTAAAAATATCTTTATCGTTCAAGAAACGAATTATCTGAGCTCTATGGGGCAAAGGTGTTCCTTTTGCAAGAAATCGTGTCACCAGAGCAATTCAATAGAATCCTTTGAATTAAAGAGTAAAGGTTTCAATTTTTTTAAGAACAAAAGTGGCAATTTCAGCCACTTTTTTTGTTTTTTTGATATTTTTTTTTAAATCTACATTTTCTTTTCTCTGTTATAATTTTTAGAAATATTATTTATATCCTAAAAAGGATTAGAAAGAAGGAAATTTTTATGAGTAATTTTATTATTCTAAATAATCAAGTTGTAGAAGGTTTGGAAGTCTGTAGTATTTTTTTGATTCAGAAAAGTACGATATTTTTTTAAAGGTGTAACTTTTTTTCGATTGATCAAAAAAATTTGCAGAAAAAGTATTTGTCTAACTTTAAAAGAAACAACCGTTGTTGTAGGTATCCAGGATTCGGACGTACAAGAACGTGGGCTTTCATTAGAACAAAAAAACAAATCAAACAATTGGTTGACAACACAAAAGTATTGTCTTCCGGTTTACCAATAAAGATGTTTGAAAAATTTTTTTCTCGATCCATTCAAGATCGCATTTTGGAGGATAGTTATCAACTCCGTATCCCATTATCAAAAAAACAATTCACACAAAGATGTATTTGTTGAAAAAAATTCTGAAAGTGGAGATACACGTTTGATTATCGGATCTGCAAACCTATCAAATCAAGCATTTTTCTAACACAACTCCTCAATTGGAATTGCTGGAGATTCGTGATAATTCTGAATTATTTTTTTTAGAGTATGAAAACTACTTTGATACTGAAATTATTTCAGAAACTGTTGATTTCTTTTGGAAATTCAGTTCGAAAAAAAGCAAAAATCAAAAAGCTCAAAAAGAAGAGGAAAAACGTAACAATCACCTTTACACCAAAAAGAGTTCGGTGAGTTGAAGGTTAATCGCATTTCAGAGCAATTTGATCAAATCAAGGACTCAGTTTCTTCCGGAAAAAAATTGAACAAACCATTATTGATGAGTTAAAAAGAAGAGGCCAAGATTGTTGACATTCGAAGCAAAAGAATTGAAACAGGAGTTCGATGATGTTGACTTAGCTGTACGAATCACAACGGCAACAGTAAATGTTCGTACCGGGAACGGAAAAGCTGATGTTAAACTTCACGAAAAACTCCGAAGTGAAAAAAACGGGTTTCTAATCTGTTGCGAGACAACCTACTTGCCAAGAAAGTTAAGGCTGAAGTTTTACCTCGTGATTTGCTTATTTCACGTCCTGCAATTCGTACAGATTCAAATTCAGGTCTTTCTTTAGGTATTAAAGAAAAATGAAATAAAAAGCTGAAGATAGTTCAGTAGTTGAGAACTTTAAATATCATAAAGTTGGTAAGAAGCTGGATGATGAAGGGATCAAGAAGTCAGTCTTGTTGATTGATAGCATTATGAAGAATTACAAAGAATTTGTTCCAAATTACACTCCAGATTATGGTAAACGAGTTATCGAAGCAATTGCTTTTGCTTTTACTAGTCCGTTTTTGAGTGAAATTCGACAAAATACAAGTCTAAATTCAGAAGCCCTTGATATCCCACTGTTTGCAGTTATTGGTGGAACCGGTGGTTCTGGAAAATCAAAACTTCTTAATATTATCAATCGTATGCTTGGTCTGAATGATATGACTGAGCCAACAACATACAGCGAATTAGTTGTGGATGATAGTGTTCAAAAAAATTCAAAAACTATCACACAGCTCAAGTATTGGATGTTGGAAGAAGATAATGTAGCGCCTTTACTCATCGACGAACTTCCAGATAAGTTTTTCGACGCAAAAGGTGTTCAATTTATCAAGGACGTTGCAAATATTTCCGGTAAACAACCTCATCTAACGCCAGCGTTTATTTGTACAACGAATGCAAGCGATATGGTAGCAAAAGAAGAAGCGATCACTCGACGTATGTACTACCTCTTGAACGACCGCAAGTTTGATGATCAGTACCGTGATATTTCAACAGAAAAATACAACGAATTGTTCAACGAAACAACCGATGAATTGTTCCAAGATTTTTGTTCTCCGTTTTTTTCTGAAATTCTTTCAGATGAGAATACAGAGTGGAAATATTACAATCACGGTAAAGTTGACTTTTTGAAAAACACACGTACAATCTTCGAAGAATACTTTAAAATTGCAGGATTTGAAAGCCTTCCGGATTACTTCCCTGAAGAGCGTGTAGACGATACAAACAAAAACAAACATCACAATGTGGAAACGTTTGTATACTGCAATGCCAGAATTATTCAAGAAAAATTTCTGATGATGAAACAAATCAAGATATCTATATCTTGAAGTTATCGGATTTGGATCATAACTTCCAAAAAGATAATATGTATTCTAAAGAAAAGAAACCAAGTTCGGTTTATTCTGAGGCACTAGACAACCGTGTTTTTAGCCTCAACTCGAACTAAAAGCCGATTTGTTTATTGAGTTTTATGTGAATCAATTTTCACGATTGGATTGGCATTCCTGAAGTTAATTCAGAGAAAGCAGAAGCTGTAATTAATTCAGTTGAATCTCAAACCAAACAAGAAACAAGCAACAAAAGGATTCTTTGGTCGATTATTTGGAAAAATAAAAAAAGAGCAGCCTAGTGCTGCTTTTTTTATAATTTAAGAAAAATATTATTTTTTTATCCTAACTAAAAAGGATTAGAAAGAAGGAAATTAATGAAAAAGCACAAAAAGAAATTAGGAATCGTGAGGCTGTATCATATTTTTAAAAAAATATTGAAAAAAATACTTAAATAGTGAGTCAGCTATCAATAACGTTACTGAAATCATTGAGAGCTTTAATATCCAAAGAAAAATTTTTCGATTTTTCCAAGATATGTTTTCTATAAATTACGATGATTATGACTTTGAAGATATTCCTCTAATTGATTATTATAATCTGTTGGATTATTTGAAACAGAATATACCTAACATTTTAGAGTACAAACCGGGATCAATATTATCAGGAGAAGATCACGCTAGACTGATGACTGTCTGTGATGAAATTTCAAAGCAACAAACAATACATCTTATTATTTCTAAACTGGCAGAACAGTTGAAGCCGGTTTCATTATCGTTCGATGTAAATAAATCAGTTATTTTGTTATCTAAAAGAAACAACAAATCACTTAAATAGTAACATTGGAATTAACTTAGAAAAATAATACAGGTAAGTTTAATTGTAATCTTTTACCACTTTTCAATTTGGAAGTCTTGGTAAGGCCCTTTATTGATATTATCTCTAATCAACAAGAAATCGTCCTGGCATTTTTGAGATATATTTCTGGTTCTTGTGATATCAAAGAACTATCATCTTATATTGTTTCAGAGATGAAATATAACCTATTAGAATCAATTAGCAATTTCTCTCTTTCTAAGGAAGGGGCAAATTTGTCAAAAATATCCAGCCAATTTTTACTCTGAAGAAGAACTAAACGATGTATTTTTTTTGGAAATAATGTCAATCGTAAGTCTCTTTTTAGAGGAATGAACGACTCTTTTTGGGATTGCTGTCTCGCCAATGAAAAAATTAGCAAAATTTTGTTCGAGGCTCACAGCAAAGATAAAATCCCTACCGATATACTTTATTCTTTTTATCGAAATAGATTTTTTTACAACCTTATACCTTGGTATACTAATATGGACAGGAAATCCCAGAGGATGTTTTTTTGCTCAACACTTTTACTGATGTTGCAGAAAAATCCCGACTCTGATCCAATTCCAGTAGATGTTATTACAAAATTACTTACAGAAGAAGAACTATTCTTCGTAGCTAAGAAATATTATAAAAAAATTTACTTAATAATCTACTATCAAAAACAGTATACAAAAAGCATTACAGGAATCCAAATTAATTAAAAATTGATATTGACGAAATATCCAAAAAGGTTTTTGTGAAAAGTTATAAAAATTCATCTAAAAAAATTACAGAAGATCAATTGTCTGAATTAAAAATTGGAAGTTTTACCTTTGCTTAAGCAAGTTCAGGGATTATTGATTTTTTTAAAGATATTAATCTAGGCTTAAATCTCTTGAATTTCAATAATACTTTGGAACATTCAAAAGATTTCTTCCCGCTACTTCTTCGAGATTATGGCGAATGTGCCTTTGAGGATCTTTTTAGAATTTTCGACTGGTACCCAGAAAAAAATATAATTTCTTGACAGTTTATTCTGACGCAGAATCTATCGCAACTAGTTTTTGAAACTTTATCTATCCTGAATCGATTGCAGGAAGGTGCTGATTTTGAAATCGACTACTTATTCTTTTTTTAAAAATTTTACAGCGGTAGTGATTGGTTTTCTAATAAGAAAAAAGCTTATAGAACAAAAATTTGGAAGATATTTGTGGAAAAAGAATTTAATTTATTAGCCGAAGAAGATTCTGATGAGTTCAGAAAAAAATCTTGAAAAATCTTAATTCGTTATTCAGTATTACAACAAATACTCCTAAATTTTCATTCAATTTAAAAATAAGAGTCTTGTTAGGCTCTTATTTTCATTAATTTGAAAATATATAGTTTTTTTCTGATATAATTTAAGAAAAAAATGCTACCGTGTGGTGGCTTAGAAAGAAGGTAATAAATATGAAAAAAATACACAACCGATTTCAAACTCAAAAAGCTCTGAATATATTCAAGAAAAATCGGTAATTTTCTTGAGACTGATGAAGCACACCAACAAGTACTTGAAATTATTTCAGAGATGAAATTGAAAGATGTTTTCGAAAGATATCAACATATTATTGAATCTAACTGGAGTGACCCTTGTGGTATTTTCTTAGAAGAAAAATTACAAAAAGCATTTTGGATTTCTATAAAGAAAAATATTCCGAAATACACTGGTGAAAAATTTTTCCACCGCAAAATATTAAAAAAATATTAGTGAATTTACAGATAAAAGCAAATTTATTTGTTAATGTTGGTAAAAAAATCCAAATGTAAGGTCTATTGATAATTATCTTAGAAAAATTTGAAAATTTAGACTTATGCTTCGATTTGAATACAAATAAATTAATCGTATGCAAATATGATCGGATTTATTTTACATCTAAAACATATCATAAGGTTGATTCATTCGTGAAGTTGGATGTTTTGCGTCTATTTAATTTTTAAAAAGCATTTCTAGTATCAAAAAAATATTCACGAATTTTTATTGCTGGATCGGTGTCGAACATTTGATTCGTTACGTTTCTGGGTTTATTACAGTGGAAGAGTTTGCTTCTGCAATTATTTCAGCAATGAAGAAAAAGTTTGAAGGACTATGTTGAATTTTTGGGTTAATCCAAAAATCAAACACTGATGAACAAAAGATGTTCGTCTTTCCTCCCGATTTTTTTTACAGTAAAGATGAAATAATTGATTACTTTATCAAAAAAACACGATAACTTTAATGATTTGATTAATTCAGATATTTTTAGAAAAATTTGTTGGATCCCCAAAAATAAAAAAATAATAGCTACTTGAAATCCATTTTAGAAGAGGGTATTAGTATTGATCAGCTTTCAAAAGAACAGTTTTTTTAAACTTAGTTATTATGCTTAAAAAAATAAGTTTAAAAATCAGTGGTTATTCTGAATTAACTAAGAAAGAAAAAGCTATCAGCCGCTTTTTGATTACTTCGATGATTACGATCAATTAAATTTAGAAAAATAAAAAAATTAAACCTATTTCGTTGAGTATTTTACAAGAGTTTTATACGGAAGATGAAATTTTTGAACTTGCAAAAGGAGAATATCCGGCAAGTCATAAAAAAATGATTGACGAATCTGATGAAGATTACAAAAAAATGATAATTTGGTTCTCTGTTTGAGGGATAGAAACCGGGAAAAGAGAGTTCAATTCTCTTACGAACCAACAGATGAGAATAGAACTTTAAAAAAATTTCAGAGGAACAACTTGCTGAATTAAAAATCAGAGTTTATTCCTATGCTTGAAAAAAATCCAGGATAAGATTTGTTATAAATTCAACAACACGCTAGGCACTTTTGATCCTTCAATTAATACAGCAGAGGGGTTTCACAAGGGGATTATCAAAAACAACCCGTCTACAACTTTCGGCGATCTTTTTAAATTATTAGATTGGTATCCTAAAGTAATTAATGTGCTTGTTTGCGTAGATATGATGAAAGATTTTTCTTACAAAAATTGAAAAGCTGTTCTCTTTTGAGTGATTTGATTAATGTATACGGGATAGATACAAAAAAATCACCGTGCTATTACCAGAGAAATTTGATGGTTTTTATAAAGAAAACAAAGACAAAATTGGTATTTTTGTTGAACCAGATGTTCGGCGATAATACTGAAGTTCTCCTCTCCGGTTTTGAGGAACATACAGAAAAAATCAAATCAGTTTGTAGCAGAACGAACAATTCTAGTAGGGATTTACTATTCGATTTTTGAGGTTGTGAAATAAAAAGTATGAGTTGGGCTCATACTTTTTTTGTTTATAATTAAAAAAAGAATAAAAAAACTGGATTAACCAGAGAAAGAAGGAAACATTATGAAAAACAACAAAAAAACAACTTTTTTTAGCTTCAAATAAACTTAACGAAGTTAAAAAAATAAGCTTGAAGATACTGATGTTCAAAAATCAATTAGTGTCAGTTTTAGAAAAAAATATAGGCTGAAGGTAAAAATATGTAAATCCTTATTACTATTTCCACCATTACAGTTGAAAAAAATAATACTCAAAAATGTATATTTTTCCTTTTGTAAAGTTTGTTAATTAAAAGTAACAGTGACTTTACGTGGCGTACTGCACGCCTCTACCAAGTCAGAGAATGTATTCTCGTTCCAGGCTGCATTTGAAATTAAATATTTCTTTAAAATATTGAGCGATCCATTAACGTCTGCGTTTATGGTTTTATTTTTTTGCTCTTATATAATCCCCTACAAGTTCTTTTCACCGGAGAAAGAAATATTTGAAGGATTTGGATAAGTTGGTATCGGATCATTATCCAAAAAAACTTGACTTACTAGTGTAGGACTCTTCTTGTTCAATAACTTCAATCCCTACTTCTTCACATAAATAAGCAAGTTTATTTTTAAATTTATAAAATGGAATGTTCGTAAAGTTTTGATTATTTCGTTTTCCAATATTAATGTTTTTGTTTCCAGCCAGTGTTTGTTCCGATAACCAGAACATCAATGGACTGTGAAACTAGGTAATTCACTAAATATTTGGCTGACTTTGACAAATAATCATTAACCTTCATCTCCCTTTTGTATCTAATAAAATTAATCTTGTTTGAGGAGTATTGTTTGCTAGGTAATAAACTCTGATATTTCGCAATCATTTTATTTGAGTATTGATTGATACTTTTTTTAAGGGTTTTCCATTTATAATGAATGGATTGAACGAGTTTGAGGTTACAGTTGCAAGGTTATTCAATCCTAAATCAATAGAGGCAAACTTTTTTTATTCCTTTTTATTTTTTTAACTTTCTTTATTTTCTTGTCGTATAAAAATTTCAATCAAATAATATCCGGTTTTAGGTATCAGTCTAACGACCTTAACATCTTCCTTTTTTTGAATTTTGTGGGAAAGATAATGTTCGTCTTCGATAGCTTTATAAATCCATCTTTTTTTAAAAAGATAAAGCTCCACTTTCGTATTCGGTTACAAATCGACCATCTTTATCTAAATACTTTGGAAGTTTTGGTTTAAAAATTGATATTCGACTTTTTTTGATTTTATAAAACTTTTGATTGCCTCATCAACTCTCATCTGAGTATGTTTTTGAAACCTTTGCAGGAAGAGCACGGTAATCAACTTGATTGTTTACTACAAATTCTTTGTTTATTTTGTTATAAAACTTAAATACCCCATCCTTAAATAAAGATTGTCTTTCAGCATAAAGTGTGGAATTGAATAAATTTTTTTGCTCAAAAAAACAAACCCTATCAATTTCTTGATATAGGGGGTTGTTTTTTTCTTTACAAGAATAGAATATCGTCTATATTCAACCATCCTTTAATACCTCACAATTTATCAATTTTGACTTTTTGATCATTTTATTGTACCTCCTTTATGTATTATTATAACATAAAAACAAAAATAAATTAAAAAGCATAAAAACTGTATATTTAAGGTGTTTAAAAAAACAGTTTCCAACCCTGGCTTTATTTTTTTGCTATTTTCTGTTATAATAAAAAGCAACAAAAAAATCCCAGGAAGAGAGAGATGAAATACCTATGGTAAAAAAAGACCAAAAAAATATAGATAACAGATTTTCGTATATCTTTAATAAATTAAACGACTTTTTGGATCAAGATTGCGCTGTTAAGTCATTGGCGGAATTTTTAGAGTCAATAAACTCAAAGGAAGTATTCAATATCAATAGACATATTTTTCTGAAACGTGATGATGAGTTATCTTCTGACGATTTACTGTCCGAGGATAATTGGTTAGATTTTCTGAAATTTATTAAAGAAGGGGTTGTTGATTCTGAAACAAATAAAGAAGTGAACGGTCAGGATTTATTCAAGAAGAAACTTGACGAGTTATCCCTACGTTGCGAAAACACCGATTGGGGTCTTTCTTACATAAATAACCATCTAGAAATTTTTGAAAATTTAATCTTATCTTTTGATCTTGATAAACTTGATTTTTCAATGACCCGGAGTAAAGTATTGGATTACTTAATTGACAATCAAGAATTTTATTACAAGTTTGATGGTGATTATGTAGTAGAATTAAATTCTTTAGCTTTATTAAATTTAGGTAGCTTATCTTCTATAGATTATATTTCGAAAAAAACTTGGATAATAGAGTTATTAAAGCGTATCTAAAAATACGTTTCTGAAGTTATTTCAGTGGAAGAGCTTGCCTCTGAAATTATTGAAGAAATTAATAGTCGTCTGGATAAAATTAAGCAGGGAATTGTTGATAAAATGTTAAGTGTTACAATTCCTAGATTTGACCTTCACCCTGTTAGCCTATATTCAGAAGATGAACTAGAACAGTTCTTTATTAAGGAAAAAAACAACTTTAAGTATTTTATTCAATCCGGGTTCTTTGATAGAGTTTTATCCGAAAAAGATGAAAGTGGATATTTTTTTATAAATTCTTAAAATCAAAAACTTACTGTTGAGAATTTAAGCGATGAGCTTTTACTGGAAGCTGTTTCAGTAGAGGAGGGCTCTGTATTTATTGAAGGATTATCTGATTTAACAAAAGATGAAAAGAATGAGTTATATTTTCAATTTGCTTGAAGAATATAATCCGAAAGATATTAAGCGATACAATCATCATATTTTTACAAAAACGTTTACAACGGGGAAGTTTTTTTGAGTTTATTAAGGAAACCTACAAATATTACCTAAACAAACTTTTTTTCCGGTGAGAAAATTGAAAAAAAGAAGAATCTTATGGTTTGCTAGTGACGAACTTAGGAAAGAAAAAATTCGTTTTGTTTGAAAGAGATGATTTCTACAAACCTTATATTAAGTTATCAGAAGAACAAATTTCTGAATTGAAATCAGAGTTGATACCATTGCTTGAATTAATTCAGGATAAGATGTACGTATCTTTAGGTGTTCGCTATCGATATGATTTCTTTGATCCTGACGATGGTATGAAAGATCTGTCGGTTCATCTAGGTTTGTACAATCGTAGCTTATTTTATCAGTTGTTTTTATTTTTATAGATTGGCACCCTAAAAAGAATCAACTTTGTACAAAAAGGTGGATGATGAAAGAGATTTTTTTACACTATTTGGAATGTTATTCATTTTTTTGAAAAATTATTGAAAAACAACCCTGACTTTGATTGCAATTTAATTTTAACATTTGAAGACTCGACTACCTGGGCTAGTGAAAATAAAGATAAAATTTTATTATTAATCAATAATATTATCGGTAACAATGTAACTGTATTGTTTGGCGGAGAGACTGGCGATGATTATAGTTCTGCGGAGAAATTTTTTTATCTTATAACGAATCAAAAACATTTTTTTATGATCTTACAAGAGCTTGAGGGGGTTTATTCACCCTTTTTGCTTTATATTTGTTTTTTTAATTCTGTTATAATTTAAGAAAAATAAACTTTAAAAGAAAGAAGGTAAAAAAATAATGGTAAAAAAATTGGAAAGATTTCAGACTCTGTTGCACTTGAGAGTTTTTCGAGAACTTGATGATTTTCTAAAAAAATAAAAGGGGTGAGGCAATAAAAAAAGCATTGCCGGGTTCATCGAGGAATCTTTTTTTGAAGGACGTCTTTGAGATTCACCAGGATTTCGTTTACACTCAAAGTCTAGGAAGTGGATATCAGGAAATATTAAAAGAAAAAGTAATTGGTTTAATATTATTGAATTTATCAAGGAATTTGTTTTATCGGCAGAAAAGGATGGTTTTGATACCTCAAACTCTGAGTTCTTTTCTAAATTTATCAAAAAAATAATCTACAATATACGTGTGTTAATCACAGACACATCGATAATTTTTTTAATCGATTTTTTTCGGGAAAAATTAATATCTTACGATATCGATAAGAAAAACTTTATTTTTTTCAATAGTGGTTTTCTTATTTCTGAAAAATTATGGGACTCGAAGTAGCGGTATTGATCTATTAAATTTCGATCTATTATTCCAGATTGATGATAACCAACAAATTTACACTAATTGCATTAAATTATTTAGTTTTGAAGATTATCCGTCCATTAAAAAAATATTTTTTTAGCGTGACTGATAAGAATATCACAATCGATATTTTTAAAAATATATCGCTGAAATCATTACAGCAGAAGATTTAGCTTCTAAAAATTCTATCAGAAATAGAAAAATAATCTATCTGAAATTGCTAGTAAATGGGCAACGTTTGATAACGAAAAAAATCCCGATTTTTTTATTCGTTTCCAGCGAAATTTTATTCAAGGGATTATATCAAATCAAGGCTTATCGATGATGATGGGACGCTGAAAAAAATGATATCTAAAGATGTCATAAAAATACTTTTTATAAAAAGCGATCCGGAAAAACAACACCTTTCTCAGAGAAATTTTTTTGACGAATCCTTTAACGCCCAAAGTATTACAAAGCAAAAACATTCTTTTTCATTCTTGGAATCTAATCTTGAGTATGCAATCCCCGGATTCTCAGAATTAAATTCGGACGATAAAAAAAGAGGTTATTTTTTTCAAAAATTTGAAGAGTTTGATCCTTTAAAAATACAATCCTTATCAGAGGATCGAGTTAATAGAGGAATATTTTGATAGTGATGAATTTTTCAAATTTATCAAAAAAATACTTATAAATTTTTTTGATAAATAAGTTGAAGTCTAATATTTCTATTGATAACAAAGAAAGAGATTGTATGCTTGTGGATCTTAACGGAAAGGTTAAATACGTTCTGTTTACTGAAGATATCTTTAGATTTTCAGATTATCAACTGAGCGTATCTCAATTGTCTGAATTAAAAATCAGAATTAATTCCTCTTCTTGAGGAAGTACAGGATAAGATTTATATAAAATGCTATACAGATAAAGGGATACCCTTTAACTTGTCTATGAGTATGAAAAGAAATTTTTGATGTTTTTAGATATTAAAAACATCCACATCTTTGGAAGCTTATTCAAAACAATTGATTGGTATCCTAAAAAAATAATTCTTGTTTCTGATTTTTCTCACCCAGATGACTTTGTGAGTGCGGTGGAACGTTTTTTTCTTTCATCAGAAAGCTGAGTGAGTCTGAAGAGTTTGATATTTCAGCCATTCTTATATCCGAATTGGAGTGGGGTTATAACCACGGGAAACCAATGTCTGATAATAATGGGACTGAGTGGGTTTACAAAAGACACCAGCAGTTGTCAGGAATGATCAAGCGTAAGATTTCGAATGGATATTTATTTTCTAAAAGTTGTACTGAAAATTTTGAAGAAAAACAAAAATTCTTGGATGTGGTATTATCCTACAACACAAGAATGCCAATTTATAAAATTGAAGTTGAAGAGTAGGGTTTCAAACCCTACTCTTTTTTTGTTGATTATAATTTTAAAAAAACAAAGAAAGCCGAATTTTTCGGTAGAAAGAAGGAAAAACAATGGTTAAGAAAAACGGAAAAAAATAATTTTTTTCTATTTATTCAAAGAAAATTCTAAATCACTTAAATAGTGACAGATTTGCGGAGCAGTTGCTCGAGTTTTTTTGAATCAATTCGTATCAAAGATGTATTTGAAACTTTTCAAGACTTTTTATATCAACGATTACTATTCCAGCGAGTGTATCTCTGATTATCTGAAACGTTCTAAAGTTATCAATATTTTTAGAATATTACAGGGAAAAACTTTCCTAAAGAATATAAATATTCAGATATGAGAGAAGATTCTGAGGCTAAAGATTTTTTTCAAGAAAATTTGAGAAAAATGGTTGAAACTGCTGATTTAGAAAGAAATGATAATTATTCAAGGATTTGCAGATTTTTAGAAAAAAATTCGAAAAAAACACAAATCGGATTAGATGTGGAAACACTAGAATTGAAATTAGTCAAAAAAACTCGACCGAAATTCCAACTTTGTGTGATCCAGACTCTGACAACCACTCTAAATTGGACGATACCACTCAAACAATCCAGCTTTTTGAATTTAATCAATATTAGCAGTATGAACAATCTAAATTATAGTTCTGTTGAAGATAAATCTCACTTTAATCTTTTAAGATACATCGCTGGAATTATTAAAGGGGAAGAATTTGCAGATGAACTTGCAAAAAGAAATTAAAGAAAATGTTGCAAAAAAATTGCTTCTTTATCTATTTCTTCGAGAGATTTATCTCACGTAAACCTCAAGGAATTTCCAGCTGTGTTTTTATGAAGATGAGGATTTAGTTAAGTTTATTTTTGAAATTAGGGGATTTTTACAAAAAAAGTTGTAGATATCTACAATAATGATCAGAATAACAAAAAAGATGAAATCCGCAATGGTTAATTGTTTTGATGTAACCAAACTTGATCGAGATATTTTTCACAAGCTATTAGAATCTTTTCCGTGTAGGGAAAAAGATTCTTTGATTCAAATCAAAAGGCTATTCCGGGTTGAGCGCAGAAGAGCAGAAAAAAATGTTTTGTTTTCTACTTTTTGATATTGCTGACGAGTTCAAATCTTACGGATTCAAAAGATGTTCCTGTTAATGTTTTGAAAGATCATTTGAATAACGATGAAATGTTCGAACTTATTAAGAATAAAACAAAAACTGACCTTTTAAATATTCTTCACGGAAAAGAGGATGAATTGAGAGGGCTTGTTAATGTGAAAAAAATAATAAAAAAACAATATAATGTTATCTTGAAAAAGCACATATCCGTTGTACGACTTTGATTTCAAACTTAATGAAAATCAAATTTCTGAATTAAAAAAACAGAATTGGTTCCAATCCTTGAGCAATTACAGGATGTACTCTGTTATGAAAATGATTTTTTTGCAGAAGACTTCAACGGTTTTTCCGGACACAAAGGAAAAGCTTTTTAAATATATAACTAAAAAAACAAAAAAACTATCTATTGATTAATTTGTTTGAGGCAATTGATTGGTATCCAAACGAATACATCTTATCAGCCAAATTTAATGGTATTAATGAATATTCAAAGATAAAAATCAAGATCACATTTTTGTGAATAGATTATCCGAAAAAAATTTGGGTTCAAATTGAAGGTTTGCTTATATAGCGAATACGAGATTCAAGAAAGCTCTAATGGTGGTTTTTTTAGATGAAATTAATAAAAAAATAAAAAAATCTAAAAACTTCTCCAAAAAGGATTTGGGTGATAATTTCCAACTAATTTGTAAAAAAATCTTAGTAATAATTTTTGAGTCTGAATGCGAAAAAAATAATCAAAGGTTCTAAACTTAATCGTAAAACGTTACTATTTAACTTTTCAAAAGAAAAAAATAAAGAGGTTTTTTTATAACCTCTTTTTATGTTCTATAATTTAGGAAAAATAAAAAAATAGAAAGAAGGAAACAAATAATGAAAAAGCACTAATGATAATAGGCCGCTAGTCGAATTTTTCTGATATTGTAAAAAGAATTACATTCTTATGCAAATAGCGAACAAGCTGTTGATGATTTTTGCTTCGGAGTTGCTTAAAATTGTAAATTTACAAGAAGAGTTTGATCTATCACAGAGCTATTTTTTTCTGATGATAAAACAAACAATCATTTACGTAAAAAGACAAACCTAAAGTCTATCATACTCTCGGGGATCAACAAAAAGTACGAGTAGCTTTAAGAATTTAAGAACGGATTTTGTTGATACTTACCAAGATTATTTTGATAAAAAAATATAACAGGAGACAATCCTTTTTGTTAATACAGTAAGGATGTTATTTGATTTCAATTTATACTATGATATCAAAAAAAGAAAAAGGCTTGTTATTTATGAAGGAAAAGTTTGCGATACATCTGGCAGTTCAACGTTTTATTCAAGAAAAAGATTTTTTTCTGGAACTTATGTTAATTGCGTTGAAACCATATTTCCAGTATCTTTTTCTACAAAAAAACAAAATTCGAACTTACTACTCCTAAGAGGTTTATCCGGCTTGGACGATTTACCAATAAATATAGATTGCGAATCTGATTTATTATTCTTGAAATATATCTCAGGAATCATAGATATAAAAAGAATTTTTCTGCTGAATATCTAAAAAGATATCAATCTTTATATTGAGAAATCAGTTGATAATTATCTGAATTTATCTAAAGAAATCCGCTAGGATAATATCCTAGCAAGCTATCCTGCTGAAATTTTCACAGAAGATGAAATAGTCAAGTATATTGGAAATCAACTATTTGATAATGAAAGATACAATTATATATCTGGTGTATTTGATAATAGGGGAGAAAAATGAATATGTTTGCTCCCTACTAGAAAAAGATTTTAGATCCATCTATAACTGATGTATCTAAGATTTTGTCTTTAATTGCTTCAGACCCACACTTTGAATTTGAAAAAAACTTCCCGGCTTAAAAATCCAAAGATAAAAAAAGGATTAATCTTAAAAATTGATGAAGAAATCTCGTGGAGAGGTTCCATTGATTTTACTCGACTATTTTGATAAAGAAGATTTGTATCAAATGTTCAAAAAAATACAGTTATTTATCAACTAAAAAAAGATGGTAAATAATAAAAAAATAGCAGATAAAAAAACGAGTTATCTTTTTGATCGGTGGTAAAATTGTATATTTTGATTATATCATTCCAGATATTGTGCTCAACAAAGAGCAAGTCGCTGAATTAAAAAGAGAAGTTATCCCTCTACTTGAACAAGTTCAGGAAAAAGGTGTTCTTGAAAGTTGAAATTAACGGTGCGGTTGCACCCGAAGGTTCAAAAATCTAACGAAGAACGAGTTTTTTTGATACTATTTACTCTTATCAGAGTAAAATTGAATTTTATTACAATTTGTGTAAGCTGGTAGATTGGTATCCCAAAAAAATTCGTATTCTTTCTGAGCAAGGAAGTAAATTGAACTGTTTTGGGCTACTTTCGTATATTAACGAATTGAAAAAAAGAAATTTGGTTTAGATATTGAATATACATTCTTCATTAAAGAAGATTCTTCAATAAAAATCAGAGAAAGATTTGTTCGGTATTTTGGATGAAAGTTTTGATGATGTTACGGTGTTATTCGAGAAAGATTTGAGCGCAGGTAATCTTAAAGATTTCAAGCTAAGAAAGTCTTACGGGACAGTTGTACGATTTACATCTACAACTTTATCTTATTAAAAAAAGAGGTTATTAAACCTCTTTTCTTTTTATAATTAAAGAAATAAAAATATTTCTGAATTTATTTTAGATAGAAAGAAGGAAGTTTTTTTATAATGGTTATTAGTGTCAAAAAAAGAAAAACGATAAATTGCTAAATCTACCAACAATCACAAGAGAAATTCTTGCTTATTGTGATACAGAAGAGGCTTTGGAAAAATCTCAAAGAAGAGTGGTCTAATTTTAAAAAAATTTTTAGACCAGCTATTAAATTGATTGAAAATTACACTATTCAAAGCGAAGCTGATGAAGACTTTGATTTAACGAAGGAAATTTCAGCAACCAAAGTTATCTCTAATTATTTTTGACAAAGAGAAGCCGATGAAGTGGGATGATTTAAGTGATGATTTCAAGAATGATTATAATGTAATCTTAGATAATTTACAAAAAAACACTTAAATAAATTGATTTTTTTCAATTTAAAGGTGTGAGTTTATCTTACGATACACACAACAAGAAGTTTGTTTTTTTCAAGAAAAAGAAACGAATCTGATGATTACAGAAATTTTAATTGTTTATTAGAAGGAAACAACTCAAAAAAACTTTATTAGCACCTCTTTGTTGGTCTTGGTTGACCTAACGAGGTTTTTCATCAATATCAAACTCCTACAAAAACAAAAAGTTGAATTTATTTGGTTTAAATATTTTTTTGGTATGGCTGAACTAGAAGAATTTCTAAAAGAATTATTGGTTCAGGCGAAGAGAGACTCTAAAGCCAAATTAAAAATCATTTGTTAATAATGTTGAATTTGACGGGGATTACCCAGCAAAAATTATTCAATAAGAAATTTGTTGAAGATTATATTTATAAGAGTGTAGTTGTTGCAGCTCGAAGTTCTAAAAACAGTTACAGTCGAACACATCTTAAATACAAATGAAGATGAATATTTTAATAGTATTTTAAAAAGAGTGTTTGGATGTTTCTAAATTATCTGATCAGGCGTTTTACGCTCTTGTAAGGAATGAAAGTGATTCTTTCATAATTGGCTACAGTGATCTACCTGAAGATTTAAAAGTTGAATTTGTTAGGGATGTTATTAAAAAGATGGGGACATCAAATCAGCCCCTTATCAAATATGCTTACTAAAAAAAGACTTGAATGATTACTTTTCACGAAAAAGAAATATTTGACTTTTTTTAAAAGAAACTTTGAAGGAATTATTGAAATCAATCCATCAATCTAAAGAAGAAAAAGTATAATGTCTATTATATTAAAGTTGATGAGAAAGAATATATTCCAGTTTCCGGTTACAAACCAGACTTCAAAAAAATACCTAACGGAAGATGAACTTTCTGAATTAAAAATCAGAGTTAATTCCTATTCTTGAGAAAAATCCAGGATGAGATTTTTTTGTTTCCTGTTCTTCGAACGTATGGAAACATATTTCAATTTCAAACTTTGTGAATTTGAACGAAGAGGAATTATTGAAAAAAATAATCTCTAATTTAGAGTACGGTGATTTCCTAATACAAGTATTTGACTTGTTGGACTGGTATCCAAATAAAAATAAAGTTATATACGTTGATGGATAAACCTGAAGAGAATCTTTATCTGCGTTAGAAAGTTTAAAAAGACAAGACCTTATCAAAAATAAGAAAAATCGTTTGTTGATTTTTTTATCTTATAAAGAGATATTTGATAAGCTGAAATCTATTTCAGTTGAATATTATTTGTACGAGAAACAATATTCAACTGCCAGATTGGCTTACAATATCAAAAAAATGAGAATGAATTTGATTTAATTATTAAAGAATCACTCGGAGACTTTGATAAGTTCTTTGGATATATCGGAAAAAAATATAAATAAAGACGATTTTATCAAAATTAATAACTCAAAAATTTTTCAAAAAAATGAGTTCGTTTCGTGCAGATGTTTTCTTGTAATAAAAAAAGGTGCGTGGTTATCCGTGCACCTTTTTCTTATATAATTAGAGAAATTAATTATTTCTGGAATTATTCCAGTAGAAAAGAAGGAAAAAAATTTAACTATGGTTATTAGTGTAAAAAAAGAAACTGAGAAAAACGTTAAGTTTATCAAAAAAATCACAAAGGAGATTCTTGAATATTGTGATACGGAGGCAGCCATCGAAAAACCTGCGAGATGAATGGTCTAAGTTTAAGGATTTTTAAAGAGTTACTACAAATAATTAAATACTATTCTCCCAATTATTACGATATCAATAAATCATCTGAAACTTTCTCTCTAGATGAGGAGCTTTCGTTCTTGGATAAGATGAGATCCGTTTTGTCATCAGATGATGTATTAAAATGGGATGATTTAAATGAAAAAAAGATAAAAAAATTATAACTTTTTACTTTCTGAAGTTCGTGAAAATTTTTGATGTTATAACAAACGAACTTTCTAATAAAAAAAGTTGTCATACGATATCTTTCAAAAAGAAATTTGTTATCTCCTATGAAAAGAAAAAAATGATTACAATGATCAACGTATCAACTACATCTATTCAAAAATGCTGTGGTGTAGAAGCAATCAATACTAGTCTTTTTAGTATTGTTTGATTTGAATCGAATTTCAACAATGCAAGCGTCATACAAGACAAAAATTGGAGTTCACTTGGTTTAAATACCTTTTTAGATTTAGTGAACATAGATGAGTTTTTTTCAAAGAAGTTTTACAACAACTTAAGCGTGAGGCAAAGTCTAAATTAAAAAAACTTCACCACCGTACTAGAATATGATTGCAGCTACCCTAGTGGTCTGTTCAGTAAAAAAATTTGATAGAAAAAAATATTAAAGAAAGTTTCATTACAGATGGAACGTTGTATTATAATAGCGTTACAGATCGAAGTATTTTTCAATTATATTTTTTTCAAAAATAACAAGGATGAATACTTTAATAAAGTTTTTAAAGGAAAAACCTGTGTGTTTCGAAATTGAGCGACCAACAACTAGTTTACTTGATCATTTGCCAACCTGAGCTTTACATTGATGGTTATTCAAATCTTGACGATCCAGAAAAAAACAAAATGATTCGAGATATTTTTGCTTCGATGGTCGAACAACGAAAAACTTCACCTGTAGGAGTTTTGATATTGATTTAATTAAAAAAAGTATTTTACAGATGAAGAAATTTTTGTAGCTTTCAAGAGTCGAACAAAAAGAAATTTTTGGAAGCAATATTATCTAAATCTACTCATCCTTATTCTTGCGAAAATAATCTAATTAAATTAGAAAAATGGTAATTATATTGATATTAAAAAAATCATCAGAGCCAACATCGTCGAATTTTTTTCGGAATCTCAGATTGCTGAATTAAAAATCAGAATTTATTCCAATTCTAGAAAAAAATTCAGGATGTAATTTTAGTTAATTTAGAATGGTATAATAATAAATATTTATTAGAATCTGTTATCGATCCAAGTTCAACTAAAAAAAGAAAAATTTTTAAAAAGCTCATTAGGAAGTCTTAGTTATGGTGAATTTTTTTAATGTGGATTTTTGATTTATTAGACTGGTATCCCACACGGGTTCTTCTAACTAAGAAGATTAGTCATCTTGAACTTAAAATCAAAAAAATAATCCTGAAATTATTAAAGATCAAAGTTTGTACAATTTTCGTGAAGATGTGGTTTCTATGTTGTTATTCAAGGATCTTCTTGAGTACGCAGGAGCTGATTATGTTGGTTGCTGTATTGTCGAAACGTTTTTTTGTTAGCACCGACGATTATACAATTGACTCGGATGATAAGTTTAGAAAAGTACTTGAAATTTCTTTAGGTAAAAAAATATTGAATTTTTAGAATACGCTGGTAAAAAAATTTAAATAAAGATATTTACCAGCAATCAAAAAAATCAAATCTAATACATATTAGTGCTCCTGAATTTAAAATTTAACTTTTTATTAGAGAGGTTTTTAATAATACCTCTCTTTTCTTATATAATTAAAGAAATAAATTAACTCTGGATATATTCCAGTAGAAAGAAGGTGTTCAAATGGCAATCAACAATGAGATTGTTAAACCAAAACGAAAAATTGTCGGATGTGGCAAAGGAAGTTCTCGCTTATTGCGAAACTGAACAAGCAGCCACTGATTTGAAGGACGCAATCCTTAGTATTGGAAACCCTCAACTGACAATCAAGATCTTAATACAAGAGAGGAGATTCAAAGATAAGGAAAAACCGAGACTATTATTCATATTATGATTATAAGGATCTAAAAAAATTTTTTTATGATCCAAGTGTAAAAAAATGGTCTGATTATTCTAAAGAATTTGTTGATTTTTTTATAGAAACGAATACTACTATTCTCAAAAATTCAATCAATAATATGGCTTTAAAAAAGTTTTAATAGAAAGGCAATTGTTTACGATATTAACCTTCGTAAATTTGTTGCTGCGGAAAAAGCCTTATTCAAATGATATTCTAAAAAGTTCAGGATATCCACGGAAAAGAGTCGCTGAACGTTAATTGTTGGAATTTGTTAAATTTAAAAAGATTATTCGTCTTTAAAAAGCAAATATAAACAAAAAAAGAGATGAACTGGTTTAAATTTATTGCCGGTATGGAACCAATCGATGGTTTTGTTGGTGATTTATTAAAAAGAAATTCCAAAGAATATCAAAAAAATCTTTTGAAATTATTTTTAGAATCACAGTCTGTTGATTTGTGTAATTATCCGTCAGAATGTTATTCTCAAAATGAACTCAAACAATTCATTGCTGATGATATTTTCTACAACGAAAAAAAGTTTTTGGGATCTGATGAAATGTTAACAAAATTACTAAATAGTAATCATTCAAACTCTTATTTCAACGATATTTTTGGAATCTATGTTTGATAAGGAAAAAGATGTCTGGCGTGAACCTATTGTTTACGTTGAGGTTTGATCCAAATATCAAAAATCAAGAACTTTTCCGAATTGAATAATGAAGAAAAAAATCAAAAAAATTATTTATTCTAGTCTTTCAGATTTTTGAAAAAAATACCCGATTTTATTTTTGGATCAGTTTATGACTAGAGAATATTGGGTTAAGGCTTTCAAGGATACGACTATTTATTTATTAAATAATATTATCTCCGGTAACGATCCAAAAAGAATTTTTGAAGAACTCCAAATATAGAGGTTGTTTCTCGGATGAATTTATTGTTATTAACAATAAATTTGTATTTATTGATTATATCAGACGTCACGATCCTAGCAAGCTATACTCTCCTGTATTTCTGACAGAGAGTGAGTTTTCTGAATTTAAATCAGAAGTTATGCCGTTACTGGAAAAAATTAAGGATGAAGTTTTGTATAAAGCTCCTTCTAATAACTTTTCAGTAATCAAAGGTGAGATTAGTAATAAGTCCAGTTTGTTGGTAAAATTTCTGATGGATAATTATGATTATACAACGCATTCTTTTTGTACCTTATCTACAAAAATATGTTGGGTATCATTCCAAACAAGTTTGATTTGTTTTTTTCGATGGAAATCTATCAGAATATGCTAAAGAGGAATTATTGGATTTTCTAGCCGTTGATGATGTTATTAATTTTGAAAAACTTAAATATTCTTATTACAGAATCAGATTGTAATATAAACACTACTAGAATTGGCTACAAATACAATAGTAAAATTGTAAATTTATTAAATAAACAAGACTATGATAATCTAGCACTATTGGCAGATTACGGTTCTGGAATCAGATGTCCAATTTTCTTTAAGAAAATTAAAATAGGCTAGGGTTTAATCCCAGCCTATTTGATTTTTTTATGCTTTTTCTTTTCTGAAAGGTCGCCCCTTCTTGTTTTCAGCAACGTGCCCACCCTTCAATCTTGTATGGAAAAAGTAGGTATATTCTTGTTCATCTTTCAACTTAGGTTTTCCTGATGGTTTTGTTACAACTTTGAAACCCTTTTTTTCTTTTTGCCCATTATTAACAATCTCCCTCTTTGTCTTTATTTTTTTATTATTATCTGAATTAATTATAGCACAAAAATCACATCGAAAAACAAGTTGGTAATTGAATAGTTCCCATTTTTTTGTTATAATATAAATAAATAAATCTTAACAAGAAAGAAGGTTGAAAATGGTAGTAAAAACAGACAAAGATAATAAAATCACAGGTCACGTGATAACAGCAATCAAGAACAAGCACCTTGCTGTTGATAATTCAGAATCATACGAGATTCTGCTGGAATACTTTAAGATGATTAAAGAACGACTTGATAAAATGCAGGAGGATTTTTAAAAAAATCTGAATTTGATACAGAAGTGAAGAAAAAAAGGCACTATCCAAATTTAATCAATTTAATAAATCGGTTTATTATTCCGTTATCACAAACAAATTTTTACATTGGACAATTTAAAGATGTAGATAAAGATCCACATCTCTCAAACAGCTCAAGGTACTTCTATCATACTTTGGATCGAATCTTATACGTTGGTGATATCAAGATTTCAAGCAAATTGGTAGGTAATGAAATTATCCCAGGTAGCGATCTGGCTCATTACGCTAAATCAAAAGATAAAGCTTGTTTCTCACTTAATGAATAAGTTCAAAAAAAGTTTAGAAAAATCACAAAAAAACAGAATTAGAGTATATTTCAGAAGTCCCTAATAATGCAGTAGAAAAAAAGTTTCAAAACTTGGAACAGATTCAGAGAAGGTTTGGATTTGTCTGATCAAGAAAAATAAGGTTTTTTTATGGATGACTACGAACATCTCAAAAAAATTGAGTAACGAATACATCGATGTCGACTCTCGAATCGTCTTTGGCCACTATCTAAAAATTAATTCGAGATTCAGAAAAAGCTAAAAAGGAAAGTTTGTAAACTCGTATTTCCCAAATCTTAATTATCGTGTAGATTCTTCCTTTATTGATTTTGCAACTGTATATTTAGTGAATAAAGATAAAAAAATTTATTACCGAATTACAAAATTGTCAGCGTAATCTCTTCAATCACCAAGGATTCTGTTATCAGAACGTTCGAACAGGAAATTCAATTGGCGAAGTTGACCGGATATTCTTCTGTTGGTGAATATACAAGAACAACGACGTTCCGAAATAAATTGAAAGATATTTCAAAAAAAGAATGACCAGTTTCACAAATGATTTTGCAAGATTGACAATCAAAAATTTATTGCGCAGAAAAATTACAAGTAAAAAAAGACCCGTTCGGGTCTTTTATTTTATTCAATTATTCAAAGATAATCTCTTCAAAACCATCTTTTTCCAGAATATCAAACATATCCTCTTTGGATTTCACCACCTGAAATTCTTTCAGTCCGGTTTCGTTCTGGAATAATTCCAGATCAAGGGTATTATCTTTCGGATCAAAGCTGCGAACAATATCTTCAAGAACAAATATTTTAATATTCAATTCTTTTGTAGTTATTCATCAAATTCTTGATGTTGTAAAAAGTTGCGTCAATCGTTTCATAGTTAGACCCCCACTTATACTCGGACACAAATAAGAAGATATCTGTTGGTGTGTAATCAAGAGTCTTAAATATGTTAAGTTTGTACATATCACGATACGCCTGCCTCAGTTCGTACTTCGGTATACTTCCTAGAAGTGGCCCTATTGTTTGAAAAAAATATCTTCTTCATCTATTGTAAAAAGGAGTGTTTACGTTAAAAAAGTCTGTCTGAGCAGTCCATAACATATCCAACTTTCTTTCCTTCTAGAGATTTTTACGTAATTATCGATTGCAAGTTTGAGAAGTTTGACATCCTCACTTGGAATAATCTCCGATTCGATACCATCGTCAAATTTGAAGTTTATTTTTTTATTATTTTTTTAAAAATAATCTTCAACGGCTTCATCAATTGTGTTGCTGATTTTTTTTATCATCGTACAATTCTGATAATCTTTTAAGATTGTCTAGTAAAATAGGCGTATCTCCCCAAGTGCTATCACCAGAATTGGGAATCCCCAACCTCCGCAGCAATTCACCTTTCAACCAATCCGATTCATCGAAAAATTCCCCGATAATAACATAAAGTGAACGATGAGTTTCTTAAATTCTGAATTTTTTTCCAGAGGAAGATTTTTTTACGAAATCACTCTCAATAAAATCATCATACTCATCACATTGAAAAACGTCTAAATTTTTTTCTAAAAAAATAAAGTAGTTTTTGAATTTTTTTAAGATTTTTCGTCAATGAAACAATTAGGGACACTAAATAGAACATCATTCTCTTCGTAAATATCCCCACTTGAAGATGGATCTAGCAACAAGAATTTAGATAGGAAATCGTTGTATCCTTTCAATATAAAAATCAGACAATAATATATCAACAGCTTTTTTTAAAAATATTTTTTTCTGAAAAAAATACTGAAGAATAACACTCGTGTTAGTTCACCCAACTCATCATCTCTAAAGAAATCATCTTTTTCGAAACTTGTCTCTTCAAATTGATAAAGAAAGATAAAAATCTTCATTTCTGATAAACAAGGGGTTATCCATAACGAAATTCCAGAATAAAGACACCCGACCTTTTTTTGATATTATAGGCTAAATAACCATTAAATATGCCCAACCTTGGATCTAAGAATAATTCTTGGAATTTAGACTTACCTCTAAAGGAAAAATAATTTTTCAAGATTTTCTAACAAACCTTTTCTTTCTAGCTCGGCAATAAAATTACTATCCCCAACTTTCTCATAAATTGGTAAAATTATTTCTATTGTGTCGTTGATTTCTATCAACAATCTGTCTAGATCTTTAATTATTTTTCTTAAGCCGAGAAAGCTTTTATCTTCTTCTGCAAGTTTTGCAGAAGTAATGAGACTGTCAAAAGGAACAAAACCTCCCAACAACCTACCCAAATCATCCTTTATTTTTTTCTGAATGGATGTACTCATCAAGTTCTTTTTGATATTTTTTTAATACACTCAAGGGATTCAGAAATCCCCTTTTCTGACTTAATCATCAGTACCTTCTTTCTACTGGATTAACTCCAGGTATTTTATTTACTTTAATTATAACAGATTATCTATTAATTCTGCAACAATAAAAACAAGATTTCATCTTGTATAATTTAAGAAAAAAAGACCTCTGTTATAGGTCTAGAAAGAAGGATTAAAAATGGTATTAAAAAAAGTTCTGATGATTTTTTTCTTCAGAGATTACTGCTATCAAAGAAATAAACTCAGCTATTTCTGATTTATTATCCAGTAAGGAGAATTTTTTTATAAAATTGTTCGTGAATTAATAGTAGAATATTACAACCCCATTCGGAAACGATTTCAGGATATCGACACCGATCATCGTGCACGTAATTTTTTTAAAAATGTCACCTTGAATATGAACAAGGTGGTAAGGTTGGTGAAAAAAACCTGAAGGTTTTCTCAACGCAAATTCTATCTATGGATTCTTGGATTACCAAAATTGGTACTCAACAGAAATAAACAAGTTGTACAACTTTAACATTGTTTTTGATTGCAATATTTCAAAAATTAAATTACGCCAAACGGGTGAATTTGATGGATTCAATGATTTTCATATTTCATCTTTTATCGCCTCCGGAAACAACCTAAGTTTAGGAACCAAAAATTCTGGATTCTACGTTATTGAGTATTTAATTTGCGAAGATGATGATCTGGAAAAGAAAATTGATTTGCTAACAAAAATCATTAAGTTTTCCAAACTTCAAAAATAAAATTAGCAAGTCCTTTGAAAAGATTTACTTCAAAGAATATAAAAAAAGAAACAATTTGATTACCAATTGGATCAAGGTTTCGGTGGCGTACCGCTATTATTTTATTCGGATGAATATAAAGATAAGGTTTTTGGTAAAAATCGAGTATCTTTTTTTCGAATCACTTGATTAAAGTTTTATCAACGGCCACCAACCACAAAGAAGAATATGATTTCGTTGGTATCATTAAATCTTTATTTTTCCGGAGATGAACCATACGATAATTTCCTCTCTGAAAAATATTGCAGCTAAACATTTCCTATCAAAATTCGAAGGATTTGAACACCTTAAGCCATCAAGAAAAGATGTTGCTGATTATTGCAAACAAATTTTTTTTACAATAGTGATGAGGTTAAAATGTTTTCTAATTTTGACAAAGAACCATTAGCAAAAATATTTTTGTTTATTTATTCAAATCAGAATGTTTAACAGTCGATGATGTTGTAGATAAACAGGATATTCAAGAGTTTGTTGAGACTATGATTTTTCAAAAAAATCATACAAATATTTTGGGAATCCTGGCGAAATGATTGATTATGGCCTTAAAAAGTTATCATCAAAAAAACGTCTTGAGCGAGACGAGAAAAAAATTGTTGATTCTAGTGGTTCATTGCTGTTTTTTTGTTTAAGCACAAGAAAGATATACAAGACCTTTTAAGTTTAAATAAATACAAAAAAACTCAATGTTTAAATTCCCAATCTTTTTTTATAAGTCCCGGTGAACAAAGGGGTCTTTCTAATCTGTCACTCAACATATTTGATACGTCAAATAAATTTAAGGATTTGCTATTATTCTTTAAGCAGCAAGGTATTATTGAAACACCAGAAATAAATATTTACCTAAAGGATCACGGGGATCGTTCATCAAGAAATGTTGATTATGACATCAGTAAATCTCTCTCTGTAATTAAAAAAAGATTTTTGAGCTACGATTTTGATTGCAAAATTAAAATCTTTTTCTACTGAAAGTCTTTACAGCACCTACATCTCTGATATTTTTTTACAGAAGATGAGCTTGAAAAGATGTCAGTATCAGTATTTAGTGACGATGAATTTGAATATCCAAAAAGACAGGGAAGTCTCTGATTTTTTTCTGTAAAAAAATTGTTGTATTTAAATTCTCACGAACTCTCTTGGATTTCAGAAATCTTAAAAATAAAAAAAGAACCCCAAAAAGGTTCTTTTTTTATTTATTTAAGCAATTCTCGGATCCAACTGTAATCATCTCTTGATAAGTTTAAAAAAAGTTAGAGTAACTCAATGTTTTTTTAATTTTTAAATTTTCGGATGACTCACTGTATTTTGATAGATCATCAATCGGATATTTAATAAAATCAATTGATTTAAACTCTTCCTCAGAGAAAAATTTTTTTCGAAAAAAAGACCATCATAAAAGGACACTCTACAACTTAAAAATGATTTTTATCAATAATTTTTATCAGATAAAAAGCAACTTGGTAAAAAGTAGCAAATTTGATTAAGTCCTCTCTATTCTTATTGCTGAGATCCTTTTTCTTCATAAACCACAGTGTCAATATTTATTGTTGGATTGTATTGAATACCAAGAACGTCCAAAAAGTTTTTTTATAATAAAGAAATTCACTCTTTAGACTCAATAAATCGTAATCTAAAAAAATTGTTGTATCCACCAAAATCAAATCTGATAATCGGACTCTTGATGGTGGAATTGTCAATCTTTTTAAGTTCGGATTTAATATATTCTTTGTTCTTGATAAAGAATGCTTCGGCTTTTTTTGTTAGAGAATGGATTGTTTGTTTGTGTTTGTACCCCACTATTCTTAAAAAGCTGTTCTTACAGATCTTAGTAAGAGCTCCTCTGCCCTCAAAGAGAGATATGACTTGTCAATCTCGACAAATTTCTGAAGAACTAATTCGATTTCCCAATCGTTTAACAGCTCCTCAATATCGATAGAATATGCTTCCACTAAATATTTGATCACGGATAATTTAGATTCACCGTTACGCTCATCGTCCGAAATATCACCGATTAGAAATCTTCGGCAATATAGAAGCACATCATCTCGCTCAGGTCGAAGATTTTCCAATCCTGGAATATCAGAAGCAAAAGCGTTTTACTGCAATATTTTTCAAAAAAATGGATTCCCTAATTGGTTAGAATCAGAAAAATAACTCTTTTAAAAACCAAATTTAAATTAACTGATTGTCTTTTTCATAATCGGTGAATAATTAGCCTCTGAGTAAAATGACTTGTTAATTCCCAACTCACGAGTAGCCCCACGAATCTGTTGATCCAGTATATATTCAACTTCTGAAAAGATCCAAGCAACATCTTTTAAACAAAATGCAAAAGGTAAACCATCAAAATCAATTTTTTCAAACAAATTACGAACATCAACAGAATTTTTTTGTCGTAAACCGTCATAACCCTCTTTTTTTAATTCTTGCTTTGAAATTGTTGAACTCTAATAAATTCAGAACCTCTTTTGCTTTCTCATCTAACTTATCATCCTCACATACCATAAAATCGAGAATTTTCTTTGTTAATTCATAACGTTTGTTGGCAGGAGCAGCTTTTTTCGATATAGTAACCAGCGTTGTAACATCAAAATCATAAAACCCGTGAAATTCCCCATCTCTTACAACTTTAAAAAAATAGATTGTTTGTAATCCCAAACAATTTTTAAGTTTGTTCACTTCAAACAGCTTATCAACAATAGGTTTTAGTTTCTTATCTGTAGTTTCGAAGAAATGATCTAAGTCTCTGTAAATATCATTAGAAACACGAAGATAATTGCCACTCGCTCCTTTTACCATCCAATTTCAAAATTTCTTTTTTTAATGAAGTTTGAAATTTCTCCGTTATAATCTAACACTTTAAATTCAGAACGAATTTTAGATACGTGCTGATCAAAGAACCCTTCAATCATAGTGTTGAATTTATTTTTTTATTGGATAAAAAGATCTGAAATTGCTTCAGAAAAAAGCTTTTTAACATCTCTCCAGTTTCTGAGAGTTGTTCACTTGTATTTATTACCATTAAAAATTTCCTTCTTTCTTTTTTTAAAAATTATTTCTTAAATTATAACAAAAAAAGAACCCGACTAGGTTCTTTTTTTCTTATTTTAATAATTCTTTCATCCAAGTTAATTCATAAATTGATGAGTTTATAATGCTATCGATATCAAAAATCTGACGTTTCTCTTACGTTTTCTGTTTCACGAATATATTTGTTAAAAATCTTTAAGTTTTAAAAATCGACATATTTGATAATTCATCTTCGGAGAAAAAAATGTATGGACATAATCTTTATAAGATTTCTCTGATACAACCAACTGGATATCGTAATCCAATCCTTCTTCATTAATCAATGACTTTAACGTAGAAAGCATTATATCAAGATTATAATAGTAAATATTATCCTGACGCTCACTTTTTTTATTACCAAGGTAAAAATTTGATAATTGGTTTTTGAACTAAAATTTCAGAATCCTTCAAAATGTTCACAATATCATTAATTTTATATAAATTAAGTTGATAGTTTTCATTTAAGCCTTGAAAGGTTTCATCATTGCTAGTAGAAATACATAGCACGGGATTCTTGAACATTGAATGTTTGAAGTTGTCAATCTCTTCAAGTAGATAAGATTTGTTTTCTAGAAGAAATCTTAAGGATTTTGACGCTGTTAGATCATCATAATCTAAAATGGAATATTTCCCTAAATATCCTTTCGATATAGACCCTAAAACATATTCAACCAAGCCTCTTGGAGATGCTGGGAAGTCAATAGCGTCGAAAGATACAACTCTTTTAAGAAAAATCCTTCAAATTATCACCAACTATCAATTCTGAAAGTTCCAAATCGTAAGTTTTAAATAAGTATTTAAAAAGATCTTGAAATTATTTTTGTATCTGGATTCATCTTTACTAATAGTCTTTATCATTTTTGGTGAATAAATAACGGTTTTGCAGAACTTTATAACCTCATTCCTTTCGGGTTTTAGATATTCAAACCCATCAAATTCCGATAAGAATCTTTTTAACTGCAATATTTTTTTGAAAAAAATGTTTTTCTTGATATTTTTCACCAAGAAAAAAGAGCTTTTTGCCATACCGATATAATCATATTTATTATTTTTTTATCAAACCATCTATCTAAACTATCAAAAAAATAAAGTTTAAAAAGATTTTCTTCAAGATCTTCCATAAAAATTTTTTTGTTAATTTTAGAGCTATATAGAGATAAAGGGAAACCATAAAAAAACTATTATTGTAACTGTAAGATTCTAAATAAACATTTTTTTATATCCACCATCGTACAAATATTTCATTGATGTTTTTCGCCCTGTTTTTTTAAGGTTGGAAAAATTTTATCGAATTAACCAATAGTTCGATTTTTTTCATCAATCTCATCATCTTCACAAACTAGATATTCAATAATTTTTATGAGATGGACTTTCTTTTTCTAAACAATCACCCTTTCTATTAGTAACAAAAAGTTGTTACTCTGAAATTATCAAAAGCCAGCGAATGAATCAATCTCAACTAGTTTTTAATTTAGAAATATTACAATCCCAAACTATTTCAGAATTTAGAAGTTTGTTAAGCTCTGTTGAAAAATAGATTATTTGTTAATAGAAAGTCATCAACGTCTGTTTTTCCCAATAAAATGCTTCACGGGGCCACCGTCGATACACTCTTTCAAAAAAATTTTCTAAATCTAAAATCACCATCTAAATTTTTGAACATTTCTTCTTATCGGATTATAATATTCCCTAATAAGATCAGTTGCAACACCCTGAAAGTTTTTTTGCACCAGATAGCAGGTCTGAAACACCACCAGAAATTTCCTTAATAATGTCCAACTCTTTATTTTTTTACTATTTTTTTAGATGTTATTACCATCAATATTTCCTTCTTTCTTTTTTTAAAAAAATTATTTCTTAAATTATAACAAAAAAAGAACCCGATTAGGTTCTTTTTTTCTATTTAGTTATTTTTTTTGCGTTTTTTTAGAAAGATAAGCCAATCCTGTAACTCCTAAACCTCCGGCTACGCCAATTAAAGGCAATAGGCTAACACCTGCAAAAGCTCCAGTCTTAATAGGATCTTTAACAGTTGGAGTCTTTGTATCTGCTGTTACAGTTGAAGGATTTTTCCGCTTTAGTTGTTGCAGCCTTGTCATCCTTATCTGTTCCAGTAACAGTAGTCACATCACCTTTATCTTTTTTTCAGATGGTTTTTTTCTGTTGTTGTTCCAGTCACGACATTACCTTTATCAGTTGAAGAAGGTGTATCTTTCTTCTCTGAAGGTGTATCAGAAGGTTTAGTTTCTGCGGGTTTAGTTTCAGAAGGTTTAACTTCTGATGGTTTAACTTCTGATGGTTTAACAGGGTTTGTATCTGCGGGTTTAGTTTCCACTGGTTTTGTTTCTACCGGTTTATTCTCAGATGGTTTATTTTCCGCCGGTTTAGACGGTTTAGTTTCCGCTGGTTTCTCTGCTGGTTTGTTTTCTACCGGTTTAGAAGGTTTAGTTTCCACTGGTTTCTCAGCAGGCTTGTTTTCTGCTGGTTTTTTTCAGCCGGTTTATTCTCAGCCGGTTTAGACGGTTTAGTTTCCACTGGTTTTTTTCAGCAGGCTTGTTTTCTGCTGGTTTTTCAGCCGGCTTGTTTTCTGCTGGTTTAGACGGTTTAGTTTCCACTGGTTTTTCAGCCGGTTTTTTTCTTCTTTTGCTACACCGATATCAGTAGCTGCACCATCCTAGTCAAATTTCCAACGTCGACCATCGATATTCTTCTCAGTGTTTTTTTCGCAAGGTGACCATCTTCTTGGAAGAAGTACTTCTTACCACCGTGCTCTTTCCAACCTTGGATTTTATTGTCTTGGATGATCTTGTTGATGAAATCAAGTTGAGTTTGGTCGAAAAATCAAACCACCATTAAGACCGACACGATCCGGGAAACCGAATTGGTGAACACCCATAACTTGGTTATTTGAGTTTAAAACTCCGGATCCACTCATACCGCCAACTGTAGTGTTTGGAATGAGATAGAAGTTCGAGTGTGGCATTAACTTATCATTTATGACGTTGTTTGATGTTTGTTCGTAAAGCTGACCTCTTTTAACTGGAGCAGTAATACCATCAAGATTTCCAGGGTATCCTACAATTTTGATTGGGGTTCCGTTACTCATAACTTGAGGTGATTTTACCAAATCATTAAAATCATATCCTGGATGTGTGAACATAAGCGGTTCATCTACAACAACCACAGCTAAGTCATAGTATGGTTTTTCTACTCCAGCTGGTGGGTTGCCGTATGCCTTTTGATTGAAGAAGTGAACCTTATTCAAAGAAATTGGTTTACTGATACCTGATGTTGGGGCAATTTTTTTCGCTCGGAGTTGGATCCGACCCAATAATCCAAAGATTTGAAAGCTGGAAGTTCCCCTTTATCGGTCAAGAAGTTGTGTGCAACCGTCACGTAAACGTTTGGTGATACGAACATTCCTGATCCACTAAAAACTAAACCAAGCTTTTTAGATTGCATAAGTACAGCTGCATTGTTAATTGGCTTATTGACATCAACGAATTTTAGGTCAGCACCACCATTAATAACAGCTTGCGGATATGCCCAGGATTCCTTATCTGGAAGTACATCAGAAGAAATGATCTTCTCTTTAACTTTTCCAGCAACACGCTGTCCTTTTTTTACTTACAGGTGAATTATCATCTTTTACAGGTTCAGGTGAATCATTCTTTGGCTGTTCTTGATCCAGAATATCCTCTGCATAAACTACAGAAGGTGCGTTTGTGATTGAATTAAATACAGGTGATGAAAACCCTGCAACAATTACAGAAAGTGCTACTGCACTAGCTAGTGTATATTTTTTATTTAAAGTCAAAAACTATAAATTACCTCACTTTTTTTAGAATAAATCCTTTATATAAATTCTAGTTTATCTTTTACTATTTTTAGCACGTTTTTTTCTTCAGAAAGAAATATAATATTTTACCTTTTTTTAAAAAAACAATAAAAAGTTCCGTTAATGATTGAAAAAAAGGGGTAAACTAGCAGTTTATGCAAATGTAGAAAAATTTATGAAAATATCCGTAATTTTCTATGTTTGAGTAGCTATGACAATTAGAAAGCCCTGCACATCTTGTGAAAGGTGTGTATCATTACAAAAAGTTAAACCGAGGAAAGACCTTAAAAGCCTGTTCGCCACAACGTAGGATGAAAGTCCAAGCGTGACGGTAGCGAAAGCAGAAAGAAGAAACAGGATATTGATACAGCTTAGTAGTTGACACAAAACGAACGGCTGTAAAGCTGAAATAAAAGCTAATGAGTACTAGCAATTAAAATAATTATTAGTAGAAAAACGTTAGTGCTAAGTCAATATTAACAAGGGTAAGTCTCGGCAGGAATGTCCTAAGTCTTAAATAGAGATATGGAGAACCTCCAACGACTATCCCCTGATGGGGGAGTAAATCCGTAAGCTAATGACGGAAGAAAAATATTTGGTTTGACCACTCACAAAAGTTGTGTTAGAGTGATTCAGATTGACATATAGTCTGCACACGTTCTGTAATGGAAGTGTCCAGGAATCGACCTGGCTGTTAGGGGTTGCGCCCTAACGGAAACTGTCAAAAGTACGAAAGCACATTGAAAATTGAATAACACGATAAAGTAAGTTGCATTATATAACGTATTATGATATAATAATTTGATCAAACAACTAAGGAGATAAAACTATTGAAAGAAAATCAAAAGGTGGCTCGTAATGAGAAGTCAGAAGATTAGGTTGAAACTAACCAAAGAGCAAGAAAGCCTTGTGTGGTGGTATAGCAAAGTTTCACGTAATTTTTGGAATCTTTTAGTCGATATCGACAAGCGAAACAATAAGGGTGAGTTTGATGATGTTTTGAGTAACAATGGGAGTCAAACCTATCATTCAAACTTCTACAATAGAGAGATTTATAGTCTCAATCAATCAGACTATCTCAATCTTGCCAAAGTTGTTGTTGCTAAGAACTACGAAGAAAATGAAGAAAAATGGTCTTGGTATTACCAATCCAATCAATCATTTATCTACAGCTTTCTTTCTAGGGAATTGGTCAAAATTCGCAAACAAAACAAAGGAAAATTGAATTTTCGGAGTGTTGATAAAATTCAACCTAATTTCAATGTACGATGTGATGTCTCTGCTAACGGTAAACGCCCTAGTCGTATTTATCTAAAAGGTAACGGCAAACTTCAGATTCCAACTATCGGGGATGTAAGGTTTGGTTCTGCCAGATCAGGTTTTAATTTATCTTGCAAGAAACAAATTGCGAACATATCTTTTGATGGAAAGTACTGGTACTTATCCTACACTGAAGATGTTGATACTCAAGCAACAAATTTACCTGATTATACTAAAGGTGTTGGAATTGATTTGGGAATCAAGACGCTAGCGACGGTTTCCGACGGAACTAAAGTGCCGAACATTAAGACCTTCAGACGAGTTCGTATCTTGAATAAACGATTGAAACGACTACAACGTAAGGTATCACGTAAGTATCTTATTAACAAATGCAACAAACACAATAAAACAAAGAATATTATCAAGTTAGAAAAACGAATTAAATTGATACACCGTTCACTAAAGAATATCCGTATCAATCACATACGCAAATTTGTCTCAGAGTTAATTAAAAAACAACCGCAATATATCTCAATTGAGGACTTGAACGTAAAAGGAATGATGAGAAATAAACATCTTGCAAAAGATATTGCTAATTGCTCCTTTTACACTATCAAAAGAACATCTTATTAGAAAGTCAAAAGAACGAAATATAATAGTTCGGTTAGTGGATAGATTTTATCCTACAAGTAAGATCTGTTCAAATTGTGGTGGTTACAAAAAGAATTTGAAGCTCAGTCAACGAGTATATCATTGTAACAGCTGCCAAGTGAAAATAGATAGAGATTTCAACGCCTCGTTAAATATTGCAACAACCGACAAATACAAATTAGCTTAATTGAATTGTTTTATTGCCTTTGGAAGCTAGAGGAAATTAGTTTCAGTGGTAGGTCAGCCGTGAAGCCGAACCACTTAAATCTATACGCCCTGAAAATTATGAGTATACCAAACAAATAGTAGCTTCGGCAAATTTTGGCTCAAGATGGGAATGTCAATCGTGTTATCCATTTTCTGATTTTTCGCACTTTTGACTTACGGTACTATGATGATTAAGGTGGTTATATAAAATGAAAAAAATCCGTAGAGCTTGAATATTTAAAGGAATATAAGCAGGATCTGAATTTATTTAAGTCTAAATTAGAAAAACTTAGAACTGATGATGATTTGAGAAGGAAGTTTGTAAGATCATTTTCTCAGTTAGTGGCTAACGCTATAAAAAGATTCTATATCTGAGGACTTTTATTTCTTACACAATGGTGGTGGTGATCGAGCTTTTGAAAACCTAACAAAATTTTTCAATATTCTTATCGAGAAATCAAGAACGATGAACAAAAAAGATAAAATCCTTTTCTTTGATGTAGCTTTTAGAGTTTTTATAACATAAAAAAATTATGAACAATCTTCTTGTGACCAAAGATGAAATTCTCGGGACTCTTTCAAAACATAAAATAGATTGCGATGATAACATTGAGGATTTTATTTTGACTAGAACTGGCGACTCGTTAGAAAAATTAGTTTCTATTTTTGTTGATTGTTTTTATTATGAACGGTTACGAAAGTTTGAGCCTGCACCTAACATAACAGATATAATGCCTTTTGAAATGGACTTTAATTTTAAAGATGAGGAATTTTATTGGCAATTGGTTGAGTATGAGGATTATTGGGATCCTGTGATTGGTGCTGATCATTCAAAAGATGATTCTCCGACAAATGATCGCCCTTTAAAGCCCGGCACACACAAAATATTCCCGGTTGAAACCGAAGTTGAGACTGGTCAGTTTACGACTTTATTATTTTTTTAAATTTCTAGTTTATTCTTATTTATTTGAATTGGAAGGTAGAAGCGAACTCGAAATCGATTTGTTCGAATCCGGTTTTTGAATTGTTGGATTTTTGGATTTATTGATGACTTTATACTAAAAAAATGTCAATAAAAATAATCACAGAAAAATCTGACTTGTTCGGAAACAGAATTGAAAGAAAGAATAAGAGTAGGTTGTTTTCCTGACTATCTGAATTTATTTAAGAATTGAAGAACTTTTTGCTTGAATTGTTTCAGGCTTTAGTTCTTCTCTTTTTATAATTTAAGAAAATAAAAAAATATAGAAAGAAGGTTATTTGATGGTAAAACAGAAAAAAAGGCAAGTTATTTAGATAGGTTTAGGAAAGATATTGACAAAAAGTGTTGCGGAGTTGGATCTTTTCGATAAAAAAACGAAATTTTTGAAAGACTATTTTTTTGGGATATTTTAATAGACCCCCTGGATACAACTTCTTGCTATTCGAAATCAGATTATGCTGATGTGAATATAAAACACTTAGAGCAAAAACCTCGAATTTTTTTAGTTGAAATAGATGAAAAAAATAGACTCGAACGAATTGAAAAGAACTCTATTGGTTTGTGGTTAGTTTTATATTCGAACAAGTTAATCATAAAAACATTTGATGTTAGTAGTAAAGTTTATCAGACCTTTGGTCAAGATGAAATTGATAATTTATTTTTTTAAAAAGCTGAGATCACGTTCGAAAAATTTCTTGTTAATTTTATCTAAAAGTTCCTTATTGAAATTAGCTTCTAAAAATTCCAACACTACCGAATTTTTAAAAAAATCTCAAAAATATCTTACCAGAGATATTTTTGAACCAAGGGAGACTTTTGTTGGTATAGAGATTTTGATGGTGAAACCAAATATTCTAACGTAGTCTTGGAAGGTGATCTTGTAGTTATCGATGGAAAAAAACCTTTAACGATGACTTTTTTTGGAAGGATTATCAAAAAAAGCAAACTTAGCTTGTTGAAATCAAAATTCTTCAGGGTTTTTGCCTTGATTTTTTTCAGAAGGGCGAGATATAGAGTCTGAATCTTTGAATCAAGCCAAAGATTCACTTCTAAACGATAAATCTCTAAAAAAACTTTTTATCAAAAACTATGAAGAGAAATTTGTGCGAGATCGCAGCTTACAATCCGGAAGAATTAAACAAGGCTTGCACACAAGCTCGCATTCCGCTTTACGAGGAGTTGAGATCATTCTTATCAGCAAACTCGATAGAAGTTTCTTACCCAAACGAGAAATAATTTACTATCTAATAATAAAAATAAAAAAATCACTGTTATTAATTTAGCAGTGATTTCATTCTATTATAATTTAAGAAAATGAAAAATAGAAAGAAGGTTAATAGAATGGATGAAGAATATATCATTCAAGATTTATTCAAAAGAATATCGTTATAGTTTAAAAAAATCAAGAATAAACTAAAGAAAAATTAACAAATTTGATAATTTGGGTGACAGCCTCATTCAAGCTCTTTCAGAAATGTTCAATAATCATTTTAATAACTTTTTTTATATTATTATGATACATACTCATCCTCTGATGAGCACCTGGAAAAGTCTGTGTTCGAGAATTGAAAAAAATTTTACACCTTTGTCTTAAACAAAGAAAAAAAGTGTTTCTTTTGGAAAGTCGAAGTTTTTTTATTGGAAGGTTATTTGTTACGCAGCTTACAGTCTGATAAAAAGAGCCTAAAAAAACGATGAAGTGTTATACGTCAAAGATTTTTATCTTTGAAATGGTAGAAGAAGATGAGGTGGAGTTGTTCTTTAAAAAGAGAATTTGGCAAAACCTTCTCCGATTTCTTGTCGGAGCTTGATTCATTTGCCGGATTCAGCAAAAAGTAAAAAAATGCACACCTGACCTATTTGAATTAAAAATTTTTGTGAGTTATTTTTTTGATAATAACAACAACCGATTCTATTCAAATATTTTAGAATATTCGAACTATAATCGTGAGTATTTCATTGATCCCGGGAATCATAAAAATACTCTGTTATAAAAACATTCGAGGATTATATCGTTGTTGAAGACTTGTCAGAAGAAGATCGACTTGGTTTTTGAAAAATATAAATTTAAAAATTATTTAAATTTATGATGTTGGTTTACCTTACGAAATTCAGAGGTAACGAAATATTCCAAAAAAAGATATCGAAGATTTCAAAACTGAAATTTTTAAACGACAAATATTTGGTTAAAATGTTTTTTTGTTAAATATTGAGTACATCTCTACGGTAAATTTATCAACCAAAGCTAATATGAATCATTTATCTAGCTACACGCTGTATGGAGATTTTTCCACTTTTTTTGCGAAATAGGAGATTTCTTAATTAGCACAAAAACACTACACTCAGGAAGAACTTAACGATTATAACATTTCAAACAACGTCTGAATTAAATTCAGCGTTGTTTTTTTGTCTGATTATAATTTAAGAAAAAAATAAAAAAAGAAAGAAGGTTTTATTTTTGAAAAAAACAAAAGAATTGAAGTTTTTGAAAAAGTTTCGAGATGAAATTAAAGTTGTAACTGAAAGGTTAGAAGATTTTTGATAACTGCGAAGTTTTGCAGGATGATTTTATCAGCACTCTAATTTTTTTGCATTTGGTGATTCTGAACAATACCTTTATGAATTACAGTATGAAATTGACGTTGATTTTAAAGAACTCTTTAAGTTTCTCTTGGAAAATAACAACAAATTGAAATCAAAAAAAGATATTGAACTTTATTGGATGGTTGTGCAATTCATCCTTTACAAAGTAATCAATTTAACAAATTGTGATATTGACAAATTATCATCTAAATTTGATTTTTTTCTAAATTAAACCACCTTTTTTTGGTTCATTGGGAATGAGCGTTGATGAGTTTTCTTCTGGTATCCATTCCTTTTTGAAAGATTATCAAAGTCCCGGATTCGGAGATTTATCAAATTATCAGATTTTTTTTATTGTTTGAAGGATAATAATGGGAATGGAGCTTTTACTTGTTGTGAAAATCCTGATTTGACTAACGAGTCTCTTGTTAGTGATCTTGGTGAAATTGTTGTATTAGATCACGAATTATTCGGTTTGAGTGAATACAAAAAAACATTTCTGAATATGACATCGAGGTATTACATTCAAAAATTTCTCCGACTTTTTGCAAATAATTATTTGTATGTTGGGGGAGAGGTGTCCGCTGAATTTCTTGAAGCAAAAGAGTCTGTTAAAAGGGACAAAAATCTTACACAAATGTTTTGTTGAAACTATGAATAAAAAAATTTATTTAATCTTTCTTCTTATAGCACTGGAGAACTTTTTGGAGGCTTGTGCTCGTGGAAGTATACCAACTTATTCTGATTTATTAGAATACTTGGAAGAAGCTGGTGAGGGAGCTTTCGTGGAAGAAGCTAAATATCAAATTGAATCACGCCGCTAAAGATTATACAAAAACAACGACTGCAATTATTTCAGTAGTCGTTGTTTTCTGTTATAATTTAAGAAAAAAATAATAATAGAAAGAAGGTTTTTGTTTTGAAGAAAACGAAAGATTTAAAAATTTTTAAGAGATTTTTCAAGATGAAATCAAAGTTGTAAACTCTCAATTGAAAAAAAGTTCCACGAAGATAAAAAAACTTACAAGATGATTTTTATTCGTGCACTAATTGGTTGTTTTTGCGACACAAATGATTTATTGGATGATCTTCGTTATGAAATTGGTATCAATTTCGAAGGACTATTCGAGTTCCTATTAGAAAAATAGCAATAAATTAAAAACTAGAAAAAGATAAGGAGTTTTATTGGACAGTAGTATCCTTTATATTTTACAATATTCAGGAGCTGAATGGTTTGACCACAACATCGTTATCGGATAGCTTTTAACCCCGATGATGTTATTAAACTTTTTAGTTTATTAGGTACTAATATTGAAATATTTTTCCGATAAATTAAAAATTATTTTTTTTGGGAAATAAAAAAAGTTCCAAACTTTTTCACTGTACCAGAACATCAAATATTTTATTCTATCAAAAAAATAGAAAGGATGACTCGAAAGAGACTACGTTTTCGTGGTCAGAAACCCCGGATTTGAAATATAATTCTTTTTATTAGTTCGCCTGGGAATATTGTTATCCTAGATGAAGGTTTATTTAATTTGTATGAATACAACAATATTTCAAAAAGATAATCTTGATTCACTAAATGCAAAAATTCCTTAGACTTTTCGCAAGCAACTATATGTATTGCAGTGAAAACGAATCTAAAGAGTTTTTTGAAGCTAAAAGTTCCATTAAGAATGATAAACTTTTATCAAAGTGCTTCACTGAAACTATGAATAGGAATTTATCTAGAGTTGCACTAGGTAGCGAAAAAAGACATCAATCTTGCTTATGCTAAGGGGAAAAATTCCTCTTTATAAAGAATTAGAAAAATATATATGTGAAAGTGCTGCGGAAATATTTTTTTAACTAATATTTAACATACCCCTACCTCTAAAACAATTAGAGTTTGGGGCTCTTTTATAATTTAAGAAAAATAAACAAGCTGTAACGGCTATAGAAAGAAGGTTAAAATGGAAGCAAAAAGAAGGGTGGACAAAAAAACTACCTGTTGGAATTTTATCATTAAAAAAATTACGCTCAAAAAAATGATGGAAGATTCGTCTGAAATTCGGGATTTTATAATGAATGATATGTTTGACAATACTATTGAAGAATACTTTGTTAAAAAAATGATCTTAAAAATTAAAGCCTGGATCAAAGATTTTAAAAACATTAACCGGTATCGATACAACATACATCTTCGATAAATTTCAAAGTGATTTGAATATGTCGTTTAAAGCATTTGATATTGTTAGGGATAGACCATACGGATTTCTTATGGGTGGTTATGATATAAAAATTAGATTCTCAAAATAAAAAAACTGTATAAAAATCATTGGTGAAGAGGTTTTTAATGATTTAGCAAAAAAACACAGGAACAATATTTGTTAAAAAAACAAAAAAAGGATTTAACTATTCCAGAAGGTCTTGATAACCAGGGTAAAAATCAAATACAAGATTAATTTCAACCATTACAAAAAAATGTTATATTTGAAATTTTTAAATCTAGTCCTGATGTTATCAAGTGATGGTATGAACAAGTTTGTTTTTTTATTCAATCGACGGTAGTTGTTTGAAAGAGAGACGATATACAGGGGAAGATTCAATCATCCTAACTAAACTATCTCAATCTAAAAAAAGTATAGGCTTGAATTTTTTTAAAAGCGGTATATTCGAAAGATAGTGAACAATTTTTTTCGAATACTTAGAAAGTCAGATCCTTAGTTCCCTGAAAGAACAAACTCAAAAACCTTTTTAAAAAAACAATTTAACACTTAAAGATGTTATTAACTGTGATGTTCCTTTGAGTATGCTTACTGATAAACAAATCATTAATTCTTTTTGGAATTGAATCAATAAAAAGTTTCTGATTTAAAAAAACAATTTCAAGATTAACCAACGATGAAAAAACAATTTAATCGTATGATGGAATTGATGGAGCTTTTTGTTGAGGATGTTTGATAGATAGTGGGTATAAAAAAACTCACTATCTATTTTATTTATTTCTATCTTGTTTTTACTTTTTATAATTCAAGAAAAAAACAAGCTGTAACAGCTTTTAGAAAGAAGGTGCTTATGATTAAAAAAAGAAAGTACAAAAACTTGGTTATATTGCCGATTATAAAAAAAGATGTGGACGATATCATCGATTTGCTTAAGACCTATCCTGATAATGATGATCTGAAGAAGAATTTTTTTATCATCAGTTTTGGAGATGTTGGAGCGAACTTATGACTTAACATACGATTCTGTATTTGATGATATTGAAAATTTTGAAAAGATTCTCCCAAAGAAACTTAAAAAATTATCACAAAAGATCTCACCCGAAATGGATAATACGTTTTGGTGTTGTATGTACTCAATCTCCAAAAAAATTTAGGTTCAGAAGACGAAGCAAAAGACTTAATTCTTAAATACATTGAAGATGGTGATTTTGAAGAACTTTTAAAAGAACTCGATACCGATTTTCACTCATTATTCGTGGATATTCGGGAAACATATTACAATGCAAGTACAACCGAAGACGAATACGATCCTGATCCTGATAATTCGGTAGAGTTGTATATTTTATACAATGATTTTTATGACCTTCTTATGAATTACTACTTAGCCTTTCGTAAAGAAGATTCTAAATTTTTCTTTTTAGATTGCGATTATGACAAGAATTATCCTAATTTTTTGCCTCCAGGATCACACGTTGTTCTCGATACCGCAGATTTCCTTAAAGAAGAGGTTAGTGATTTTTTTGGTTCGAAACTTCACTGTTTAAATTGATACTTCTTTCCCCAATTACGGAAGATTTCTCAAATGTCAATATTTTTTTAGCAACAGTGCTGGAAATATTATGTTGGAAACCCTATCTAGGTTCTCGGCACAAAATTTACTGGTATCAAATGATGATGATTTAATCAGTTGTATAAAATGTGGAGAAATTCCACTTTATCCAGAATTGCGGGATTTAGTACCTAACTACCCAGAAGACGCTTATCCTGAGCACTTATATAAGAATATCTAAAAAAATCAGTCTTTGAATTTCATTTCAAAGACTTTTCTGTTATAATTGAAGAAAGAAATTTTGGACTTAATTAGTTTTAGAAAGAAGGTTATTATTTTGGTAAAAAAATACTAAAGAAGAAAAATTTTTATATCCAAATACAAGGAAGATTTCAAAAAGGGGATCGCCGCCTTAGAATCTATTCCAGAAAATGAGAAGTTGAAACTAAACTTATCATATTGTTTTTGCTCAAATTTTTAGAAAAAGAACGTGAATCGTTCAATTCAGAACGGGAAAACAGTTACGGTTCTTTCGTTAATTATCTTAAAAGAAACCGATGATAAGTTGGAAACTAGCGAGCTGAAGTGCGCTTTCTGGATTGTTGTTTGCCACTGTATTTTATTCAGGGAAAAAGCCGAACCCATTTATTAGAAATTTGGTTAGAGAAAAAAATACGACAATTTTTGACTTTGATAATTTAGTTTCCGTTCTAGAATGTGAATACGGAAAAACTTTTTATCTTTGTTCTACGAAATATCCCAGAATAAAAATCTTTCACTCCGATAAGAATTTACTTTCGTTTTTTTAGATTACAGATTGATGATTTCTAGCGAAAATTATAATGTGAAAGCTATTAAAACAAATAAGATGACAAGATTATCACGTGATTATTGTTGCGTTATTTTGCTAGAAGATCTCTTTTTATTTGAATATAGGAGAGCTTGGTATAAAAGACAAAGATGATGAAGACATACTTTATTTAGATGGAAACTTTGTCGCTCTCGTTCGAACTTTGTTCTTATCACAAGCAGAAAAAGAATCCTTGTGATTATATTAAAGAGCATTATTTTGATGTGGAGGATATATCTCCTTATATGATTGATCTATTTACTGCGCTAACATCGAGTAATCTATCACTCTTCTCAGAAGATCAGAAGAAACTGATCGAGCGTGCTAGAATCGGATTACTACCGTACTATCCTGAAATGAACGAATGGCCGAGAGATTAAAAATTTTTGCTACCGACATTGATGTCGGTAGCTTTTTCTGTTATAATAAAAAAAGTAGAAACAAAAACAGAATTGTAAAAATAATGAGGCGATTGTTTAATGGATATTAAAGAAAAAAATCATATTTTAAAAAGATATGAGTTTGAAAAAAAGGAATTATCATTGAAAAAAATTGAATGGTTTAAGCACAAATGATGAGTTGAAGATGAATATATCGAAATCAATAGTTGATCTTTATTTTAAAGAAACATCATCTTGGTTTTTATCAAGAAGAAAAAAAGAGTGCTGGGATAAACTATCATTAACTTTAAAAAGAACTGGACGCAAAAATTAGAAGATGTGAAGTTAAAAAAATATTCTGGTTTATTGTATTTAATATTTTTTTGTTTTTTTGGAATGAAGATAATAATTTTATTATTTCAAAAAGTAAGAAAAATTTGTTAATAAAAAGAGATTTGGATAGATTGAACTTATCCTTGAAAGATTACTCAGGTACAATAAAGAAACTCCTCCATAAACTTAGAACTAAAAGATTCTTTTTGTGGTCGGGCATTATATTTTTAAATATATTAAATAACAAAAATTCTCATATCAAAGGATAATAATTCAGTTGAAATATATAAAGATAAAAAAAGGTTGATTCAGGATATTTTGGAATCGTTTATTTAAGGCACGCCTTTTTAGATAAAGATAAATACAAACAAATATCCAAAGCTAAAAAAAGTTGATTTTGATATATTAAATGAAGATATCTTAAAAACTTATTCGTTGTTTATTTTTTTATCTGATTTTTGAGGATGATGTAGTTCTATATATAAAAGAAAACTTTATTGATGAGGTCGATCTCAGCCAACCTATGATTGAGGCGCTTGATAGATATTTCATACACGTCTATAAAAATGGTAAGAGACGATACTATACCACTTGAATATTTTCTTGAATCTTATGATATATATTTATAAAACTTATAGCGAGATCGGATTTTTTTCGATCTCGCTTTTTCTTTAATAGATTTTTTTGCCCATTTTCTGTTATAATAAAAGAAGGGGAATCACAACTGAAATAAATTAAGGTGGTGCGTAAATGAAAGACACTAAGGTAAACAAATCCTTTTTGGGATGAATACAAGGAGGATATCTTAGATATTCACAAAATATTAACTGATGATTATGATACAGATCTTTTAAGAGATAATTTTGTAATCGGTGTTGAAAAATTTTGTCAAAAAAATAAAAAGGAAAGAGTTTGAGGAATGGCTAACCGATAATAATATCAAACACAAAAAAACATTTTCAACACAAATAAGAAAGTGGGAGAAAAAAAGATACCAGAAGACGGAAAAATTGATGTTTTGGAGATACACCTTTCTTTGCTTAGATCACTTATCAAATCTTCCTCTTGAATCAAACTTTGAATCATTATCAAAATACCAACTGAATCGGTGGAAAAATTTTTTTCTGAAAAAAATAGATGAAAAACTTTTCTAAAAATTTTTTTACAGGGGATGGAATGATTCTTGTTCAGAATATATTAAAAAAATATCTTGATTTAGATAAAGAATATTTTAAAAGGTTGGTTTATAATAGTTTTTCGTTAGACACGTTCTATAACGAGACTTACTCCTTATCTGAAAGTTTTATTTATATAAACAAGAAAGATAAATCTTTTCACATAGTAGAACAAAGTTTAGGAATTGAGGGAGTTCCAACCTTCATTCGTCCAGGAACACACGTTGTTTCTCACCTTTATTTTCCGGAATATCTAAGAGTTGTTCTAGAAGAAAAATCAATCATCACAAAAAGTTATTTGATCTTGGGATGAATGTTTTCAGAATACTACTTTTAGTAGATACTGCTTTTGAATTAGACGAAGATGAATTGAATGATATAGCACTGTCCGTTTACAACAACGACGAGTTTAAAAATTCAGTACTAAACTTTTTCGAAAAAAATCAACAGAAAAAAAGTTTTAACAGAAAAGTGATGAGAGTTCTATTGGGTTTAGATTCGGAAAAAAATCCCAGTATACAATGAAATTTCAGAAAAAAATACTTAAAAAAATAAAAAAACATCGAATTTGCATTTTTAGAGGTGAAAGATGATAAAAAAACAGAGCCTACAATATGGGTTCAATATAAGAGAGAAACCGATGATATTCTCGAAGAATTAGTCGACGTACACAAAAAAGATTCCTTTAAGGATTTAGTTATTGAGGAAATAACATCTGAAATTATTTCAGATAGAAACGGAAAAATAGCAAGCGAAAGTAATTTCTGGCACGAATATTTGCAAAAATAAAAATAAATAGCTTTCCGGATAAGTACCAGTCAATTCTCTGGTCTTTTTACTGCGATTTTTTTGTGGAGATTAAATATCCTATCGAATGAAAAAGTTCATCACTAATTCCCCTAGAACAGAAGAAAAAATAAAAGATGATATTAAAAAAGCAAAGTTTTTGTTAGCTAAGTTTTATAGCAAAGATATTGTCGATGATATACAAGAAAATTGTGTTGATTTGGAGGAATACGGGCTTGATATATACAATAACGTTTATTCTGTTGGGGTTAACAGTAAAACAATAGATTGGCTTGGTTATTACGCACTATTTTTTTCGATAATAACAATAAGAAAAATCCGTTTAATTAATGATCTAAATATCTACGGCTTTTTATGTTAACGATATGTTTATCAAACCCAATACTCACAGAATTTTTGACATTAGATTTGTTTTTTTGATTATTGTTGAAATTATTTCCTTCTTTGATTGGGATAAAGATGATTGGGATAAAGAAGGTGTCGAACTTATTTCTGGATTATTGCAATTATCCACGTACATTTCACTAAACGTTGATGTTTCGGAAGATGATATTAAAAAAATAAGGTTAAGGAAGTTTTTTTCAAACAAATATTTATACCCACTGTTTAAAGAAGGTATTCTATTTGTTATGAGCGATAATCTTTCTTGCTCATACGATGAGTTGATTAGAAATTGCGAAGTAGGATTTTTTTCCCCTTATACGATGAGTTTGCAGAAAAAAACTTGCTGATAAAGAAATTAAATTTATAATCTAAATCCTGAAATAACATCAGATTCAGGATTTTCTGTTATAATTTTTAGAAATAAAAATAAAAACTTAAATAAATTAAGGAAAGAGGGTGCTGATATATGTTCTTTTTGGAAAAAAAGAAAAAAATAAACAAGAAGAGGAAAAAACAGACTGAGTTTCTTTTTGAAAAAAAGTTTGCAAACTTACCTAATGATGTGGGTTTACAAGAAAAAAACTCAAGAAAAATTATCTTCGATCGTGACGCATTCAAAGAATTTGATGATGTAATCGTTGAAGAAAGTGGTTTTAATGGTGGTGATGTAAACTGTCAACCTTACCAACTATTCTTAAAGGATTTGGAGAACGATTTGCCTGAAGATCTAGAAAAAAACCTTCTGGTCATTATATTTCTTCATCTTTTGCAGCAATTCTTACGAATCGGATAGGATCAGAAAGGAACATCGAATCTCAAATATTTATCAAACTGTAAACTTGATTTTTGAGTTAGATGAAATTGAACCGCTCCTACAACATCTTAATACCGATCTGGAAAGTTTAATAAGAAATTTCACTGAATTTCTCAAGGATTCTATCACCGATACGACTTTCTTGTTCGAGGATGTTAACGAGTTTATTATCGTATACGACGAGAACAGCAAAGAATTTGATTGGGAAGTGTACGATTATAGTAGATTTAAAAAGGATAACAAATCAAAAGTATTTGACTTTTATCAGTTTTATCTTGATTTGGAAAGTGCAGTAACGATCTCGGATTTGTGGAAAAATCAAGGAATACCGGGAGTTTTTTTGGTCTGTATTTCAAAAACATTTAGCAAGACAAAAATCATTGTTGAACGAGGATGAACACAACGACTTAATTGCTGAATTTGTATCCAGCAAACAATTATCGGATTTGATCTGTAACCAAATCTACAAAAAAATTTTTAACAATTGAGGTTATTGATATAACCTCTTTTTTTCTGTTATAATTTAAGATGAAGGTGATAGAGCTGAATCTATTTCAGAAGCAACAAAACAGGAGTTAAAAATCATTGACAAGCATACCTATATATGTTAAACTATACTTATGATTAGATTAAATGATATGGCTATCCATTTAGGGCACTACATTCTTTAGTTTTAGAGCGAAAACCAAGCTCTATTGTTATAGAAGACTTAGTAGTGAACGACTTGATAGAAACTATTATTTTAGTAAATCTAGTAAACTATATTATGGTTGTAGTGGTGAATATGATAGAGATCGTAATACTGTTATCAATTTAGGATAATGCAAACAAATACACTGTGTTGACTACAGTTTAAAGATTGTCACTACCGTGGGTTACACGGGAAGTTAAGCTTGTGGACTGTTATATCAAATGAAAGTAGACCTTACATTTTGAAATGTAAAGACCAAATCAGACAGGTTGAAACAAGAAGAATTTCTAAAAAAATTAGAAAGGATCATAAAATGTACATTTTAGTATATTTTATGTAACAGGTGCTAAAATGGATAAGGAGAAAAAAATTATTCATTGGACAGAAAAAAACACTCATAGAAACTCGTATGTTTTTTTCACGAAGATCAGGCTGTAGAAATTTCAGAAGCTGATTTTAAGGATAAATTGATTGCAAACGGTCATAATTTTGTAGATAAAAAAATATAACAGTTGATAGTTTGAGTGATTGGAGAAAAAGGGGTTCTTTCGGAGGAAACTACCAAAACCGATTTTATTGCATTGAAAAAAAGGTGCTTGAAGAGGTTGATGATCCTCTGGGTACTCTTTTTAGAATTTAAAAAGATTTTAGAAAATTTAGAGTTGAAAGCCGAGTGTAAATTTAAAAAAAGGTTAGAAATAATCATAAAGGGAAATATTATTACTTTTTTTAATATTCGACGATTTTTGATGTTGTTGAAGTTCAGTCGGAGCCTTCCTTGTATTATTCTCAAGATGTTCAAGGTGATCTAATTACTGAAATTTACAACCAAATTGATAAAAAAATAAAAATCTTAAAAGAGTTGATGTTCTTATTCGACTCTGACAACGAGGAAGAAGTTGATAAATACCTGGATAGTTTTGAAAATCAGAATGATTTTTAGTATCAAAAATTCAAGCAGCTATAAAAAGAAAAATATTTTTTTCAAAAATTATGGATTTGATAAAAAGCGATCTTTCCAAGGTTATAGAAAAATGTGTTTGGTGTTGATCAGGATAGTTTCAAAGAATATTTTGTTTTGAATACCGCACTGGTAAAACTTAATTCTAATGAGGTTGTTTTTGTTTGAAGATCAAGAACTATCGGACTCTGATTTTCTTGTCAATTTAAGTGAAAGTTTGTTGGTTTTTTTGATGATGATTTTATTTTTAAATTTCCTTTCAAATAAAAAAATAAACAGGATCTTTTAGAATCTTTAAAAAGAAAGTCTGAAAAAAAGAAACTTAAAAAGACGCTTGTTAGATTTAAGATTATCAAATTCAATTCAAGAATCAATTGAAAACGGAAATTTTTCAAACTCACCCTAATACTTTAAATTAAAAAAAGGCCACAAATCGGCCTTTTTTTCTGTTATAATTTAAGAAAAAAATATTTGCTGTTATTGTGACAGCTAGAAAGAAGGTAGTGAATGGTAATAAACTCAAAGGTTTATATTCCAAAAACTGACAGAACAAAGAGAGATTTTTTTAATATTTTAAAATCCGGAGATCTTAATTTGATGGATCCATTATTTGATAGTCTAAGAACTTTGTTTAAAAATTTACAACGCAGATCTAACTATGTACAATCCGGATAAGACAATGAAAGCCTTTTTTTGATGAAGTGAAGTTCTTCTATTCCTATAAAACAAAAAAACTTTGTTGCTAAAATTTTTTTATAGCTGATGAAAAATTACATCTTTGATTTACATTACGAATCTGAGATTAATTACAAAAACGAGTTTTATCTTCAAAAAAATAAAAAAATTATTATGCTAATGTTGGTGAAGATATTCTCTTGTTAGGAAAAAAAGAGATACATCAAAACTTCACAAAAATCTTCTTTGACAAAAATAAGTAAAGAAGATAAAAAAAGCAAGAAGTTCTTAACTTTTTTTAATAGACAAGGTGGCCCGTTGTGTCTTAAAAAGAAACTTCTAAAACTGATGTTGAAATAAAAAAAGTAGAAAGAGAATTTAAAAAAACTTTTTTTAAATCAGGGAATATTAGTATAGATCACGTCCGCTCAGACAATCACTGGAATGATTTTTCTTATCAAGATGTTCAAAAAAAGAAATTAATCTGGATATTCATAGTGGCTGTTCATACCCGTTTTTTTGAAAAAAACCGGAATCCTTAAATTATTATAAGATTGGTATGTATTCTTATCTAATTAATAAAAAAAGAATTTGCAGATATTGTTTTTTTAAAGACAGAACTTTATTTTCAAAAATTCTCAAAGAAACAAAAATTGTTATCTATCAGGATATGATCCTCTTCTAGATTTAACTGGATTATTACTGCTTTCTACCACAATTACCTCTATCTCTAATAAAGAGAAGTTGGAACTTATGTCTGAATTAATTCCAGACAAGGATGTTGTGTTCGACGGTGATGACGGGGAGGCTTCTCTTCAATATATGATTGGTGATTGGTTCAGCGATAACAATCATAAGTTTGTATTTGATGGGTCTGCAACATTTATTTCTGAAGTGAATAAACTTTTGAAATATTTAATCAATACAAATCCTGACAAAGCTAAAACTTTTTGTAAAATTAGTGGAAAAAAATCTTGGAAACAAATTATCTTTTTAGAAGACTTTTTTTGGTTGTTGGTTCACCGGAATTGTTGGCAGATTTCTTCTTGTTAAAAGATAAAAATCAAACAAAAAAACGTTCTCATAATCTAATCTACGAATATACAATAATTAGATGTAGTTTTCTTACTGCTGATGTTATTTCAAAACTAAAGGATACCTTTAATGCAAAAAGGTATTAAAGTTGGATTTATATTTAATAAAAACCTTCGCAGATACATTTTCAGATTATAACGATTTGGTTTACCTGTCTAAAAATTTCCGAAAAAGATTGGTCAACCAATAGGGATTAAATTTTTGTGAAGAGTCCGACAGTCAAGTTGCACACAGAAATGTTGATATGTTATCAACAAATATAAACATTTTGGCTCCTGTTTTAAATTTAGAACCAAATCATCAATTATCTTTTTGATTTTAAAAAAATTTCAATCGTTGTAAACCAATTAAGTTGAAAAAAATGAAATAAAAAAATTATTTTTAGATAACGAAGCCCAGTTGTTATCGATACTTTATTCTTTAAACGGATTTTTGTGGTTTTGATTTGGGAGAATTGCAATTGAGAGATATTTTCGAGATAGATAAACGAAAAAAAGGCAAATTGCGATAGAACAGGATATTTCTCTCTAATAGAAAAATTAAAATAGGTATAAATTTATACCTATTTTTACCCAGGAGGAAATATATAATGTCAAAAATAATTTCAGCTTTCCCTTGTATGGGAAAAACTCACTGCTCAAAAAACAACGATAGAGTTTTGGATCTTGAATCTTCAGATTACTTTTTTGAAAAGGAAGGTTTTGAAGATCTATCCAACGAGAAGTTCAAAGGTTTGCAAAAATAGAATAAAAAAATAGAAACCGGTCTTGAAGATTACATCTCTGCAATTATTGCAGCAGAGAGCTCCGGAAAAATACGATTATATTTTTTTATCAGTCAATCACCAGATGTGATAAAAGAGCTTTTGAAACTAAAAAAAGGAAGTATTGCTCTTAAAAACCAGTACCTAACAAAGAATCATTGTTGATCTTTCGAGAGAGAGCAAAGAACCGTGGGAATAATAGTGAATGGATAAAAAGCACAGAAAAATTCTTATTTAGAGAATTAGAGGACGACTACTCTGAATCAGAAATAGAACAGTTATCAGTTGCTTTTTATAAATCCAGATCTTTACATATCTAATTTAATAAAAAGACGGAGTAATATAAAAAAAGAGGGGATATTTCATCTCCTCTTTTATAATTTAAGAAAAATAATAACAACTGAAATAAATTCAGTTTAGAAAGAAGGAAATTGATGGTTATCAAAAAAAGAAGAAACCTACGTATTGAAATTAACCGAATATCGTGAAATTTTAGACGTATTAAAAAAACCGGGGATGTCAACTTGGTTTCTAAGTTGATGGAAGATTTGAAGGATATCGCAATTCGTTGCAAAAAAAGTATCTAAACAGCTAGGTGTAAAAAAACATTTGTTGATTATATCAACTCAAAGGATAATTTTTTTCCTTACGTATCAGTTTTTTTACAACTATGAAGAAAAAGGTCTTTCGTGCAAAAAGTAAGACACGACAAATTTAAGGATACTTGGTATTCAAAAAGAATTTTTAGAACTCAAGGATATGTTCAGTCAAGTAGGTATTGAAGTTAATACAACAGGAAAAATCCACCATTGAACGAATTTTAAAAAGTTTTTACAAACCAATCTTTAAATAAAAAAATGAAAAAGGCGAACAAAAATTTTAGATGTAATTGAAAAAAATCAGTAAAAAAAGAACTTTAGTTTTAGAATCAAAGAAAGTTACACAAACAGCTTTTTGATGATAAACAAAGATTTAAAAAAAGTATTGTTTGGCAGCAATGTAAATATAGATTACCTTTTAAAAGAGAAGTTTTTTTTCGAGAAGTTTTAAAAGACACAATCGACAGAATTGTCAAACGAGACATTAAAAAAATCCAGCCCAAAAATTTGATTTTTTTGAGAGTGACATTTTTGACCCGTATAAAAAAATGGTGAGATGAGCCACATTCTACGAAACAAGACGGCTGCTAAGTATGCACTTGAGTCTATGGATTTAGTCAAACGAAAAGATAAAACTATAAACGTTGGATATTTATACACCAAAAAAATTTACTCGATTTTATCGGCGGTATGCTTATTTCCAACACAATCACATCTTTAACAGATGAAGAAAAGTTTTCTATTTTATCTGAAAAAAATTCCAGAAAGTTGCTCTATTCACATTGGTAACAATTATTATTTAAAAAAGCGATGTTTCAAATATTGGCTTTTATTTGTGGTAATTTTGAGATGGAGCAGGTTAAAGGATTGTTTGATGAAGTGATTAATTTTGCTGATTACTTAAAAAGCAAACAATGAAAAATAAGGCCCGAGTTGTGATTAGTTTTCTATTTACAATACTCCATAATAACGATGTTATGGAGGAACAATTTGCTGTAAATTATCCAGAAATGTTTGCCAAGTTGTTTAAACTGAGATACGAGTTATTTGGCGATAAAAAGCACCGCAACGTAAATCCAGATTTTTATTATCGCATTGATAAAGATGATGAAGGATCGCTTATTTCCGAAAAAAACTATCAGTGTTAAAGGGCGAGTTTGAAAAAAATTAGGATTGAAATTGTTTCTCGTTTTAGATGAACCTATAAAAATTTGTTTGGGATATTGATAAGCATTTTTAAATTCAATAGATTTGTTACAAATATGGCTAAAGAAACAAACTCTAAGATCTTGGTTGACTTGTTCAACAATCACTCAAATTTTGATAGATTAAGTCTTTTTTTACGAATCTATTAGAACTTTATCTAAAGTTCTTACTAGAGATAAAGACTCAGAACTGTGCCTTTATCTTGGCGGTCTAGCAAATTCTCTTGTGTTTTTTTAGATAACGATTCAGTTAGACTGTTCACAGGTGATAAAAAAACAACCAAGTCTGTTATCAGCACCTTGGATTCATTTGCTAACGTCAACATTAATGAAAAACAAAGAGGAAGACACAAAAAAATGTTCTCTTCGCAAGGTTTAATCAACAATATGTCTATTTTGACAAATAAATTTTACGAACCGGTTAATAAATTCGATCCGTTAAATTAAAAAAATAAGAGTAGTTAGTATTAACTGCTCTTTTCTGTTATAATTAAAGAGAAAACAACATATCTGGATTTATTCCAGTAGAAAGAAGGTAAAAAAATGGTACTTGGATCACAAACTGGGGAATCCCCTTACATTCCAAGAGTAACAGAAGAACGAGAAATCCTATCTAAAAATTGATTCAGCGGATGGCAATCTTGCTTCTCAATTAAAGGATGATATTGTAAAGATTCTTGAAATCCACAAAAAAATTAGCAATAACGAAGGATTTGTTTTGAGCAGTGATCAGACGGACGATATTATAAAGAAACATTTAAACGTTTTTTTACGACACAAAAAAAGTAAACTTTTTAGAGTAAAACTCTCAAATACGTTCAATTATATGCGTGACTTCACGGCTGATCAGATATATCTAAAAAAATTTTTGATACATACAAAGAAGTTTGCGATCTTAAAGTTTCATTTCAAAAAGAACTTTTAATCAACAACTTAGTAGCCTTTCCGGGAGAGGATATCATTTGTTTAAAAAGATAAGGACAGAGAGAATTTGTACAATAAAAATCACCAGCAATTCTGTTTCTGATGATGAATTGTTAGATTTTATCTTGAAAAAAATTAAAGACAACGTTCGAAAGTTCCTTATGTCTCGAGATGAAGAAAACAAATCTTTCTAAAAGTGGAGAGTATCAACGTGTTCAAAATTTGTTCAAAAACAAACGTATCAGTTTAGAAGAGTTAAATAAAAGCCCTTTTTACGTTGATATGGTATCGAAGGCCGTTATGAAACAATTAAAAAAAGATATTATTTTGAGTACCAGCACGGATTTGACTACATTTGTGACGATTATTTCTGGTCTTTCAGCCCAAACGATTGCGTTGAGTTATTTAAAGATGATAATCTTGGTACGGTTTTAAAATCAGATCAGATAAAAGAAAATCTGAAGCCTATGTTGAAAGAATATTTGCTTAATCGTGGGGAAAAGTTTGGAATTGAAGAAGTTGTGGTCACTTTTATAAAAAATTGATCATCTTTTGAGTAAAATTGTTGAAGATAATACTAAAAGGTTTGAGTATCTCTCTGAAATATTATCAGAAGGATTATCCGAATTACAATCAAAAAAACTTATCATTGGAACTAACTAATTTCGGATATGGAAATTCTGGAAAAAAACACTTACAAAGGTCTTCACCGAGGTCTTTTTAAATAAGACGGTTAAAGAGTTCAATGAGTTCGCAAAAATACCTTTACAGAAAGGATAAGAATAAAGCTGGTATCTTTATTAATTTAGTTGATGTTTTATTTGAAACAAATTTGTATTTGGAACATCACCTTGTCAAAAAGCAGCCCGGATCTTTATGTAAATTACTTAAACTTAAGAAAAAAATATTTTTAGGTACGAAAAAAATTATTATTTCGTTGTTGACGAAGAGGTTGAAGATAAAAATCGGTTTCGATAAAAATCAAGACTTTGAATACTCGACTAAAAATCTAAAAAAATAAAAATTGAATTTTCTTTTAAATAACTTTTATTACATTGATGAATCAACAGCCGAATTTTCGGCGAGCTTTATCAAAAGATTTGTTTGGTTTAATTGAAAAAAATCAAAAATATTCTTTTTGGTTAAGAAAGCGACTGATGATATTGTTGAATACTCACCCGAATCTGTTGAGTTGAGAGTCGTTGATAAGGAACAAACTCCGAGAACAATCACAATGTTACTCGCCGAATTTAAAGAAGATAATTCTTAACTGTTACTGAAAGAGAGGCCAACCTCTCTTTTTCTGTTATAATTAAAGTAAGTAAAATTAAATCCTGGATTTATTCCAGTAGAAAGAAGGAAATTAATGGTAATCAAAAAAAGATGATTATGGAATGATTAAATTGGGATCTGTAAATTCACCAAAAAAGTATCGAAACCTTTTCCGGATACCTCAAACAATTCTTTAAATCCTTAAAGAAAATGAGCAAAGAAGACCAACTTCTTTTATCAAGATATTATGTTCAGGTATTAGGTAAATCTGGGAAAAATAGGGAGGAAGTTTACGAACTTCTGAATAAAAATTCTTTTTTACACAGAATACTCAAAAATACAAGTTTTAAGGAAGGCGGTTTGGTATACTTTTCGTTTGAAACTGGAGATTTTTTTGGTTTACGATGAACTTGAGCAGATAACACCAATTCATAAATCAATTTATATCACAAATATGCACGGTTTATTCACTGAATTTTTTTAAAGACCGGAGCTTATGTTTTTAATAAAATAAATGAATCACCGGGTTATAAAAAAAGATTTCATACGACTTAATGGATTTAGAACTCGAGTACGAATATTATGAAGATTTTGATGATTATTACGGTTCAAGAGACCCCGAGCTCGATTTCCAAATTAAAGAAAAAAAGCGAACCATCAGGTTAAATTTGTAAACGAAGTTTATCAAAAAAACTTACAGATAAAAACAATCAAAAAAATACTGTGATTTTTGCAGCCGAATATTTTTTTTGACAAATTTTGTTCGTACAGACTTAGAAAAAAATTCGTATCCTGGGTTCACGATGATTTGGATGTCAAATCAATAGATTCTGTTACAGAAATCATTGAAAAATATTATCCGAAAACTAAACTTTTTGATAGTTATCAACACCTATCTTGTAATAATGAACGTTACGAAGTGGAAAAGCACAATATTCGTAGAGGTGCTGAAGCATTTTTTTCAATCTTGAAATACTCGGATTATCAAAAGTTGTTGAATTATTGGATTCGACTTTAGAAAAGGAAAAATTTATCAACATTAAGCACGTCAGGTTATCGACCAGGATATTCGACAGTTGCTGAAAAAATTGCTAAATTGACTTCTGAAAGTTTGGAATTTTTATCTTCATACTACCCATTATCCGAAGTCTTTGACAGAAGTAGTGAAATGTTGAAGTTGACACTATCAACGAATAGTTACGGGTTTTATAATTTATCCAAAAAAATACTCAAGATGAAATTATCAAATTATCAAAAAAAGGTTGTTTTTAGAATTGCCGGATGATATGTCAGAATATTTGTTAAAAAAACAAACTTGAAGGTTTGCCAAATAAACTTTCAACTTTGAATACTTTTTTTACTTGTATATGTCTGGATCAGGGAATGAAGCAGCACATAATTTAATTGACTGCAAACTTAACGGGTTGGAATGGTCAGAAAAAAATTCTCCGATATGCTTGGCTTGTTCTTTAAAAACTATTTTTGAGTAGTGAGAGCGATTATCATTGCGAGTCTCTAAATATGTTATCGTCCTTAGCCTCGCAATTTGCATTTGAATCCGATGTTTTGCCAAAAAAAGATTACAATAAATTTGCATTCATTGATGACGAAGGCGAAAAATATGTTGCTTTTTAAAAAAACATCCGATCAGAACTTCGAATTTGATGTTCAAGCTCTTTGTAATGAAAAACAGCTACCAATTGATAGCTTCGCTTTTAACTAAAAATTGATTCAGTTACAATCAAAGGGCTGGATAAAAATGAAGATGGAATACGCTGTTAATGCTTTTGATACACTATACAATCTTCTATTGAACAACGATAATATTTTTAGTTGATCAGTTAAATTTTGATATTCTTAAGGTTTTTTTCAAAAAAACTTTTTGAATATAACCTTATTGGTCTCAAAAAAATAGACAGAATAGTGAACTTTCAGAGTTTATCAAGCGAATCATCAAAAAAATAATGAAAAAAATAGAAGAGTTGTAAGAATAACTCTTCTTTTATAATTTAAGAGAATAAAATAAAAAAATCTGTATTTATTACAGAGGGAAAGAAGGAAAAATTTAATGGTAAAAAAATACAAATGCCGAGATGGTTAGAGTTTCGGGAGTGAATAGTAAATCCAGCATTGATATTTTTTTGCAAAAATATCTGGCAAGTTTAGCTCTAAGGTACGACAAAGATTTTTGTCCTCAATAATTTTTGGAGATGTAGAAAATTATGTTGGTGATCTTATTTATTCAAAAAAATATAATATTTATTATTTATTTGAAGAAAAATAAGTTTCTGTTGAGAGATATTTCTGATAAAAACGGTCTTAAAAAAATCATCACTGATTGCAACTCCTGAAGAGATGGAAAAAAATATTTTTAATAAAGTTACTTGTGGCTTATTAGGGTTCAGATTCATCCACCAGATATATTCAAAACTGTAAGGAGAAGGCGGAAGATTTTTTTTGACAAATTCAATTCGCTTCCCACTAGAAAAAGTTTATGGAATATATTTTTCGAAGATGATGATCCTTATCCAGAAAATTTTGAAATAACTTACAATTCTTTTTTTAATATTCCTGAATATTTTTTTCAGGAGATATCAAGCCTGAAATTTTATCAGAAGAACGTTTGGCTAAATTGTTTAATTTAACTTTGCTAGGAGATTATTTCATTTCAAATAAATTGAATGAATACTTAAATTCTCTTTATATTAGTGAACTAACACATAGAGACTATGATTTCTTGTTTTATGCTAACTTTCTAACTATCAAAAGAAATTGTTGATAATGCAAGAGATAAAAATAATTGTTGGTCAATTTATTGATCAAATCTTATATGATATGAACCAGTATAAGGACAACTGGTTTTTTTCAAAGAAACTGACTTTATTGAGCAATCAGTTTCAATCGCAAAACAATTTCAAAAATTTTTTTTGGAAGAAATTTGCGACAATGAAACTGAAAAAAATCATTGGGTCATATCCTCTATATTGAATATTACTACAAATATCATTATTTTGGGGCTTACGGTAAGTTTAAACACCTATTGTCGTGCAAAACTTACGGAGTTGATTAGTGCAGAAATATCATCAATTTGTTGTCTAAACTTAATGATAAGATCCAAGAGGCAAAGGATGAAAACGAAATTATTTATAAAAGCCTGGAAACGTATCGAGTCGTTATTTATGGATGACGTTGCAAACTTCAATAATTTTTTTATTAGAAAAAGAGTCAAATGAAGATAACAAGCAAATCCATCCAAGTTTAATTGGTTTTATTCAATTCATTCGCAATCACAATAACTTAGATGAACTTAGATTTATTTATCAAACAAATGATACTGAAAAAAAGTAGTTGATATTAGTATTTTGCCAGAGGCGGCTTTTTGAAGCGAATTTTTGAAAAAAAGTTTATATTAAATCTCAGTTTATTTACCCAAAAGATTTGCCAATTGTTATTACCGGATTTGAAAATGTAGATATAACACAACTTGAAAAATCGACTAGGATTTTTATTGTGACGCAATTTTTCTGTAATAATAAAAAGTCGAAAAACTTATTGTTCCGAAAGATGAGCTTCAAGTTTGGAAAGACTTTGAGGGAATTTATAACCGTGGAATGATCAAATCAATTATGTGGAACGAAGATCTGACAGGTTTTGTTGATAGCATTCTCAAACAAAACAAATAAAAGAGATACTAAACCAGTATCTCTTTTTTTCTATTTATATTTCAATACCCGCTTCATAGCACGCTCGAAAGATTTTTCAATGCTAGAATCAATCTCCCAAACTCCACTAGAGTACAATATTACAAACCCCCAATTAGATTACTATCAAAATGAAGCTCATTATCGTTCGGCCCCTGCATAGAAAAGTGCAACCAAGGGTAGTTTGCGTTTAAAAATTCAATACCTTTACTAGACTCTTTTTCAATTTTCTTGATACCTTGATTGATGATAGCAATCCGGTTCAAAGCTGCAAGTGTTTTAGCTCGATTGAAGCTTCCAAAAAAATTTTTAAATTCTTCACTTTCGAGATCTAATAGAACGACAAATTCATCGTTATCAAACGAATAAGGTTTGTAAATATACTCTTGACCATTAACAACAAATTCTTCAATATTAGTGCCAAAAAAATACAAACATAAAATTCTGTTTTTTTCTTTCTAATCTGAACATTTTTCTTTGTTGATGAAATCAAAAAGACATTATTTCCTAGCGTTTCCACATCAACATCAAGATCCCACATCTTTCCGTAACTGATGTAGATATTAGGAATTGGATTATCTTTCTTAAATTTTTCAATTAATTGCTTCATTATTGCAATAACCTTCTTTCTTATTATTTTATTTTTTTATATTAAAAATTATAACAATCTAACAGAATCTAAAAAAACAAAAGAGATACCTAACCAAGTATCTCTTTCTTGTATTCTTCTGGAACATTCTTAAAAATATTCAAGTGGTAAATCACCCACTTGAACATCTTCAGAGTTGAAATCAAATTTCCCTTGAGATTTTTTCATCCATCTAATCTCACGGGCGAAATCTTCCTCTAAATCTAGTTCAGATAAGGTGATATAAAAGCCCAGCTTCAAGGTTTTTTTCCCGGAACAGGATGTTTGACCAATTTGTGATTATAACAATCTACGTACAGGTCAAACCCGGTAAGCCCCTCAAAACTTTCTTTACCGGGAAATCCATTTTCTAGGATCCCCCTTAAAATTTCCGAAATCTTCAAGAGAGTAACACCTACTCTCTATCAAATTTCATCAAAATTGTAGAGACTGTGATCAAGAATCCCAAAATCAATAATAGGATACTTGTCAAAATGTTGGCTACGTCATCACCAACAAGTGCTCCAATAGTCCCAAATAAGAGACCAGACGCCAAAATCAATGCAAATTTTTTCATTTTTAACTCCTTCTTTCCTCAATATTGTATTGAGGCTTTCTTTTTTTATTTTTAAAATTATACAATCTGTAATTACAACAGATGATATTCTACAATAATTTCAGGCGATTTTCTGAAATTATTAAAGAGAGAGGATAAAACTTATCCTCTCTAATAATCTTCTAGGACTTTACCCATAAACCAGCATAAGCCGCAGGTGATAGGTAAGAAAAAAATAACAACAAAAAAATGTCGTCGAATCTTAATCCCCCATACTTAACTCCTGAGTATGCAAATAACGTTTGGAAAAATCACATTCATCCAAACATATCTTAGTTCGTTCCCCTTAGCAAAAATGTTTTTGCTATTTTGTTAAAAAAATTTTTTTCATTTTTTTCACTCCTTCTTTACCTGAAGAAACAGGATTTTTTTATTTTTTTAAAATTATAAGAAAAAAATAAGAGGATTCGAAATCCTCTTATTTACGCAATGATTTAGCCAACGTGTACAAGGTCGAAGGTCGTTTAGCACCCTCAACACGAACTTGATTCCCTGTATCTTCCACGAATCGCTTGAATCGTTTTGTGAAGTTTTGTTGTAGGATTTCACGACCTGGCTCGCAAACTTGATTGATAACATCAGTGGCTTGCGCTAAGGTAAACTCACAAGTTTCCTCACCCAACATTTCCAAGAAGATTGGTTTCCACTCGGTGTGTCCTTTGACACGGCGAATTGCGTCCAAAACGATTTGTTTGTGATCAAAGGCAAGTTGACCATCCACTTTAACAGATTCAGTCTTAAAATTAACTTCTGCCAGAATTACAGATGAAGCGTCATCTCCGGCTTGTAATTGTTTCAGCTGAGGTGCTCGTAGGAATGCAAGGTGAGCTACGGTAACAACCCAAGTTCGTGGGTCACGTCCCGGTGTCGAGTAAGTTGCTAACTGTTCAACCTGATCTTCAAAAACTTCGAGACCAGTTTCTTCACTAAGTTCACGAATGATTGCTTCAGTAGTTGATTCGTTTGGCTCAACAAACCCACCTGGAAGTGCGTAAGCTCCACGGAACGGGTTGGCACCACGTTTGATCAGTACGATACAGACCTTATTTTCTTCGTTTAGTGCAAAAATAACAGCGTCTGATGTCAAACTCGGCTTCTCATAATTTGGAAGATCTTGTTCCTTGTACCAAGAAAGAAACTCCTCTTGGCTGGCAACCTTTTTCGTAATAATTCTTATCTTTCATCTTAAACCTTCTTTCTATCTTACGAAAAAGAATAACTTTCTGTAATTATAAGAGCAGAGGATCCCGACTCTAATAATTGAAGCCGGGATTCAACGCCTGTTTTAAATTAAGAATTGTAACTGTTATTATTTTAGGCTTTTGCAGTAGCAGCCTTTGCACTTTGATTCCACTTGTACCAGACGTAAAGTGAGTTGATTGTGTTGAAAACTGTTTTTTATGAAACAAATAAAAAGCTCAATATTGGGCTTTTATTTTATTTGCTTATATGTTATAATAGTATTAAGGAGGTAATTAAAAATGATAAAAAAGTCAGAATTAACAAAAAATACTTATAAACCGGGTGAGTTGGCAAAAATGCTTGGTTGTAGCAAATCCACATTGACCAACAGGGAGCGTGCGGGTAAGTTACGAACCTACTATGTAGATAGTGGTAGACGTTATTACAAAAGGGAAGATGTTATCTTAGCCTTGAAAGAAAAAGGATTTGTTGATAGAAGATGATGTTAGATCTGATATCTTGTATGCCAGAGTATCTACGCAAAATCAAAAGAATCGTGGCGATTTGGACAGACAAATCTCATACTCTCTCAGCAAAATCGCCCTTATGAATCCAAACGATTTGGAAATTTTTTCAGATGTGGGATCTGGTTTGAACGATGAGAGAAAGAATTTTAAGAAAGTCTTAAATAAAATTATGTCCGGTGAAATTGATAGATTGTTTGTTTTATACAAAGATAGATTGGCTCGTTTCGGATTTGGTCAGATTGAAGAAGTTTGTAAACATTTTGGAACTAAAATTGTTGTTATATCTGAAGATGAGAAATCTCAATCGTTAGAAGAAGAGTTGGCTGAAGATATTGTTTCTATCATTCACTCTTTTTCAGGAAAACTTTACGGTATGCGAAGAAAGAAAGTTAAAAATGAGATTGATGAGGTGTTAAAGGATGGTTGAATATAGACGATATTCTATTGTCGTGAAGAAAAATAATCCCTTATATCAAGAAATTGATAGGGTTTGTTTTTTGAGCAAAAATTTATTCAACTCTACACTTTACGCAGAGAGACAATCCTTGTTCACAGATGGAGTCTTTAAGTTTTATAACACAATCAACAAAGAATTTACGCTTAGAAAAACACGTTGATTATATTGCCCTACCAGCAAAAGTTGCGAAACATACTCAGATGAAAGTTAACGAGGCAATTAAGAGCTTTATAAAACTAAAAAAGTCAAATGTAAATTTTAAACCAAAACTTCCAAAATACTTAGATAAGGATGGTCGGTTTGTAACTGAATACGAAAATGGTGCTTTGTCTTTTAAAAAGGATGGATTTATAAAGTTATCTAAAAACGAATATTATTTTTTTCCCGCAAAATTCAAAAAAATGAAGATGTAAAAGTTGTTAGACTGATACCTAAAAACCGGATATTATATGATTGAAGTTTTTATACGACAAGGAAATAAAGAAAGTTAAGAATAAAAAGAAATAAAAAAAGTTTGCCTCTATTGATTTAGGCTTGAATAACCTTGCAACTGTAACATCAACCTCGTTTGAACCATTCATTATAAATGGAAAACCTTTAAAAAAAGTATTAACCAATACTCAAATAAGATGATCGCAAAGTATCAACGATTATTGCCGGATAAACAATACTCTTCGAACAAAAATCAATTTTCTAAGATACAAAAGGGAGATGAAAGTTAATGATTATTTGTCAAAATCAGCCAAATATTTAGTGAATTACCTAGTTTCGCAGTCCATCGATGTTCTGGTTATCGGAACAAATGCTGGCTGGAAACAAAACATTAATATTGGAAAAACGAAATAATCAAAACTTTGCTAATATCCCATTTTATAAATTTAAAAATAAACTTGCTTATTTATGTGAAGAAGCAGGAATTGAAGTTGTAGAACAAGAAGAATCCTACACTAGTAAATCAAGTTTTTTGGATAATGATCCGATACCAACGTATCCAAAATCTTCAAATATTTCTTTCTCTGGAAAAAGAACTTGTAGGGGATTGTATAAGAGCAAAAAAATAAAACCATCAACGCAGACGTTAACGGATCGCTCAATATTTTAAAAAAATATTTAATTTCAAATGCAGCCTGGAACGGGAATTTATTCTCTGACTTGGTAGAGGCGTGCAGTACGCCACGTAAAGTCACTGTTACTTTTAACTAACAAACTTTGCAAAAGGAAAAATATACATTTTGAGCATTATTTTCCAACTGTAAACCAAGTACATAACAACGATTTGTAGGTTTCTTGAAATTATCATTATTTAACAATGAGAAAAATCAATATCATCCAAAAACAACTTAGAAGAAGTTAAAGTGAAAAACTCTTATCAACTTAAAAAGAAAAATAATCTTGTACTTTTAATAATAAAAAGAGCTGACTTTGGTTGGCTCTTTTTTTATTTTCTTATAATTTTATAAAAAAATTAAAGAAAGAAAGAAGGAAAAAAATAATGGTTTTAACTACTGAAAAATAATTCAGAGAAGATTTATATTCCAAGATACAAGGAGTTAAAAAGCCGTTCTCAAAAGAATTGCAGAAGCCAGACATCTTAAATGATATCAGCAATGATGATTTTATTAAATTTTTGCAAGCCTACTTGGGTCAACGGGTATCCTGATGAATATCGACCGGATCACTTTGGTATTTATTATTCTGTTGATAAGGGAATACAATTTTTGTATCGACCAATGTATCTTTGGCACGACAACAGTGATAATTACGATTTAACTCCAAGGTTCGGAAAGGACTTTTACATCAAGGATTGTAGTACCTTTAAAACAATTGAGGACTCATCTGGATTCGTTGAGAGGCTAAAACGAAATGTTCATTCGAAATTGGTAAGTTTATTATCTTCAAAGAAGATTCCAAAAGATACTGAAGCCTCTTTTATTAGGGTTTTTCGTGGTTTTGGATTTATCGAAGATTTATATGATGACGATTGCAGTGATTATATCAATTCAAGCATAAAACAAATTTCAAAATTTGCAATTCAAGAATCGCTTTCTCCGAGAATTTCAGAGACAGTTGCTCTTATGGCAAACAAAGATGGTATCTACTCAAATGCAATTAAAAACCATTTGAATAATTTTGCGAAGGAGCGTCTGCTTAAATTCAAAAAATCAAAATTTAATATTGAACTAACAGATTTGTTCAAATCTATTTTAGTTACAGGATCTGTTCTAGGTAAAGAATTTGATGAAAAAAACTATTGGATGAGGCTCTTGGTGTTACTGGTATTTATTTTTTTCAAACAGTCAAACATTCGGAAAATCTCAGAGGGAAATCTTCATCTATGCTATGGATTTGTTAACTGAGTTTGATAATTCCGGTTTAATATCTAAAAAAACACATCGGATAACATTAAGAAAAATAAAGATAACTGTTTTTCAGAAACAACAGTGTCAAGAATATTATCGAAAATCTTAGAAGGTTGTGGGGGTATTGATTATTTTACCAAAAAAATATAATCAAACCAATTGCTGACTTCACAAAAAACCAAAATCGGTGTGTTCGTAAAAAGAGATAAATATTGCCTGGAATTAATTGAGTCAATGGAAGTCAATGGTGTGACATACGAATCCTTTGGTATTAAACCTACCAGAACTGATGTGTTTGAGGAATTTCGTCACGACATCGATAAGTTGATGAACAAGGATTTTTCTCAAAAATTATCTCAGGTAGAAACTTTAATCAACGAATTTTTATTCCACTGCACACAAAAAAACCTATTTGATGTCAATTATGAAATTGAAACATATCGACGAAGAATACGTGAAGGTTATTGAAGAAAAATTTTTATTGAAAAAGATTTTTGACAAATCCGGAAAAATTTGGTAAAATTAAGTCCAAATTAAAAGAGGGGTCGATTTATTTACTTGAATAAAAAGAGACTTTTTAGTCTCTTTTTTTATTTGTTGTATTTTTAGTTCCATTAACTTATCGTACAAATTTTTTTAGAATCGTATCTAGTATTCCCGTAACAAAAAAACGTTTGATCTGTTTTATCTGTTCGTTGTTTGAGTAGATCCTGAATAGACAGTTTTCCAATAGAAGATTTCACTTTTTTTTAATATTTCAAGTTTCTCATCTGCCTGGAAAAAAATTCGTCTCCATCGAACTTATCATACATTTTTCTTAGCAAGATTAATTAACCAATACTCTGTAAGATTCATAAGGTAAAAATCGATAACCTCATCCCCAACAGTAGGGCTTTCATACCAGTAAATTAGCTTCATATACTCTTTTTGTTTCTTTCTTCTTACCTCCACCCCTTTTTATAAGTTCTTTTCCCGGCTTCCCCAATCTACAGTCTTACCAACTTTAATTACTTTAGATTTAGGGAAATAACAGATATAAACAATATTAGTTTCTAGCGGCGGCGCCACAACTCTGAATACTTCTCGATTTAGGGTTCTTAGTATTTTTTTAAAAAAACAATCTCTTCTCTTATATTTTTTTATTTTTGATTAAAGAAATCTGAAATTGATTTTTTTAATTCTTTAAAGGGTATTAAAGTTCGTTTTTTTAAATCATCTTCGAAAAAAATATCCAAATTCTACAAAAAAACTCCATCATTATTTACAACAGGTTTAACACCAAATTGTATACCAGTATCATCAATTTTTAAAGGGAGTTAAAAAGGTTATTTAATCTATTGTATATGTTTAAAATTTCGTATTGTTTTAAGTTCGTTAAATCAATAGATGTTCTGTACAACGAAACGGGAATACGATCCATTTCTGATGATAGTTTTTTTGTTTTTTTGTTTTTGCTTTTTCAATACAACTTATTATTTCCTCTTCTATTTTATCTGAATATAAAAAAACAGCATAGCTGAATATTCTTTTTTTAGAATTGATATATTTATAAACTTTTTTTTAAAAAAATATTATCGAAAGTAAGATTTCCAATCAAATACCCGTCAGTTTTGATTGTTTTTTTGTGGAATATTATAATAATTGGATTTTAATACATCCAATAAAAAAATTTCTCGTTGTTTTTTTATTTTTTTAGATTTTTTTGTTTTTTTAATTTCATTGTTTTTTTAATTTTTGAAACTTTTGTAATCACCGTCAATTTTTTTATATAGTAAAGTTTGTTTTTTTATGATTATTTTCAACCTCTTTATTTTTCGAAGGTGTTGTTTGGTAAGAATTTTCTAAATTTAGTTAAAAATTTGCTTGTTTTTTTCTGCTCATCAATTTTATCAAGTTCGTACTTGCATTTGTAACTTATTGAAGGGTACATCTCTGACAAATCTTTTTATCTTTTTTTATTTTTTTCGATATTAGCTTCATCTTTAATTCTTTGATACCAATCTATTTCTTTCAATTCGACCTTTTCTTTAGCGGATTCTTTCCTAATATTAAACCAGCTATATATCGATTCATCCATATTTGTGACACATCTTAGACGAAACAGACTTGAATATTCTTGATAAACCGAGATATTTATATTCTTATATTGTTTATAATCCTTTGTTTCTATTCCATTTTCTAATAAGTAATCCAATGGAATAGAGAAACCCTTAATTTCATTTAGACGCTCGATAAAATCAATAATCTCATCCAATTCAACATCAACAAATTCGGGGAGCAAAAGGATCGTTGAAGAATCTGAACCATTTTTAAAAAAACTGATTCTACACAATCCTTATCATTGTTATAAACAAACTCTGAAAATAAGGATATAGAATCTTGAAATAAATTTTTAGAATGATTGAAATAACCTAACTCATCATCCCAAAAAAACAAAATTTCCTGATCTTAAGGTTAAACCTTTTACAAATACCATAAAAAAACTCCAATCATTTTCGTTGATGTAAGTATATCAAAAAAATAAGAAAAAAATCAACCAAAATTAAAAAGTTTATATTTTAGGAAAAATTTAGTTATAAACAGAATCCCGTATTTTTCCCTTTTCAATTTTCAAACTTTTCTGTTATAATTAAAGAAAAAAATAAAACTGAATTTATAACAGTAGAAAGAAGGTATTGATGACTAAAAATTATTTCAGAAGAGATTATTAAAAAAATCAAGAAATTACCAGAAACACACAAACAAGAAATCAAAAAAACATCGGGTTAGTCTTGGATAATTTGAGGAAGGAATACTTTGATAAAATTCCGAGCCCTGTTGCACGAGAAATCGAGGAGCACCTGTTTAGCTTCATTCTAGAAGACGTTAGATTATCTAATTTAATCCCATTCTATCGTGCTACAATCAAAAACGGTGTCTTATTCTGGGATTATCAGAACAACAAGGCTGGGATTCACTTAAACGAGTTTTATCGATTATTTGATGATTTTTTTCCGGATACCGAGGAATATCCGAAGGGAGTATCTTCCGAGGAACTCTTTAAATTCTTCGAGTCTTCCTTAAATAAGTTACCCGATAAAAAGTGAATTTTTTTCAAATTTGAATTTTCCTTTGATGATTTTGAAACTTTTTGGAGAAGGAGGTTTCTCCCTCTTTTACAACATTGAAGATGAAACGTTCTCAATCTATCCAATTCCGGGAAAGACTTTGAAAATTACAGAAGAGAAGATGGTCTTTGAAACTGACAGCTTTGCTATCACTACAACAATGCCAGGAGAGTTTTTTTGTTGATCAGTGGCGATTTGGTTGAAATGCACATTGTGAATTGCGCCATCTCAACCTGCGAGCGTGTGGTGGAATTGATCCAAATCACAAACGCTGCCAAAGACAAATATATCAACGATGTACCAGATTATTTACGTGCAAACACTATCCATCTCGAGATGAACTCCTTTATCAATAAAGGCTTAATTAGTTCACGTGGGATTTTCCCTTACTCTTTATTGAAAGAGGATCAAGAAAAAGAACAGTAAATTGATGAATGTTGTGAAGGCTGTTGATCCGTTCATTTTGTCAAAAATTATTTCAATGACCAACGAGATGATTGATGTATTTCTTTAATAAATAAAAAAAGAGATGATAAATCTCTTTTTTTGTTAGAATAATTTTTCTTGCGATAGAAACAACTGTATCATTAAATTCGTCTTTACCGCAAACCTCTTTCCAAATAATCAACTCTTCCAATTCATTACTAGTTAATATAGAAGCCGGGAATACTCCTGAGTATACAACACTGAATTTCTTTAAGATGAAGTCAATATCATCGTGGTTTGTTTTTTTATTTAAAATCGCTGCGGATTCATCAAGGTGACTTAAATCTCTGACTTCATCATTAAAAACACTAATGTTATCAAGAGTGAAATCTCTAACCAAACTTAAAGTTGGTATTGAAATCGAAAGATCATCGAACTTTTGAATGAACCCCACTGAAGAAACGTTAATTGTTGTGCCGTGTGTTCCCAATAGAGAAAAGTCATCAGTTTTATAGTCGTAAAAAATTTCAACTGGCAGGATGGCTCTAAATCCATCTTCTAAAGAGCGTTCAAATTCTTTTAACTTTTCTTCTGTATCAATTTCAGAAAGATAGTCCGATATAAAATCTTCAGCTTCGAACTTGTCAAGTTCGATCAATTCCTCCATTGTTGATCCGGTTAGATTTTCAAATATCCATTCAAGAGAAGATAGTGCCTCTGCTGACTTCTTTTGTATCCAAACACAACCAGCCATTATCTAAATAGTATGCTTTGTGTAGCGAGAAGAGTGTTGCGGCCAGAATCGGAACTCTTGTCTTTTTAGAAATCGATCTTTTAAATAAGTCAATTGCAATTTCATTTTTTTAAGAATTGATTGCAAAAAAATCTCAATTACGTAGCCTTTAGCAATCTCCATCTTTTTTTCAAAAAAACAAAATTTTCTTTTTTTGTATCAATTTTTGTAAAGTCTTCTCTCTAAATCACGAACAATTTTTTTTGTTTATATTTCTTCATCGTCAACCTTCTTCCGCTTCGTTGTTTGCAATAATCCAATCAGCTAGATTATTCACTTCTAATTTTAAAAAAATTTAGGATACATTCGTAATGATGAGTAGTGAAAGAATTTAACACCCTTATCATCATCAAAAAAATAACATCGTACAATTCTCCTAATATTTCGTCCCTACCATACCTAGATAATAGACCAGAAAAAAATAGATTCTAAAAAGCAATATCAACAATCAAGTAAGCAACCACCATCACAACAATGGAATACCATCCGTTCATTTTTAGGATTCAAAGGCATTCCTAGTGGATTCAACCAACTAAAAAAAGTGGATATATAAATAACACCGGGAGATAAAGTAGCAAGGATAAAAAAATGTACTAAATAAACTAGCTCTAGTGATTATTTTTATAATAATGTCTTAAAAATTCTATTTTTTTATTCTGATTTTTCTAATAAAAAAATTCTAAAATACTTAATTTATCAACATCAACTTTTTGATAATTTTGACAGAATAATTTTTCTTTTTCCTCTTCTGTCATCGGTTTCATTTTATTCAAAAACACACCTCAAATATTTTTTTCTTTACAAACTCTAATGTTTCAATGGTGATATTGACGACTTCTTGAGCCTGTTCTGATACCCGACCGTCATACAATTTAACAATCAAGGATAAGTAATCTGTATAAAAATTCCTTCAAAACAGCGTTGGTGATTTTTTTCAACATCTTCTGTTGTAATTTCAGAAGCAGCCTTTACACTTGAATAATTAAAGTGCAGGATTTCACTCGCTTTCTGATAATAATCTAAAAGTCCACGTAAATTGTAATTTGTTTCTTGTGTTCGAAAGACCAAATCTCTGAAGCTGGGATGATATCGTTTTTGATAGCTTTTTTTCAAGGCTAATTCGTCGAAGTTTAGATTAAGCCAATCATACTCCAATTCCATACGATACGCCGGTTTTAAATCACGATATTTCTTGTCCAAAAACAAGCAATTCTTCCGTTCGCACTCCATCCTGCAATAACTTCAGTCTATCGAAATCCTTAAAACGTTTGATAGATTCAAAAAAAAGTTGTTCGTTGTTATTTAAGATAACAGGTTGTGTTAATACACGAAAAACAACTACCGTTTCGTACAAACTTCTCCACAACGGGATTGCAGTTCCCGGCATTTTTTTCAACAGATGAATCGATTGCGATAGGTCTGAAACTCGTTTTAGGAAAATATTCACAGCTTCATCAACTTCAGAGTGTGAGTTTCCCTTACTATTCGTGTTTGCGTGTGACCACACTGATAAAACCCAAGTCCCGTTTTTATCAATAATTTTAGGCAATTTACCCAACTGATCTTTGGATAAAACTGGTGGTAATAACATCAAACCCTCCTTTCTATTATTTTTTTATTTCATCCACTGCTTTCTTTTTTTAGAAGTTTCCTTCCAACCCCCACTGCGACGGTTTGTCGAAATATCTGAAGATTCCTTACCTAATCTTTTATTAACTAATTTTCTCGCACGGTTCAATTTTATTTTTTCGATACATACATCCAGATTTCTTTCTAGAGTTTCAAATGTGTTTTTATCCCCATCATAGTACAAGGTGTTCTTATCAGAAGTCCAATCCTTAGATCGATAACTGATAAAATCGTGTGATTTCCCTTCGGAATAGCAACGTGTATTAGATTCGTAAAAATTGTATCCGTAATAATGAGAATCTAGTTCGTATGCGTCCGGCTCAAAAATCCCCACTCCAATTATCAAAAATCTAAATACGAACAATCACCAAATCTCTTGCATTTTAGGTTCGCAATATCGTAATTAAATTTAGAAAGGTTTACAATATCACATTTTTTGATTGGTTGTTTATAACGCTTTCTTTGATAAAATTCACGAGCACGCTTCTTGTACTCCAATTCAGGAGTTTCCGTTGAATCTTCCGTTGAAATGTTTGAGATTACAATCTTTTCCTCAGAACCCTTTGAATGACTTCTTTTCGGATACATTAATCTATCGAAACTTTCTGAATTTAATGCAGTCATTGTTCTTAAATTCTTGAACTGTTCCAGATCGAGGAGCCAGAATTTTTCGCTCTGTGATTGTGGGTTTGTTAGGATATTGTTTTTTTGTGAGAAGATGTCACGAACAATATCTTTCAGGTTATTTGGGGGTATTAGGTCGAAAGAATAGATTGATATGTCCTCTAATCAAATAATCTGACTCGGAGAATCTCATCTTTAGCTCGTAATTTCTTTGATTGTAGGTTTTTAGCCAGTCTAGCAATATTTGAGCCTAATTCATCGAACTGATTTGATCCGGTGTATTCTTTGAATCCGTTGTCTGTACAATGTGCAGCCGAGAACCAATCATCGGAATCACCATCGAAACTCAAATCGCTCTGGAATATTCTCGCAATGAGGGAGATATAATCCGGGTTTGTCCAAGATGGTAATCCGTTCAGTTTCCCATCTTCGTACAGGGACTGCAACACACCGGTTTGATAGTCATATAAGTTTTCATCTGTTTTTTTCTAAAAAACTAATTCTAAACAAAAATTCTGCACGACCGTCAGAAAAATGCGTTTCTTGATAACAACAGTAACATAGGCCCCTCCACATTATTTTTTTAACAACATCTTGTTCTTAGTATAGCGTATTTTTTTGCTGATAAGTCAAACCGAAAAACGAACTTTTTTTATTATTGTAATTAAGACGAATGTTTGGTTGCATAAATTTTAAAAATGTACGTATTCAAACGATTTTTAAGAAAATGATTTTTTTGCCTCTTGACAGGGATGTGTTTTTGTTGTAAAATAGCAAGTAATAAAAAAATCGAATAAAAAAACAAAAAGATACCCGTAGAACTCGTCGTAAATATAAAAATACCAAAAGAACATTGAAAATTAAATAAGCACAACGCTCTAGTTTAGTATTTAAAACGCCAAAGTCTATATTAATTACAGGTACGGGGTTGACAGGTTTGCTTACACAAACCTGTGCGAATCATCTTCGATAATTCGCAATTTTGGAAACATACGTTCCCGAAAATATATAGTCAGACGTATCCAAAAACTGATTGGTTTGTCGAAATTAACAACATCTAAAAAAACACGAACAATGCCTTTTTATCAGAAAAATCCAAGGAGCCGAAGGCGACTTTGAGACAAGGCGAAGCCTCTAACTCTGAACGACCAGCGGGAGTTTGGAACGAAGTGACATTTTCGAAAATCTTTGATTTAAGAAAATATATCTGACGTCTCTCTAATAATTACAGTATATATAATACTATTATTATTACAGTATATATATTTATTTCTTTTTATTATTTAAGGGATATTATATTACTCTTATTATTTAAGTATATATAATATATATCTATATTTATTACAGGATAATAATATAAATAACTATTTATATATATAGTTAACCTATTTGTAGTAATAACAAGAAAGATTGAGGCAAACAAAAAACCCAGTAAACCACTGGGTAAACTGAATACTATTCTTTCTCGGCGTATTTTACAAATACGCAATTGGTGTTGTAGCATTGCTACGTACTCCATTGAAAAAAAGAATTTGTCAATAAATTCTGGGTATTTTCCGCCAGAACTTACTTTTGTCGAAAGGATACGGAAAGTATCCCCTTCGAAGTTTTTAAAAATAAGCTCCTCTTGAGAGCCTTTTTGCCCCTCAAAAGTTTTTTCTAAGCCCGCAGCTCGAAGCTCACGGTCAGTCATTTCTAGTAATTCCTCAAAAATTACCATTACTTCATTTTTTTTCATTTTAATTCCTTCTTTCCTCCACCCTATAATAGGGATAGAATATTATTTTTTTCTAAAATTATAGAAGAATCCTAAAAAAATAAAAATAAAAAAACGGAGATAATTTATGTTTGAAACTGATTTTTACTGAAGAATTTGGGTTTGCTGGTGCTGTTGAAAGTAGGAATGATGGTGAAGTTGCGGAACCCCACACACAAATAAAAAGAACATAAGCGCAGCAAAGTGTTTAAGGACGAACGTGAGCGTATAATCGATGATTATCATTCAGCATTATTAGCTTCCGCAAGAGAGGCGGACAGACCAAAAAAATTTTTGATGAACGAAAACTGTTCTTTAATTTAATTTCAAATAAATTAGAATTTAGAAAAATCAAATTGGGATCTTTTTCTCAGATTATGGTTTCTTTGTTTATGTCGGCGAATTGGATTTAGAAAAAAATCAGACATTAATTCCCTTTGCAGTAAACTCGTCCTAGACTCCTTATTTAAAAAAATTATTCTGATAGAGATAGACTTTCACTGTTTCCAGAATTGGTTGATGTTGATGATGTGTTTAGTACGATTGTATTTTCAGATAAACTGGACTTCGTTTATCGTGGACGTAGTGGCGGATACAAATATTTGCCGAACATTTCTGAAAAATTACACGCTGTATGTTCGGATAAATTAAGAGAATTTATTTCTACTGGAAATTTTTTCAGAGAAATCCCTGATCTTATAATTCAAAAGGGATTTGTTTTGCCTGGATGGACTTCTAGCCTTTTAATCCAAGCTCTGAAACAGGGACGAGGAGTTGTGTCCAATCTTGAATTGTTACAGCTGGGAGTTAGAATTGGCTATATGATTTCTAGAGACGAGATAATCTCATCTGAAATTCTTTCAGAAGTAGATTCTTTGGCTACTGAATTTGTTGAAGAAGAAATTTTCTATGATAAATCAAGAACGAGTATGTTGCGTGGTTCGGGATATCAGTGGATATTTTCTGGATTACCGATATCCTTTTCTCAAATTAAGGATTCGTTTCCAAAGTTGAAATCGGCGTGCTCTAAGCACAATGTTGATGTTATTGGAGAAAAAGAGGTGTTTTTAAATTGACGAGGCGTGGAATATTAAATATTCCTGATAAATCCAACAGGAATATATTCGGGTTTGACGTTGACAATGGTAGATTAAAAAAACTACAGATAATAAAAAGATACAACAGAGTTTTTAGGTTTTTCCGTTTAGACAATCTTACAACTCTGATACTGTTACTCCACTTGAAGAGGTTAAACAAACATTTAATAATAGAGTATTTTAAAAATAAAAAAAGGAGACCGATTTTTGGTCTCTTTTTATTTTTACAATGTGGACAGGTGAATGTTTTTTTCGTTTTCGACAGATTTATCATAATCTACTTTAACATTCTTTTTTTGTCGTCATATTCCTTCTTTAATTCTTTTTAGAGAATATAGCAATCCAATCAAGATAAAATCCCCTTTTCGTTTTTTTATTTTTTTGAAATTATAAAGACTAAGTTACTATAATTTAAGAAAAAAATAGGTGCACAGCACCAAGAAAGAAGGACGGAAAAATGAAGAAAAATTTCATTTTTTTATTCGCTGCACTTGCAGCAATCTTTATGCTAGTTTCAGCTGGAGTTGTTTCAGCTGATGAGATTACTGTTTCTGATCTTGTATCAGAAACAAGAATTGTTGATGATACGAATGAGATCATCGAAAAAAAGGTAGCAACGGTTTTTGTTGCTACAGAAGTTAGCGATTATACAATCGCTGAATTGGTAACTCCTCCAGCTGAGGAGCCTATCAAACCCGTGGTTCCAGAGGCTGATCAGCCTGAAGAACTCAACAACTCCTGTTGAAGAACCATCTACTCCTGTAGAAACACCTTCAACACCAGTGGAAACACCAGAGCTACCAATCGCTGAATTGGTAACTCCACCGTCTCCTGAACAGCCAACTGTTCCTTCTACTCCAGTAGAAGAAAAAGCCAGTTGACGATACACCAGTTATCGAAAAAGCCGGTGATCCCAGCACCTGTTGTGGATCTTCCGGTTGCGGAACTTGTTGTTCCGCCGGCTCCAGAAGAGCCAGCTAAACCATCTACTCCGGTAGATGAAAAACCTGTTGACCCAGCTCCGATCGTTGAGAAGCCAGAGCTTCCGGTTAAACCAACACCTACACCGGTTGTTGAAAAACCAGAGATCCCAGCCGAGCCAACACCTACACCGGTGGTAGAAGTTCCAGAACTTCCTATTACTGGTGAACCAACCCCTGAACCAACTCCAACTCCTGTTCGTTCAGAACAAAAGATGGTTGAGTTGCCTTACACAGGAACTCAGGAATCAGTGGCAAGTCTTGTCCTTGCAGCGGTATTGCTTGTAATGGCAGGTTACATCAAAAAAAGAGTTTGCATAAAAACTCAACTTTTATAAAAAAAGTTAAAAAAATGCAATATAAAAATTTAATAAAAAAAGCTATTTTTATTAATTTTTTTTCAATAGTACTTAAAAAGCTATAAGTGCTACTATATACATAAAAAAATCAAGTAACGAGTGGCGACGGTCAACGAGTTACTGAAGGAAAAAAAGGTTTTGAAACGTTAAAAAAACCTTTAAGGGTTCCTTTGGTGATTCGTGAACGTGACGAATCGCTGAATACCCTTCTGAAATTATTTCAGACTGAACGTGAGTTTGTCTTAATTTCATTCAGCGACGGTGTACAACGTCGTTACCAAAAATCGCAAGAATGTACAATCTTGCAAAAAGAAGAGGCTTGCACGTACAAGCCAGACAAAGCCAGTAAGAGGCTATAATCTTACAAAAAATAAAGCTAGTTGAGAGCTATAACTCAACAAAAATAAAGCTAGTAGGGGGCTATATCCCTACAAAAAGTGTGCGGTGTGTTCGAGTGTGGTGAACTCGAAAAAAACAAAAATTTATTTAAAATTTATAGTATTTCAGTTCACACACCACCTGTCGCTCTCGGATGTACCCTTTTGGGTCTCCGAGATAGCGGCACGATGTTACACACACACCAACGCACACAAACTTTAAAAAAAAAACTGAATACTATATAATCAACTCTTTTTTTAACTAACCAAAAGGTTAGCCCGGGAAAGGGTTGATGTTTTTGTGAGATAATATAACGAGATTTGTTCAGGAGGGAAATAATGGCTAAAAAAATGTTATAAGAGAAGAGTTTGAAAATTGCTTGTCGTTTGATACCTTTAAAAAAATCGAATTTGGGATGATAGGGGATTGAATGATCTAATATCCGAGGCTGATCGCTACTTTAAAAAAATTACAGATTAAAAATATTTATTCTGTAAAAAAACTTCAGCTACCCTTATAAAAACATTTTATTTAACAAAGGATAATTTGACATACACCAACGAATATTCTCTTTATTTAGATTTCCAAAAACAAGCGAATTGCACTAGCACCAGCACCAGAATATCAATTTTTCAACTTTGCTTGTCAAACTTAATAATTTTCAAACTGAATATACGAAAATTCCAACTGATGATTTTTGAGGAAAGTTATATAGAATCTGCATTCTCCATTTTTTTGAAGATGAGAAGCCAGATATGTATTTTTCCTATTGTTGACTATTTTCAACTTCATAACGGTTTTAGTGGAATCAAAACTGAAATTTTTAAAAAGATATATCAGGAAATAAATTTCCTGATATGGAAGAATATAAGGAAAAAAATTAGTTAAACATCTATTTAAGAACTTTTGTAAGAATGCAAAGAGGATATTAGAACACCCAATTTCATCTTTAACAGATGACTTTGGATACTTACCTTTTTCTGATTTTTTTGATAGTTCTGTAAAAAAATACAGATCAGATTTTTTTAAGTAAGAAATTAATTTCCACAGATGAGTTTCAAGAATTTACTAAAGGAGTCTTTTTTTCTTCAAAAAAGTTAGTTTTTGGACGGTGATGTTTCCGGAAAAATATTTTAATGTTTCTGAATCTGTAAAAAATTGATTTTTTTAGAAAAAAACTTGAAGAATTTCTGTCAAATGATTCGATGAATAAAAACGATTTACAGAGAGTATGTGGATCAAGGTGGAATGTTGGTTAAGTCTGTTGGAAATATTTTTTTGAATCTATTGATGGATTGAAAGAAACTATGAATGGTTTTTTTCCGAGGATAATTTTCCGAATATTAGAGCAATATCTGATGATGTAAAAATAAGAACTGAGATGAAAATGAAAGGAGTTTTATTTTTGCAAAATAATAATTTAAATCATCAAGAAGAAAAAGGGATTTTTTTCTTCTTTGTTAAAAATCGTTTTTTTGAAGGTCATACTACCACCTATTCTGATTGTCGGGGCAATCCTTACAATTAGAATCAACTGGTTTGATTATCTAAACGTGTCAGGATCATCAATGTATCCTACGCTGCAAGATCATCAGATGGTCTTGGTTAACAAAACAAACAAAAAAACTATAAACGTGGACAGGTTATATCATTCCATTCATCACCGAATAATCCATCTTCTAATGGTGTAGAAAAACTTTATATCAAAAGAATTATCGGACTTCCGGGAGATACCGTATCTTACAAAGACGGTAAACTTTACGTGAACGGTAAGGAAGTAAATCAAAAATTCCTTTCTTTGAGAGGTAATGATGAAAAAATGGAATCAACTGAGGGAACACAAAAGCCTAGCACATCACCAAGTTGGGATTTACAGAGTTTATCAGAAGGAAATCCAGGCTTTAATTCTTGGAGTCAAAATCAATCAATTGTTCCAGAAGGAACGTTATTTGTGATGGGTGATCATCGAAGTGTATCATTAGACTCACGATACTTTGGTTTTGTAAAAATGGACAGCGTATTAGGTGTGAACTCCAGCTTCCCTTGGGATGACAAAGAACAAAAGTACTACACAAGTGACGATTTCACTAATGATTTTTTTGTAGAAGATAAATAAGGATCAACAAAACAGGGGCAAAAAAATATTGACAAATATGCTAATATGTGTCATAATATACTTGTGATTAAATTGAATGATATAGTTCCCAGTTTGAGTGCTAGTAAAAAAACTTACAAATATAGATTTGTTTGTTTTTGATTTTAATTGGTTTGAACGTTTTTTTGCAAACATTATAACTGTGAAATAATTGTTGTGAACAATGAAACTACTTATTCACAGAAGGAATTGGTTGATGATTTAATTTCGATTGTTCACCTTTTTTTCTATTGTCATATTTATGGTTTAATAAAGTATAAGAAGGAGTTGCTGGAAAATGAAAAGCTTATAAAAACAGAAATAGATCCAACAAAACTTCAAATTGAGCTTATACACAAAACCTTTGGATGTACTCGTTACGTTTACAATCAGTTTGTATTTGAGAACTTGGAAAAATCTACGATTAGGTAATAAATTCATATCTGCTTTTTGATTATTCAAAGAGAACCAATAATGATCCCGAAACTCCTAGTTGGTTGAAGGAGGTTCCGAGCAAAAGCAATAAAAGCAATCTTTAATTTATGCTGATCGTGCTTTTTAGAGATTATTTTTTTCTAAACGTAAAGGAAAAACCCAAGTTTAAAAAGAAAGGCTCGAATGAAAGTTTTTACCTTATAGGAACTATAAAAAGTTGAACGTCATCGTATATTTGTACCAGTTTTAAAATGGATTAAGTTAAAAGAATTTGGGTATATTCCTAAGAATATTAGTTCTGTGACCATATCTATGAAAAATGGAAGATATTATATTTCTTGCTTATGTAAAGATGAAGTAGATGAACGTATGCCTTTATCTAACTACATTATGGGGATCGATTTTGGCCTAAAAGACCAATTTATTACAGAAGATAGAATTATACCATCAATTAATAGAAACCCAGGCATTAAAAAAACTGGAGAAACGTTTACGCAGAGAGCAAAGAAAAACTTTCTCGCAAATATGAAGCAAATATTGTCGATAAGGTTTATTATCAAACGGGCGCTAAAAAGGGTCAACTTAAGTCTTACAGGCGGTTGAAAACTTTATCTGAGTGCAAGAACATTCAAAAGCAGAAATTGAAAGTTGCTCGTATTTATGAGAGATTAACTCGTATTCGAACGGAATATAATCGGAAGGCGCTACATTCTTTAGTGTTAGAGCGAAAACCAAGCTCTATTGTTATAGAAGACTTAGCAGTGCGTAACCTGATGAAAAACCGTCATTTGAGTAACGCTATCTCAAAGGCTCAGTGGTATCAGAGTCGTTTGTAATTGAAAAATATCTATGTAAAAAAAGTTAGGTATAGAATTAAGATTAGTAGATAGATTTTACCCATCTAGTAAATTATGCTCAGATTGTGGTTTTAAGTATAAAAATTTAAAACTGAGTGAAAGGTTTTGGACTTGTTCTAATTGTGGTAGTGAACACGATAGAGATAGAAATGCCGCTATCAATTTAGGACAGTGCAAACAATATACTGTGTTGACAGCAGTTTAAATGTTGTCACTACCGTGGGTTACACGGGAAGTTAAGCTTGTGGACTGTTATATCAAATGAGAGTAGACTTTGCATTTCAAAGTGTAAAGACCAAATCAGACAGGTTGAAGCAGGAAGAATTTCTAGAAATAATTCAGAAAGGAGTCATAAAATATACTAAAATGTATATTTTGTGTAACAGATTAAATGTTAAATTCAATTATTGTAATACCGGAAGCCGAGTGCGAAGTTTTAAAGGTTAATAACTCAGGGCCAGAAGTTGCTGCTATTCTAGAAACAGGGAAATTATTCCAATCTAAACCGAATTGGACGCCCTTTACTTTTCACTATTTAATTGCTAAAGATCAGGAGTTTGCTGGATTACTGGAATACGAAATTGTAGATGATTATGTTGTTATAACAAATATGTGGATCAATACTGATTTGTTGATTCCATTTTTGACAACAATTTATGCAAACTTATCATTGAATTTTAGAGAGGTTCGTATTCGTGATTTAGGGATTGATAATATTGTTCTTATTAAAAAAATGGAGAAGTGAACGAAAAAAAGTAAATCCCTAGATACATCATCAGCTAGACTGCTTGACTTTCATAACCTTCCAGACGGCTCTGTTCGCACGACTTTAAGAACTTTTAAAAAGAAAGAAATGATAAAAAAATATATTTTTTTCAATTAATTTTTTTATAATTAATAAAAAAATTAAGAAAGGTGGAAAAATTTTTGGATATAACTGGGCTATTTTTTTGATGTTTATTTTTAAAAAAACATTTTTTTAAAAAAACACTACTTTTTGGGGATTTTTGATTAAGATCGCCTGGAAAAATAGGTGGATTTTTTTATTCAAATCTATTGCTGTAATTGCGATAGTGATTTTTTTATAGCTAGTTTCTTATTCTAATTTTTTTCTATCGGAAAGAAGGAAGAAAAATGAAACACAAATTTAAAAAGTTTGAAATATAACGGTGAGTTATTATCAGATGTTTTACAAAAAGCGTCTGGATAAAGTTAGTGAGAAGATTGAAGAAGATTTCCCGATGATTTATAAATTAAAAAGATAGGGATGTAAATTTATTATCTATGCTTTATCAATTGGGATATCAATCGAAATACGAATCTAAAAGCTTGTTATTCTAAGGTTGTTGAAAAATTACATCGAACAAGATGATTTATCATTCGACGAACTCAAAGATCCTAATTTAATTGCAGAGGTAGTTGATTTAATTGATTTTTTTAATAAATGATTTTGTTTTTTTGAATTAGGGGTTGATAAGGATGGTCTTGCAACTGAATATAAGCTGGATGAGTCTGAAGGTGTTACAGTGGCAAATGTCGCCTTTGCTGGTCTACCAATTGAAGTAAAAGGTATATTTTCTAATTATCCTTTCGTTGTGCCTCGTGATGTTATTGTCCGGCTAAACTACATCAATCCATTTAATAAAAAAATTTCTCACAAGATTATTTCTGTGCAATTGTTAGGAATGATATTGAAATTATCTATGATTCATTAACCGCTATCGTTGAAAAAAACAGTTGAATTTAGTAAAAAAATAAAAAAACTGTTCGACTTGTAAAATTTAAACTTATAATCAACTACGATTATTTAAATAATTAGTTGGTTCTAATAAATCTAAATCAAAAAAACCTAATCTGTACTAATTGCAGTTTAGGTTTTTTT